>Ga0256404_1004442_pt1 | contig 26571 bp, 26 predicted proteins | sample RumenRJG_01DNA_FD_185990 | JGI IMG/M metagenome (GOLD analysis project Ga0256404, IMG submission 185990) | Bovine rumen microbial communities from Lethbridge, Alberta, Canada - RJG_01 | ecosystem: Host-associated > Mammals > Digestive system > Stomach > Rumen | place: Canada: Alberta | collected...
AATTCAGGCCTTGAGGAGTTGTCAGAGCAACTGAAGACTGTGTATTCCAAAGACATGGTCGATAAGAAGATATGTGGTGAGTTGGACACAAATCTCTCTGTGATGAAAGATTTAGGATGTGCAGATTTGAATTATATCGAAACAGGCATTTACCCATTAATGTTCCTACCCACTTACCTCATATGGGATAATGCCGACAACCCCGATTTTGGCGAGCAGTAAATGTGAGTCTGCGATAAAAGATGGAATGTTCAAATAAAGATAAGGACTACCCGAAAGAGATAACACTTAACGCCATGAGTTGATGGCTCTTCTCAGCAAAACGAAGGTTGACATAATTTGTGCGAGATAACATTGAAGTATCTTAAGAGCTTCTTCAAGAAGTTCTCTGAGGGTTGTCGTGACTACGCTCAGATGCTGCCCGGACAACTCGCTATTGATTAACAAGTCTTAAATCTTACTCAGCCTAGCATAAAACGGGGTACTCGAAAGTACTCTGTTTAAAGCCGATAAGCAACAATTGGAAGTTTACAACATATAGTCATATATTTTATATGACGCGATTAATTCCATTGTAAAACAAAACAAAGGTATAACTTATGAACAAAGAACAGTATAAATATATTCAAAGCCATCAAGCATTATGGCAGCAGCAAGGTTTTGATTATCAGTTTGCAGTTTTTCTTTGTGAATTGATGTCATGCAGTCTACATGACAAAGTTATTTATGAAAGAGAAGATGATATTGTTATAGAGGAAGTATCTGGATTAACAAAATTAATTCAAGTTAAGCACACATACAAAGAAAACGAAAATATTACAAATTCGTCAAGTGATATATGGAAAACACTAGACAATTGGTATGATTGGATATATAACTATAATGCCAATGGAAAAGAACTTAATAAAATTGAATTGTACATCATTACAAACAAACATAATGATAATAAAAACGAGCTTCTTACTGCAATTGAAAATGTTCAAAGAGGAAACGCTGAAACACAATTATTAAAGGAAGTTATCACAAAACTATTAAAACTAGAGTCATGCAAAGATTTCTGCAATGAACTTTTGGCTCATGAAGAAAGAATTTCACCATTCCTAATGAAGATAAAAGTCATAGAGAAAGAGAACCCATTTGAGGATATGTACGAACGATTGCAGGCAAGGTCATTAAAAGGCTATGATGTTTCGAATGCCTTTGAGCAAATAATTGGCAGAATGATAAAGCTAAAAACTAATTATAAGGGCAAAGAGCTATCTTTTACAGTAGAAGAATTCATGGACCAATTTCGTGATATACTTCAAAAGCTATTACTAAAGGAACTGACTCCGATAGAAGATGACGATTTCCATATACCTAACAATTATGGATCTTCTGTTATGGTAAAACAACTTCTTTCTATTGATGCAATAGAAGAAAACAATGACCAAGATATAGAACTAATTACTGCATATAAGAATTACTACTGCTATTTAAATAGTTTGGATGCTTATATGGTAAGAGAACACATAATCACGGAAACGACAGAAAAGCAATTAGATAGTAAATTTATAGATGAATGGAAATTGATTCAGAGGCGAGTATATAGAGGATGTAAAGATGAGGAATCAGAAATAAAAGATAGAGGTTTTAAGTGTTACACAACAACGATGGAGAAAGAAATAAATTTGAATGGCACAAAAATATCAAAACCTTTTTCTTCAGGGTGGTATCTTAATTTATCCAATCAAGAATCGCCACTTGTTTTTTGGAGAAAGGATTGGAATGAATATTGCAAAAGATGAAAAACTTTAAATTATATAATAATGATGCACTTATAGCAATGCTCATATACCACATTGTTCGCAAGAATAAGAGTATAGATATAGGTATAATAGCCGCCATATTACCGATTTTAACCAATGATTATTTGGTTGACTCTATCTTAAACCATTCTGAAAGATTCGCCAACATTATATCTTTGCACCCAGACCAGCTTAGGAATTACTCTTCACAATTTAATGATGTACTACTTCTTTTAATAGAAGCGATTTCAATTTTAATGGATGTTGGTCTAATAGATCTTGTTGGGGAACTTGTTGTACTTAGGCTAACCGACAACATATTAGAGGAAACAAATTCCAATAGACTTAAGAAAATGTCAAAAGCAGCTGATACATTGTTGGCAGATCTATATGGTAAACGAATTTGCGACATATATAAAACATTAAGAATATTATTATGAACTTCTACATAAAGCGCCTTATTATATGGTTTGGAGAGGCTGACAAACCTAGAATCTTAACATTCAAAAAGGACAAAGTGAATGTTATTACAGGCAATTCTTCTACGGGAAAGAGCAATATAATTGGCATTATAGACTATTGCCTATTATCTGCAAAGTCTAACATCGTAGAACCAATTGTTAACGAATTTACGTCTTGGTACGGATTGGAGTTTTCAATTAATGGAAAAGTTTTCTCCATTGCTCGAAAACGGCCAGAATTAGAGACTGCTAGCAGTGACGTGTTATTTCTTGAAAAGGGTTTCGAAGATGAATCCATGCCTTCTTCCACCAACATGCAAATAGAAGCCGCCAGGAAATATATGAATTCATTACTTGGCTATAGCAACGATCTAAGATTTTATCAGTTCCGAGCCAATATGGTTTTTAACATAATAACCGAAGACATCATAACCAGTCCACATTTTTATCTCAACTTTCCATTTGTAGAAAGAGATAATTATAATAATATAGACTGGCATTCAATCCTAGAAATGGCAATAACCCCCAACATAACAGAATTGCTAAGAATAAATAAAGAGATTACTTTGCTTGTTGAAAAAAACAGAAAGGTTGATAGTAACAATAAAAAATATGCAAAAACGGTAGAAATAATAAACAGATGCGTTGAATTGTTATCCCAACATAAACTTGTTCCAGAAGCACTCAAGCTTCAAAGTTTATCGATGCAACTTTCTTATATAAGAGAATATATAAATGAAATTAAATCTACGATAAACAGCATGGATAATGACATTCGGACCAAGTTAAACTCTTTAAGAACGTCTCTTTTTAAGAAATCATTGCAATATTCAGAAGTTAAGAATGCTATAGAACAATATAAACAATATAGAATTCGACTTGAGGAATATAACGATAGTTTAAGACCACTTGAATTATTAAGAAAGAAAGCCGAAGATAACAGTAAATCGATATGGACTAATTATATCATTGAATCGCTTAACATATCTTTTCAGAAGATTAAAGGACAGCTAAGCACTTATGTTATAAATGACAATAAAGAAAGCGTAATTCTTAAACAATTAAAGAAAGAATGTGAAGATCTGACTCAACAAATTCTTTCTTTAGAAAAAATTGACAAAAAGAAGACTTTGGACGCTGAATCTTTTCGGGCTGTTGGTATCGTTGAAGAAATATTAAAGGAAAATGACAAGAGGCTTGAAAAGGATTGCAATTTAACCTTTATCAGTAATGAATCAGACATAAAACAGATTGAGGGATTAAATGAAAAGAAAGAGGAATTTGAAAGATCAAACTATGACAAATGGAATAAATTGAATGAATGTTTTCAATCATATTTCAATCAATGCAATTCTATAGATCAATATGATGGTGCTAAGACAAAACTGGATAAAGATTTAATTACGCTTAAACTTCGTGGTAAAGGAGAAGGCTATGAGTATTCTGTAGTTGGAAGCCAGTCAAATTATATGTTTATGCATTTGTTCTTTTTCTTAGGATTACATCAATATATTATAGATAATATATCAGATTCTAAAGTTTTCCAATATCTGTTTATAGACCAGCCGAGTATTCCCTATTATGTTGGAACAAATGACTTGAAATCAACAGACAGAGGAAAATTAGAGGATGCATTCAATTTAATTAATATTTTCATGAAGCATATCATAGAAGATTTAAAAGGTCATTTCCAAATAATTCTAATAGAACATGCACCTCAAGATTATTGGAAAGACAAACTTGACTACTTTACAACGTGTGAGATATTTCAAGATGGTAAGGCATTGATACCTCAAGATATTATCAATAAATATAAAGAAACACATGATTAAAATAGGTAAAATATCTAAGGCAATATTGCATTATATAGGCAATATGTCAAGCAATCAGGGGGTCAGATTCTCTGACATTCTAACGGATGTCGATGCTGTAAGCAAGGATTTAATGAAAGTAATATCTACTTCATTTAGAAGAGATGACCTTTATCAATTTGCTGACATTCTGAATAACAAAGCATATTTCGCTGTTAATCAAATATTTGCCGACCAAGAAACATTCATAAAAAACTCGAAATTATTGGCTAAGCAATTATACGAGCAAGGTAACTCAACAAAAATAAAGTCTGGTAATTTATGGATTATTTTGTTAAATGATGTATTATACGACCATAAGACAACAGAAGGAATTGCCATATTGAAATCAGAAAGCATAGAGAAAAGAATAATATGCACCCCAACAGCTAATGGTTATGACATTTCAGAAGTAGAAACATATAATATAAAGAAAATTGATAAAGGTTGCGTAATTGTTAACTCAGAGTCAAATGAAGGATATCTAGTATCCTATTTTGTTAACAGCAAAGGAAGCTATGAAGAGAAATATTGGCGTGACATGTTTCTCAATCTTAAATCATGCCAAAGCTCTTACCAGCAGACAAAGGCATTCGTTGAATTATGTAATGACTATGTTAAAGGACAATTGAGAGATGTTGATAAAAAGGAAAAATCTCTAATTTATGCGAGGATAAAATCCACGTTAAAGGAGACGGAACAAATTAACATAGAAGAGTTTGCGTCTATTATATTCGATCATGAAGACGCTGCAAATTTTGTCAAATATTATAAAAACCAAAGAAAATTCTTGCAGCTACCAGAGAATATATCAATTGATTCAAAACAAGTAAAGACAAAAAAGGCCTTTACACCTCAGACAATTCATCTTGATTCAAATTTCGAAATAAATATTTATGGAGGAGACGGATATCTCACTAAGGGAGTTGACACCTCCAATGGACTAAATTACTATAAGTTATTTTATGACGAAGAACATTAGAGGAGATGTCAGGGATAAAGTTACTTCTGTAGCCAAAGCCGTTTCACAGGCTGACCAATAATGTTTCATGAGCCATCTCAATTAACTTCATAAAAATGGCAGATATGACGGAGCAAGAATATTACAGCAAACTATATAAGCACATCAGCAAGGAGATGGTGGTGAATATGTTCAAGGTACAGATACGGACAAGTTTTCCAGAGCCATTGGCAAGCTACTATTGCAAGCAAATTGATGACGCTAAGACTTTCGCTAGTGTGTTAGATTACTATTCACAGCAGTTAAGACAATAGATAATAACTTATAATGACAACAATGTCGCGACAATCATGACTAAATTGTCATTAAAGAAATTTTAATAATGACTTCTAGAAATACTATAAGGCAAACATCATTCAATATTCCATCCAACCGTAAGCTAATTAAGATAAGTGGTGCGATGGATGCTGTTATCCAATACATGGAATTATCTTCAGTATATTTCATTGATGATTTCAAAAAAGAAAACGGGATAGGAAAGATTGATGGAAAATATTTAACCGAATTCAGGAAAAAACTTACAGACCTTTCAGCCGCTTATAATATTTACCTAAAAGATTTGCCTTTTGACCGTTTTGACGACATGAGAATAAAATCATATCTCGTAGTGGTTTATGGATATTTCGATGAGTTCGCAGACAGTTTTAAAGGGGATGTAAGAAAGTTAATAAATCAGAAGTATATTGAAATAGATAAAGATAAAAAGGGACATGGACTATCCAAGCTTGGCAAAATATTATGCGGACTTAAGAATGTCGGTGTGGACATCAAAATTACACCAGTAAGAACTAAGATTTTTGACTACTATAGGCTTATAAGGAACAGTTTAGCGCATATATCACAAAAAGACGAGGATGACATTAATTTATAGCTGTCAAAAATAGATATGAAAGAGGTAGCGGAATTGTATCCCAAAAGACCAAAAATTCACAAAAAAGATAGTTTGAATTTTGATGATTACATTATAGCAGCTGCAAACGCGAAAGCTGTTGCTGACGAACTGACACGCGGATTGGAAAAGCATATTGATTGGTATGGTTTCATTCAAGAGCATTTGTCCGATGAATTTCCGAAATTTAAACAATATATAGAGAACAAAGAGCGAGCCTTGAAAGCAATTACACTTAAGATTAGAGATACTTATGGAATTGACAATTTAGATAATGATATAATATGGAAAATTGCTCACTAGGACAATTGGTTAGTCCATTCCCCTTTAGGATAAAACTGCGGTTTTATGCTGAAGGGAAAGGTCGAAGTTCGAATCTTCGGTGAGCAACATTTGACTTGTAAATTAAACATTATGGCAAACGAACTTAATATAGAGTACAGTACTGACGAACTGAATGACGAATATTCTAATGATGATCTCCTGAATATTCAGTCATGGGGTGTAGACCTGTCTGTTCAAGACCTCTTGAATCAATATAGAGAAGGTGATATATTGAAGCCTGAACTTCAAAGAAATTATGTGTGGGATAAAAAAGAGGCGAGCAGGTTTGTTGAGTCCCTTCTCCTTGGCTTGCCGGTTCCCAGTATATTTCTTGCCAATATGGCAGATGGGGTAAGATTAATAGTAGATGGTTATCAACGTATAATGACACTCTACCATTACGTGATACTTGGCAAATGGAAAGATACGGAAGAAACTTTCAAGCTAACGAACACAGACCTCATTAATCCAAAATGGCGCAATAAGTCGTTTCAAGAGTTGGAGGTTGGTGACCAACGTAGATTGCGTTTGTATACTATTCATGCTATCGTCTTTGAACAAAAAAGGCCACGATCAGACTCCAGCCTTTTTCAAGTGTTTGAAAGAATTAATACCAGTGGCAAATCTCTTAACGCACAAGAAATCAGAAATTGCGTCTACCAAGGCGATTTAAATTCATTGCTTATTCAATTAAATGGTAATCCTGATTGGAGATACCTTTTTGGGAACGAGAAACCAGATGAAAGAATGCTTGATATGGAGTTGATATTGAGATTCTTTGCAATGAACAATGAGGTGGTGTACAATTCCACAAGAAAGTATATAAGTTTAAAACAATTGCTCAATAACTTCATGGGGATGTATATCCATGCTGATGAGCAATTATTAGTATCTCTGACCAATAATTTTAATGATGTTATAAGCTTTATTAAATCAAACTTTGGCGAAACAGCATTCTTTAATTTGCAGAAAGACTTCTCTAAGTATAGAAGACGACTCTACCCCACAGTATATGATTCCTTAATGATAGCAACTTCTATAGCTCTGGGTAGAGGTTACCATTGTGAAGGCGCTAGCCTTGAAGAAAAGAAACTAAACCTCTTGAAAAATGATGAATACCGGGAGGCTATAACTCAGGGAACAATGCAAGTTGTGAATATTCACAAACGCATATCAATGGTTCTTAGTTCTATCTACAATATGGACCTATAATGAATAATAATTCCATAGAATTTGAGTTGAATAATTGTAATGACGAATTGAATGCCATTGAACACCTAATACTAGGCTTGGGTACTTCCCAAGTTTGCTTGTACTTGTTAAAGTATGCGGTTATTCGTTCTTGCTCCTGTATAGAGCATGCATTCAAAAATTTAATTGCTGATTACTATGAAGCAGGCTCACCAAGGGTTGCATCGTTTATAAGTCGGCATGTTAGAGAAAATTCAAAAAATCCTAGCTACGAGGCAATCTATGATCAATTAAATGAATTTGATTCTACAATGGCAACTTCATTTAAAAACAACTTTCTTTTGGAGACAGACCATGAACGCTATAAGGGTTCACTAAAGTCTTTGAAGAATCTAAGAAATGATGTTGCTCATGGAACAAATATAACCACATCGATAGCTGTTGTTAAAACATATTTTTCTGATTCAAGAAAGATAATAGAATGCCTTGACAGAACATTAGATCATTGATTTAATTTCTAATATTATGGCAGAAAGAGAAGAAGATTGAAAAATAGTTACGAAATCTTTTAAGCAGAGTGTAAGCGTCCAAAATGACGTATTGCTTAAAGCCTTATATTGATTAAAAAGATTTAGATTTTACACAGCCTAGCAGAAAACGGGAGAACTCGAAAGTATCCTATCCTTAGGCAGCAAGACAACAATTGAACCTTTACATACTTTAAAAAACAATACTTTAGCATGATTGAGCATATGTAAAGTTGATTAAAGATTAATAAAATTTAAAATTTGAACAAGATAACATGAAGTCAATAGGATTTACCAACTTTCGCAAATTCAAAGAATTCCCTGCGATTGATTTTGGAGACATCACCATTTTCGTAGGCAGCAACAATGCAGGAAAGTCGACGGTAGTGAAAGCTATTCTTACCGTTCTCACATTCCTAAAGACCGCTCGGTTTGATGTTCTCGGCAACAAAAATGCCATACTCAACACCAATATCTATTTCAACAAGAATAGCTACACGCATATTGGAACCTTCAAAAGAGCACTTTATAACAAGGCAGAAGATGATGTTATCACATTTAGTGTACAGTTGGAGGAAATACACTTTGACATAGCATTAAGGGGCAATAGGAACGACGAACACTCTATAGCGGCAAAGGTTACACAGTTGCATTTAGTAGATAATCGAAGCAAGATAGAATTTACTTTTGATTTCAGCTCTGATAAAGCAGTTGTACATCTATATCCTAATATAGATTTGTTTAAAAACAATGAGGATTTTGCAAGAAGGTACAGCAAATTAAAGGAAGACGAGGAAAATACAGAGAGCCAACAAAGATTAAGTAGAATTAGCTATTCCCGAAGAGTCAGAGATTTGTATACACATTACCCTTTGGTCGAAGAAGAATTTGAATCTTCAAAACGCCTAACAGAAATTTGCAACGACCACATGGTTGGAGGTCCTTTAGTCACAGGCTTACTCTATAATTTTACAGCCTCTTATGAAGAAGAGATAGAATCCTATCATGATATATATGATGATCCAAGTAATAGTAATTCTTTTGTTAAGGTTTTGCCATATTTCTCAAGACTTCGTCATCGTATCGATCAACTATTGATATTTACACCACTTGTAGAATATTTATATGCCCATTCTGCATCCCAGAAGGTTTTGTACAATTCCATGGACACGAGTGATTTTCTAGTAGAGACAATTCATAATTTTGCCAGTCAACGCTTTTCAGAAGACAGCAAACCCTACAAATTCGTACTGTATTGGATGAACTACTTCAAGATTGGAAAGGATTTCATAATAAATTCTATAGGGGGAGAGGCCCATACCGTCAACATCGTTGACTATGATAACACTTTAATGCCATTAGCTGACAAAGGAATGGGAACCATACAAATAATGATACTGCTCCTTCGTTTAGCAATGGATGTATACAATAAAAGTCAGGGACGTATGCAGATTAACGCTCCGACAACTATAATCATAGAAGAGCCTGAGCAAAATTTACACCCCAGGTATCAAAGCATGTTGATGGACCTATTTTCTTCTGTTAGTGAGGAATATAAAGTGCGATTTATAATAGAGACGCACTCTGAATATCTAATTAGAAGATCTCAAGTGTTAGTGGCATTTCACGAATATCGTAGCCAGGACGAGGTTAATGCCAAATGTCCATACAAGGTATATTATTTCCCAGAAGATAAGCCTCCTTATCCAATGATATACCAAGCAAACGGTCACTTCCTAAACCATTTCGGTAGTGGCTTCTTCGATGAGGCATCATTGTCAGCACTTAGGTTGTCAAAATTACAACGTGGAAGATATGAACGACAATTGTAAATTTGAGGTTACGCTAGATCATCAGATTTTAGAAGAGGTTTGCATTCTCTCCGATGACTATCCTAATTTATATAACATCTTTACTCAAGAGTCAAGGTTCGTCCTAGACATTTCAGAAGAAGATTTAGTAAATTTGATAGATGATACTGAAAGTGATCTCAGTAGGATAATTGTTGGATTTGATATTGATTATCAGCGTTGGGGTGGTGCTGTTGAATATTTTAAGACAAATCCAGAAGAAATGCTAAATCACCCACGTTCCTTATATGTTCTAGATGTTGACGACGGAACAGCAATGAATCTAAGTGAAAAGTATGGCATGTTAGTATTAAGTAGGGATAATCTTGACGATAATGTATTCAACAAGGGAGTATTCCGTTTACGCATAGACAAAGAGGATATAGTGAACGACGCTGTAACCAATGCCTGGGGACACGTCTTAAATGGTCTTGAGATGCTCCCATCTAATTCCATGGTTATAAGCGATTCATATCTGTTTCATGCTCATAATATTACCTTAGATGATTCGGTTAAAAACATCCAAAGTATTCTTGACAAATTATTACCGATAGACATGGAATGTGAATATCATGTGTTGTTCTGCACAGAAGATCCTAATAAGACCTCGCAAGAAATAAACAAAGCTGTAGGTGATATTAAATCCTTTATTAGAGCCAGACGTCGATATAATGTAGTGATAGAATATGTGATTTGTAGCAATTGTCAGCATCAGCGAACCATAATTAGCAATTATAATGTGATTACCTTTGATAAGGGCATCATCACATTCAAGGGAATTGGCAAGAAAGGAATTCCTTGTAAAGCTATTGATACTAATAAAGTTTACTGTTCTACTATATTTCAAAACGCTTATGATTCTCATGGCATGTCGGAATTTCAAATTGCGACAAAGGACTTGAAGGATACTAAGAAATGGTATAAGAATTGTCAGGAATTATGTAACAGCGATTGCCATGATTCAAGCAGAAGAATTCTTGGTACAAACAATCATAATAAAGAATTGAATAACAGAATTATCAAGTATTTATAGAGAAAAAATATATTACGAATATCAATAATTATTCAATTGAACATTAATATAATCTCTATATTAGAAAATGCCAACAACATCAGACAATAACAAACGTATAGCCAAGAACACACTCATGCTCTATTTCCGCATGTTGGTGATGATGGCTGTATCGTTGTATACTTCCCGTGTAGTACTTGATACCCTCGGAGTATCTGATTATGGTATATATAACGTCGTCGGCGGCTTTGTCACTATGTTCTCGCTTATCAGCGGCGCCATGACTACAGCAACGCAAAGATTCCTGTCATTTGCCATCGGTGAGGGAAAGACTAAAGAGGTCACAAGCCTTTTTTCTACCGCAGTTATTATTCATATTGGACTGGCGCTTATCATCTTGGTCGCAGGAGAGACTATAGGCGTTTGGTTCGTTGCCAACAAGATGAACTTCCCCCCAGGGCGATATACGGCAGCCATTTGGGTGTTTGAGTTTTCACTACTCACATTCCTTGTAAGTGTTATCAATGTCCCGTACAATGCGGCCATTATCGCCTATGAGAAGATGTCTGCATTCGCCTATATCAGCATTATTGAAGTGGTGCTAAAGTTGGTGATTGTCTATTTGCTATTGATTACTCCTTTTGACAGGTTGATATTCTATGCCATTTTGATGGCTGTCGTGCAATTGGGAGTCCAGCTGATTTATGCATCCTATACTCACAGGAAGATAAATACATGCCATTGTAATTGGAAGTTGAACCATGAGTACTTCAAGCAGATGACTTCCTTTGTCAGTTGGAACCTCATTGGTTCATTAGCAGGAGTATGCAAAGACCAAGGCTTGAATGTTGTACTCAATCTTTTCTTCGGTACAGCAGTAAATGCAGCAAGAGGAGTTGCCATACAGGTATCTACCGCAATAAATAGGTTCGTTACGAATTTCCAAATGGCAATGAACCCACAGATAGTAAAGTTATACGCAGCGGGAGAGAAAAAGGAAATGTTCAAGCTTGTCTTCAGGGGAAGTCGCTTTTCCTACTTGTTGCTCCTATGCCTTTCATTGCCTGTTGTCATAGAAGCTCCGTTCATATTGAATATCTGGTTGGTGAAAGTGCCTGACTATACGGTCGTCTTCCTGCGCCTGATAATTTTCACTGCCTTGATTGACTCCTTGTCCAACACACTTATCACATCCATGCATGCATCAGGAAAAGTTAGAGATTACCAGATTGTAGTTGGAGGACTGTCCCTTCTGACCCTGCCTTTTGCATATGTATTATTGAAGATGGGATATAGTCCGACATCCGCCCTTGTCGCATCACTTATAATATCTATTGCTTGTTTGATTGCAAGAGTAGCCTTACTTTCAAAATCAATAGATTTTCCTGCTATTTCTTTCTTGCTCAATGTGGCCCTCAAGATGTTCATATTAACAATAGCCTCATATATAATTCCTTTGGCATTATATCATATCACTGCTGTAAATTGGTTGACATTCATTCTCGTTTGCCTTGTCAGTTTTGTAAGCGGCGTGATATTTAGTTATTGCCTTGGGATAGAAAAGCATGAGCGTGATGTAATAGTGTCAAAAGTAAAAGAAAAACTTCATAGAGCTAAATAGAAGGATGAATAAACCAAATATATCAGACATCCATAATTGCTATGGCTGCGGCGTATGTACTAAAGCGTGCCCGGTACATATCATCGATTTGCATCTCAATAAGGAAGGGTTCTACGAGCCTTTCATCGCAGAAGAAGACAAATGCATCCATTGCGGATTGTGCAGGGATGTCTGTGCCTATATCAAGGATGAACCCGCCCAAAACAACGCTCCTGTTGCGAGCTATGCGGCCTGGAGCAATGACGAGCAGGTACAGAAGAAATGCAGTTCAGGTGGCGCAGGCTTTGAAATCGGCAAATACCTGTTGAGCAAAGGATATAAGGTAGTCGGTGTTCGTTACAATGCAGAGAATGGCCGCGCTGAGCATATCATCGCGAGTACCTTGGAAGAATTGGTGCAGACAACAGGCAGCAAATACATCCAGAGCTATCCTGTTGATGGCTGGAAGGACATAGACAGAAAGGGAAAGTATCTTGTCACCGGCACTCCTTGTCAGATAGATTCTTTCAGGTACTATATGAAGAAGATGAGGCTGCCGGAGGAAAACTTCATCCTTCTTGATTTCTTCTGTCATGGAGTTCCTTCCATGCTTGCCTGGCAGAAATATTCTAAAGATGTCGAGAAAAGATTAGGAGGCAAAATCACTTATGCTTCATGGCGTAACAAATGGGATTATGGATGGCATGATAGTTGGGCTATGGGCATTGACGGTGGACAGCAGTGTAAGAAAGTAGATTGGCATGAAAGTTACAACTTGTTAATAAGGGGAAAAAAAACTTTCTTACAAAGCCGGTTCTCACAAGGTGACAAATTCTTCCGTCTTTTCCTTGGCGACCAGTGCCTTGGACGGCAATGCTATGAGCACTGCAAATATAAATATGACCACTCCTCGGCTGATATCCGAATCTGTGATTTGTGGGGCAAGACCTACCAGGACAATGAAGACGGGGTCAGTGGTGCTGTAGCTTTTACAGAGAAAGGCGCTGAAATCTTAAAAGAGATAGACTGTCATCTCATAGAGCATCCATTCTCCGTTGTCGCGGAAGGGCAGATGAAGACATGCCCGAAAATGCTGCCACTAAGAGATTCGATATTGACAAGCTTGGCTGACGAAAACAAGACGATTGACGATGCTGTCAGTGTTTTAGATACCTATCACAGGCGTCAGAGAAATATTGGAAGGCTCAAGCATCCAGTCAGAACCGTTTATCATTTAGTAAAACGTATCTTCAAATAGACACAGAAAATGAATATCGACACTATTACGTGCCATAATGTGTATAACTATGGAGCTTCGCTCCAAGCATATGCGTTGCAGCACTATTTGGAATCGTTAGGCCATGATGTGAAGATTATAGACTTCCAACCATGGTTCCATCAAGATAGATATAATCCTTTCTATATGACAAAAGGTCGAAAACTTTATGATATTTGTAAGGCATGCCCTCCGCTAAAGTATTTTCTTGTTCCTCTTAAAGAACATCGGCGCTTGAGGAACATGATAACTACTTGGGGAAGGAAGAAGGCATTTGATAAGTTCACAAGCGAGTATTTGCACTTGACACGTCGTTATGAGACGTCAGACGAATTACGTCAAGACCCTCCAAAAGCAAATGTGTACGTAGCTGGAAGTGATCAGATATGGAACACAGATAGTAATAATGGCAAAGAACCAGGATACTATCTTGATTTTGGTACGGCAAAAAAGATTTCTTATGCCGCCAGTTTCGCTATAAGCCATATCAAAGATGAGTGGAAGCCGTTTGTTAAACAACAGCTCTCCCACTTTGCTCATATCTCAGTCCGTGAGAAGACTGGTCTGAAAATTCTTGAAGACCTTGGGTTCAAAGATGCACGTCAAGTTATGGATCCTGTTTTCTTGCTTGATAGAACTGAATGGTCGTCACTCGCCAAGGAATCAAAAGACTATGGTCTAAAAGACAATGGTTATATCTTAGTGTATGATTTCCTTTATGACGAGCGCATTGAGTCTCTTACAAAGAAAATAGCCAAACAGAAAGGACTGCCAATCTTGAGTGTCAATGACTTTCAATCCCTACCTTATGCTGACAAGAATATCAACGATGCCGGACCCTTGGAGTTCCTTTCATTGATAGAACATGCTGATACTGTAGCTTGCAGCAGCTTCCATGCTACAGCATTCAGCCTCATTTTCCAGAAGCCATTTTACGTCTTCCCGTTGAAGAATCAGAATAACTCATCAAGGATGGAAGATTTGCTCAAAACCATCCACCACTCAGAGAGGTTTAAGGCTGAAGAAACGTTAGATAGTTTTGATTACAGTCTGGTTAATACTATATTAAAAGACAGTATATGCCAATCTAAACAAGTCCTAGAAAAATTTATCAAAGAATAATCAAGTACGGAAGTACATTTCTTTAACTTGACAATAGATAAATGATGCTGGAAGCCTTACTTTTTATAGCTTTTCTTCTCTGTTTTCTCGTACAAGCTGGTATTGGGAACAAGAAAGAACTTAAGGGTTATTTACATAATCTTTGGGTTAAGATTATATTGCCCTTATTCCAGTATCATTTTGTCCTTACGGAGCGGAAGCTACTCATTTTCTATTTTAAGACGATGAGTGGTTTGTTCGCTCTATCCTTCGCTGTTACACTAACAGTACACACCAAGATTTTCGATCTTGGAATCAACTATGATGGAGGGAAGATAGAATATTATACTGTAATTTTAGCAGTGGCAATCTCCGCTATTTACGCTTTGTGGATGATTCTAAACTACATGTCGAAGACCAGAGGGAAAGGCAAGGTGAATCGCAATGTAGTTTTCCAAGCCAATGAAGTCTCACATGAGCTTGTAATCAAAAATGAGAAGAGCAAGAAATACATCCCTGAAACTTACCTTGAAGTTGATGACTATAAGGATAGGTTACGCTATTTTTGTGACCCGGTTTGTTTCTTCAATCTCATACAAGAAAGAGCTCTAAAAGTTAACTTCGATTATGTCGATTACAGACGGAGGCAAAAAGGAAAAGCTCCATTTTCTTATAATCCGCCAACAGCTTCCCCCAAGGAAATCAATTTGGCAAATGTTTCGGAGCGCTCCGCTGCTGCCTTCTCTTATTTTGCCAAGCTATCAGAGAAGCGACTTGATTACATTGAAAATTGCAAAGGGTTTACGTTCAGAATGCTTTCTTTGCAATATGAATCGTTGACAAAGAAGATCTGCTTAATAAAAGGGGAGCCTGGATGCGGCAAAACCAACCTTTTATGTGATTTTGTGGACAAGACTCTTTCCGAAAGGCAAATACCTGCTCTATTTGTGAATGCATTCCAACTGAATGCTAATGATATTGCTGGAAGTCTTTCCAAGGCTATGTACTCTTTCGATACTATTGACTTTGTATATATTCTCATGGGTATGAAAGGCTATTGCCATAAACATAACAAGCCTTTCGTGATTATCATCGATGGTCTGAATGAAAATTTGAAGGCTAAAGAATTTTCGACTAACCTCCTGACATTCTTAGAACAAATTAAGAAGTTTGATTTCGTCAGAATCGTTTTGACATGCAGAACGAAATACTTCAAAGAAAATTTTGAAAACCAACTCAAGAGTTTATCTGATGAGACCTTTACTATCGAAAACCTTTATTCCAGGCTAAATGATAATCAGAAACGACGAATTCTGCATAATTATTTCACTTATTTCGATATCTCATATGCCACGATGAGTGAAGATGCTGAAGAAAAACTAACTGAAAACTTCTTACTTCTGCGAATATTCTCAGAAGCTAATCAGGGTCAGAATGTAGGAACTATCAACAATCTGTATAAAGCGAGATTGTTCAAAACTTATTACGACATCATGTGTCAGCGCATAGCAAATAACATGAAGGAGTTTCAACAACTCTCTCCTGTCTCGATTAAATCTTTATTTCAGAAAATAATTTCTTTAATGATAAGCACAAAGACATTTATGAATGTCCCGCTTGACGATGTACTGACACATTGTAACCAACAAGAGAAAGATGCCTATCTTCGATTTTTGGATGAGAACATTCTACTAAGGAAAGACCTGCTCGAAGATAATGTTTTTGCAACAAGAGAAGTGGTGAACTTCACGTATGATGAATTTCGCGATTTTCTTCTTGCCGAATATTTAAAGGAGATAAGCAAGAGTGTACAAAGTAGTGAGTTGGGCCAAACCATAACAGAGTTAACAAACGAAGCCATTGTCACCTTTGAGGGATTAAGGACATTCTTGTTCTTAGTTGGGCATAATGATCCGGCCCTAAACAAAATATTGGTTAGCCAGCCTTGGTATGAAAATGCATTCGTCAGTTGTATATGGTCAATCCCAGATGAAGAGATTTCTGATGATGACATTATGCATTTGAAACAGATGTTCCCTTTATACATAAAATATTTAACCAGAATGTTTGTGTTGATAAATTGGGATTTGTCTGTCAATCCGAGGCTTAATATTACGATATTGCTTGACATTCTATCAGAATTGGACTTAGATGGCATCATGAAAATATTCAATGTATCTTTCGACTATTATACTCGGAGATATGAAGGAATGACAGAACAGAAATATTTGCTGAAAATTCTGTTGAATCGTGTGATGTCCAAGAAGTTAACTTCCAGTCCTATTAGATACAGGTCACTTATGTGCTTTGTCCTATATATTGCGTCTTTTAACGATGAAGCTAAAAAAATAATCTTAGAATACGATAAGATCTATCATAACGAGCCGCTTCTAAGGGACATCCAAAAGAAGACAAAGTGTAAAGAATTGAATTACTTCATTGAGAAACATCTTCTTCTTCATTCATGAGATACAATAAGAACTACACAGATACTTTTTTCTTAGCCAACAAAAACTTGACAGAGGAAGAATTCCTACATAGATGTGGTGCAAGGACGGGTTATGCTCTCTCAGAATTCAAGCGGTTCTATGCAATCTTGTTCTCAGAGGCAGAAAACGTAAGTGACATTTATAGTAGTTACTACTATATGGAGTTCGCTTCACTCGCGGAATATCTATATAATAAGGTATGTATGCCAAGAGATGTAGTCGATGCTTTTACAGCAGAGATGAAGCAAAAACCTGATTTGATTTTGTGGGAGGTGGATCAGCTGTCCTACGGTGGCTATGATAACCAATTCTTATTTTCGGATGAATATTACGACAGATTTGAGAAAATACTTTTGATGGAGGATTAATCAATGAAGATAAAGACAAGCTTTGTAACAAACAGTTCCTCTACTTGTTTCATCGTAATCAAGAAAAAGGACTTCTCCTTGCCTGAATTCATGAAAGAGGTAGGACTGGATGAGAATTCTCCATTTCAAGATGTGTTCGCTTCTTTGTTCAACCTTCTTCATGATGGTATATATGATGCAAGATATTTTGTGGAGAATCATAGATGGAACAAAGGTGGTGAAAGTTTTGAAGAGTTTATCCTTCGGTTATTCTCTGAAAAGACTTTGCAGAAAATTTTAGCAGAAGAGGGAAAAGGGTATAGAGTCTATATGGGTGATTGGTATAGTGATAATGGCGAGATAGAAGGGTTCTTCTGTACCAGCTCATTTATTATTGACACCCCCAACTTGTTCGTTGACGCATCTAATGACGCTTGGTAATGGCAATAATTCATCAAAGGCACGAAGGTCAGCACTACACCGTCTTCTTCAACCAGCAAACTGGTTTGCAGATGAGAGCCGAGGATAAAGGCTATGAGGAACCTTTTTGGAGTCAGGATGGACCAGAGCTACTTGATTTCTCCATCACAAATTATTGCGAGCGTGAATGTCAGTTCTGTTATCGACACTCGAACCAGCAAGGAAAGAATATATACTTGAAAGAAGCGGAATTGGTAATTGATCAAGCACAAAGCGCAGGAGTTCTACAGATAGCTTTAGGTGGTGGAAATCCTAATCAGCATCCACAATTCGTGGAAATACTCAAAATGATACGTGAGCATAATATCGTGCCTTCCTACACAAGCAATGGAATGGGACTTACCGAGGAGATACTGACAGCAACAAAAGAGTGTTGTGGGGCGATGGCTCTTTCAGTCTATCCCCCTATCTCAGATAGTTTCATAGAAAAGATTCAGGTAATTGTTTCAATGGGGATAAAACTAAATCTGCATATCATACTCTCCACGGTGACATACGAGATTTTGAAATCTTGGCTGACAATACCGCCAACATTTCTTGATAGCATCAATGCCGTTATTATACTCACGTATAAGCCTATCGTATCTTCACAAGACTACTTGAAACTTCCGAAAGAGAAAGTGAAAGAGATTTTTGAGTTAGCCTCCAGGTGCAAGGGACTGGACATTGGTTTTGATAGCTGTAGCGTTTCTGGAATTGTAACATATATGCATACAAAGAAAGAACTTATTGAACCATGTGAGGCATCCCGTTTCTCTGCATTCATATCTGAAGATTTGAAGATGTACCCATGCTCATTCATGGCTAATACAAATAGATATGGTGATTTGAGAGATTTTTCTCTACTTGATATTTGGCGCAACAACCTACACTTTAAGAAATTTAGAAGTGCTTTGGAAAAGGAAGGCTGCGTAGATTGCGCTCTGAGGTCAACTTGCATGGGTGGGTGCCATTTCATTCCGACAATCAACCAATGCGCTGGATTTGTTGATGCATTATGCTAACAAAGGTATGTGAAAAATGAAAGTACATTACCACAACATACCTACTAGGAACGGCGATTGCCATTTTATCGTATTGCAAGATCTTAAGGAGCAGTATGTCATAATGGTGGATTGCGGTGAGTTCAATACTAAGGTTAAGCAATAAATGAATATCCGCAATCATCCAAATTAGCAAAGTTTATACTGCCTGGACAATCCTTGGTATAAAAATTGTAGGCTTATATTTGACTATTGGAAAGGAATGATTATGAACTTGACTGATTTCTATGAAGTTTATCCTGACGAGGAAGCCTGTGAGCACGCTCTCAGGGAATTTCGTGAATGCCATACTCTTTATTGTCCGGAATGTGGCGGCTTGCACCTCAGTTGGAATCCGAGCCATAAGTCTTGGACATGTATGGATTGCGGCCATGAGGTTACTCTCCGTTCCGGCACAGTGATGCAAGGCAGTAAACTGCCAATTTTCGATTGGTTCGTGGCAATGTTTCTGATAGTAAGTACGAAGCGGGCCATATCCGCCTTGGAGGTACAGCGCCAGCTTGGAAGGAAACGCTACCAACCCGTCTGGGAAATGATGCATAAGCTGCGTGACGTGATGGGCAAGCGTGACAGCCTCTACAGGCTGTTTGACCACGTGGAACTTGATGAAGGATTCTTCTCAACGGAGACACCTGAGAGTGAAAAATGGCTTCCTCTCAAGCGTGGGCATGGGAGCCAACGGAAGACGGCCGTGCTTGTCATGGCGGAAAGTTCTGTTCCTACAAACACACCAATGAAGAAGTACAGCACCGGGAAACGGGACGGTCATATCAAGATGGAAGTCATACCGGACTTGAAGGCGGCTACGGAGGAAGACAGAATAAAGAATTCCATAGATGCCGGAGCTGATGCCACCACAGATGCCACGAAGTCTTACGCGGCACTTACAGCGAACAAAATTGTCGCTAAGCATAAAGCATATGAGATGAAGGACAAGACCATGATCGGCAAGGTGCTTCCATGGGTACACATATCCATAAGCAATGCAAAGAGGAGTATCCTTGACACGTATCACGATGTCAAAGCAGATTTCCTGCAGCTCTATCTCAATGAGTTCTGCTATAAGTTCAACCGAAGATATTTCGGATTTCACCTGTTCGACAGGCTTGAACTTTGCGCATGCACTTATAGGACGAGTTTCAAGCATAGAATCTACTGATTTGGATGATTGCGGATATTCATTAAATCTTATAAAGTTGGCTTTACAAGATAAGGACTTAATGGTCCAAACAAAGGCTGCTCCTACAATTTTTTGGTATAATCTTTAAATTATTAGTTATGTTTGTACCAGCTAAAATATCAATGGAAGAAGTAAACTTACTTCCTCAATATCTATTACCAAAAAATATAGAAACATCAGATGCTTTCTATGAACAGATATTGGAACAATCTAAAGTCAATGGAAAAATTGACGGTTCGGTTTTAAGTAACCTTACATTTCCATTTGCAAAGGATCACTATGATGTGTTCATTTCTTATTCTCACAATGATGAATCAATAGCAAATAGATTATGTGCATATTTATCTCATAAGGGATTGTCTTGCTTTTTAGATTCAACAATATGGCACAGTGCTGATGATTTGTTAAATGTTATAGATCATCAATATAGTTGGAGTGAAGATGAGCCAGGTTATTTTGACTATGAAAAGCGTAATTTCTCAACATCTCATGTTCATACTATGTTAAGTATGGCAATGTTAGAAGCAGTAAGACGCTCAGAGTTCTGCCTATTCATTGAAAGCGATAATTCTGTGACATTAGAAGAAGGCATCAAGGATCACACCTTATCCCCATGGATATATGCAGAAAACTTATACATCAGGAATATCAATCCAGAATTGCCTGAAAGATATAAAGTAAGAGGACTTAAAACCTTTTCACAAGGTGGCATCTTAGAACAAAGAGAATCTGAAGGCAATGATTTGAAAGTCGAATATCATATTAATTTGGATGATTTTATAAGAGTGTATTCTGGTGACTTCAGGGTTATCCTTTCTGGAACACAAATACTTGATAACATATATCGTAGAAATGGAATCATAAGACAGATTGCCCAAAGGATAAGAAATCGATTATATGATTAAAATGATGAAGTCATAACTTCATTATTTTAACAGGTAAATTGCATGACACAAATGGATCAAGAAGACATACTGAAATCATATTACCCTACTGTACGTGAGTTAGTCAAGGATGATCCTATGTTGGAGAAGATATTTGTTCTTAATCGGGTATCTTCTGAATGGTTCAACCACGATAATTGGAATGGAGGTATTGACTACTACATAGTAAACATAAAAGTTCCTGTCAATATATACAAACAGATTACAGGTGTTAATCGTGAGCAAGATCTTGAAAATACTGTCATGCAGGCGTTCCATGCCTCTATGAAGGATGTGAACAGCATTGACGTTCAAGGAGTCAGCATTATTCCATACAAAGAAGATAATGATGATAATGTAGTCAATGAGAATGCAGTCAAGTCTTGGACACTTGGTTTTTTCCGAATGTTTATAAGTCATGTATCCTCACATAAGCAGTCTGCTGCTAACTTGAAGTTAGCTTTGGCAGATTATGGCATTTCTGGTTTCGTAGCTCATGAGGATATAGAACCAACAACAGAATGGCAGGAGGAAATTATTGCTGCCCTGCGTTCAATGGATGCTTTATGTGCTATACTCACAAAAGAATTTAATGGTAGCAAGTGGTGTGACCAAGAAGTAGGATTCGGATTAGGACGAAATGTTTTATGCATACCTATTAAGCATGGCACTGACCCTTATGGCATATTGGGCATGTATCAAGGGGCAAAGACTGCGTCCGATGCACGAGATGTAGCAAGGCAAATCTTTCATCTGCTTTGCAACAAGGAGAAAACCCATGAAAAGTACATCCAGATGCTATCTAATCTTTTTCTTGGTGCATCATCCATAGATTTAGCTCTGAAATGGTTGGACGTATTGAACCAAGTTGATAATTTGACAAACGCAGAAGTGAACTATATCCGTTCACATATCTCTGATGATTATGAGCCAATAAAGAATTCAGAGGTCTTGACCAAAACCAACCAATTCTTCCGCAATTATGGTGTGAGCGAGTATTACTTGGCTTATAAAACTCCAGTGGAGGAAGTCGACGACCTGCCGTTCTAATAAGTTTCTTAACATACTATTATAATGTTTGTACCAGCAACACTTGATATATTCAATGTAAAGTTACTTAGATTGTCTGTAACTGAAGATCAAAGGAATAAAATTGATTGGCGGAAAGAGTCCTATTATCGGCAACTCTTGCACAGAGTTACTGATAAGGATGGTGTTATCAATGGCTCAGAGTTGCAATATAACATCTTTCCAATTGAGTCAGGTGAACACTTTGATGTGTTTATCTCCTACTCACATAATGATGAGGATGAGGCATACGGTCTTTACCAGTATCTGACCGATAGGGGGTTGCACGTATTCCTTGACTCTACCATTTGGTATAGTGCAGACAAGCTACAGTATGAGATAGATAATCAGTATAGTAGACTACATCCTTATACTTCACTTTTTGATTACGAAAAGACTCAGTTGTCATCATCTCATGTCCATGCCATGCTGTCAATGGCAATACTTGAAGTCATAGACCGTTCTGAATTGTGCATTTTTCTGAAAAGTGACCAATCGCTAACTCTAAAGGACGGCATCGATAATCTCACATTGTCTCCATGGATATATGAGGAATTATCATATTTTACAAGGGTAGAGGTTACGACTCCGCCTAGATTCAAGAACTATTAAACCAAATACTTCAGTTCTACTGACAACCGGCTAGGGCTAATTGTCGAACAAAAAGAACTAAAGGTACAGTATAAAGTCGATATGAAAGGTCTAACTCCATTGGACTTAAAAGATTTGTCTTATAAATCTAAAGGAACAGCATATCTCAACGATATTTACCTAAGCCATGGTATCATGAATTATATCTTGAACGATTAAAACAACAACTATGACAAACTATCGAAACGGAAACTATTGTGCATTCTACGTGAGCGAATTCCAGATGAAATGGAATTTAGGAGTCAACACCGCTCATGATTACTGTTATTATCATACTCTTTCCCTATGGAAAGATCAAGAGCCAACTTTTCCATTTGTTGACTCCCACAACAAGACTTATAATGTCAGGGATGGAAGTGACTGGGAAACGACCCTTAAACCAAGACTCCACCAGCGGCTACGTAATTCCAAGAATATAATTCTGTTCCTAAGTTCAGATACATGCAATAGTCAAGCTCTCAGAGAGGAGATTGACTATGGCATCAATACATTGGGACTTCCAGTAATTGTGATATATCCTGAATACAAGGAGAAGTCTGATATAGCCGATGCAAATGGCATAAAGCAGAGTATAAAGGCCTTGTGGAATAAACTTCCAATATTTCGTGACAACATGGGCAAAGTACCTACTCTCCACATACCAATGAAGAAAAGTGTCATTAGGAATGCTTTGAATAATAAAGATTTTGTGGTTCAAAGTAAAACAGAATCTGGAGCTTATTTTTATCCACAAGAATAAAAAGAAAAGCAATCAATGATATTAATATGTGTAGTTGCATAAGTAAATGTCTACATAGTGCTTGGAGCTTCATGCGGATTAACTTCCGTCTATTAATCACAGAATTTGCGAAGTCCCTTGGCGTTCTGTCAGCCTTTGTGACAATTCTCAGCGTATGGTCCAATGACAAATGCTTTTGGCAAAGTCTTCTCCATTGGGCACCTTATGTGTGTTTTGCAATAGCATGTTTATGGGCAATATACAAGGTGTTCCCAAGAACCTGCATAACCATTACTTTCCACAAAAATGAGGAAAGGGTTATTAAAGTACAGAAAGGCGACATTTGGTCTATTCAAAAAGGCATCGTAGTAATTCCTGTTAATAACTTCCTTGATATACAGGATGACGATATTATCATTGCCAAAAGGTCATTGCATGGGATGTTCATTGACAAATTTAGACAAAAATATAAGGACAAAGACCTTGACGCTATGATAAAACAAGCTGTTAAGAATGATGGAATAGCTCCTTCGGGAAACTACACAGACCGCATGAATCTCCAAGATGATAAACACTGTACCTGTTACCCACTTGGTACAGTTGTAAGACTGAAGCTGGGAGACCTTCAATATTATCTTGTTGTGGCAACTGAATTTGATAAGGATAACCACGTAATCCATGAGCCCGAGAAATACTCCATGATGATTTTAACGATGTTACAACATATACACATATGGAATAGCGAAGTTCCAGTATATTTGCCTATTATAGGAAGTGGTCAAATGGGATTGCCGCTCACAAAACAGGAGGTATTAACAGAAATGCTGTCCTGTTTCAATCTTGCGGAAAGGTATGTAGCTTTAGGGGGAACAACTATTCTTATCTACAAAGGCGACATGAAGGATATATCACTGAACAAACTGTCGTATCAATTCTCAAAGTTTTAGTATGATAACTTCTAAGAAAGAACTGCGGGAGTACCTGGAAGCGGACGCGACAAATTACAAAACGCAGATTAGTGGTTTCTTTACAAGATTGAAGAACCGTTTGCTGTGTGACCCAATATCCGACTAATGGAAGATATGGAGATATATAGTCGCTCTGCCTCATGTGGAATGGTGTGTTAACGCCAAAGGTTTGTGGCGGCATCAAGTGATGAGAATATACTGGTTGCGCCGGCTTCGTAAGCTTAGTTATAAGACCGGCTTTCAGATACCGCCTAACACCTGTGGCAAGGGCTTGACCATCTGGCACCGGGGGAGACTGTCCGAGAACTCCCGAAGAGGTGTCAAACTGTCATCAGAACATAGTTCTTTGAAGAAGTGTGCACCTTCAGAACTTACACATTGCGTTAAATCGAACGTTTTACGATCAACAATTAAGCCGCAATCTAGTTCTCGGACGGCCTGGGGGGGGGTAATCATCATTAACCCCGCAACACGTATCGGCGAAAATCGCACCTTATATTCTGGAGTGTTGATAGGACATAAGTCGGCTAAGGAGGGTAAGGCTGCAATAATAGGCAACAATGTCTTTATTGGTACTGGTACTAAAATCATTGGCGATGTACATATAGGTGATAATGTGACTATTGGACAGAATTGTGTGATAACAAAGGATATACCATCAAATTCAATTGTCGTACAAGATAATAGGCAGCTGAGATGGTTATGAGTATTAAAATCTTAGAGTTAATAATATGGCAAATATCAGTTACAATAAGGATATATTTCTTAGTTCCTACCAACTACAATATATGCTTGATATAAGGAAAAACGTTGAATTAGGTAAGGATAGGAAAGATCAAAAACAGCTATGGAAAGATTATCCGTGTGTAGCATCAGTATGCTCAAGGAATTTCCGTATAGGAAAAGGTTGCAGCAAAAATCTGCTCAAAAGCATTAAAAGCAAAACGACTGGATTTGGTCCTTTCCATTGAAAATAAGATAAATAACTATATTAATAGCATCGCTGTAAAAAACGGACAGGACCCACATGGCAATAAGATATGTAAGCGTCCAACAGTGACGTATTGTATAATGCCTTAAAATCTGTTACTTTTGTCCTCGACTTAAATTCATACAATTTATGGAGAGAACATCAGATTTTGAAAAACGGCTCTTCCTTTATAAGACGGACGGCAAAGGCATTAGCCTGGAACAGTTTTGTATCAACAATGGCATTAACTATCGCGTCTTTGACAGACGGTGCTGCAATCTACATGAAAGTGTCGTTCCAGTACAAGTTAGATTTAGAAAATTATCATCATGCGTGAGCGAGTTACATATTATTCAGAGGATGATCTGACGATTGGACAGAATCTTAGTCCGGCAGTAGAAGCTCTTAAGGTATTTACGCCAGATAAGGACTACAGCTTGGAGGATTTGGTTGAACTCTTCCATGTTAACCAGATAATCACTAAGGCGAAAAAGCCGAATGATTGGACCAAAGATTACAAATTGGATGGTGTCGCTTCACATCCTGGTGATATTGGCATGCAGCATATCGCTGACTGCTACTATGCAACAATTAATGCATTGATGAAAAATTGATTTTATATGAATAAACGCATTGAACATATATTGAAGTTATTCATCTACCACATTGGTAAGATTTTGACCAAACTGCAGAAAAAATGGTTAAGAGTCCAGAATATTTTTGGCCCAAGGGGGATTGTCCGTGGCAGGCGGATGCCGCTGCCTAACCAAAGAACTTGATATGATAGCGTGCTAAAACTATTTTTTTTGCTTACCTTTGCGGTCATGGAACAAGAAAAGATAGAC
>Ga0256404_1004444_pt1 | contig 26550 bp, 24 predicted proteins | sample RumenRJG_01DNA_FD_185990 | JGI IMG/M metagenome (GOLD analysis project Ga0256404, IMG submission 185990) | Bovine rumen microbial communities from Lethbridge, Alberta, Canada - RJG_01 | ecosystem: Host-associated > Mammals > Digestive system > Stomach > Rumen | place: Canada: Alberta | collected...
TGGCTGTCCACGCCCATGTAAATAATTGTTTTAATGGCAATATACCTTGCATGCGCATCCTCCTTGATGCTGCGCACGCAATGCCTGAATACCGTACATTTTTGTTGTTTCTTGCATAAACATTTTAATTATACAACGGGAAGTTCGAGAAAAAAAGTTCCTGCAAAAGAAGTTCATGAAAAGTTCAAAGTTTTTTTAACGGGGTTTTGTTAGAATCATTTTAAACTTTGGAATTACAGAAAAGTCGCATTCGGCGTAGAAAATTTTAAGAAAGCGCTGAGTAAATACGTTTTTACGAAACGCAAAGAAAACGTAATAAGCGAAGCGTATATTTTCCTTAAAATTTATATGCAGGGCGAGGCTTTTGTATGCAAAGAAAATAATAATTATAAGGAGATGATTTATTGTTACAGTACCAATTGAAAATCGAAGACGCGCCGGTTTTGCGTCTGCTGGATTCCATCATTACCGGGGGGCTGGAAAAAAATGCCAGCGATATCCACCTGGAACCCGGTGAACGGTTTTGCCGTATCCGATATCGGATAGATGGTGTATTGCAGCAGGAGCAAAAAAACATACCGGCTGAACGGCATGGGGCTTTGGTATCCTGCCTGAAGCTGATGGCAGGCATGGATATTGCAGAAAAAAGAGTGCCTCAGGACGGGCGGGCCCAGGTCACCTGGAAAGGAAAGGAAATCGACCTGCGCCTTTCCTCCCTGCCGACGATTTCCGGGGAATCTCTGGTAGTGCGAATTTTGGCTTCCCAGGCAGGAAAGCTGTCCTTGGAAGAAATGGGGTTTACGCCGGAAAACCTGTTGCATTACCGCACTATGTATCGGGCACCCTATGGCCTTATTCTGCTGACCGGTCCTACAGGCAGCGGGAAAACTACTACTCTTTACGCCACGCTGCAGGAGCTGAACGGGCCAGACAGGAATATCGTAACTATTGAAGATCCGGTTGAATACCGCTTTGCGGGAATGAACCAGGTAGCGGTGAATACAAAAGCGGGGATGACTTTTGCCGGTGGTCTCAGGGCTATTTTGAGGCAAGATCCCAATATTATCATGATTGGTGAAATCCGGGACAGGGAGACAGCGGCAATCAGTATTCAGGCGGCCCTTACGGGGCATCTGGTGTTCAGCACCCTTCACACGAATACGGCGGCAGGGGCGATTACGCGCCTTACGGAAATGGGGGTCGAACCTTTTCTTCTTGCTTCGGCTTTGCGGGGTGTTGTGGCCCAGCGACTGATTCGGAAGCTTTGCATCCACTGTAAACGAAAATATGTTGCCGGCAGAGAAGACTGGGAAAAGGTATATCTTTCCGGACAGGTGGAGAAAGATGTATCGGGCTTTTACCGGGAATGGGGATGTGAAGAATGCCATCACTCGGGATACCGGGGGCGGACTGCAATTCATGAAATCCTTCCGGTGACTTCCGTGCTGAAGGAAAAAATCGCAGATCGGGCTTCAGAAGCAGTGCTTCGCGACATAGTGAGAGAAGCGTTTCCGGACCTGCTTACACTGAGGGAAGCAGGCCTGCGTAAGGTACTGGAAGGCGTTACGTCTGTACAGGAAATCATTCGTGTGCTGGGGGTGTGACAGAATGGCGCAGATTGATGAAATTCTGATGCAGGCGGCCAAAGTGAACGCATCAGACCTGCATATAGGTGAAAACACTGTGCCGTTGGTCCGTATTTACGGGAATTTAAAACCCCTGTATGAAATGGCAGATACTGCTCAGGGGAATATAGATTTTTGGAAAATTGTTGACTCACCCTGCGCGTCACAGGGAGTACGGTTTTTTGTGGCGGAGACACAGAGCCTTTTTCCGGATAATGAAAGCAGGATGATGCGATTATTCTGCCCCATCATGACAGAGAAGCAACGGTTTGTACTGAAGGATACTGGAGAATGTGATTTTGCTTACACTCTTCCTTCCGGGGTTCGTTTTCGTGTAAACATGTATCGCAGTATGGGAGCTCTGAATGCTGCGATACGTATCATTCCGGACGTGATCCCTTCCTGGCAGGAACTGCGCATGCCAGATGCCCTTCGAAGGCTGGCGGAATTAAAAAGCGGCCTGGTGCTGATTACCGGGGTGACCGGTTCAGGGAAAAGCACTACGCTGGCTGCGATTCTCAATGAAATAAACAAAAACAGATCGGCCCACATCCTCACCTTGGAAGACCCGGTAGAATTTAAATTTGAATCAGTAAAAAGCCTTATTCATCAGCGTGAAATCGGATATGATTCCAGGAGCTTTGCTACAGCTCTCAGGGCTGCGCTGCGGGAAGATCCCGATGTAATAATGGTTGGTGAACTGCGGGATACAGAGACCACTGCCATTGCGGTTACCGCAGCGGAGACAGGTCATTTGGTATTTGCCACCCTTCACACCCGTAATGCTTCGGAAACGGTGAACAGGATCATCGATGTGTTTCCGGAACAGCAGCAGAAACAGATCCGCGTCCAGCTGGCAGGGAGTCTGCAGGCAGTGGTTTCTCAGCAGCTGTTGCCGGATAAGCGGGGAAAACGCACCGCGGCCTTTGAAATCATGGTCGTGACCCCGGCTTTACGGAACCTGATCCGTGAGGGAAAGACTCAGCAGATGGATTCCTACATCCAGACCGGCGCCCGATACGGCATGCAGATCATGGAAGACGCAGTGGCAAAATTGAAAAGTGAAGGGAAAATTTAAAGTCTGTAAATTCCGTTTCTCTTATTCTCACTCCAAAATTTCAAACACCCATAAAAAATCGCCCTCCCTCTGATTTGCTTCAGGGTAAGGGCGATTTGGCTATCATGCTATTTCCCGTTTCTCAAAAGTTCCATGGCCCAGTTCCAGTCTATGACCGTATCTTTTTTGTGGGCTCCTTCCAGCGCCGGGCTGAACCGGTCAATGAGCTGGTTGTACACGTTGGCCACGTGCTGGTCAAAGGATGTGCTGGCTGTCTGGTCGCTGTTTTTGTCGAAAAATACCAGTTTCATCTCTTTGGTTTCCGGTTCCCAAACGAACCGGGCTCCCTTTACCCGGAATCCTTCTCCCGCCAGCTGCCGTTCTACCTGGGCCCCCAGCATTGCCTTGGTCAGTTCCACGATCCGGTCATCTACACCTGCGTCCAGGATCGCCAGCTTTTCCAGAAAATCCTCCAGGGTGGTAACCACCCGGTACCGGTACCCGGCCAGGGCGTTTTTCAGCATCTCCTGGATCTCATCCTGTCCGGCGTCGGGGTTCCCAAAGGCTTCGGCGTTTACGTCTTCAAACATGTTCTGGGTTTCGGCCAGTTCGTCTCCCTTGGGCTGGTAATAGATCATGACGGCGCTTTCCATCTGGTGGTACAGGAAAGGGTAGTGCACCAGTTCCGTTTTTTCACAGTAAGGGCAGCGGAATTTGAACAGGGAAAGGCTGCGCACCTGGCTGTATGTGGCCGGGTCCGTTTTTGTATTGATGCTGCTCCAGATATTGAAAAGGGAAGTACGGTTGCAGTGGGGGCAGATGATCATCTGCTTGGAAACGTCAGACATGGTTTGCTTTCCTCCTGAAAGTGTATGATGTGCAATGCCGCGATCCGCATCTGTTTTTTGCTTGCTGTATTATTATATCATGTATCGGGCCAAACAGGGTAAAAGGACAGAAAAAAGACATAATTTATACATAAAATATTATTTGCAACCAGCCCTGCACACAAGGTATAATAATGTCAGGTTGTATTGTTCCGTTTTTCCCTAATCATGTTTAGTAAAGTTTAGTAAAGGAGAATTCATCATGAGCCTGCTGGAAACTTTGTTACAATCCATGACTTCTACTTCTTCCCTTGATTCCATGTCCCGCCGCACCGGCGGCAGCAACGACCAGATGGCGGCCCTCATCACCGCGGCCCTGCCGATTTTGCTGAAGGCCCTTACCGCCAACGCTTCTACCAAGTCCGGCGCCGCTTCCCTTCAGGAAGCCCTGTCCCAGCACACGGAAACCGGTTCCGTGGCGGAACAGTTTGAAACGGCGGACGTGGATGACGGTGCGAAAATTTTACAGCACATCCTGGGCGGCAATTCTTCTTCCGTTATGAACGGCTTGTCCCGGCAGAGCGGCCTCAGCAACGACCAGGTAGGCTCGGCCCTGGGCGCGTTGGCCCCGGTTCTGCTCAGCAGCCTGTCTGCAGCGAACAATCAGGCTCCTGCCCGCCAGACCCGGCCGGCCATTGATTTAAGCGACGGCATCGACGCTTCGGATATCATGGGCTTTATGCAGATGATGTCTGCAGGCCAGGGAGCCCCTCAGAGACGCCCCCAAAACCAGGCGTCCTTTGACGGCAGCGATTTGCTTGGCCTTCTTTCCATGCTGAAGTAAGAAAGAACAAGTTTTGGTGGCTACAGGATCGGGTATGCTGTAGCCGCCTCTTTTTTAGGGAACACTGGTTACATGGGTTTGTACGTTCTTGCCTGAGCGGGCAGACGAACGGATCGGTGGTTCCTTAGGATGGGAGACCCTATGTGCGCGTACAGAAAGAAGCGTGGCTCTGAAAATTTAAAATGGATCTTGCTTCGGGCCGTCGCTCTGTGTATGGCGGTGTTTTTTGTGCTGGGGTATGCGGGCTGCGGTCTGCAGGATCTGAAGCAGGTGGGCGATCTGGGCTGCCGCGTTCTTCATGCCGGCAGTTTTTCCGAGGCATTTGCCAGCGTCAGGAATGGCCTGGGAAAAAAATCCGGCGGCCCGGCATTCGGTAAGAAGGATCCCGTTCCTGCTTCAGCCCAAAACGCACCCTTCATTACATTGGAAAACCTTCCGGATTATACAGGGCGCTCTTTTGTTGTGCTGCACCGGAACCAGCCGGCTTTTTCGGAAGAGTTCAAGGCAAAAGCAAATCCTTATTACAGTTTTACGCCATTGGACGGGCTGGGACGCTGCGGCGCCGCCTACGGGAAGCTGGGTCCGGAATTTTTGCCCACAAAGCCCCGGGGGCCTATCGGCATGATAAAGCCTACGGGCTGGCAGTACAGCAAGTACGAGGACATCGATAAAAAGTACCTGTACAACCGGTGCCATCTGCTGGCCTTCCAGCTGACGGGGGAAAACGCCAATAAGCTGAATCTGATCACGGGAACCCGTCATTTTAACGTGGTGGGGATGCTGCCTTTTGAAAACCGGGTGGCCGAATATATCCGCCGTACCCGGAAGCATGTTTTTTACAGGGTCACCCCGGTGTTTAAAGGAAACGAGCTGGTGGCCCGGGGCGTGACCATGGAAGCCCTGTCTGCCGATGACGGGGGGAAGGCCCTTCATTACCATGTGTTCGTCTATAACGTGCAGCCGGGCATCGAGATCAACTATGCCAACGGGAAAAACCGTCGTAGAGAATAAATAGAAAAGGGACTGATGGCGGTTCCTTAAATATATTTTGAATCGCAGCTCCTGCACAACGGGATGCGATTGGAGTCGTAAATGAACTATGTGCTTGTGGCAGTGAACCTGCCGGTGAAAAATTTATTCAGACAATTCATATACCGGCTTCCGGAAACCCTTTTACAGGTGACGGAAGGCTGGCGCGTCCTTGTGCCTTTTGGTCCACAGAAAGTGGAAGGCTTTGTTGTCCGGGCTTTTTCCCGTCAGGAAGCTGTTGCCCTGCTGGCAAAGGATAAGCCGGACTATGATCTTAATAAAGTAAAGGAAGTGCTGGCAGCCTTAGGGACCCGTCCCTGGTTTACGGAAGAAATGCTGCATACGGCCCGGTGGCTGGCCCGCTATTACATGTGTTCCCTGGCGGAAGCCATGCGGCTCTTTATTCCGGGAAAGACCAGTATCCGGCGAAAAGCGGTGTACCGGGATGGGAAGCTGATGGCCTATGAAATTGAGGAACGGCTAAAGGCCCGGACCGTGATCGCCTACACGATTACGGATGCGGGAAGAAAGGCGCTGCAGGAAGGGGACCGGAGGGCGAAAGCCCAAATGAAAGCCCTTGGCCTGTTGCAGGACGCTCCGGAACCGATGGACGGGAAGCAGGCGGAAGAGCTGCATATCAGCAGCGCCATATTGCGGGCCCTGGCGGAAAAAGGCTGGGCGGCCCGGACGGAAAAACGGATGCTGCGCAACAGTTATGACAGAAAGGCTGAACGGAAGGAGACCCTGCAGCTGACAAGTGAGCAGGAGAAGGCGGTGGCCGCTGTAAAGGCGGCGCTGGCTGCAGTAGCAGATGAAAATAGTTTGCACCCGGACCAGCAGGAATTCCTGCTCCAGGGGATCACCGGAAGCGGCAAGACTGAGGTGTACCTGCGTGCGGCGGAGTATGCCCTGAAACAGGGGAAACAGGTGCTGGTGCTGGTGCCGGAAATCGCTCTCACCGCCCAGATCGTCAGGCGTTTCCAGGCCTGGTTCCGGGATGAGGTGGCGGTGGCCCACAGCAAATTGTCCCAGAACGAGCGGGGGGATGTGTGGTATAAGATCCATACCGGGGAAGCCAATATACTTATCGGCGTCCGCAGCGCGGTCTTTGCCCCCTTTAAGAATCTGGGACTTGTGATCATTGACGAAGAACAGGAAAACAGTTACAAGCAGGAAGAGCGGCCATCCTATCACGCCCGTGAGGTGGCCCGCTGCCGCTGCCGGGAAAACGGTGCGGTGCTGCTCATGGGCAGCGCCACTCCTTCCCTTGAGACCTATTACCGGGCTATTTCCGGGACTATCGGCCACCTGCAGCTGACGGAACGGCCGTCGGGGGCGGTTTTGCCTGAAGTGAAGCTGGTGGATATGCGGGAAGAGCTGGCCCAGAAGAATTTTTCCGTAATTTCCCGGGCCCTGCGCCGGGAGATCATTGCCGCGGTGCATAAAGGGGAGCAGGCCGTAGTGCTGCTGAACCGAAGGGGCTTTTCCACCTTCGTCATGTGCCGGGACTGCGGGGAGACCCTGGTCTGTCCCCACTGCGCCGTAAGCCTGGTATACCATGCAGATGAACAGGTGATGCGCTGCCATTACTGCGGGAATACCTATCCCGTTCCCCATATCTGTCCTTCCTGCGGCAGCAAAAGGATAAAATATTTTGGCAGCGGAACCCAGAAGGCCGAGGCGGAGATCGGCCAGATGCCGGATGTGCAGGTGCTGCGCATGGACCAGGACAGTACGGCGGCCAAGATGGCCCATGAGGAGATCCTCCGCCGTTTTACGGAGAAAAAGGCCAATGTGCTGCTGGGTACCCAGATGGTGGCCAAGGGTCATGATATTCCCGGCGTTACCCTGGTAGGGATCCTGGCGGCGGACAGCACCCTGAACCTGCCGGATTTCCGGGCGTCGGAACGGGGCTTTTCCCTGCTGACCCAGGCTGCGGGCCGGGCCGGCCGGGGAGACAGGCCGGGACGGGTGGTGTTGCAGACCTACGACCCGGAAAATGAAACGATTCTGCTGGCGGCGAAACAGGATTATGATTCTTTTGCCGCCCGGGATCTGGAGCAACGCCGTGAACTGTTCTATCCTCCCTTCAGCGAGATATTGAAGATCACCGTAGTGGATAAGGAAGAAAAAAAGGCCTGGGCCCTGGCTGATGAGGTGGCTGCATTTTTACGGACACAGCAGGAAGAGACGGGACAGTGGGGCCGTACGGAGATCATGGGCCCCTTTCCTTCCGGCGTGGCCAAGGTCCGGGACCTGTACCGCATCAGCATCGTGATTAAATCGGACAGGATGGAAGCCGTTAAAGATTGCCTGTCTGCCAGTCAGTACCGGACGGTTAAAAATATTTACTTTGATGTAGATCCGGTTACCGCCATATAAATTTTTAAATATTTACAATATATGTTATAATAAAAAATACTGAGCAAGTTTTCCTGCCTGTCTCAGGGAAACGAGTTCTGCTTTCAGATGATTACGAGTCATTTCGTGATGGCATTGCTGAAGAAATGATTCAGAAGAAAAAAATTATAAGATAAAACTGTAACAAGACGCAGCGCTCATGCTGCGGTCTTTGGAGGAGACATGTCGGTTCTGGAAATCAAAAAAGCAGGGGACCCGGTTCTGAAAAAAGTTTGTGAGCCGGTGAAACGGATTGATAAAAGAGTAAAACGTATTTTAAAGGATATGGCGGATACGCTGTACAAATCCAAAAACGGAATTGGTCTGGCGGCGCCACAGGTGGGGATCCTTCAGCGGATCGTGGTCATTGACCTGCAGGACGGCAAAGGACTGCTGGAACTGATCAATCCGGTCATTACCAAAAGGGAAGGCTCCCAGATCGTAGGGGAAGGATGCCTGTCTGTCCCTAATTTTGAAGGGGATGTGGAACGGGCGGAATACGTGGAATGCGAATACACGGACCCCCACGGGAAAAAACAGTTTATTGCCACGGACGGCCTGCTGGCTATCTGCCTGCAGCATGAGACCGACCATCTGGACGGCATCCTGTTCACGGATAAAGCCGTAACCATTACCCTGAAAGCACCGGAGGACTAAAGCATGTGGAATGTGGTATTCATGGGTACCCCGGATTTTGCCACGGGTTCCCTGAAAGCGTTGCTTGAAGACGGAAAATATCATATCCAGGCCGTGGTGACCCAGCCGGACCGGCCCAAAGGGCGGGGACAGAAAATGGTGGAGACCCCGGTGAAACAGTTTGCCCTGCAGCAGGGGCTGCCGGTGTACCAGCCCCTGAAGGTGAAAGAACCGGATTTCGTGAAGCAGTTGAAAGACTGGAACCCGGATTTTATTGTGGTAGCGGCCTTCGGGCAGTTTTTGACACAGGAGATCCTGGACATTCCCCGTTACGGATGTATCAATGTCCATGCGTCCCTGCTTCCGAAATATCGCGGCGCGGCTCCCATCCAGTATGCAATTATCAAAGGGGAAAAAGAATCCGGCGTTACCATCATGCGCATGGAAAAAGGAATGGATACCGGCGCCATGTACAGTAAGGTGAGGGTACCTATCGAAGAAGAAACAAATTTTGCCCGGCTTCATGATGCGCTGATGGACAAGGGAGCGGCCCTCCTTGTGGAGACCCTGCCCCGGATCGCGGAAGGATTGCAGCCGGAAATTCAGGATGAAAGTAAAGTTTCCTTTGCCACCCTTCTGACAAAAGAGATGGCTAACATAGACTGGAACCGTCCGGCCCGGGAGATCCACGACATGGTCCGGGGCTTTGATCCGGTGCCGGGTGCCTTCACCCGTTTACCGGACGGGAAGATCCTGAAGCTCTGGGAGACCCGGATCACGGGAAAGAAAAGGTCAGCGGCTCCGGGAACGGTTACTGAAGTGAATAAGAAAGATTTTTGCGTGGCCTGCGGGGATGAAGAGCTTCGCATACTGACCGTGCAGCCGGAATCAAAAAAGCGGATGCCCGCGGCTGTGTTCCTGAACGGACACGGCAACCTGAAGGGAGAGCGGCTGGGCGCCGGGCAGGAAGGATAACGTTTGGTAAAACCAATCCTGCATTGCATTGAGGAGTAATAAATGGTTTCAGCAGTTGAGATGAAGATTAATCCCAAAAAGAGGGTCTTCCTTGCGCTGGTCCTGTTCAGCGCAATTGTAACGGCCGTTTTTTTGTATTTTACCTGGAAGGTCACATACCTTGGGTTTGAAGCCATCAGCCAGTTCCTGCCCGATGTATTCGGGCTTCTGGTTTTTGGCGCGGTGTTCTTCCTGTTTGCGGGGGAACTGGCTATTGTACTGGCCATACTGGGAATGCCCCTGCCGAAAATTTTGTATTTCTGGTCCTGGAAGGCTATTAATTTCCTGTTTCCTTTTGCGGTGGGACTGGGACGTATTTTAAACATTCCCAGGGAAAAGGTGGAGCAGAGTTTTGTGGCGGTGAACAACGCGCTGGTAAAGCAGCATCATGTAAAAGTTCCCTCCGACCGGCTGCTGATCCTGACGCCCCATTGTTTGCAGTTGGATACCTGTCCCCGGAAAATCACCCGGAATATCGAGAACTGCCGTCAGTGCGGCGGGTGCTGTGTAGGCGGGCTTTTGGGGCTGTGCCATAAATACCGTATGCATTTCGTTGTGGCTACCGGCGGCACCCTGGCCAGGCAGATGGTGGCCAAGGCAAGGCCCAAGGCCATTATTGCCGTAGCCTGTGAACGGGACCTGACCAGCGGGATACAGGATGTTTTTCCCATCCCGGTCATTGCGATTTTTAATGAAAGACCCTTCGGCCCCTGTTTTAATACAAGGGTCGACATCGATAAAGTGGAAGAAGCGATCAAGATGCTAAGTGAGGATATCCCGGAAGATGCCAGTGCAGAAACCAATGCGTAAAAAAGAAACCAGAACCCAGGGAAAGAAAATAATTCCTGTAAACGGCAGGGAAGCGGCGTTGCAGGTGTTGCTTCAGGTCTGGTATGAAAAAGCCTATACGCCTATTGCGCTGAACCGCGTATTGCGTTCTGCCGGGCTGGAAGAGCAGGACCGCCGTTTTGCCACGGAGCTGGCTAACGGGGCGGTGAAGGCAAAGGGGACGCTGGATTTTTTGCTGGAAAAGATGACGGACCGGCCGGTTGCCAAACTGGAACCTGCGGTGTATTGTATCCTCCATCTGGGATTATTCCAGATTTTTTATATGGAGCGGGTGCCGGTTTCAGCGGCCTGCAACGAAAGCGTGAACCTGGCTAAAAAATTCAGCCATAAAGGTACCGATAAATTCGTCAACGGGGTCCTGCGCAACACCCTCAGGAAAAAAGCGGAGCTGCAGGAACTGATCCGTAAGGATGACGCATTGCAGTATTGCCATCCCCGCTGGCTGGTGGAACGCTGGCGGAAACAGTTTGGCATGGAAGAGGCGGAAGCCTTATGTGAATGGAACAATTCCCCGGCAACCTTGAGCCTTCGGGTCAATACGGTCATGACAACAAGGGATGCATTCCTGCAGGATCTGCGGGAAATGGGGTGCGACGGGGAAGTATCCCCATGGTGCCCGGAGGGGGTCATCATTACGAAATCCCCCGGCATTGCTGTGTTGCTGCAGAAGTTTCCCCACAGTTTTTATGTGCAGGATGAAAGCTCCATGCTGCCGGCCTGTGTGCTGGATCCCCGTCCCGGTGAGGCAGTTTTGGACATGTGCAGCGCCCCGGGGGGAAAGGCGACCCATATGGCGGCGCTGATGGAAAACCGGGGAACGGTGACGGCCTGCGACATTTATCCCCATAAACTGAAACTTATCAGGGACAATGCCGACAGGTTAAAGCTGGAAAACATACAGACTGAATTACAGGACGGAACGGTTTTCCGGGAAGAATGGAAAGAAAAATTTGACCGGGTACTGGTGGATGCCCCCTGTTCCGGTCTCGGTGTTTTGCAAAGGCGGGCGGAGGCGCGCTGGACCAAGACGGAAGAAGGACTGGGTGAGTTCCCGGCCTTACAGCGCAGGATCCTTGAAAACGCGGCTTCCTATGTGAAGCCGGGAGGCCTTCTGGTCTACAGTACCTGCACCATTGAAAAAGAAGAAAACAGCAAACAGATGGAAGACTTTTTGCTGCGTCATAGAGAATGGAAACAGAAGGGCTTTGCCCATCCCCGGACCGGTGAGATTGTAAACGAATTGCAATTATATCCCCAGCGGGACAGGGTAGACGGGTTTTACATTACGGTTTTGCAGAAAGATGTTTGAAACTTTTTTCCGTAGCGTCTTGCCTGTGGGCGAAGGAACTGTCTGTTTATTGTGAATTTGGAATCAGATCGTGTTATGGAGAATATGAAACGGGAATTATTTGGCATGCCGCTGCCGCAGATGCAGACGGCCTTTGCGGAATTAGGACTGAAAAAATTCCGGGCGAAACAGGTTTATGACTGGCTGTATCAAAAAAGCGTTTTTGATTTTGACCGGATGAGCAATTTAAGCAAAGGGGAACGTGAGCTTTTGCGACAGACCTTTTCCCTTCTGCCTGCAGAGGTTAAGACGGTCAGGCGGCTGGACTCGGCTGACGGGCTGACGCAGAAAATTCTGCTGGAACTGCCGGACGGAAATGCCATTGAGACGGTGCTGATGCATCACGATTACGGGTACAGTGTCTGTGTCTCCAGCCAGGCTGGTTGTGACATGCATTGCGCCTTTTGTGCAAGCGGCCTCAACGGGGCGGTCCGCAACCTGACAGCGGCCGAGATCCTGACCCAGGTTTATGTTTTTAACGCAGCCCTGTTCCCGGAAGGGCAGCGGGTGAGCCGGGTGGTGGTGATGGGCAGCGGGGAACCTATGCTGAACTTTGACGCGGTTTTTGAAGCCCTGCAGTTTTTGCACCAGCCGGAGGGGGCCAACATCAGTTACCGGAATATGACGGTCTCTACCTGCGGCATCATTCCGGGAATTGAGAAGATGAAGGCACTGGGGCTTCCCATCAGCCTGGCCGTATCCCTTCATGCTGTCCGGACGGAACTGCGTAACGAACTGATGCCGGTAAATAAGGGTTACCCTTTTGCCGATGTAATTGCTGCCGCTGAAGCATATGCCAGGGCCGGCGGCCGTCAGGTGACGTATGAATATATTTTGCTGGCCGGCAAAAATGACAGCGATACCGACGCGGAACTGCTGGCGGAATATCTCCGGTTTAAACAGGCCAGCGTAAATCTGATCCCGGTGAATCCCGTACCGGAAAAAGGTTTCTTCCGGCCGGACAGGAAACGCATTGAAAAATTTCTCTCCATCTTGCAGAAACGGCGCATCCATGCTACGGTGCGGAAAGAGATGGGCAAAGACATCAACGCGGCCTGCGGGCAGTTACGGGCTTCCTATAAGGCAAAGTTGTAATTTACGGGGTGTTCTGATAAAATAAATTGTTACATATAACCGTCAGGGGATCCTGCCGGTTACTGACAGGGAAGTTTGCTGACTGGAGGGTTTGTAATGTCAGTAGCGACTCGGACCCATAAGGGTAGGATACGAAGCAGCAATGAGGACAGCCTCCTGCTGGAACGGCCGTACCTTTTTGCCATTGCGGACGGCATGGGCGGCTATAATGCCGGCGAGGTGGCCAGCAGGCTGGCGCTGGAAAAATTAAAAGCCGAAAAAGAAGATTTTTATGGAAAAAGCGGCTTTACCCTGGTTTCCAAGCTGTATCAGGTCATGCGGGACATAAACGCTGAAGTTTATGAAAAAGCAAGGTCGGATGCTTCGCTGGAAGGAATGGGCACCACCCTTTGCGGTATCTATTTTACCGGAACGGGGAAAGGATATGTCTTCAATGTGGGTGACAGCCGTGTCTATCTTCTGCGGAAGGATCAGCTGAAGCAGATCACACGGGACCATTCCCTGGTGGCGGAAATGGTAGAGAACGGGGAAATATCCCAGGAAGAAGCCTTTAACCATCCCCGGAAAAATATGCTGACCCGGGGGATCGGCGTTGATGAAAAGGTAAACGGTGACGTGTTTGTCATTGATGTTTACACAGATGATATAATTTTACTCTGCAGCGACGGGCTGACGGATATGCTGCATGACGATGAGATAAGGGAACGCCTTCAGACGGAGGATCCGGAAGAAGCGGCAGACTCGCTGCTGAGCCGGTCCCTGGAGAATGGCGGACGTGATAATATTTCGTTTATTATTCTGAAATTGGACAGGAAGGAAGTGGAACATAATGGTCGGTGAGATCCTGAACGGGCGCTATGAAATTTTAAAATCCGTAGGATTTGGCGGCATGGCCGAAGTGTATCTGGCCAAAGATGTTCTGTTGGACCGTAAGATCGCGATCAAGGTGCTGCGTAAAAAATTCCTTGATAATAAAGCGCAGCTGGAACAGTTTAAACGGGAGGCCCGTTCTGCGGCCCGCCTGATCCATCCCTCCATTGTTACGATTTATGACGTATGTGATGAAGGGGATATCAGCTATATTTTAATGGAATATGTGGAAGGGGTCAGCCTGAAAGCTTTTGAAGAGCAGAACGGCAGAATGGATCCTGCCCTGGCGGTGGCACTGACGGCCCAGCTGGCATCGGCCCTGGATCATGCCCATAAACACAACATCATCCATTGCGATATCAAACCCCAGAATATCGTGCTGACCCAGGGAATGGTCCCGAAAATCGTTGACTTCGGCATTTCCCGGATCGTTTCCAATGAAACGATGGCCTTCACTGCTTCCGTGGTGGGCTCTGTCCATTATTTTTCGCCGGAGCAGGCCCAGGGGCTGGCAGTTACGGCCCAATCCGATATTTATTCCCTGGGAATCGTCTTTTATGAAATGCTGACGGGAAAAGTTCCTTTTGACGGGAACAACGCTGTTTCCGTTGCCCGCAAGCAGGTGGAGGAGGACGCGCCTCCCCTGAAGACCTACTGGCCGGAAGCGCCGGATGCATTACAGCGCATTATTGACAAAGCGCTGGCCAAGAATACGGCAGACCGGTATGCCACTGCGGAAGAAATGCGGAACGACTTAATGGAAGTCAAAAACCGGATATATCCCAGCAAGAATAACGAACCCTTTATGGAAAACACCATGCCTCTGCAGGCTATTGCCAAGGCGCCTGCGGTGAAGGCGGCTATGATGGCTGCGTCTGCAAAGGCCGGGACCCCGGAACCGGAACGTGATAAATACCAGACGCTGATTATGAAACTGCCCCAGTTCCTTACGGAAGAGGTAGACGATGAAACCCGGGAACACAATTTCCGTGAAGAGCCCGGTACCACCAGAAAAGTGGAAGCTGTCTCTCCGGAAGAGCCGGCCCGTGAAAACCGGCAGGATAACGGAAACGCTGGCGTTGCTGCAGCTGCCGGCGTCGCTGTGGCCGCAGGCGCTGCCTCAGCCGCGGCGGAAGGCTTCGGGTCTGCGGAACAGCAGTCGCTGTTTTCGGATGATCCGGGGAACACAGGGGAAATCAATACGGAAACGGTTCCGGAGCGGCCGGGAGATTTTATGGACCCGGAAAACAGCGGGGCTGTTTCTGATAATAACTTTGGCGCCACAAAGCTGCAGCCGGAAGATGCGCCTGAAGTCAGACCGGTAGTCATTCCCTCTGCTGTGAAAAGGGAAAGGGAAGAAGCCAGACCGGCAGAACCTGTTGCTGTAAATCATACAGCCGGTCCCGTACCGGCTGTTCCCGAAAACAATGAACCGAAAAAGGAAGAAACGCCTTTGCCTCCTGTAGAAAAGAAACAAAAGAAAAAATCCGGACTGTTGGGAAAAATATTGAAGATATTGCTTTTGCTGCTGCTTTTGGCCGCCGGGGGCATCTATTACTTCTTCGGGGCATCAAAGCCCGATATCGTGGTGCAGGATGTAAACGGAAAACCGGTGGCGGAAGCCCAAAAAATGTTGGAAGCCCAGGGCTTCAAGGTAGCCATTGAAAACAGGATCGATCCCTCTGTAAAGCCGGGGATGGTAATTCGCACGGATCCCGTAGCAGGTATCAAGCGTAAGGAAGGAGCGACCATCACGCTGGTGGTTTCCGGGACGGAAACTCTCACAGAGGTTCCCAAAATTGTAGGAATGAAACAGGACCAGGCGGAAAAACTGCTGGCGGAAAAAAATCTGCGCATTGAAAAGATTGAATATAAGTGGGATAAGGACAAGCCGGAAGGGGAGATTTTGAGCCAGTCCCCGGAAGAAAAAACCAAACTGGGAGATAATGGCGCAATTAATATTGTAGTCAACAAAAAAGAAGAAAAGAGTATTGAGATCCCCGACCTGAAAGGCCTGTCCCTGGCCGAGGCAAAGAGCAAGCTGGCCGCAATGAAACTGAATGTGGAAGTAAAGGAAACGGACAGCGATAAGGATAAGGATACGGTAATCGGCATGTCCCCTGACAGAGGGTCTACCCTTATGGAAGGCTCAACAGTGACGCTGATGGTGTCCAATGAAAAACAGAAGATCACATTCCCGTCTACTCCGGACAAGATTGAAAATAACAGTGGAAAGAGCAGTGGCAGCGTTTCTGTGAGCCCGTCTACGGGAACAAGATACGTTGAATTCGTGGTGCCGGGAACCGGTACCCATACGGTACAGATTGTGTCCAACAACGGCTCGACCCAGAAGATCGAAGTGTCCGGGGCATATAACGGCGGCGTCCGCCTGCGTACCAAAGTGGACAGCGATGTAAAACGCGTGGGATTTTATGTAGACCACAGGTTGGTTGAGGAGAAAAGTTGGTAAAGACAGGTTTGGTGGTACGATCCTACAGCGGGTACTATTATGTGGACTGTGAAGGCATGATGGTGACCTGCAAGGTAAAGGGGCACATGAAGCAGAAACGGTTTTCCCTGTATACGGGGGACCGGGTGGAATTGGAACTTAACGGGGAAGGGAAGACCGGGGAAGGCATGATCGTGTCCGTCCTTCCCCGGAAGAACTGCCTCCAGAGGCCTACGGTGGCAAACCTGGATCTGCTGGTGATAACCCTGGCCCTGGCCAGTCCGGATTTCAGTTTCCTTATCATGGACAAGCTGCTGGCCCTGGCGGCAGCCGCGGATGTGCCGGCGGTGATCGTCCTTACCAAAGCGGATCTGGTAACGGCGGCACAGGCGGAAGAAATTGCATCCGTTTACAGAAATATCGGATATGAGGTTTTTGCAGTTTCTTCCAAAACCGGGCAGGGAATCGATGCCCTCCGGGAACGTCTGTCAGGAAAGGTGACTGCCTTTGGGGGACCCAGCGGGGTGGGAAAATCTTCAACCTTGAATGCAATCCAGCCCGGTGTGATGCGGACAACCGGGGAAATCAGCAGTAAGATCAGCCGGGGGCGGCATACCACCCGTTATACGGAACTGGTACCTTTTAACGGCGGGTATCTGGCAGATACGCCGGGCTTTGGCAACGTGCTGATGGACAACATGGAGCCGGAAGAATTGCCGGGGTGTTTTCCGGAATTCCGGCAATATGAAGGAACGTGTAAATTTTCTCCCTGCAGCCATACCCATGAACCGGTCTGCGGTGTGAAAGAAGCAGCTGAGGCGGGGAAAATTTTCCCATCCCGGTATGTTTCGTATGTGACTATTTTACAGGAACTGAAAGAGAACAAAGAGAGGAATCGAAAATGATCAAAGTAGCTCCGTCAATTTTATCGGCTGATTTTTCCTGTCTGGGAGAGGAGATCCGGAAGATTGAAAAGGCCGGTGCGGACTGGGTGCATATTGATGTGATGGACGGTAATTTTGTGCCGAACCTGACTTTTGGCGCCCCGGTGGTAAAAAAGATCCGGAAGGTGACGAAGCTTTTTTTTGACTGCCACCTGATGGTGGACCATCCGGAAACCTATATTGATGACTTTGCAGCGGCCGGTGCGGACCAGATCGTGGTCCACGGGGAAGCCACGAAGCATCTCCACCGCTGTGTGCAGGCCATACATGCAAAAGGAATCAAAGCCGGTGTGGCATTAAATCCGGCCAGCTCCCTTTCCCTGATAGAAGAAATCCTTCCTGACGTGGATATGGTCTTGCTGATGACGGTGAATCCCGGTTTCGGCGGGCAGAAGTTCATTTCCACTGTGTTGCCTAAGATCAGCCGCCTTCGCCGGATGCTGGACGGCATGGGGCTGAAAACGGAAATCCAGGTAGACGGAGGAATTAATGCGGAAACTGCGCAGCTTGTGGTAAATGCCGGAGCCAGTATTCTGGTGGCGGGCTCCTATGTGTACGGGGCGGAAGATGTGGAAGCGGCTATTAAAAGCCTGCATATCAGATAATTGACATTGCTGCCATTTCATATTAAACTATATATCGTAAACAGTCTTTGGGGCAGGGTGAGCCGGGCTGCGGGAGCAGTGCCGTGCAATTCCCAACCGGCGGTAAAGGAAGTAACAGAGAAGGATTAGCCTGAGCGCAGATACAGATTCTGAAATTCCCCAAGTCCGCGAGCGGTGGGCACGCTTAATGGAAATACTGCTTAAGCAGTGAATTCCTGTGTGCTGCCGCATGATCCGGTGCGATTCCGGAACCGACAGTACAGTCTGGATGAGAAAAGACGGTTATGGGAGAAACTGCTGACCATAGGAAATGCCCTTTGACGTTTCCTGTGGTCATTTTGTTTCGGAAAAATTTCTTCGATTGTCTATTTATGGATGTATTCGTAAAGAGAATTTATTATGGCTGATCATGATTTTTACATGCGCAGGGCACTGGAGCTTGCCAGGCGGGCGGAGGGTGAGACAAGCCCAAATCCCATGGTGGGTTGCGTGATCCTGGATGAAAATAACAATATTGTTGGGGAAGGCTGGCACAAAAAAGCGGGAACGCCCCATGCGGAAGTCAATGCCCTGGCGGATATGAGGGCCAGGCATGGGCAGGGCTATACTGCCTATGTGAGTCTGGAGCCCTGCTCCCACTGGGGACGGACGGGCCCCTGCTGCGAAGCGCTGATCGAAGCGGGGATAAAACGCGTGGTAGCGGCTATGGAAGACCCCAACCCCAAAGTGGCGGGGAATGGTTTCCGCCGTCTGCGGGAAGAGGGCGTGGAAGTAATTGTAGGCGTCTGTGAAAAAGAAGCAAGGCGCCTCAATGAGCATTTTTTAGTGTGGGTAACCGGGAAAAGGCCCTTTGTCAGCCTGAAATTTGCGGAGACTCTGGACGGGAAACTGGCTACTTCTGCCAGGGATTCCCATTTTGTGACCGGGCAGGAGGCCCATACATACAGCCATTACCTTCGTAAGATCCATGACGGCATCCTGGTTGGGATCGGTACCGTGCTGGACGATGATCCGGAACTGACTACCCGGCTGGTGGCAGGGAAGGATCCGGTGCGCATCATTCTTGATGCAAAAGCCCGCATTCCGCTTACGGCCAAAGTGTTGCAGGGAAACGCAGAAACAATACTGGTGACCGGCCCGGATGCGGATCAGGAAAAATGCAGGGAGCTGGATAAACGGACCCATGTGAAGATCCTGTCTCTTCCTGCCGCCAACGGCAAAATTGATATCCCCTGTCTCCTGCAATCCCTGTATGAGCAGGGCATTGCATCCTTATTGGTGGAAGGCGGCAGCGAAGTGCTGGGGGCTTTTCTGGATGCAGGCATTGCAGACCGTGTCTATGCCTTTATTGCGCCAAAGCTGGTGGGAGGAAAAAATGCCTTGCCGGCCATCGGTGGAGAGGGCATACCGGTTTTATCCCGATGCGCGTCCGTTATTGATCCGGAGTTGCTTACACTGGGCGATGACTGGCTGATTACGGGAAGGGTCCGCTTTTGTGGAAATAAGGAATGAAACAGGAAGGAAACGGTTTCGTTTCCATAATCTAAATATACAATATGTATTTGAATGTAAGGAAACACCGATTTAATGAGTTTGTGCGGTTACAGAAAAGCGTTGCAGGCGGATTGATCGGCGGTTCCGTAAAGAGGGAATGAAAATGTTTACAGGTCTGGTTGCCGAACTGGGGACTGTGGAACGGCTGGCAGAGGGAAGCATGTCCTGCCAGCTTACCGTCCGGGCCCGGAAGATTATGCCCGGGGTAAAGGTAGGGGACAGCATTGCGGTAAATGGCGTCTGCCTGACCGTGGTGCATCTGCAGGGAGACCGTTTTACGGCCGATGTAATGCCGGAAACGGTACGAAGGACGACGATGCGTTACCTGCAGCCCGGCGACAAAGTCAATCTGGAAAAGGCCTTGCGTCCCACGGACGGGCTGGATGGGCACATCGTCCAGGGACATGTGGAAGGGGTCGGGACGATCCGGCAGATCCTTCCGGAAGGAAACGCACTGCTATATCATATTGAAACGCCCGGTGAACTGTTGCGCTATATTGTGGAAAAAGGTTCCGTGGCCATTGACGGGATCAGCCTGACGGTGACGGGAACAGATGACAGCGGATTCAGTGTGTCGCTGATCCCTCATACAGCGAAGATGACTACCCTTGGCTTTAAAACTGCCGGGGATCCCGTCAATCTGGAAACTGACATTATCGCCCGGTATGTGGAAAAGATGCTGGGGCTGCAGACTTCGGATCGTTCTTTGTTTGACAGCAGGCGTACTGTCATTACCGGGGAAGATGGGGCTGCCGGCGAAGAATTAACAGAAGAATTTTTCCGGAAACACGGATTTTAAGGAAACATTGATTCAACGGCTTTAAGCAAGGCGGAGGAAAATAAATGGAAGAATTTAAGTTCAATACGGTGGAAGAAGCCATAGCGGCTATAAAGGCAGGTAAAATGGTCCTTGTTACAGATGACGAAGACCGTGAAAACGAAGGCGACCTGATCATGGCAGCGGAGTTCTGCACCGGGGAAGCCATTAATTTTATGGCAAAGGAAGCCCGGGGGCTCATCTGCATGCCTGCGGACGGCGAGATCATGGACAAGCTGCAGTTTGGCGCCATGGTGTCCCACAATACCGATAACCATGAGACTGCGTTTTCCGTATCCATAGATCACGTGGATACCACAACAGGTATTTCGGCCTATGAACGGGCCTATACCATGAAAAAAGTTACCGAACCCGGCGCACAGGCCATGGATTTCCGCAGGCCCGGCCATGTGTTCCCCCTGCGCAGCCGTAAAGGCGGAGTGCTGGTCCGTACGGGTCACACGGAAACTACTACTGACTTATGCCGCCTGGCTGGGCTGACGCCGGTAGGTATCTGTTGTGAAATCATGGATGAAGACGGATACATGATGCGTACGCCACAGCTCATAGAATTTGCCAGAAAGCATCAGCTTGTTTTCATTACGGTAGCTTCTCTTGTAGCTTATCGTAAACAGCATGAAAAGATGGTGCACCGGGTGGCTGAAGCGAACCTTCCTTCCAAATTCGGGACATTTAAGATCATTGCCTATGAAAACGATTTGGATGATCTCTGCCATATTGCCCTGGTAAAGGGAGATGTGGCCGGTAAAAAGGATGTGATGGTCCGTGTCCATTCTGAATGCCTTACCGGTGACGCTTTCGGCAGTCTCCGCTGCGACTGCGGTGACCAGCTGGCTTCTGCGTTGCGGATGATAGAAAAGGAAGGCTGCGGCGTAGTGGTTTATATGCGGCAGGAAGGCAGGGGCATCGGCCTGGCCAACAAAATTCGTGCCTATGCGTTGCAGGAACAGGGACTGGATACAGTAGAAGCCAATGTTCGCCTGGGATTTGCCCCGGACCTGCGGGATTATGGTATGGGCGCCCAGATTCTGGCTGATCTGGGGTTAAGCAGTGTGCGCCTCATCACCAACAATCCGGCTAAGCGTGCAGGGCTTTCCGGTTACGGGATCACAGTTACCGGAAGGGTGCCTATTGAAATCGCTCCCAATAAGTTTAACGAATTTTATCTGGAAACAAAGGAAAGCAAGATGGGACATGAACTGTCAGATCTGCACCTTGGCTGCCATTGCGGAGGAAGTGTGAACCCGGATAAGAAAGAGTAAGACGACAGGCTGGGAAGAGAATGCAAAGGGGTTTATGGGAATAACTTTCCATACAGGACATGCTTTCGGTACAGGACATGGGTTCTGATAATTGGAACAGTTTTTTTATAATAAAAACAGTGAGAACAGGAGGAGAAAAATGAAAGTTATAGAAGGAATGTTATCGGCCAAAGGTTTGAAGATGGCCATTGTGGTTTCACGGTTCAACGAATTTATTACAAGCAAGCTGCTGGGAGGGGCCGAAGATGCGATCCGCCGTACCGGGGGCAACACGGATGACATTACGCTGGTGTGGGTGCCGGGCGCTTATGAGATTCCCCTTACCGTACAGAAGCTGGCGGAGAGCGGCAAGTTTGACGCGGTGATCGCCCTGGGGGCAGTGATTCGCGGCGCTACTCCGCATTTCGATTACGTCTGCGCGGAAGCGGCCAAGGGAGTGGCCCAGGCTTCCCTGAAAACCGGAGTGCCGGTTGCTTTTGGCATTCTGACGACGGAAAATATCCAGCAGGCGGTTGAACGGGCCGGCACGAAAGCCGGAAACAAAGGGTACGATGCAGCCATGAGCGCCATTGAAATGGCGAACCTGTACAAGAAGCTGTAATTCTGACTGAAACGTAAGGAAACGATGCATTGACAGAATGAGCAAGCAATCATTCCTTGTAAAAATGATAGAGTAAAGGAACACTATGGACGAAATTAAAAACAACGCAATGGATCAGATTAAAGAAAAAATCAGTAAAGGGACCTTCACGGGCGAAGCGGATATCCTGACCCGGGCAACCGTAGGGGATGCCCGCATCTATGTGGCCCGTACCACCCGCCTGGTTCGCAAGATGTCTCTGCGGCACCAGACATCCCATCTGGCCACGGCGGCCCTGGGACGTACGGTTACCGGAGCCCTTTTGCTGGCTGCTACCATGAAAAATGAAGAAGGGGTGGGCATTAAAATCGCAGGGGACGGCCCTATCGAAGGCATTACCGGGGAGGCCCAGGGCGGGACAGCCCGGGGTTATGTAGGTAATCCCAATGTGTACCTGCCCCCGAAAAACGGTCACCTTGACGTTGGCGGGGCGGTAGGGAACGGCACCATTTCCGTGACCCGCTATACGGCCAATGCCAAACCCTTTACCGGAACGGCGGAGCTGGTGGACGGGGAAATCGCCGACGACCTGACGAAGTATCTCTTTACTTCGGAGCAGACTCCCTCTTCCGTGGGGCTGGGAGTACTGGTTGACGAAAAGGGCGACGTGCAGGCTGCCGGAGGCTGGTTTATCCAGGCGCTTCCCAACTGCAGTGAAGAGACCCTGGAGCAGCTGGACAAAAATGTCAGGAGCACCCCTTATATATCCAGCCTTATTGATATGGGATTTACCCCGGAGCGTATCATCCGCATGCTGGGAAAAAATATGGACGTGGAGATCCTTGACAGTTATCCCCTGCATTTTGGTTGCCGCTGCAGCCGGGAACGGGTGGAAGGCGTTCTGCAGACGCTGCCGAAAAAGGAATTGAATAAACTGGCGGAAGATCCGAAAACAGAAGTGACTTGTCCGTATTGCAATGCGAAATATGAATTTTCCCGGGAAGAAATGTTGCAAATGGCACAGAAAGTGAAAAAATAACAGCTTCTTTTATTGATTTTTTAAATTTATATTTACATTTCAGTCTCTTTCCGATATCCTTATTCCTGTAAAGAATTCGGGAAACGCTGCCTGATTGCGTTTTCGTAAAGAAAGAAGGATTATTATATGCTGAACCAGATTTCATTGTTTGCCGCCAACACCAAGGGCGCTTTGAGCAAAATCACTTCCGTGCTGGCAGAAGCCGATATTAATATTTACACCATGCTGGCTACGGACAGCGCCGAGTTTGGCATCATCCGCCTGATCGTGGACAAACCCGAAGAGGCAAAGGACGCTCTGGAAAAAGCGGGGTACCAGTGCCGTCTGGACAAGGTCATCGCCATTGACATGGCTTCCGATAAACCCGGCACCTTGAACCGCATTCTGGGGGATCTGCGCAATGCCAACGTAATGATCCGCTACCTGTATATTTCCTTTGACCGCAGCGACAGTACGCCTATCGCCGTATTCTGCACCAACGAACCGGAAACGGAGACCTTCCTCCGTGGGAAAGGCTACCGCCTGCTGGACCGGTTCTGAACTGTCCGGTAACGATTCAGGCGTTTCTTCGCATAATTTTTCACACAAACATAAAATAACAGCACGCTCCCGTTTTATTAGAACAGGCACGTGCTGTTTCGTTTTTTACTGTAATCTTTTTAAAAAATCGCTGACTGTTGCGTAAAAAAATGTTTATAAACACTTCTTACGCCAGTTCCGCCAGATCCAGGATCAGCCGCCGGCTTTTTTCCCAGCCAAGACAGGGATCGGTGATGGAACGGCCGTAGACTCCGGCACCGATCTTCTGGTTTCCGTCCTCAATATAGCTTTCAATCATAATACCTTTGACAAGCTGACGGATATCCGGGGAGACCTGACGGCTGTGCATCACGTCCTTGGAGATGCGGATCTGTTCCATGTATTTCTTGCCGGAGTTGGAATGGTTGGCGTCTACGATGACCGCAGGGTTCACAACTTCCCGTTCATGATAGGCGTCCAGCAGTCCATGGAGGTCTTCGTAATGGTAGTTGGGCATATTGTTCCCGAATTTATCCACGTAACCCCGTAAGATGGCGTGGGCCAGGGGGTTGCCTTTGGTGCGCACCTCCCAGCCGTGGAACAGGAAGCTCTGTTCATGCTGGGCCGCTTCAATGGAATTCATCATGACGCCCACATCGCCGCCGGTAGGATTCTTCATGCCTACGGGGATGCCCGCGCCGCTGGCAATCATCCGGTGCAGCTGGTCCTCAACGGAACGGGCGCCGATGGCCGCATAGGACAAAATATCGGAAAGGTAACGGTGGTTCTCCGGGTACAGGATCTCTTCCGCACTGGTAAGCCCTGTTTCGTTCACCACCCGCACGTGCATTTTGCGGATGGCGGTGATGCCTGCCAGCATATCCTCTTTCCCTTCCGGGTTGGCCTGGTGCAGCATGCCTTTGTAGCCTACCCCGATGGTGCGGGGCTTATTGGTATAGACCCGGGGGATCAGCATCAGTTTATCTTTTACCTTTTCCTGCACCTCTACCAGTCGGTTCACATAATCAAGAACCGCGTCTTCGTTGTCCGCGGAGCAGGGGCCGATGATCAGGATAAACCTGTCGTCCTTACCGGAAAGGATGTTCCCGATTTCCTCGTCACGTTTATTTTTTGCGGCCAGGGCTGCCTGGCCCAGGGGGAACTCTTCCATCAGTTCCTGGGGCGACGGCAGCTTCCGGATAAATTCCATCTGCATTTCCATAAAAATTCCCTCATTTCTTTCAAGACAATACCGGCTGCCTGTTCCGTTGCAGTCAGGCGTAATTTCATTTAAGGACCGGATTATTTTTATCATACCATAAATGAAAAAAATATTCTTAAAATATTTTGGAAAAGCCGGGCCTTCAGGTATTGTATCCTAAACCGGCATTTGTTTCAGCAGCGTTTCTGTAAGAAATATTTCTTTCAAAAAAGATTATAAGTACTTGTTGACAAAACGAACTTCTGTTTGTATAATAATTTCAGGAAAGTTCCCGACGATAACAGGAGGTTATTTATGACAAACGTATCTAATGATAAAATTAAGGCGCTTGACAGCGCTATGCGCCAGATTGAAAAGGATTTCGGAAAAGGTTCCATCATGCGGCTGGGCGAAGCCAGCGCCCGGATGAATGTGGAAACCATTCCCACCGGCGCCCTGTCGCTGGATATCGCGTTAGGAGTAGGGGGGATACCCCGCGGCCGTGTGGTTGAGATCTACGGACCGGAATCTTCCGGCAAGACCACCGTGGCCCTGCACATGATCGCGGAAGCCCAGAAGATGGGGGGCTATGCCGCGTTTATCGACGCGGAACATGCATTGGATCCGGATTATGCCCGCCGTCTGGGAGTAGACGTTGACAACCTGCTGATCTCCCAGCCGGACAATGGGGAACAGGCCCTGCAGATTTGCGATGCCCTGGTGCGCAGCGGCGCTATCGATATCATCGTCATCGACTCGGTGGCGGCTCTGGTGCCCCGGGCTGAAATCGAAGGGGAGATGGGTGACAGCCACGTAGGGCTTCAGGCCCGCCTTATGAGCCAGGCCCTCCGGAAGCTGACGGGCATCATCGCCAAATCCAAATGCGCCACCATCTTCATCAACCAGATCCGGGAGAAGGTGGGCATCATGTTCGGCAACCCGGAAACCACCACCGGCGGCCGGGCCCTGAAATTTTATTCTACCATCCGCCTGGAAGTACGCAAGGTGGATACCATCAAGAACGGCAACGAGATCATCGGTTCCCGCACCCGTATTAAAGTGGTAAAAAACAAGGTGGCACCTCCCTTTAAGCAGGCGGAGTTCGACATTATGTACGGGGAAGGGATCTCCACCACCGGCTGTCTGGTGGACCTGGGGGTTGACCTGGACGTATTGCAGAAAAGCGGGGCCTGGTTCTCTTACGGGGACGTCCGCATCGGCCAGGGCCGTGAAAAAGCCAAGGAGTTTTTGCGGGATAACCCGGAAATCGCCGCGGAAGTGGAAGCAAAGATCCGCGAGCTGACAGTCAACAAATTAGCAGCTCCGAAAGATGGGGAAGGAGTAGCGGCCGATGTTCCGGAACGCCAGCAGATCCCTGACAACCAGTGAGGAAGTTTACGAATATGCCCTGACCCTGCTGGACAGGCGGGAACATGGCGAGAAAGAGCTGGTACAGAAGCTGAAACGGCGCTGTACCTCTGCCTTGCTGATTCGTGAAGCGGTTGAAAAACTGAAACAGTACGACCTGATCAATGAAAAGAGATACGCAATCCGGGTCTTTGAGGCCTGGCGCGGCAAAAAAGTTTACGGAAGGCTGCATCTGCAGGCAGAGCTTTTGAAAAAGCAGGTGGATGAGCAGTTTATTCCTGAAATCCTGGACAGTCTCAGCGAAGAAGAAGAAGGCCGGCGTTTGGAAGCGGCCTATCAGCAGATCGCCCGGCGGCGGGACAAAAAATACGATGTTTCTACGGAAAAAGGTGTGGCGTCCCTGGCCCGGTATTTTTCGGCAAAAGGCTTCGGACCCTCCCTCATCCGCAGGGGTATTGAAAGGGCGAAGAAAGACAGGGAGCAATAGTATCTGAATCCCCAAAAAGAAGGCGTAAACCTTGACTTTTTGGGGATTTTTCATTACAATATATAGTAACCAATCGTGTAATTAAAATTTAACATTAGAAGTTTTTCTCA
>Ga0256404_1004445_pt1 | contig 26546 bp, 13 predicted proteins | sample RumenRJG_01DNA_FD_185990 | JGI IMG/M metagenome (GOLD analysis project Ga0256404, IMG submission 185990) | Bovine rumen microbial communities from Lethbridge, Alberta, Canada - RJG_01 | ecosystem: Host-associated > Mammals > Digestive system > Stomach > Rumen | place: Canada: Alberta | collected...
GGTAATCTCCATAATTATTATTGCTTAAATCTTTGTAACTATTTGGCTTACAACTACAAAGATAATAAAATTATGCGAGATTACCAAACTTTTAAGACTCTATTCTTATCCCGAACTCAGGTTAATAGTTGAATCCCTTATCTGTGGACGATGTGGTGACCATGCCTTTGTCAACCCAGTTGTTTGAGGCTGGGTCAGAAGTCTCCATCACACCGATGAAGGCGCGCTCAGTCCATGAGTTGCACCTGTTGGCGGCATCGTTGTATTTTCCGTTTCCGATGTAGTTGTCAACCACAATGGAGTAGTACATTCTGTAGAGTCCGTTTCTCACCTTGCGGGCGCAAGGAGCCCAAAAGCAGTAGCGGAACTTCTTGATGGGTGGTAATCCCATGGCAGCACGGTATTCGTTGGTCTTCGTAGCCACCCACGACGGTTGTCTGCGCATGGTGGATCCTACCCACGACCAGTGTACCAAGTCTTTGGACCGACGGCAGAAGAAGTGTCCGTGTCCGTCCATGGCGTTGCCGTAGGAGGCGTCGGTCTGATACATATAGTAATATCCGTCGTCGGCTTTCATCACTGACGGATCGTGCACATTGGCAAGATTCCAATTGCCCCGCTGACTCCAGTCGGCAATGGCGGAGTAGTCATCGGCGTAGGTAGGAGCCGAATAAGTAGAGAGTCTGGCACCTCGTGTAGTCAGTGAGGTGGAGTCGCGCACGGGCGAGGCTTCTTCCGACGGATTGTCGGTAAGCATCTCGTTACTACAACTGGACAAGGCGAATGCCGCCATCCAAATCACGCTTGTAAGTAATAGCTTGTTCATTTTTTGATTGTATGGATTAGTAAAACGGATTGTTGCTAAGTAATTTGCTGATCGCTTGTAGGCTTTTAGCTCTCCCTTTTCAGGACTTTCTGCTGGTTGCAAAATTAATGGGTTCGAGTTAATCATGCAAGGAACAAGCCATACTATTTTTCTTCTTCTATCATTTTGTCCTCTCATTTCCATAGGTTTGTCCACCATGGCATGGTTACAAAGAGAAACGTCTGGCGATCTTTCTCTTAGTAAGATAAGATAGGATACACTCGAGATCAGAAAATAAAGGTGAGCTTTTATTTTCGTATTCCGCTCGTTTTCACTATCTTTGCAAACAGTGGCAGGGAATTACTCAGTGCATTGAGTTATTTTACTCAGTCGATTGAGTAATTTTGCTCAGCGTATTGAGTAAAATCTGCGAGGCGACAGTAATATGTTGCTAAACAGTCTCATAGGAAGGGTATTCTTTGGGTAGAGCAACACCAAAATAGTAGAAGGGTATGTACGCAAGAATGGAATACAAGTTTTGGGGGGCATTAGTAATCATTACTGGCATCGTAATCATGTTCCATGTCATAAGAAACAACAAATCAATTAGCGCCATTCTGTATGGCTCTTGCCTGCTCTATTCAATCATTTTGGTAGGATTTGGTATAACGACGATCTTGCTAAAAGGGTACGATTATGTTTGTGCCATTCTGTTTGGTGTGTCATATTTAGTTTTTACCTATAGGAATCGACATATCTATTCTCCAGGTCTGATGAGATTCAATGACCTTCTTAAAGGCTATACTGTTGGCCTGATTTCTATCATGTACGGATTGATTAGATGGTTTGGCGATTAGTTTGCAGATTAATTTATTGGATATTTGCACAGAAATGCAGAGTACGTTGAGGCCAGGCTTATAACGAAAATTATATATAGAAAGAGTGTGAGAAAAAAGGGGATCAACGTGGAACTGCTATCACAGTCCGTGTTGATCCCCTTTGGGTTTTCGCTAAACGCGATATACGGTTGAATAGGTTTGACCTCTGTGTGAGGCTAAGTCTATTTCAGCAATTTGTCGACTTTCTCAGCCACTTCCTTACCGCTGGCCATGGCGCGCACCACGAGGCTGGCACCTGAGGCAGCGTCACCGGCAACGAAGACGTTGGCAGGGAACTGAGGCTGCTGCGGACGAAGGAAGCCCATGGCGAGAAGCACCATCTCTGCGGGGATGATCTCCGGGTCTTTGGCGGGCTTCATCAGCGGGCGGCCACCTTCAGGGTTGGGCACCCATGTGATCTCCTGCACCTTCACGCCGGTGAGCTTGCCGTTCTTGCCGAGGAACTCCAGTGAGTTGATGTTCCAGCGGCGCACGCAGCCCTCTTCGTGAGAAGATGTCGTCTTCAGGGTGCGCGGCCAGTTCGGCCACGGGTTCTTAGGATCGTCGGGACCCACCGGCGGCTTCGGCATGATCTCGATCTGTGTCACGCTCTTGGCACCCTGACGGTGAGCTGTACCGATGCAGTCGGAACCGGTGTCACCACCACCGATGACCAGCACGTTCTTGCCTTTGGCGTTGACGAGCTCATCGCGGCCGAACTCCTGTCCGGCGAGCTCACGGTTTTGCTGCGAGAGCATCTCCAGAGCGAAGTACACACCCTTGAGGTCGCGTCCGGGAATCTTCAGGTCGCGGGCTGTCGGCGTACCGGTAGCGATGACCACAGCATCGAAGTCTGCGCTGAGCTTGTCGACGGTCACCGTCTTGTCCTTGCCGAGTGTCGGATCGTTCTGAATGTTGGCAGCGATCTCTCCCTTGTCGTCTGCGCTCTTCTTCTTGGAGTCTACGAGTTTCACGCCAAACTCAAAGACGATGCCCTCCTCGCGCAGCAGGTTGAGGCGGCGGTCGATGATAGACTTGTTGAGCTTGAAGTTAGGAATGCCATAGCGGAGCAAGCCGCCGGCATCCTCGCGTGCGTCGTAGACGGTCACCATGTAGCCCTTCTGGTTGAGGCGAGTGGCGGCAGTCAGGCCGGCAGGACCGGCACCGACGACAGCGACTTTCTTGCCATTGCGCTCCGGCACGTGTGGCTTGACATAGTCCTCACCGAAGGCGTGCTCGATGATGGCGGCCTCGTCTTCGCGGTTGGTTGTCGGCTCGTGCTCCATGAGGTTGAGCACGCATGCCTTCTCGCAGAGCGCCGGGCAGATGCGGCCGGTGAACTCCGGGAAGTCGTTGGTCTCGGTCAGCAACTCATAGGCCAGCTGCCAGTCGCCGCGGTAGAGGGCATCGTTCCACTCTGGCGGTTTGTTGCCAATGGGACAAGCCCAGTGGCAGAAAGGCACACCGCAGTCCATGCAGCGGCTTGCCTGCAGTCGGCGGTCATTACTGTTGAGTGTCTGCTCCACTTCGCCGAAGTCGTGGATGCGGTCATGTATAGGGCGGTAGCCGGCTTCCTTGCGCTCCACCTCTAAAAATCCTCTTGGATTACCCATAATCTTCTTAATGTTGAATGTTCAATGTTGAGTGATTGCTAATGATGAATGTTGAGTGCTGAATGTTGAGAGCTGAATGCTGCATGTTAATGTTGTATCCATTCCTCATCCAACATTCAACATCCATCATTCTTAATAGTCTCTCTGCATGTCAGCGATCTTCTGCTGGAGCTTCTTGACCTGCTCTTCCTGCAGCACACGCTTGTACTCGATAGGCACTACCTGGATGAACTCCTCGACGTAGTGGTTCCAGTCGTCGAGCATGGTACGTGCCAGCTTAGAGCCGGTGTAGAGATAGTGCTGACGGATGAGCTCATGGAGCTCCTTGCGGTAGGTGGTCTCCTCCACGAGGTTGATCTCCACCATGTCCATGTTGCAGAAATAGTCGAAGTTGTGGTTCTTGTCCCAGACGTAAGCCACACCACCACTCATACCAGCGGCGAAGTTACGGCCGGTAGGACCGAGGACGACGACGCGGCCGCCTGTCATGTACTCACAGCAGTGGTCACCGGCACCCTCCACAACGGCGATGGCACCTGAGTTGCGCACTGCGAAGCGCTCACCAACCTGACCGTTGATATACAGCTCGCCGGAGGTGGCACCATACAGACCGGTGTTGCCGGCGATGATGTTGTCCTCGGCGTTGAAGTTGCTGCGGATCGGGGGCAGAATGGAGATGCGGCCGCCGGAGAGTCCCTTACCGAAGTAGTCGTTGGTCTCACCCTCCAGTTTGAAGCTCACACCGTGAACGAGGAAGGCGCCGAAGCTCTGACCGGCAGAACCCTTGAACTTGATGTTGATCGTGTCGTCGGGCAGTCCTTCCTCACCGTATTTCGTAGCGATGAGGCCGCTGAGCATGGTACCTACTGCACGGTTGGTGTTGCGGATGGCATAGTCGAGGTTGATCTCTTCCTTCTTCTCGATGGCGTTTTGTGCGCTGGCGATAATCTGCTGATCCAGGAGATCATGGATGTCGTGATCCTGAAGTTTGGTGCAGTAGAGCGACGAGTCGCCGGTCTCGCGGTGGAGCAGGTTGGAGAAGTCGAGACTCTTCCATTTGGCTACCGTCTCCTCGTTGACATTGGCCTCCTCGGCCTTGATGTCACGCGGCACGATGAGCTCGGTGTGACCGACAATCTCGTTAAGTGAGGTATAGCCCATCTCGGCGAGGTATTCACGTACCTCCTGAGCGATGAACTTCATATAGTTGACTACGTTGTGGTAGCTGCCCTGGAAGTGAGCGCGTAGTTTCGGATCCTGCGTAGCCACACCCATCGGACAGGTGTTCTGCGAGCACTTGCGCATCATCACACAGCCCAAGGTGATCAGTGCGGAAGTACCGAAGCCGAACTCTTCAGCACCGAGCAGTGCCATGAGGATGACGTCGAGACCTGTCTTCAACTGTCCGTCGACTTGCAGACGGGCCAGAGAGCGCAGTCCGTTGCGGACGAGCGTCTGTTGTGTCTCGGCAATACCGATCTCAGGCGAGATACCCGCGAAGCGCATACTGCTGGCGGGACTTGCACCCGTACCGCCCTCTGCGCCGGAGATGACAACCAGGTCGGCCTTGGCCTTCACTACGCCGGCTGCAATGGTGCCCACGCCGCTCTCGGCAACGAGCTTCACGGAGATGGCAGCCTTCGGGTTGACATTCTTCAAATCGAAGATCAACTGTTTGAGGTCCTCGATGGAGTAGATATCGTGATGAGGCGGCGGCGAGATGAGGGAGATACCCGGAATGGAGTGACGTGTCTTGGCAATGATGTCGTTGACCTTGTAGCCCGGCAGCTGTCCGCCCTCACCCGGCTTGGCACCCTGTGCCACCTTGATCTGGATCTCCTCAGCGTTGACAAGGTATTCCGTGGTGACACCGAAACGTCCGGAAGCCACCTGCTTGGTCTTACTGCTCAGGCTGATGCCGTCGACCGTACCGGAATAGCGGTCGCGGTCCTCACCGCCCTCACCGGTGTTGCTGCGTGCGCCGAGCGAGTTCATGGCCAGGGCAAGTGCCTCGTGGGCCTCCTTGCTCAGGGCACCGAAGCTCATGGCACCGGTGACGAAGTGCTTGACGATGCTCTCCACGGGCTCCACCTTATTAATATCTATCGGGTTGCGCTTGAAGTCCAGGAAGTCGCGGATGAAGATCGGCTCCTTCTTATGGTCGACGAGATTGGAGAACTTCTTGAACAACTCGTAGTTGCCCGTGCGGGTGGCGAGCTGCAGGGTGGCGATCGTCTCGGGGTTCCAGGCGTGGTCGATGCCGTCCTTGCGCCAGTGGAACTGTCCGAGGTTCTTCAGCGGCAGTTCGATATGGAGGGTCTCCTCTTCTTTCTCTGTGTCCACGGCAGCCTTGTGGAAGCGAAGCGCATCGCGTGCGATGGTATCGAGACCGATGCCGCCGATGCTGCTCGTGTCTGTTCCGAAGTAAGCCTTCAGCAGTCCCTGGGACAGGCCGACGGCCTCGAAGATCTGCGCACCACGGTAAGAACGGATAGTAGAGATACCCATCTTGGCCATGATCTTGAACAGACCTTTCTTCACAGCCTTGATATAGTTGGCTTCGGCCGTCGCATAGTTCTCCTGGATCTTGCCTTTCTTTACCAGGTCGTCGAGGACGGCATAGGTCATGTAAGGACAGAGGGCGGAAGCACCATAGCCCAGCAGCAGGGCAGCGTGCATCACCTCGCGGATCTCACCGCTCTCCACGATTAGCGCTGTCTGCACGCGCTTACCCACATTGATCAAGTAGTGGTGCACGGCGCTGACGGCGAGCAGTGACGGGATAGCGATGTGCTTGTCGTCGATGTCACGGTCAGAGAGGATGATATAGTTGTATCCGTCGTCAACACTCTGCTCGGCGTCGTGGCAGAGGCGGTCGATGGCCTCATGGAGACGCTCGCCGCCCATGGCAGGATCAGCGGGAGCCTCAAAGGTCATGCTGAGTTTGCGTGTGTTGAAGCCTTTATAGCGGATGTTGCAAAGAATGTCGAGTTGGGCGTTGGTCAGAATCGGGTGAGGCAGACGCACCATCTTGCAGTTGGTCTCGTCGGGGTTGAGGATGCCGGTGCCCACACGGCCGATGTACTCCGTGAGACTCATCACGAGGTTCTCACGAATGGAGTCGATGGCCGGGTTGGTGACCTGCGCGAACTGCTGACGGAAGTAATTGAAGAAGATCTGAGGCTTCGGTGACAGCACGGCCAGCGGCGTGTCATTGCCCATGGAGGCTGTCGGCTCCTGTCCCTTGGTGGACATTGGGATGAGCGTGTCTTTGATGTCTTCCTCGCCGAAGCCGAATTCCACCTCTTTGGCATGGAGATGCTCTACGCTGTTGCTAACCTTGCGGCCCGAACGGATGTTGGCCAGGTCGATGCGATTGGTGTTGAGCCACTGGCGATAAGGATGCTGTGAGGCGAGGCGCTCCTTGATTTCTCCATCGTAGTAGATCTTGCCCTCTTCGGTATCGACGAGCAGGATCTTACCCGGTTGCAGGCGTCCTTTCTCTGCGATCTCGGTTGGGTCGAAGTCCATCACGCCGACCTCAGAGGCCACCACCATGGTGCCGTTCTTGGTGATCGTGTAGCGGGCCGGGCGCAGACCATTGCGGTCGAGCATACCTCCGGCGTAGCGGCCGTCGCTGAACATCAGGGCGGCAGGACCGTCCCACGGCTCCATGAGGATGGAATGATATTCATAGAAGGCCTTCAGATCCTCGCTGATCGGGTTCTTGTCGTTGAAGCTCTCGGGAATCATCACCGAGAGGGCGTGCGGCAGACTCATGCCGTTCATGACGAAGAATTCAAAGACGTTGTCCAGCGAGGCCGAGTCACTCATGTCGGGCTGCACGATCGGCGAGATGTCGCGGATGTCGCCGAGTGCCTCTGACGAGAGCACACTCTCACGTGCCTTCATCCAGGAGCGGTTGCCGCGGATGGTGTTGATCTCACCATTATGGCAGAGCAGACGGAACGGCTGTGCCAAGGCCCATGTGGGGAACGTGTTGGTGGAGAAGCGGGAGTGCACGAGTGCCAGTCCGCTGGTGAAATAGTTGTTGGTCAGATCGGGATAGTACTGACGCAGCTGCAGGCTGGAGAGCATACCCTTGTAGACGATGGTCTTGCTGGAGAGCGAGCAGATATAGAAGTCCTTGTCGTGGACGCGGCGCTCGATCTTCTTTCTTATTATATATAAGGTGCGCTCGAAGACAGGCACCTTGTCGTCGCTGACGCCGGTGATGAACACCTGCTTGACATCAGGCTCGGACTCCAGAGCGGCCTCGCCTAAGCAGTCGGGATTTGTCGGCACCGAGCGCAGGTGCATGAGCTGCAATCCTTCGCGCTCGATCTCTTCGATCATGATGGAAAGAATGGACTGTTGACGATTCTCATCCTTGGGCAAGAAAATCAATCCTGTACCGTATTTGCCCTTCTCCGGAACTGGAATACCCTGAAGCAATATAAACTCGTGGGGAATCTGCAGCAGAATACCTGCACCGTCACCTGTCTTTCCGTCAGCGCCCTCAGCGCCACGATGGCGCAGGTTTTCGAGCACTTTCAGGGCGTTGTCGACGAGCTGGTGCGACTTGCCGCCGTGGATATTCACCACCATACCTACGCCGCACGCATCGTGCTCATAGGCGCTGTTGTACAATCCATTTCTTTGCATTTGCTAACGTATTTGGTTATTTCACTTTCAAATTGACTACAAAATTACTAAAATTACTTCTAAATGTAAGAATATACCTACAAAAGGGGATTACTAATTTCAATCATAACGTTTTGTACTTACAGTTATTGTATATACGAAGAATAGTTTTTGCTATTTTGTAAGCAAAAGGAAGCAAAATGCTTATAAAACGTCAGAATGTAAAAGAAAGTACGTTTGTATATCTGCATGACCATAAGATAAGCTTTACATTAGATAACAGTTCTTTTCATTTGATTGACTTGCCATTGACACGCCAACGAAACAAAATTCGGGTTACTTTGGCGCACTGGATATTTTCCGTGGGTCGGATATGATGCTTCTTCGCTGATCGATTACAGAAGTTAATAGGAAAGTAGTGCTGAGGGCAGCTGTCGGGAGGGCCGTTGCCGGGAGGGCCGCTGCCCTCAGCGGCCTAACTATGATACGTTTTTAAGTTAACGTTCCGCTACGCGGAATCAAGAATATATCCGAATATAACGAATATATATTCTCGATATTCGTTTATATTCTTGATACCATCGAAGATGGTGCGTTAAAAGGAAACAACGATAATTGTTGGTCGCTTGCCTTTGGGTGTGCTTCAGTACTTTGCGCCCTTTGCGACTTTGCGAGAGAAATACGTGTGAGTGGTACTGTATGATGCTGCCGACAGGGCATCCCGTACGTTGACGCGGTCGTGGGGCGACATCGCTGAGGAGGTCTATGACCGTTACCGCCATCTCGTTGCCCGCAAGCAGGTGAAGGTGGGATAAGAAGGTGGGATAAAAGTAAATAAAAAAAGTACTCAACAAGCTGTTGAGTACTTCCTATATGAGTGTATTATATTCTGTGGGTAGTGATGGATTCGAACCACCGAAGGCAAGAGCCAGCAGATTTACAGTCTGCCCCATTTGGCCACTCTGGTAACTACCCATTGCTGGAAAGCGAGTGCAAAAGTAACATTTTATCGTGAGACAGCAAAAGCTTTGAAGTCTCTTTTTTGTTACTTTAACAAATGACGCTACAAAATCGGATGTGCAGGACCCACACACGGTCGGTCCTGCACATCACCTTTTATATATGCTTTACCCTATGGTCGATTAGAGTTTCACTACGAGATACTTGCTGACGCTCCAGAAGCGGTTGGCGTCGTTGATATGCAGTGTAGTGGTACCGTTGCCGTTGTCGCGAAGCGAGTAAGAGTCAGACGGCATCTGCGTCATGATCTTCGGTTTCTTTGATTTCAGCACGATGTCGTTGTAGTTGCGGATGTCCACCTTGGTGAAGCCTGAGCCGGAGAGCTTGCTGACATCGACCCGCTTCTTAGCCAGGAAGCCGCCGGTGAGCAGGCCTCTTGCCTTCAGGTCCTTGGAAGTGCCGATGGTGACGAAAGCCTCGTGGATAGCCTGATCCTGCTCAGCGATCGTCGTCTTCTGGCTGGCCACAGTCTGCCCGAGCTGGTTGTTGCTGGCTGTGAGGTCGTTGACATTGGTGGTGAGCTTGTCGACATGCTCGTTGAGAGTAGCGATGTCGGCGTTCTTGCTGTCGAGTTCCGTCTTCAGCTCAGCGATGGTCTTGTCCTTCTCGTCGAGCTGAGCCTTATAGTAAGCGATGAGCTTCTTCACGCGCTGTGCATAACTTGTGTTCTGACCTTGCAGGCTCTTCTCGAGCTCGTTGATGCGGTTGCGCTGGCGTGCGACGAGCTGTGCCAGGTTGTTGAGTTGCTGGCGCAGGTGAGCCTTGTCGAGCTTGCCACCCTGTTCCTGTCCCAGCTGTTTGATCTGTCCTTCCTGTCCGTTGATGCTGTCGAGGCCGCTGGACATGATGTCGACGAAGTCTGTCATCGCCTTGATGTCCTCTTGGTGCAGGCTGTCAGCGGTAGCCAGCGAGTCGAGCTGCGATTGCAGCTGAGCGTTCTTGTTGTTACCGTTGCAGGAGCCTAATCCTATTGCTACGGTTGCCAAGGCGAAAGCCATGACAAGATTCTTTGTCTTCTTCATATTTATGGTATTTAGTATATGCTATTTTAGTTATCCTACGCAAAGATAAGTGGTTCAAGGCTATTAGTGTACTTTTCCGTTCGCTTTTTTTAATACGTTAAGACAAATTGTTGGCGATTTGCGGAAAATTAATACAAATAAGAAGCCTCACCCCGTACCCCTCTCCAGGAGCCTCACCCCCGTACCCCTCTCCAAGGGGAGGGGGGGGGTAGAGCCTCACCCCCGTACCCCTCTCCAAGGGGAGAGGGGAAGAGCCTCACCCCCGTACCCCTCTCCAAGGGGAGAGGGGGAAGAGCCTCACCCCCGTACCCCTCTCCAAGGGGAGAGGGGAGTGATTACCTTCAAGGGGAATCGTTCCAACCCTAACGTCCGAAAGCAAACAACAGCACGAAGAGAGTAGGAGGCGACGCGTCTCGCGTCGCTATTCCCTAAAAGCGATTGCATCATTTGTGACGCGGGACGCGTCACCTCCTACACTTTCATCTATGGGCGGTAATAATAATATTAACCAATATCCTTGAAGCAATACTCACACAGAGACACGGAGACACTGAGTATCAGAGGCGGACACCTTATTTATATAGAGTTCACAGAGTTTGGCTTTGCCTTAAAGAGTTCATGAAGCGAGTACATCGCAGGATCCTCCGTATTATTTTTAAGGCGAAGCCTTCTCTGTGCTCAGAGTCACGAGTGCATCTCTTTATCTCTGTGTCTCTGTGTGAGCCAAAAAGAGAAGAAGCAGGTAATGGATTGGCAGTGTTTAATATGTCTTGCCAACAGGATAATAGCCCAGTCCTTGCTCGAAGAGGTCGCGCGTGTCGTCAACGGTAAACGAACTGCCCTCGATACCGCAACTATGAATAGAAAATATATTCTCGATATTCGGATATATTTTCAATGCCATCGAAGATGGTGCGTTAAAAGAAAAAAGAGAGGGCCGGAGACATACGGGTAGTTGTCACTCCTTTGCGTTCTTTGCGGATATAGCTTCAAGGACATTCGTTAATATTATTATTATCGTCAAGAGATGAACGTGTAGGAGTTGAAGTTATGAGCCATGGTAGAAGTGGATTCATAGTCCAAATCTATTAAATCTTTGTGATATATCAAAAGAACAAACAGAATTATTTTGCCATTCCAGGTTTTTATCCTATATTTGCACCGTTACATAAAACATGTAACACAAAACATGTAATGGTCATATGAGGCAACTGAACAATCCATTCGTCGTTTACGGCTATAAGGGGGCAGAGTATTTCTGCGATAGGGAGAAAGAGACGAAGACTCTGATGAATGCGTTGCATAATGAGCGCAACGTAGTATTAGTGGCACCTCGTCGTATCGGCAAGACAGGACTCATCCACCATGTGTTTGCAAGGATGGCAGAGACGGAACCAGAAAGCAAATGCTTCTACATTGATATCAACTCCACGCGTTCGTTGACGCAATTCATCCATTATTTCGCAAAGACTGTTGTTGGTAAACTTGACACGCCTACGCAGTCGGCTCTACGTAAGGCGTCGGCTTTCTTTTCTGCGTTCTAGCCCGTGATGAGTTTTGATGAACTTGACGGCACACCCTCGTTCTCACTGACATTTAGCCCGGATCAGAAAGAGCAGTCGCTCAAGCGGATCTTCGACTATCTCCGCATGTCAGGAAAGAGGGTTTATATTGCTATCGACGAGTTCCAGCAGATTACTCAATATCCAGAGCAGGGGACAGAAGCCTTGCTGAGGTCGTACATACAGTTCTTGCCTAACGTATATTTTTTCTTCGCCGGCAGTAAGCAACATATCATGGCCGATATGTTTCTCTCTGCCAAGCGTCCTTTCTACCAGGGCGCACAAATACTGTCGCTGCCTTTGATCGATAAGGACAAGTACGAGGTCTTTGCCAACAGACACTTGTCCAAGAAAGGCATGACCATCTCCAAAGAAGACTTTACCTATCTCTACGACGCAGTAGACGGACAAACATGGTATGTGCAAGACATACTGAACCGCATCTATGAGAATGGTGGGGATGTCTCAGCGAAGGTCATCAACAATGTCATCAATGACTTGGTCGACGAACAGGAGAGTGTGTTCATCAACTACTACGAGTCTCTGACCACCAACCAGGCCATGCTTCTCTCTGCTATAGCCAAAGAGAGACGCGTGTCGTCGGTCCTTTCACAGGACTTCATCTCCCGCTATCATCTTCCGGCGGCCAGTAGTGTCAGCCTGGCGCTGAAAGCACTTGTGGAGCGAGAGTTTGTCTATAAGGAACAGAGCGGGTATATCGTCTACGACCGCTTCTTCGCCAAATGGTTGAGAAAGAAAGCCGAGGACTTCGGTGTCCTTCCTTAGGTGGGAGCCCTTCCCTAATCCTCCCCAAGGGGAGGGAAGTGTGTCTCATCCCCGTACACAGCCTCACCAACACAGCCCCTCTCCAAACAGCCTCACCCCCTGCCCCCTCTCCGAACAGCCTCCCCCCTGCCCCCTCTCCGAAAGGAGAGGGGAGTGATTACCGTCAAGGGGGGAGTAGATGGTTTTGAGGTAGGGGCGGCCACGGCGGGTCGCCCTAACCCCCGGATGGCACAATTGAATGTTACCGTCAAGCGGTTAGGGCGGCCACGGCGGGCCGCCCCTACCTTGTCACCCCATTCGGGCGAAACCTTGTCATCCCATTCAGCATCTATTACTACCTGTCTGGTCTCGTGTTGGAATTGTTTATCCAGCATTTCACTCCCCTCTCCCCTTGGAGAGGGGGTTAGGGGGTGAGGCTGTTTGGAGAGGGGGTTAGGGGGTGAGGCTGTTTGGAGAGGGGGTTAGGGGGTGAGGCCGTTTTATTCCTTTTAATGTTATCTTTCGTTTCAAAAACTTATTCTTTTGTATCAACTCTTTGTAGTTACAAAGAAAAAGTGTATCTTTGTCACCACATTGCGAAAGGACATTGCAAAACAAGCAAATCAATAGCAACAACTAATAACACCAAAATCAACTAAACAAAAAGATTATGCAAAGCAACAACATTCCTCAGGTGAAGCTCGGCATCATTGCCGTCAGCCGTGACTGTTTCCCCATCGCTCTTTCCACCAAGCGTCGCGAGAATATCGTGAAGGCTTATAAGGGCGAGATATATGACTGCCAGACCACAGTAGAGAACGAGCAGGATATGCTCAAGGCTATCAAGGAAGTGCGCGAGGCTGGCTGCAACGCCCTCGTCGTGTTCCTTGGCAACTTTGGACCGGAGACCCCCGAGACACTCATCGCCAAGAAGTTCCATGGCCCCTGCATGTTCGTCTCTGCCGCTGAGGGCGACGGCGACATGATCAACGGCCGCGGCGACGCTTATTGCGGTATGCTCAACTGCAGCTACAACCTCGCCATGCGTCACCTCAAGGGCTATATCCCAGCATATCCTGTAGGCACTGCCGACGACATCGCTAAGATGATCGCTGACTTCGTGCCCGTGGCACGTGCCGTCATCGGCCTGAAGGGTTTGAAGATCATCACCTTCGGTCCGCGTCCTCAGGACTTCTTCGCCTGCAACGCTCCTATCAAGGGACTCTATGAGCTCGGCGTGGAGATCGAGGAGAACTCGGAGCTCGACCTCCTCGTAGCTTATAAGGCTCACGAGAACGACCCGCGCATCGACGACGTCTGCAAGGACATGGCTGCCGAGATGGGAGAGGGCAAGTACTATCCCGACCTCAGCCGCCGTATGGCACAGTTTGAGCTGACACTGCTCGACTGGGCTGAGCAGCACAAGGGCTCACGCAAGTATGTGGCCTTCGCCGACAAGTGCTGGCCTGCCTTCCCAAGCCAGTTCGGCTTCGAGCCCTGCTATGTCAACTCACGTCTCGTCAGCCGCGGCATCCCCGTAGCCTGCGAGGTGGACATCTATGGCGCTCTCTCTGAGTACATCGGCATGTGCCTGAGCGACGATACCGTCACCCTGCTCGACATCAACAACTCTGTACCTAAGTATATCTACGACGAGGACATCGTCGGCAAGTACAACTATAAGCTCACCGACACGTTCATGGGCTTCCACTGCGGCAACACGCCATCGTGCAAGATGTGCGCCGGTCGTGCCATCAAGTACCAGCTCATCCAGAACCGTCTGCTCGAGAACGGTGGCAAGCCAGACTTCACACGTGGTACGTTGGAGGGCGACATCGCTCCGAGCGAGATCACCTTCTACCGCGTACAGTGCGACTCCGAGGGTGTGCTCCGTGCCTACATCGCTGAGGGCGAGGTGCTCAACGTGCCGACACGCTCCTTCGGTGGCATCGGTGTCTTCGCTATTCCGGAGATGGGCCGCTTCTATCGTCACGTACTCATCGAGAAGCACTATCCTCACCACGGTGCCGTCGCCTTCGCTCACGTCGGCAAGTATCTCTTCAACTTCCTGAAGTACATGGGCATCCAGGATGTGGCTTACAACCAGCCGAAGAGCCTGCCCTACCCCACCGAGAATCCGTTTGAGTAAAAAATGAAATAGACTTGTGCCCAGCGACAATTAGCCGGACACAATAACTATAACGACAACACCGAACAACACGTCGTAAGAGCATTTTGCTCTTGCCCGATGTAGTCCGGTGTTTTTTTTGTTTTCGTTCACGAAAGTGACGAAGACAGAACATCATTAGGAGGCGACGCGTCTGTAACTGTTCAACGAATGAAGTTGAAACTTTACCACTCGTTATTTTCTTTTTATCAAGAATTTGAGAATTATAGAATATCCCACGCACTATTGTGAATTGATAAGAATTGGAGAATGTAAGCGGCTTCGCTGCTTTCTTTCTCATAATTCTTTTTAATTCATATCGATAGAAGAATTCTCTCATTCTCTAATTCTTGAGATAAAAGAGCGCAAATCTTTCGCTGAATGGTTACACGCGTCTCGCGTCGCGTCGATCTTCGTTAGGATCATTTGTGCTTGTGACGCGGGACGCGTCACCTCCTACTATCACCTCGCAGATCACTACCCTAAGACTATCGCCTTATAGGTACCAGTGGAGCTCTCTCCCGCTTCCTATATATTTTTTTTATCCTGAATTATTCATGAGCATTAACTCTACTCTTTTTAAACATTGAATTACCATGAATTGACCACGAATTATTCATAAATTATGTATTTTTGAGAAATTCGCGGCTAATTCGTGGATATTGGTGTGAATAATAATCTCCATGAATAATGTAGGTTATATTCGATTATATTCTTTATTCCACGAAGTGGAGCGTTTAACAAAAAGGAATAGCTCGAAGGACAACACAACGTTAAGGGTATTGCGTTTCCCACTTTTTTTTCTTTTAACGCACCATCTTCGATGGTATCAAGAATATTAACAGCCTCACCCCCGTACCCCTCTCCAAAGGGAGAGGGGAGCAGTTACCTTCAAGAGAGGGAGATGGGTATCGCAATTCCCTCCCCCTCGGGGAGGGCTAGGGAGGGGCTTTGAGGAAGGACACGAGATTCGATATATGAAAGGGCTGCACTCTTTTGTTCATTAAACTGACAAAAAACCGGCCAAATACAGACGATTTTCTCCACCAACACCCTATTTGCCCGCATTTTTGCGAATTTTAGACGGTTTTTCATAAAAACCTGATTGACAACAGATTATAGAGACCGTCGGTTTTTGACCCATCGACACAAGGCTCTTTTGAATGAAAAATCGCTAAGACCTACCCCTCAGAAAGCCTTTCTGATACTGTCATCTTCCGTTTCTGACCTCATCAGAAACGGAAGATGACAAGGTCAGCAAAGCGAGATGTGAGCATCAGAAAGGCTTTTTGACAACATGCCCTCGATTTTTTGTGATTTCCATCCCGTCTTTTTCCATTTTTCCCAAAAGTTTTTCTCTAGATTGTTCCTTCGCGATGAACTACTTTTGTCAAACGGTTTCACAGTGTGATGATCTTTCACCTAATCGTGAGATAACACTGCGCACTGGATATTTTCCGTGGAACAATGGTGAGAGGGAATATAAATCTTTATACTGTCATAATCGCTTAGACATTTTCAAACGGAAAAAGAAAAAGAAAATCATGCGGCAGAAAAAGACAGTCCCTGGCGTCTAGAGAGTCTGCTATACTGCTTGTGTTCTGTTGAACGGCGCAATATTTTATGCACCTTGGTGCAATTTATTTTATGTGCTTAGGCGCAATTTTAAGCCAAGGCAATTTTCGTCATAGGCAGGCTTTTACCCCGTTAGGGGTGGTGTGGAAGTGATGGGGCAGACTGCGAGCTTGCTCGCAAAGGCTGCCCCATCACTTCCACACCATAGCTCCATTGGGAGCTTAAGCCTGCCTATGACTATTTTCCTTGAGTTTTAGACCTCTCTAACCAATTATAGATCCGTAACCAGAGAAGATTACAAATATCGGCCCACTGGAAATATCCATTGCGCCGATAACACTGAGAATTGTTTTAAGGTTAACGCTCCGCTACGCGGAATAAAGAATATAACCGAATATTAAGAAAATATATTCTCGATATTCGGTTATATTCTTGATACCATCGAAGATGGTGCGTTAAAAGAAGAAGCGGTGGCTCGTGGAGTTAACGGGCATGCGTCAGCCCTTTGTAGTCTTTGCGCCTTTGCGAGATTCTTTTCGTCCCTTGCAGCATATCACTCCCCTCTCCCTTCGGAGAGGGGTACGGGGGTGAGGCATTTCCACAGCTTATCCTCCGGCAACGGCGAGACGACATCGATCTCCTTGCCGGATACGGGATGGATGAACTGCACACGATGGGAGAGCAGCGAGATGCTGCCGTCGGGATTGCTGCGGCGTGCACCATATTTGAGGTCGCCCTTGATCGGGCAGTCGATATGTGCCAACTGGCAGCGGATCTGATGATGACGACCCGTGAGCAGCGTGATCTCCAAGAGATGGTAGCGGTCGCTGTGGCCGATGACGCGGTATTTCAGCACCGCCTTCTTCGCCCCCGGCACCTCGCGGTCGTAGGCGTAGCTCTTGTTTTGTTTCTCGTTGCGTGTCATCCAGTTGGTCAGCGTACCGGCCTCGTCGGCGGGTACGTTTTGTGTGATCGCCCAGTAAGTCTTGTGCACCTCGCCTTTGCGGAACATCTCGTTGAGCCGAGACAGCGCCTTGCTGGTACGTGCGAAGACGACGAGGCCAGCCACAGGACGGTCGAGGCGATGCACCACGCCGAGAAACACGTTGCCCGGCTTATGGTACTTCTCCTTGATATATTCCTTCACCGTCTCAGCGAGTGGCGTGTCGCCGGTCTTGTCGCCCTGCACGATCTCGCCACTCTCCTTATAGACGATGATGATGTGATTGTCCTCGTAAACGACTTGCATCATTCACAATGATTACATGTTCATGCCACCGTCGACCTGGATGACCTGACCAGAGACATAGCTCGAGAGGTCGGAAGCCAGATAGACAGCTGTGTCAGCGATGTCGTTGACCGTACCGGCACGGCGAACAGGGATGTGGCTGACCCACTGCTTGCGAATAGGCTCAGGCAGTGCCTGCGTCATAGCGGTGTCGATGAAGCCCGGAGCGATGGCGTTGGCACGGATGCCCTTGGGGCCCATCTCCTGAGCGATGCTCTTTGCCAGAGCGATCAGGCCAGCCTTGGAAGCAGAGTAGTTGCACTGACCTGCATTGCCATGCACACCGACGACAGAGCTCATGTTGATGATACGGCCGTCGCGCTGACGCATCATATAAGGAATACAAGCATGGATGAAGTTGAAGGCGCTCTTGAGGTTCACGGCGATGACAGCGTCCCACTGTGCCTCGGTCATGCGCAGCATCAGTCCGTCCTTGGTGATACCGGCGTTGTTGACCAGGATCTCCACAGAGCCGAAGTCAGCGACAACCTGCTTCACGGTAGCCTCAGTCTGCGCAAAGTCAGCAGCATTGCTGGCGTAGCCCTTGGCTTTCACACCCAGCGCGTTGAGCTCACGCTCGGTCTCCAGACCGCCGTGCTCCTCGTCGATAGCGAGGTCGGTGAAGGCGATGTTAGCACCTTCCTGAGCGAAACGCAGGGCAATGGCCTTGCCGATACCACGGGCAGCACCGGTGATGAGCGCGGTCTTACCCTCCAATAATCCTTTCTTTTCCATAACGTTTAGAGTTGTTATTTAATCAATAAAGTGTTTCAAAATGTCATTGTCAGCGCAAAGTTACGAAATATTGACGGAATAAAAGCACAAAAAGTCGTTATTATTATGTAACTTTGTCGCTTGAAAGGCTTCAAAATGGATAAGAAAGAGAAACAACATACACTATTGCTCACCCTGGCAGCGCTCATCGCTACCCTCGTGGTCGTGGCCGCTGTGGTCACCGCCTGGCACCAGTCCGACGACCCCGCTGACCAGCCCAAGCACCAGATCTCGGCTGTCAAGCACCATGCCGACACAGTGCGCGACACCATGCGCCGTGCCCTCAAGCCTCAGCTGCTGAAACCCACACCCAAGCCCTCAACGATGATACAAGGCACGCTGCGGCGCACCGACGGCACGCCGGTAGCCGCTGTGACCGTCAGCGACGGCATCGAGTGCGTGAAGACCGACTCACTGGGCCATTTTGCCCTGCGCCGCCGGGCCGCCGCACACTTCGTCTACTACACCGTTCCCAACTGGGCCGAGGTGCCCACGCACAGCCACAAGGACCACACGGCATGCATCTATCAGCGTATCACGCTGACCGACTCGGTCTATGACTTCCGGCTGAAACCGCTGCCCACGGGCAAGGAGAACCGCTATGCCATGCTCGTCTTCGGCGACCCGCAGGTGACCAACGCCTATAGTCCTTACTATACCGGCCCGAACGACAATCCAGTGAAGATCACCGATGTGGCCCGCTTCTCCAAGGAGACGATGACCGACGTGCGTAAGACTTTGAAAGCTTTGCCCGCCGACCTGCCCGTCTACGGACTGAGCATGGGCGACGACGTGCAATACTATGGTGGCTTCAACGCTACCCTGGAGACAAAGATCCGCAAGACACTCGGCTCCTCACGCATGAGACTGTTCTCCGTCATCGGCAACCACGATCAGGACGGCAAAGATCTCTACAAACGCAAATGGGAAGAGGCGTGGGGACCCACCGACTACTCGTTTGACCGTGGCGACGAGCACTATGTGTGCTTCAACGACTGCCACTTCTATCGCGGCAGCATCTATTGGCAACCCGGCGAGCTCACCGACCAGCAGATGGCGTGGCTCAGGCAGGACCTGGCCCTGGCCGACAAACAGAAGAAGGTGGTGCTCTGCTATCACATTCCCCTCACCATGGGCACACGGCCGAAGAAGGGCGCTGAACCCGTGGGCATCGCCACGGAAGAGGGACACTTCGCGTCGTCGCGTCTCGCCGAGATTCTCGCTCTGCTCGACACGTTCAAAGGTGGATACGAGCTCTTCTGCGGTCACACCCACTTCGCATTGAACCATGAGGTGGACTACCACGGTCGTCATTTGCTGGAGCACTGCCATGCGGCAGCCTGCGGAAACATCTGGCAGTCGAACATCAACATCTGCGGCACGCCCAACGGATACTATGTCTACGGCTTCCAAGGTACGGCGATCTACACCGATTATTATAAAGGCACTCTGTGGAACCGCATGACGCAGATGACACTCTTCCGCGCAGACACGGACTTCAACGGTGAGTCGTATGCCGCCGACTGGAGCCTGCCACGCGACAAAGGCGTGATCGTGGCCAACATCTTCAACGCCGACTCGCGGTGGAAGGTCTACGCCATCGAGAATGGTGTGGAGCATCCGATGAAGCGCCTCAGCGGTGAAGGACAGGACGCCTTTGCCGTAGGCTATCACCATCGCTACGCAGTGTCGGTGCCTTACCACTTCGTCGGTAAGCACAATAAGTATCTGATCATGAACCATCTCTACTACTACGAGCCTTCGTCGCCCACAGCAGAGATCACCGTGCGCGCCCATGATCCTTACGGCAATGTGTACCGCGCGTCGAGCAAGAATGTAGTCACAGAGCCCTTCTTCAACTATGCGCACTACTACAAGAAGAAGTGAGATAAATGTAGCACTACATATTTTTATTACGGTATTACGCAATTTCAAATAAAATCACTAAATTTGCATATTGAACAAGACTAAAAGTAGATATGGCAGGTTTTAATGAGAATACGCGAGTTAAGTTTCCTGCTCTGATGCACCTTACGCGCATCGGATACACTTATCATGCGTTAAAGGAGTTAGACCTTGACCCAGAGACAAATATTGCCAAGGATATTTTCGCCAGACAGATAAGGAAATTCAATCCTCGGTTGACAGAAGAGTCCATCAGTCTACTGCTTGGCGATATCCGTAATAAGCTGAACAATGAAGACCTGGGCCGTGAGTTCTACAGGATGATTTCATCCAATAGCGGCATAAAGTTTATTGACTTTGAGCATCCAGAAGCTAACGACTGGGCCTGTGTGACCGAGATGCCGTGCATCAACGGAGGTGACGAGTTTCGGCCTGACATCACTTTGCTTATCAATGGCCTGCCACTTGTCTTTATTGAGGTGAAGAAGCCCAACAACAAAGGCGGAATACTTGTTGAACTTCATCGCATGAATGACCAGCGTCTTCCTAATCCCAAATTTCGCAGATTTATCAACCTAACACAGTTGATGATATTCTCTGACAACAAGGAGTACGACTTTACCACATCCAAACCTGTCCAAGGCGCATTCTACGGTTGTATAGATAAGAAGCGGATGCACTTCAATGTGTTTCGCGAAGAAAGCACCGACTTCTACAAGAAGTTCAATTACTTGCCCTTGAAGGAAGACACTGAGAATTATATTCTTAAGGACAACAATAATATTGTGCTGAAATCCTCCCCCGAGTACGAAACGGACAAGAATCCAACGACACCAACTAATAGGATTATCACGTCCTTGTGCTCCAGGGAGCGTCTTCTTTATTTACTACGCTATGGTTTTGTCTATCTCGATTATATTGATGAAGACACGCAAAGACATGTCCTCCAAAAACATGTAATGCGCTATCCTCAATTATTCGGCACGCAGGCTATTCGCAAGACCATAGATGATGGCAAGCAAAGTGGTATCATATGGCATACACAAGGCTCCGGAAAGACGGCTCTCTCTTATTTTGCCACACGCGTCCTCACCGACTATTTCACAAAAAAGCATATCATTCCCAAGTTCTACTTTTTCGTAGACCGTCTTGATTTGATGGAACAGGCTACGACAGAGTTCTCCAACCGTGGCTTGCATGTCATCAATGTGGAGAATCGCGATGAACTGATGAATACTTTCAGCAACGAAAAGGCACAGGAGAACAACTCGGGCGAACATGAGATAATCGTCGTCAATATTCAGAAACTGAAAGATTCTGACGGTAAGATCAACGTCTCTAAATATGCTACGAACATCCAACGGGTATATTTCCTTGATGAAGCACATCGTGACTACAACCCCAAAGGTTCATTCCTCAGCCGCCTGTTTGAAAGTGACCCGAAGGCCATTCGTATAGCCTTGACCGGCACACCGCTTATCGGAGAGGAACGAAAGACCACGGATGTCTTTGGCAACTATATCAGCACCTATTATTACAATCGCTCTATTGAGGATGGCTTTACCAAGCGCATGATGCGCGAGGATATAGAGACCAGCTATCGGCTGCGCTTACAAGAAATTTGGTCTGACCTCGAAGAAACGATAAAGGTTAAGAAGAAGGATATTAAGAGGCAAGCCATTATTGAGAATGAAAGGTATGTGGGAGCTTTGCTCGACTATATCGTCAGTGACTTCAAACGCTTCCGCTTGCAAATGGATGACCCGTCGCTTGGCGGCATGATCGTATGCGAGACGAACAAACAGGCCCGCATGATGTTCCGTCTGTATAAGATGGGAACGCACAAGGACGAGGATGGACATTCTACCTATGTGCCTAAGATTGGCACAGTCGTTCCTGAAGACGACGGAACCATGCCAAACGAAGATACGTCGGGTCTGAAGGTAGAACTCATATTGCACGATTATTACGACAAAGAGAAGCGGGCTAATATCTCTCTGCAATTTCGGAAAAAGGCAGAACCAGATTTGCTGATAGTCAATAATATGCTCTTGACGGGTTTTGACGCGCCACGGCTGAAGCGATTGTATCTTGGCCGCAAGTTGAAAGACCATAATCTTCTTCAGGCACTCACACGTGTGAACAGACCGTACAAGGACATCCGATTCGGATATGTAGTTGATTTCGCCGACATCAGGCAGAACTTCAACGACATCAACAACGCCTATGCGGCAGAACTCGGCAAGTTCGACACTGGACAGTCTGAGGATGCGAGCGTTGAGCACGTCATGGTTTCAGAAGATGAAATCAAGGAAACGATGTGGGATGTGCAGGAGGTTCTCTTTGACTACACAACCGACAATGCGGAGGAGTTTGCCCAGCAGATGGAAGATATTGATGACCACAACAAACTGATTATTATCCGGCATAAGCTTGAAGAAGCCAAAGCCACATGGAATGAGGTCCGTACTTTTGGCTCAGAAGAACTGAAGGCGAAAGTGAAGGCCATGCAACCCGGCAATATCAACAACCTGCTGAAAGTGGTCAACGACCGTATCAGCAACCTCAATCTGAAGGATGTCTTCAACCATGAGGCTGAGGTAGCCTCCATGGTCAATGAAGCATTGGGTACGATAGAATTCAAGTTCCATAAGAAAGGAAGCGGGGAACTGGTCATCAACGACAACCTAAAGAGCGAGTTGCAAAATAAGAAGCGCGCACTTTCGGATGAACTGGCCGATAATATCGACCAAGACGATGACGATTATGTCTCCCTTCTCGACGAGATAAAAAAGTACTTCAGAAAGAAAGGCTTTGAGCCGTCCAATGTTGCAGAGGCAAAGGAAGACATAGGATTCATGGACGACATGATGACGAAGATCAAGGAGATCAACAAGCGCAATGCTGCCCTGCAAAAGAAATACAAGGGCGATGCCAAGTTTGTCAGAGCTCACAAGCGTATTATCAGGGAACAAAAGTCGACAGGCAAGGTGATTATCTCTCCCTCGGAAGTGGAAACATGTATTGCGCTTAACACGATAAAAGACAATATTGACACAATGTTGTTGAATAATTTGGACCTCATCAATAATGTACCGTTTTTCACTGACCAAGTGAAGAATTGCATTACGCAGGTACTACATAAGATGGAAGTCAAAGCAAAGCCTGCCGACCGCAGATATTTGGCAGGGATTATTACCAACGAATACGAACATCAATATAAGAGATTTTAATGAGCACATCAGATATAATAAAGAAAACAGAAGACCTGATTGACGCGCTACGCGCCACTTGTGGAAACAACGGATTAAGCGGTGACGGCAATGAGTATAAAATTGTCGTACAGATGTTCCTGTATAAGTTCCTCAATGATAAGTTCGGTTATGAGTTGAAGCACATTCAGAATGAAGAGTATCGCTCGCGTTTTAACGAAGCTGCTCATTGGGAGAGTGCTTATACAGCTATGACCGATGAGGAGCGTGAGGATGTTTGGGACTATCTGCCAGCCGATACGCCCAAACTCAAGCCTGAACATCTGATAGCCAATCTGTATAATCGCATGAACGAGGGAGATTTCTCCAGTGTTTTTGACAATACTATGGTTTCACTCGGTCAGCTCAATGCCGACAAGTTTAGTGTCAAGACATCCGGAAAGAGCAGTGTTGCACTGTTGGAGTCGTTGACAAACTATGTGACAGATCCCGATAAGCGCGATGACTTTGCCCGTGCGCTCATCAACAACCTGACCACCTTCAACTTTGAGGATATTTTCCATCAAAAGTACGACTTCTTCTCAACAGTATTTGAGTATCTTGTCAGCGACTACAATAAAGACAGTGGAAAATATGGAGAGTATTTCACTCCTCATGCCGTAGCCACTATCATGGCGCGACTTCTTGTGGCACCCAACGAGGATATCCACAGTGCGAAAACTTGCGATCCAACGGCAGGAACTGGTACGCTCGTGATGGCCTTGGCCCATCAGATTGGCGAGGGCAACTGTTCTATCTTCACGCAGGATCAGAGCCAGAAGTCAACGACGATGCTTCGCCTGAATCTGATCCTCAACAATCTCGTCTCATCATTGCCAAATGTCATTCAAGGAGATTCTCTGATAGACTGGGGACATGAGCGCAAGGACGGCACGTTCGATAAGATGTTCGACTATGTAGTCAGTAATCCTCCGTTTAAAGAGGACTTTAGTCAGACGGTTACAAACGCCGCATTCAAAAACACCGACCGTTTCTTTGCTGGCATCCCCAATGTGCCAAAGGGTGACAAGCAAAAGATGGAGATATACCTTGTCTTCATTCAGCATATTCTCTATATTCTGAAAGACACAGGTAAGGCCGCCGTTGTCGTCCCAACTGGTTTTCTCACCGCATCAGCAAAGATACCATTGGCCATCCGTAAGAAGATGGTGGACAAGGGGTGGCTGCGCGGAGTTGTCTCTATGCCTTCCAATATCTTCGCCAATACGGGCACCAATGTCAGCGTGGTCTTTATCGATAAAGGCAAAAAGGACGACAAAGTCATTCTGATAGATGCTTCCAAGCTCGGAACGACAGAAAAAGTTGACAAGAACCAGCGGACCGTGCTCAGTACTGCCGACGAAGACAAGATAGTGAATACTTTCCGCAGTATGGAAGATGTCGATGATTTCTCTAAGGTGGTATCACTTGATGAGATTAAGGAAAAGAAGTATAGCTTTTCTGCCGGACAATACTTCGACATTAAGATTGACTACGTTGATATCACCGAGGAAGAGTTCAACCGTCGAATGTCCGAATACAAATCGACGCTTGCAAAGCAGTTTGAGGAAAGCCATAAGCTTGAGGAAGAGATTATGAAGCAACTGGCAAGTCTGAAATTCAACGAGGATGTAAAAGAAGAATAGAATGGAAAACGAGATACAGTTTCTGCTTTACAGCATGCCCGATGAGCAGGGCAAGGTACAAGTCATTGTAAAGGATGGTACAATATGGTGTACCCAGAAGGCTATGGCACAGCTCTTTGGGGTGGATAGGTCTGTCATTACCAAGCACTTGAAAAACATCTTCGACTCAGGAGAGCTAAGGCAAGAATCAGTATGTGCAAAAAATGCACTAACTGCCGCTGATGGGAAAAAATATCAAACAACACTCTATAATCTTGATGCTATTATCTCAGTCGGTTATCGTGTTAATTCCATCAAAGCCACGAAGTTCCGCCAGTGGGCAACGTTAGTGCTGAAAGAATATATCACAAAGGGGTTTGCACTTGACGACGAGCGACTCAAACAGGGCACAGCCGTGTTCGGGAAGGACTATTTCCGCGAACTCCTTGAACGCGTCCGTTCCATTCGTGCAAGTGAGCGCCGTATATGGCAGCAGATTACTGACATTTATGCGGAGTGCAGCACCGACTACGATAAGAGCTCTCCGACGACTCGTGATTTCTATGCTATGATTCAAAATCGTTTCCATTATGCCATCACTGGCATGACGGCAGCTGAAATCATATACACGCGGGCGGATCATACAAAAGACCACATGGGGTTAACAACATGGAAGCATGCACCCGATGGCAGGGTCTTGAAGTCAGATGTCAGTATAGCCAAGAACTACTTGCAGCCGGAGCAGATTAAACGTTTGGAGCGTGCTGTAACTGGCTTCTTCGACTACATAGAGGATCTCATTGAGCGTGAGAACACCTTCACGATGGATCAGTTCTCTGCCAGTGTCAACAAGTTCTTGGAATTCCGCAACTACCACATCTTGCCTGACAAAGGAAAGATTTCAGCGGCAGAAGCTAAAGCCAAAGCAGAACAAGAATATGATATCTTCAACAAGACGCAACGCATTGACTCTGACTTCGATAAGGAAGTAAGTGGGTTGCTGGGTAAGGAATAAAGAAGAAACATCGACTTGAGAAGTATGAAAATAAAAGATATTGTAACTCTTGTGTCAAAATCAATAACTCCTCAAACAGGTGTAATATACAACCTGTATAGTCTTCCCTCATTTGATGAGGGTAAGACTTTTGAGGTCTTGGACGGAGTTGACATACAAAGCAATAAGTATGAAGTTCCTGACAAGTGTATTTTGTTCAACAAACTAAATGTCCGTTTCAAAAGGGTATGGCGAATAGACAACCAAGATGAGAATAAAATATCATCAACAGAATTCTTGCCACTCGTTGTAAATGAGAATGTTGTTGATATTCAATATTGCTATTATCTGTTGATTTCAGATAAAATCACCAATTATCTATGCGGTCAAAATACCAATACATCGGGAAGTCACAAGCGTATTGACCCAGATAATTTCTTGAATATTGAGATAAATCTGCCGAAAATGTCCATCCAAAAACAGATAGGAAAGACACTTTCGACATTAGACCGTAAAATAGAACTCAACAAGCAGATAAATGATAATTTAGAGGCGATGGCAAAGCAGCTCTACGACTATTGGTTTGTGCAGTTTGACTTCCCGAATGAGGAAGGCAAGCCTTACAAAAGCAGTGGAGGTGCTATGGTTTGGAATGAAA
>Ga0256404_1004448_pt1 | contig 26517 bp, 23 predicted proteins | sample RumenRJG_01DNA_FD_185990 | JGI IMG/M metagenome (GOLD analysis project Ga0256404, IMG submission 185990) | Bovine rumen microbial communities from Lethbridge, Alberta, Canada - RJG_01 | ecosystem: Host-associated > Mammals > Digestive system > Stomach > Rumen | place: Canada: Alberta | collected...
GGCCGTGTTCAACACCTCAATGCCGGATGCCGTACGGCTGTCTTCCGGGTTGTGTCCGGATGTGGCGCCCGTGAGCTTGACCGCAGGAATTTACAAACCGGTGGAAGGGTACCTGGGTGACAACATCGTCATTGACGACTGGTCGCTTTTCGGTGACATCGGATGGGATGAGACGCAAACGCGCTCGATCGCCTGGAAGGCCCGTCCCGAATCCACTATTCTCTATCCGGGAACCCGTCCGACGGCCGGCGGAGGTTCGGTATCGACAAAGGTGACGCGGGACCACTCGACGGTGACGCTCGCAAACGAGGGCCTGGTCAACGGAATGGTAGAGGGAGGAATTCCCACGTACGACAATATTGATTACCAGCTCGGTCCGGGCGGAAGCGTCCTCGTCACAGTCACTCCGGGCGGGAAATCAAAGGGTATCGGGCAGTTTGCCATCAGTTTCGTCGTGACGAATTTCAGAAGCAACCAGTCTTACCAGACGAAGATCGGCACGATGAAGATCTACCTGCACACCGCCATCGGCGGTTGGGTCAGCACCTACCAGACTGAATGGAGCAGCAATGGAAACGGTTACACCTGTGCTGTATACAACTATCCATTGGGCTATTACAAGGTGCCGTCTGAGTTCAACAACATGCTCGAGGCCTGTATGGACCTGCCGCAATCCGTCCATGACATGATCAATGGTTATCCGCGCCCGAGGGCCATCATCAACGGAGCGTCTTTCTCTGTCGACTATAACTATCCCGGAAATGTGAAATGGAGTCCGGATGCCGGCGTATACGAAATAGATTTTGATCGTATAAGCAGAGAGGGAGGCAACGTTTTCGGCGACGACTGCAAACGGGCGGTCTATTCTAACTACATGCCGCAGGTCATGGTGAGCAAGGAGAAACGGAATGCGGCAGGACTAAAGTATGATTTACTGGAATACCCGGAGGATTCCGATAAATGGTATTATGCCCTTGGCGGGATGAAGGATGCGACCAATAACAACCTTGGTTATTACGTCTTCGAATTCTTCACGAACATTTCCCCTTCGACGAGAGGCTGGTTCGACTACTCTTCGTTTACTGCCGATCCGCCAGGAGGCCAGAGGCCATAACAGGGACGATACAAAAACAAAACGGGCGACCCATCCGGGCCGCCCGTAACAATTTTATTTTAACTTTTAGTTGCTTTGTTTCTGTCCTCTGGATAATTCGTGTTTAGTAGTATCCTCTGGATGATAGGTATCTCGCAGGTCTAATCTTAAACCGCAATTCAAATAGTCTTCAAAAGCCTTAGCCATTTTAGGCATATTCGGATCACTGGCGAACAAAACACCCTGTTTGTCAAAGTACAATTTAAGATATGCGTTGTTTAACGGTCTGCCGTTTGGAACGATAGATATCTTAGCATCCAAAATAGCTTCTCCATTGCGTTCCAGTTCCCTGATAGTTTCAATCGGAACATGATATGACTGTAACATTTCCTGAACTTTATGGAATCCTGTCATTCGATTAAGATTCACCACATTGTTCGACATGACAAATTCTTTTGGAATTAATTTTTGGATTACCCCCCAAAGTTTCTCACTCCATTCCCTACTGACACCGATTTCATCACAGTGATCCACGAATGAAGATATACTACCGCACACTTGTTTAACTATCTTTCGACAATCAGGAATGTCTATATCTTCTCCGAAATCCACGAAATCCTCCAATGTTATATTAGATCTTTTTGACCACATAGCCAGACAGTGAGAAGCGGCGGAAGGACTCTCCCAAACATTAGCGGTAAACATCATGTCATAAGCAGGAGACAGGTCCCATTTTCCGGTCCGATCCATCATAAAAGTAAAATTCCTGGAATGATCATCCGTCACTCCCGCTACGAAATTAAAAACCATTTGTCGGAACAAGTCCGTCTTCCTACCTTTGGGAGTTTGCAATGAGTCACACAACCAAAATAAATGCATATAATCGCTTGCTGAGGCAGAAAGAGCACGCAACGACTGTGTGAAAACTTTTTCCCCACCAGGCTTCCTGTCAAAGCGCTCGGTTATAAAATGATTTACTCCAGATACATTGTACAGACGAGATGGCATCATCCTAATCCCAGCATCCGTAGCCATATTGTAGTATACTTTTTCAATTTCACAGGTCGGGACGTTTCTGTCTTCGTTGAACTTCAAGATGTAATACTTAAAATCTTCCGGAAGAGGGATTTGACCGGAACGGATTTCTCCTTGGTCGTTCATTGCTATAAGACCTTTGGCATGCTTTCCTCCAACGGATGTTCCAAGAAGGATAAGTTTGTCAAGTGTCATATTATCCGATTCTTTAGCAGAAACGTTTTCCCTATCGTGTAAAACATTAAGGGCTTGACGATAAAGGGCGTCTACGTCTATCGATGGATTATACTCCCCACTTTCCATTGACGGGCGGAATTCAAATGCGCCCATTCCTCTTGAGCCAATAAACGATAATTTCATAAGCGAACGCATATCGTTCAGAGGAATGTGATTATTTGTGGTCCATTTGTCAAATAACGCATTACCCCAATCATCAGGAAGTGAATCGGCAAGGAATTCAGGAAGTCCTTCAAAAGCCCGGTTGCCATAAAAAGCTTTTCTTAACATTTTATTCTTAGCATACCTACTTGGCGAAATATCATAAGGACATTCAAGATATTGATCACTGAATGCAAATATGGAACGATTTGCTTCCTTGTCCCAAGATAGTTTTCCAACAAGGATATCCCACAAATAGACATTTACCGTAAAATCAGTTAGATTCATAGACATGGCGTTTTTTTGATGACGAATAAACTCGTTTACCGGAACTTGTTTTTAAGGCCGGATGAATTGGCGTTTCTTCAACCAGGTCAGCAAGACCGTCAGTGGACCCGCCTGCACGGAGCAGTTTCATAATAACCCTTATTCCAACATCGTTTGCGACTCCGGATTCTATTCTCTTTATTGTAGAAAGGGATACTCCTGACAAGGATGCAAATTCTTCCCGTGATAAGCAGGAGCCAAGACGAAGCGTCTTTAGGCGACGACAAATTTCGGAGAACAACTCATTATCCGAAAACATATATGCAGTATCTCTTGATAAGATCCTTTTCATAAAAAAGCTTTTATATGAGCCAAAGTTAATACAAATAAATCTAATAAGCAAATAAACAATAATCAAGGCGCCCCGAAGGACGCCTTGATTATTGTTTTGTAAACTTTGTTATTCCGTCATCAACGTGCACGCCTGAACAATCTGAAAATACTGAAGATTTCCTTGTTTTGAATTGGCGCACATCCGGATGGATCCGCATCCGTTCCCAGCATCTTCTAGTTCATGTTCCAGTGCATTTCCATTATTTCTTGTAAATCTGAATGCGTTAAGCAAGCCGTCGATATCAGCCTTCCCATTGAGCGCACTCAGGAAATCCTTATGTGATGCGAACACTTCTTGCCATTCGGGATGTGGTTGTTCCCTTGTCCACATGTAGTCGTAACTTCCGAAGATGTCCATTCCCTGAATGGTCCTGTATGTAGTATTTTCGGGTTCATATCCGGTTATTTCAAAGGACACATACAAATCTCCATCTTTGACTTCGGAATACTTATTGATATACATAATATACGGAGCCATCATGGCCTTGCCTTTTTCATCCCTCCACCAATAAGAATCAAATCGTTTGTCGAACATTTCCTTCGGCATGCTTTTCCACTCGAACATCTGGCTATATCCTTTATTGGTCGTGATGTGGACATCGAAGTGGTCGATGGGGATTTCCTTGACGACGTTGGCCTTGAAGGTTTTCTTCACGGTTCCCGCATTAGCCGTTATGGTGACGGACGTACCGTCAGGCACGCCTTCCTTCCAGAAGATCTCCCAGGCGTCCGCGTTGGCTGGGTAATCGGGATATCCGACAAGGCGATAATTCTTAAGTTCCGCATCGGTGGCCTTGCGGATCTCCACGCCGTCGGGCACGTCGAAATGGACTCCCTTGAACTGGGTGTTGCCGGAGGTAGCCAGCAGCACGAGCCGCTTGTCGCTGGTGATGTCGAGGGTCTGGATTTTCTGGTCGTCCGTATGAAGGGCGCCGTCCTTCCAGGTCCAGGTGTAAAGCTTGGGATTCCATCCCCGATAGTCCAGGATGGTCAGGTCAAAGTCGGCCGTAATGGTCTCGTCCGTCCCGGTCTTGTCATCAGGGTTGTCTTTGCGGCAGCCGGCAATCATCAGAGCCGCTGTAGCAGCCATGATAAACAGGATGTAGTTAATCTTTTTCATATCGCTCGTTTTATTGTGTTTTTAAAAATGTGTACTGAGGTCTTTCCTTTCCGGTCCCTCGCAAGGGACGGGGACCGGGGAGGGGAGACCGCCAGGTTATTTCAAAAGGAAACCGTGATCATTTCTGGTTTGTGGCATATACGATAGTGTTTTTTGAAACAAAAATAAGAAAATCTTTCGGCAAAACAATTATCGGATTTCGCGGATTTCCAGTTCCTGACTGCTCCCACGACTAAAGCCGTGGGGTTCCGCAGGAAGGCGAAGCCTTCCTTTTGGTGTCGGCTTGATTCCGTGCGGTGCTGCGGGTGTCGGGAGCGCCATTGCATTCCCTGTGTCCGCGGGTGACCGCCCGGGTATCTTCGCCTGTTGGATTCGGCGCGTTTACATCATCGCCGGCGTCGTCCGGCTCTGATTTCCCCGCGCCAAGGAGCGCAGTCCATGCTCCTGTCCCTATTGCAGACGGGACCGTCTGTATGAGTGATTTCTCCCGCATCCGTTGCATCTCTGTTTCGACGGCCGGAACGAACCAGGCCAGACTGTCCAGCAGCATCTCGCGGTCCGGAACATCGGCAACGATACGTCTGCCGGTCTTTTCGTCCTTGCGATTCTCCCTTTTCGAGCAAAGGATGTTCAGCGCGGCCATCAGGTCCCGCTGGACCGGCGTACCGTCCGACAGGCGGAACACACGCTGCGGGAGATTATGCTTGGTGTAACTGCCGTCCGTCGGGTCGTACTGGCTTGCCTTGAGCGTCCAGGGGTTAATCTCCACGTACTGTCCTCCGGAGGCTTCGCACTTCTGTTTGAGCGTCGAGAGAAACAGGGACGGCGCAAAGCGGCGGATGGTATCGCCGAAGCGCTTCTTCGAGGCAATTGCTCCTCCTTGCCGGATTCTCATCCGTTTGCTTCGCACGGACAGGGCGACGTAGTTCGTCCCTTCGGTCTTAATGATCGGATACGCACTGACAAGATTATTGCACAGTTCGTTCCGTCTTACCCGGAGCGTCTCTTCCTGCTTCTGCATCATGAGCCTCCGGCGACGGCGGAGCGTCTCGTAGTTTGGAGTGGCGTTCCAGTCGCTTCTCTTTCCTGTCCCGGCATTGACAGATCCTTTGCGGTAGGTTCCGTCCGGATTGTATCGTTCGGGGTTGGATGCGCGGCGGGACTGGTCCAGGCGGACGGCGACCTCACGCGAGGCCATGTCCGCTTTGGGATTCTTTCCGTCCAGGAGCAGGAAGAAGGCGTTGCCGTCGCTCGTGCAGCAGGACATCATTGTCTGGGACGGGTCGATGGCAAGGATCCTGTCGGAACGGGATGCGCCCGCAGTGTGTTTCCGGGCGAAGTTTGTCTTTGGCGCCGGGCCGTCGGCCGTCACCTGGAGCCAATAGCCCCACTTGATGCGGCCGTGGTCGTTGACGAGCCTGCGGACTATCCTGTTGAACCGGATACACCCGGGGAGCGGGCCGTATCCGTTCTTTTCCGAGAGGAACGACGCTCTTATCTTCGCAAGGTCTGTCTTCTGGTACTTATCCAGTCCGCCGGATACGGGGATGAGGTGTTTCCCGATACGGACAGACATTTGCACGGGATTGAAGATGATGGCCGCCTCGTTGCTCTTGCCGCAGATACTCAGGAACTCATGTTCCCCTTTAGTGGAAAGGTCTTTGCCGTTGGAATACAGTATCTTCTCCACGCCGGCCCAGACGTCCGCTGCGAGTGTTTGTGCGACATGGGACTTGAGGAGTGATGTATTATAATGGCTGTTTCTTGCAGGAGAAATGATCTTCTTAAACTGGTTCATGCTCGCAAGGCCATGGACGGTGCGGATTTCGGACAGGCGGACCCTGATTTCTTTCAGTTGCGAAGATGCATCCGTACCGCTTTTCTTGAGCGACGAAAATGTGTCCAGCAGCCTGCGGTATTCTACGTCATGGCGCAGTCGCATGATGCGGTGCATGGCGTTTCCGGCGAGGTCGTTGCGGAAACGACGGCACTCGGAGAAGACGCGTCCGAGGAAATGTTCCTGGTACGCGTTTGTCCACAATGCCAGCTCCAGTACATGGCAATTATCCGATATGACCTTACTTCCAGACATCTTATTCAAAGATAATAATAAATTATTGAATTTCAAAAAGATTTTTTCGAAATCTTGTCTGCTCTGCCCACGGCTGAAGCGGTGGGCTTTCTGGCAAATTTATCGTAAAGCATTGTTTTAATTTGTACTCCATAAATAGACAAATATACGGTTCTTCCTGGATGGATTTTAAAAATTCATATCTATACATGCTATTTGTATTATCGCTATATGTACCCATAACAGTTTAATTATCAACAACAATATAATTAATACAATTATATGGACCACATTTAGTTACGAAAAAAAATGTAAAAATTATTTTGCAAATCGTACCCTATTTTGTATATTTGCGGAAAGTATTACGCATTGTTTGCTTATGCGAGTAATCACCATATTCTCTGAAAAGGGCGGGATGGGAAAGACGACATTGTCAATAATGTTGGCTTCCTTTCTTGCATACGAGAAGAAACAGAAGGTCTTTGCCTGCGATTTTGACTTCCCTGGATATCAGATGTTGAACACAAGAGAGAACGATCTTCGCCTTATCAGTCGCGGAATCCGAGATCTCGTAAAGTTATCCGAAGGGAATGAGTTCTATCCAATTCGTCGCGTAAAGGGACGTTATGACGGATTCTCGAAGGACGAACTTGAAAGGTTGGTCCGCAATTTCGCGACGATGAGGGATTCCCAGGACGGATACCTTATCCTGGATTTCCCAGGAAGGTTTCTCAAGACGGATCCGGCCTATGTCTTCCTGCAGAAAGGATTCATCGACCTCGTGGTTTTCCCGATAGACACCGACAGGCAGTCCATCACCTCCGCCCTCAACATGACGTCCATCATCAGGGGAAACAATCAGGCGCCGCCCCTTGTGTCTCCCGAGGTAAAGCCGACCCAGGAGATCCTGTTCCTATGGAACAAGGAGAACCGTTCGGAGAGGAGGGGAAGCCGTGACTGGTATGGCGACTGGGACCGTCTTTTCGAGTCCTTGGATATACCTGTTGCCGGAGCCCGCATAAGGGATGTCCTCATAGCCCGCCGGGATCCGGACACCTTCGGGTTTATCCGGAGCACCACCTGCTGGCCGAAAGCGAATGTCGCCAAACAGGCTCCTTACCTGGTTTCCATATTCGAGGAGATTCAATCCCGTGCGGATGGAACGTGGAGCGAAGCGGTAAAACAAAAGATATATGGCGAACAATTTGAAAATCAATAATTTATGAATAATTGTAATCAGTCCATGAACGTGAACCTGAAATTCGCGGCAAAGGGGAAAGGACAGGCGGCCCGCGAGGCCGCCAAGGCCAAGAAACGTATCACGGCGCTCAAAGCCGAGACCGGAATCAGCGAGCAGCGGCTGCTCTCGCGTATGGTAAATTATGCCTTCGAGCATGATCCTTCGTTTGACAAGTTCCGGGCGAACGCCGAAATGGCGGCCCAAACTACAATTTAATTTTCAGTGGCCATGTTCGAGATTCTTTTTATCGCCCTTTTTGAGGTGGATACGATGCGCGGCTCCCTGCTCGTGCTCCTTTTCCTGACGTTTGCTATGATGGCGGCCTATCTGTTCTTTCCGAAAAGGGATTCCGGAAGTAAAAAAGGTAAGGGTGCCGACGGTGCTACGGACATCGAAGTCAAGAGAGGTCCCGGAGGTATCCATATCGTGATCCACAACACCTACGACACGCAGGTCCAGGAAGAGGACGATTCGGACCTCCTCGACAGCATGATTCCTCCCGGGAACTCCCTTGACAGGGATTTCTGGGAGAAGGTGGCGTCCTATCAGACCCTCCCCGACGAAGAGCGCACGCAGGTAGTCGAAAAGATGATCCAGGTAGGACTCCTCAGGGAGAAGGACAGGGATGTCTGGAGAATGCCGGCCCCGAAGTTCGGGGTGGGAGACACCGAGACGGGAGGGGAGGAGTATCCTGCCGACCCGGCTTCGTCCGTTGAAGCTCCCGACATGGGCCAATTTGGTCTTGATTCCGCTTTTGAAAACATTAATTTCCAAGGTTAATATGAAACTTATTAAGAAATCCATTCTGGCAGTTTCTGCCATATTGACGACGAGCCCTGTGTTTGCGGCTTCTGATTTTAAAAGTCTGGCTTCCCAGATTACAACAGAGCTCAGTAAGGATGTCGACGCCGTTGCCAACATTGTCATCGGTATTCTTTTCGTCGTTACGCTGTTTGTGACCGTTCCTCCGGTCATTGAATCCGCAAAGGGGACGGAGGGCGCCAACGGGAAGATTGCCGGCGTCATTTTCCGGGTAGTTGTAATTTTCCTGTTCGTTTTTGTCATCAAGACCATAGCAAAGAATTTCATTGTTTCGTAGATGCGATATACCGTTTTCAAATCCCTTGACGAATCCCCGGTAACGTTCGGGATCCGCGGCTCCTACTTTAACATCGTTCTGGTAGGTGCCGGGATTTCCGTAATACTCGGCATCGTCGTCGGGGCCATGACGGCATCCCTGTTTGGCTTTCTGGCATTCCTGTTAGGATGCGCCGTGGCGTATTTCACTACGCTGGTCATCCAGGGGCGTTACAGTGAAAGGGAGAAGAAACGCTGGATTGCTTCCAGAAATCTGCCGACGTTCGTACGGGTGCAGCCGGGAAGGATGTCCGGATATTTTGATTTTGTTTCCGACGACCTCTATGGGCTCAACGGAAGACGCAAAAAGGTTCGGGTATGAAGATAGACCTGTCATCAGTATCTCTTCGGAGCATATTCCCTTTCATGGGGATGTTCGGAGGCATTGCGGTTTCGAAGAAAGGCACACTGTCCTTTGGATGGGAGCTGTTTCTTCCGAGGATAGACACCGTGTCGGAAGACCGGTACAATGCATACGTCGAGGCGTATTCATCCGCCCTGCGCGTCCTTCCGGAGTGGACGGTAGTTCATCGTCAGGACATCTATACATACGATTCCTATAAGCCGGAGAGGAAGGCCGGAGACGGATTTCTCAAACGGTGCTCGGACGCTCATTTTGACGGGAGGCCGTTCCTTACCCACAAGGCGTATCTTTTCGTAACCTACGCTTCAAGGGGCCTCATCCGAAAGGACGGGAAATCATCCGGCCTCTTCGGGCTTTCCGGATCTGGGGAACGCCCCGGTACGGAGGCCTTGCGGGGATTCTACTCGAAGTGTTCGGAGTTCATGCAGATCCTCTCGACGATGGGCGGGATCGCCTCTCGTGAGCTGACGACCCAGGACTGGCTTGGGGAAGGGCTTCGCCCCGGAATTATTCAGAGGTACATGACGCTCGGCGGCGACGAGCCTTACATGAGCGACATCGCCTTCACCCCCGATGCCGTAAGGGTGAACGGAAAGCAGGGCCTGGCCTTCACCCTCGGCGAATCCTCCTACCTTCCCATCGAGATTTCCGACGTGTCGAAGAACGAGGCTCTGTCAGGGTTTGGAACGCAGGTTCTGGAGTCGTCCGGGGCGAAGATCGGCCCGATGCTCGACTGTGAGCACGTCGTAAACAATTATATTGTCATCCCTCCGCAGGGAGAGGTCCAGCGGGAACTCGAAGCGAAATACCGGAGGATGAACGCCAGTATCTCCGCCAGGGAAAACGCAGCCAATATCGGAGAGATAGACGGCTTCCTGACGGCGTGGAAGAAATACGGGCTCTTCGCCGTGAAGGCCCATACGAACATAATCGCATGGGGTCATCCGTCGGAGGGGATGGACCTGGCGTCGAAGATATCCGCCGCCCTCCTGTCGATGGACTGCGCTTCGGTGCGGTGCAACTACAACCTCCCGGTCCTCTGGTACGCCGGCATCCCGGGATGCGGATTCGATATCGGCGAAGAGAACCTCATGCTCCTCACCGAGAAGGCGGCCCTCTGCCTGATGACCTACGAGACGTTCGACAACGGCCTCGGAGAAGGGGACCTGCTGTTCTGCGACCGAACCCGCAACTCCCCTGTGAAAATCGACGTCGACGAAGTGGCTACGCTGCGCAGCCTCGTGACGACATACAACAAGTTTATCTGCGGCCCTGCCGGCTCCGGCAAGTCCTTCTTCACGAACAAGCTCCTTCGCCACGAGTACGAGGCCGGCGCCGAAGTATTCATCATCGACCGGGGGGATTCCTATGAAGGGCAGACAGCGATCATCAACGAGGAGACCGGCGGGAAGGACGGCTTCTACATGTCCTGGAGCAAGGAGAATCCGCTTACGTTCAACGCGTTCATAGGCTTCACCGAGTGGCTCGATGCGGACGGGAACCTCCAGCCGGATGACAACGGCGTCAACTTTATCCTGTCCGTCCTAAAAACCATCTATGATCCGGAGGGGGGCTGGACAAGTTACAACGAGTCCGTCCTGAAGCAGACCGTGAGGGATTTCGTAGAGGAAGCCATCAGGGAAGGCCGGACGGAGGAAAACTCGCCGGTCATGGACGATTATTACAATTTCCTTGACAGGAAGGTGAAGCCGCTCCTGAGCAAGGGGAAATACATGGTCGGTACCGACGAGGTGGGTTCTGAAATCTTTGATCTGAAGAAATTCCATATTGCCCTGAAGGCATACTCGAAAAAAGGCGAATTTGCCTTCTTCCTCAACGACCCGCATCCGAAGGACCTCTTCAAGTCCCGCTGGACGGTGTTCGAGCTTGACCGCCTTTCGCAGGTGAACGACCAGAAGTTCTATTCGCTCTGCGTGCTTGCCATCATGCACGCCTTCGACTGGAAGATGCGCACGTCGAGCGGGAGGAAAGTCCTTGCCGTCGACGAGGCGTGGAAGGCGATCATGAACGAGACGATGGCCCCGTACCTCAAGGGGCTCTGGAAGACGAGCCGCAAGTTCTCGACGGCCGCCATCGTCATCACCCAGGAACTCGAGGACATAACGAGCTCGGATGTCATCAAGGATGCCATCCTGGCGAACTCCGATACGCGGATACTCCTTGACCAGTCGCGTAACCGCAACATCCTTCTCGACGAATCGGCGTCGAAGGATGAAGACTCGGACGTACGCAAACTCCTGAGCCTTACGCCGGAGGACATCAACCTTCTCCTTTCACTGAACCGCAACAACAATCCGGCATACAGATACCGCGAGGTATTCATAAAGTACGCCAATGGCACCAGCGGAGTCTATGCGACGGAAGTCTCTCCGGAGGAAGCCATCGTGTATGAATCCAACAAGAGAAAGAAGGCGCCTTTCCTCAAGCTCGCAGAACAATGTGGTTCGTACATCAAGGCTGCAAAGGAGTTGTCCAAGAAGTAATACTTTAGAATTCAGGTCGTTCTATGAATAGATTGCGTTTACTTATAATAGCCGTTATTGCTTTTTCCCTTGTCGTCGTTTCCGAGGGGAATGTGAAGGCTCAGGTAGGGACTCCTCCCGCTACGGGGATTGGGGAATTCCTCGATCCGTCGGAACTTATAGCGAAAATGACAAAGAATGCTCTCGAAGAAAGCGTCGCTAATAAGATGTCCGCAACGCTTGCAGCTTCTGGGGCGATCAATACTTCGACCACACACGACCCGCTCGTTTACCGGGTAATGAAATGGTTGAAGGATCAGAAAGCTTATCAGATTTGGCAGGACGCCGTCTCTGCCGCAGAGGAGTTGTCAACCCTTGAGTCGCAGCTTTCCGCAGTATGGGAGACAAAAGACATGATCACCAAGGTGTATGGGACGACGAAAGCCGCAAAGATCAACCTTGAGACGCTTAATGCATTATACGATGCATATAGTGACTACTCGGTATATGCAGACCTCGTATCATCGTATTATAAGGACCTGTTCAACAATGGAGACATCTCTTTCCAGGAACTTGCATCCCTGATGAGTTTTCTGAACAGCGCGGGCCTCATGGCTCTTCAAGACATCCTTTCCTGTATCGACGCGTTCAGCGTCGACGGCATGTCAGCCAAGGAAAAATATGATTATATACGCGGAAAACTCAAGGCCATTAAGATGCGCAATGAATTCGTTGCAAAGAGGACGACGGAAGAATTGAAGGACAGGGAGAACCGCGCCATGAAGGACGCATTGATACTGTCGATGCAAACGGCTTACGGGAATGCTCCCAACGTTAAAAGTGTCACGAACAAAGAGGCGGAAGCGCATTTGAAGAACGTCCTTGAAAGGAAGGCCTCGAATGGCGGTTCCACGGCCGAATCCGGGATCTATCTCGATTCGGACAAGGGCGCGAAACTCAATGCGTTCGCGAAGAATATCAAGAGTGCTTTTTCAGGATGGTTCGGTATCGTGGAAGCCTGTATTTTTATCCTCGCGATCCTTCTCGCAGTACCGGTCATTATCCGCACGAACAGCGGAGAGGCCCAGTCCGCGAACGCGATGAGGAAACTTGTATTCGTAACTATCGGGTTCTTCCTGATCATAGAAGTGTTTAAACTGATTTTAAACTGGTTTGTAAAATGAACATTTTTTTAAATACAGCTTTGGGAGGGAAGTGGGCGGAAGTTTATTTCTCGTCTCTTAGAGCGGATGCCATCAAAACGTCGGGCTCGGTCGTCGGGGCGGCGCTTTCCCTTGCCGGCATACTCACGGCTATAACCTTGATAAAGATGTATTATGACATGGCTTCCGATGAAAAGAACGGTGGCTTTGGAGGTATCTCGTTATGGGAAGTATTGCGTCCCATCGTATTGATGATCGTTATCGCTTCGTCATCGTTTATCATAGGGGCTATTGACGGCATAACGAACTCCTTGAGCGGAGCTCTTGTCAGCAACATAAACACGAGCCAGGTATATTCACGCGAAGCGGTCGAAAAAAAGATGGAAGAACTTCGCGCCAATCAGCGGGACGGCTTTGAGACCAATGCAGAGGCTGCTGCGAAACGGGCGGAAAGGAACCTTGGGTTCACCCGGGAGGAAATCAACACAAACATCAAGGCGTTCCAGTTGAAGGTGGGTATCGACGCCGATAAGGTGAAGGACGTACCTACTACTGTCCGTTCGGACGAAGTCAGGACCGTTTCGACTGACGAAGGAGATATTGAAGTTAATAAGACTTACACATATAACACCGTTCGGCTTAGAGAAACAACCGTACAACGGAAGATCAAGAAAGTGTACGACGAAGACGAGGCAGCCGCGCAATGGGATATGTATAAAGAATACCTCAAAGAACTGGACGATCTGGATGAAGAAACTAAAAGACAGAGGGATTTGGCCAGGAGGGAAAACCGGTTGATAAACGACCTTTCAACGGACAGCATGGGCGTTGTTGAAGAAGTGATCGTGATTCTGTTCAACATCGTGTTCAACTTGACGATGATATTCGCTGACGTCCTTCTTTGTCTGTTGGCGATATTCTTCCCCATAGTCGTCGCTTTCAGCATCATACCAACCTGGAAGGGTTCCCTTATGAATTGGATTGGAAAATACATAGAGGTCTCCATGTGGAAGCCCATCGCGGCGGGGATCTGCTGGGTCGTCGGAACGGCGCAGCTGGCGACGAAGGCCGGAGCGTTGGAGGCGGTCAAGAATGCCCAGATGATAGTTGGGGGTGAAAAATACGGTTCATGGATGGGATGCCTGACCGCGACCGTGATCGTGCTATACGCCGGCATCAAGTGTTTCTGGAAGGTTCCTTCCATTGCCACCACCATCTTTAACCTCGGCGGCGGAGCCCTTTCCGACTTCGGTTCCATGGCGGGAGCCGCGGCAATGGCTGGAGCGCAGGCACTGGGCAAGGGGGCAGCTGCGCCGGTTGGAGGCGCCGTCGCAGGAGGCCTTGCCGGCGTAGGTATGGGAACAGGCGCCATGACTGGACTTGGTAACTTGGTTGGAAAAATGACCGGTATGGGGCATTATTCCGGAAAAGGGTTCTCCGGTGCGATGAACCAGATATTCAATGGCGGTAACGAAATAAGCGGAACTGACAATAGTAAAAAAGACGATGGATCCACATCTTCCGCTTCATCTAAGACAGGAGGGGGGCGGCGGCAGCTCAACCTCAACAAGCTCCGCCGTAAGCGGTAGTTCCGAGGCATCAGGTATGGAGGAGATGTTCGGTTCGAGCGATCCGTCCATTCCTAAGGCCAGCGAAACCGAGGGTTCATTTGTTGATTAACCGAATATGCAGAAACGATTCACAGCATCTGACTGGAGTATTCCGGAGGCCATCTCGGCCGGCAAAATATGGTGCATGGCCATCCTGGCCATGGCAGCCATCGGGTCCGTATACGCCGTCTCGTCGGCAGTCTCCATGGCGGATTCCTCCATGGATTCCATCTATGTGATCGAGGATGGCATGGCGATAAAGGCCGACAGGAACCCCGAGGCTGTCTCCCTGGTGGAAGCCTTCGAGGATACCGGTGAACGGACGCAGGCGGTACCCTCTCCGGAGGAGCCGGACAAGGAATCCGCAAGAGAGGAATCTTCCTTCGATGTTGAATTATATTGATTTTTAAGCAGATAGATATGCAAGACGATAAGACCAAACAGGCCCATTCTCAGGACGAGAACGACGCCATCACCTTCATCCGCGACACACAGACGGCCATGAAGCGGTTCCGCGGCGTCTCCGTGACGGCGCTTGTATGCGCGGCCGTCATGGCCATCGCATCGTTCTACTTTTCCTTCAGCCACGTCTGGTCCCTCAAGGACCAGGTCTATGTGGTCGATCAGCAGGCCGTCCTTCAGGCAAGGAAAGTAGACAACGAGGCCCAGAAAGACCTCGAGATCATCCACCACGTGACCCGGTTTCACGAGAAGCTCTACAACCTCTCCCCGAACATGGAGACCATCAAGGCCAACATCGAGGAGGCGTTCAACCTTTCCGACGAATCCGTCCGCATGTACGACAATGCCCGCCGCGAGCAGCAGTTCTACACGAAGCTCATCGACAACGGCATGGTCGAGGAGATCCACATCGATTCGGTGAAGGTGAACACCAACGTCTATCCCTTCACTGCAAGGGCGTTCGGGAACCTGTATGTCGTGCGTCCTTCCAATGTGACAAAGTACCGTTTTATTTCCTCCTGCAGCCTTTCCAATACGGGCCGTAGCATCACGAACCCCAACGGTCTCATCATAGAGAAGTACCGTGAGGAGCTCGTCGAGAAAGAAGGTACCGTAGTGCGCCGTTAATTCCTGTTAATCGCTTTTAGTTATGGCCAAGTCAAATACCGATAACGAATCCCGCAAGGTCCGCCGTACTCCGGCGGAGTGGTGGAACGCCCAGGATGCCGAATTCCAGAGAAAGGTGGTCCTTTACCTGGCCGTCCTTTCGATAGGACTGTCCGTCGTGTGTTTTGCCAACGTCATCCTTAACATTGTCAATTTGTAAGCTTTATGGATTTCAGCAAGATACCGTTTTTAAAGAATATCGACCTCTCCAATCCGGAGAAGAAGAAGGAGTTCCTCAAGTTCGCCGGAATGGGCGCCTTCGCGGTGGTCCTTATCATCATCCTTCTCGTGCTCCCGTCAAACGACGACAAGAAGGTCCCCGAGGAGACCCCTTCGGCGAAGGTCCTGGCCCTGCCAGAGGGGGAGGACCGCGACAATCTCGAAGGCCGCACCGTCACGGATGTCCGTTCGTCCGCCCGCCGGGGCGGGCAGGGCGCCGACGAGCTCTACTCCGCCGGCGTCGTCAACGACGACCCCATGGGCGAACTTCAGGGAAAGGAAAAGGGCGGCGTCACGGAAGGCACGTCGGACGGCCTTCCGGGACTTGATTTCATGACGGGCGCCAAGAACGTCTACCCCGAGAGGGAGCATAAGGAGAAACCCGCGGCGCAGACCGCAAAGGAGGCCGCCGCCCAACCGGGCATGAGCGAGGAAGAGCAGAGGGCTGCCGTCGAGCGGTCCCGCGAGGCCCGCAGGCGCCGTATCCTCATCGAGCGGGGCATAGACCCGGATACGGGACTCCCGTTCGGCTACGAGGGACCCGAAGTGGCGCAGCAGACATCCGCCACGGATGCGTCAGGGAAAGAGACCCGGGAGGAGACCGAGGAGGAATCCGAGAAGGAAACTCCGAAGGTCCTGGTACGCAAGTCCGGCGGGATATCCTCGCTGGGCGGCATAGGGACAGGCTCCGGTTCGGGCGTCAGTTCGCTCGACAGCCAGGACCCTTACGTGGACGACGATCCCGCGCATCCGTTCAAGGTGAAGTTCGCCTATGACGAGAAGGTTGCGAGCGGGCAGAGGGTGACGCTGCGCCTGTGCGAGGACATGACCGTCGACGGGGTCCTCATCCCTGCGAACACGCACCTCTTCGCCATCTGCCAGGTAGGGGAACGGCTCACCCTGAAGGTCAACAGCATCGATATCAACGGGAAGATCTACACGCTCAATTACGAGGCCTACGACAACGACGGCGGGCAGGGGCTCTACTGCCCCATGACCACCGGGAAGCGCAGCAAGCGGGAGGTCGAGCAGGAGGCCCAGAATCTCGGCACGAGCGCCCTTTCGATGGCCCTCAACTCCTACGCGTCCTCGATCGTCAACGCAGGCGCGAACATCGTCAGGTCTTCAAGGGGGGAACAGAAGGTCGCCGTTACGGCCGGATACACTTTTTATCTCATGAAAGCTGATTTGCGATGAGAGCGAACGTCACATTATGGGCCCTTTCGGCCCTTCTCATGTTGTGTTGCCAGGGGCGTGCCGACGCCCAGGGCGTCGACACCGTATACGTGTCGTCCATGTACACCACTCACATACATTTCCCGACGGACCTCGTGTACGCCGACCTCTCGAACAAGACCGACCTTGACGCGATCATCGTCGAGAAAAGCAAGGATGTCCTCGCGGTGAAGGCGAAGTGGCCGTTCGGCAACACGTGCAACATCACCGCGATGGAGTCCAACGGCAACCTCAAGAGTTATATCCTCAAGTACCGGGAACACCCCGACGTGCTTGTCATCGACGAGAAGCACTCCCGGTTTTCCGACCGTCCGGACACCGTGGAGATATCATCCCTGTACACATCCCACCTGGTCTTCTCTTCGGAACTCCTCTACGCCGACCTGTCGGATATGGGAGGGGTTTCCGCGATGATCCTCCCTCAGAGCCAGAACGTGCTTGCGCTTAAGGCCAGGATGGATTTCGGAGCGCAGACATCGTCCGTCTCAGCCCTGGAGTCCGACGGGTTCCTGCATACGTATATCCTGCGTTACGTCGAGCATCCGGCCCAGAAGGTCATCAGCAAACAGCGTGAGGGGGTCACCCCCGTCGGTCCTTCTGGCGTCGTCTCCCGCCTGAGGAACCAGGACGCGCCGCTGCTGAAGGACGTGCTCGACTACCCCCAGAGGCTTTTCCATCTGGCGACCAAGCATGACCGCATTACGGTCACGATGGAGAACATCTTCAGTTATTCGGACATCACCTACGTGATCATGCGGATCGACAACCGCTCGGGCGTGAGCTACGAGGCCGACCGCACGTCGTTCGTCATCGGAAGCCGCACGAAGAACCGCAACCGTATCGTCGAGGAGACGAACCTTGTGCCGAAGAGCGGAGTGGGTACCCTTACGGTGGGCCCCGGGAGGAGCTCGCGCATGGCGTTCACCTTCGACAAGATCACCCTCTCCCAGGAGCAGGTCATAAGGGTGTGCGTCTACGAGCTGAACGGACGCCGCGACTTCTTCCTGACGATTTCGCCCGAGGACGTCAACCTCGCGACGCGTCCGGATCCGTCGGACCCAGAGGCGGAGAGGAAACCCCTGTTCGGGAAGAGATCGGCTGGAAAATAGCGGGCTGCGTAGCATGGCCGCGAATGGACATATGATTTTAAAGGTTTTTTAGAAACGACTTTTATTAGCCATTTTTATGAAAAAGCAATACGCGATTGCGGCCTTGGCTGCGATGTTTCTTGTCGCTTGCAATAATGAGAATTCTCCCGAAGCGAAGCAGGTAATCTCTATCTGCAAACCGGTCGTCGACACCATATACGTGTCATCCCTGTACACCACCCACATATATTTCCCGACGGACCTCGTGTACGCCGACCTCTCGAACAAGACGGACCTTGACGCGATGGTCGTCGAGAAAAGCAAGGATGTCCTCGCGGTGAAGGCGAAGCGGCCGTTCGACAACACGTGCAACATTACCGTGATAGAGTCCTACGGCCACCTCAAGAGTTATATCATCAAGTACCGGGAACACCCCGACGTGCTTGTCATCGACGAGGAAAACCCATGGTTTTTCATTCGTCCGGACACCGTAGAGATTTCATCCCTGTACACTTCCCACCTGGTTTTCTCTTCAGCACTCCTCTACGCCGACCTGTCGGATATGGAGGGGGTTTCTGCGATGATCATTCCTCAGAGCCAGAGCGTGCTTGCGCTTAAGGCGAGGATGGATTTCGGAGCGCGGACATCGTCCGTCTCCGTCCTGGAATCCGACGGGTTCCTGCATACGTATATCCTGCGTTACGTCGAGCATCCGGCCAAGAAGGTCATCAGAAAAGGGCATTTCGACGAATGCCACCTACTCTTCCCGGCGAGTCCGTCCGAGGACGTCAACCTCGCGACGCGTCCGGATCCGTCTGACCAGGAGGAGGAGGGGGAACCCGTGTTAGAGAAGAGAAAGGTTAAAAAATTGTCGGACGCATCTTAACCACGGCAGCATGGCCGCGAAAGGACATATTGTTTAGAAGGTTTTAAAGCCATTTTTATTAACCATTTTTATTAACTATTTTTTTATGAAAAAGTATTATGTGATTGCGGCCTTGGCCGCGATGTTCCTTGTCGCTTGCAACAAGGAGACCTCCCTTTCCAATGTTCCCGAAGCGGAGCAGGAAATCGCTATCCGCACCCTTGGCATCGACACCAAGAGCGCCATCAACTCCACCGCGTTCCCTGAGGGTTACGACATGCTCGTCTCCGCTTACAAGAACGTAGGTGCCCACAAAGGCGAAGATGTCTCCGCCGATTATTTCGAGGGCATTCAGTTCGCCAAGAACGAGACCACCTGGAAATCCATCAAGGGCCCGAAGTATTATCCCATCGACGGGACTCTCGACTTCCTGGCCGTGGCGAGTGCCGGTATCAAGGATCCCAGCAAGGGCATCGTTCCGACATGCGTCTGGGGTGAGAGCTCCAACGTTGCCAAGAAAGTCGTCCTGACCGTTCCTGACAACTCCGTCAAGTTCGACGACCTCCTGTTCGCCTCCGCGAACGCCCAGGGCTCGAGCACCAGCGGTACTGCCATGACGTTCAGCCACGCCATGTCTTCCGTGGTCTTCGTCGCCAGCAGCAACGTCGCCTACAACGCCGAATCGAACGTGGGTATCACTATCAACAGCATCACCGTTGACGGTGCCAAGTACAGCGGGACCCTCACCGTCAGCAACCCCGCCGCAGGCGGCGGCACCGGTGACCTCTCCGCTGCCTGGAGCGACCTGGGTTCGGCCCAGACTCACGTGAGCGCCCGCGTATGGGCCGCTGCCAACACCGGCGTGAAGACCGACGAGCCTGCGCTGAGCGGTCTTCACCTGACGACCACCCCGGCCCCTCTCACCGGCGATGGTGCCAAGCCTTTCGGCGAGGCATACGTCATCCTGCCCGAACAGGCCGCCGTGCCGTTCACGATCAACTACACGGTCCACAACGGTAAGAACGCTTCCGGCTCCGCCGCCCAGGACAACACCGTCCAGTACCAGTACACCCCTGCGTCCGGTACCTGGCAGATGGGCAAGAAGTATGTCTACAACATCACCATCACCCTGACCGAGATCCAGATCGTCCCGACCGTCGTGGATTGGGCCAACCAGACTCCGGTCGACGTGCAGCTTCCTTAATTCTTTCCATTGGGACGCGGGCCATCCGGCCGGCTTCGTCCGGCCGGGACCCGCACCCTCTTTAAATCAATTTTTAAATGAATAAGCGCTTGCTGTTTATCCTGCTGTCCTTGTTGCCGGCCCTTTGCGTGACCGCGCAGCCCCGCCGCAGCACCGTCGTCCCGGTCCGTTTCGGGTTAGGGGAGTCGGATGCGTCCCGTGCGGGTCTTCCTGACAGCCTCCGCTCCGCGGTCTCCCTTCTTGGGCCCGGCGGAAAGGTAGACTCCGCCATGGTCCGTGGTTACGTCTCTCCGGACGGCGGCGATGCGGCCAACGCAAAGACTGCAGCCCGCAGGACGGCCTCGTCCGTCGAGGCGGTCCGGGCTTTCTTCCCCGGGATCTCCGTATCGGGCACTCCCTGCGGAGTGGACTGGGACGGGCTCCGTGAAGGGATAGACCGGCTCATGACGTTCGAGCCGGGCCGCAGGGAAGAGCTCCTCGAAGCCCGCGCCATCGTCGTGAGTCCCGACACGGACACCCGCAAGAGCCGTCTCATGGACCTCCACGGAGGGAAGACCTGGTGGCTTCTGTCGCAGGAGTGCTTCGCGGCGCTTCGTCGCGCCGACGTGACGCTTTTCCTGGCGTCTCCCGCCGACCGGGAGCCGTGCCGGGAAGCCGCCGTCGAGGCGCATGACTCCGTCGCCGTCGAAGCCGCCCCCGTACGGGAGGCCGTCGTCGAAGCGCCGGCCGGAGGGGCCGCGGAAGTCCCGGCCATGGAGCCAGTGAAGGAGCGCCGCATAGCGGTCTCCGTGGGGACGAACCTTCTCGTTCCGCTGTCGAGCCTCTGCGCCGAGGTTCCCGTATCGGACCGCCTGTCGGTCGCCGCGGGCTGGTACTCGCCGTGGATATGGCCGTCGGATGCGAACAAGTTCTGCTTTGAGTTCCAGGCGGCCGACGTCTGGGCTACCTGGTGGTTCGGCAGCAAGGCCGTCAGCGGCCTGGGCGGAAACACCCTGGCCGGGCACTCCGTCTTCGTGGGTGTCTTTGGCGGCCACTATGACATTGAAAGAGATTATCATGGATATCAGGGGGAGCTGTACGGCGCGTATGCCGGCTACAGCTACTCCTTCACCGTCGGAAGGCGCATGCGCCTGACACTGGCGGCCGGGCTCGGGTATGCCCGTAACCCTTCGAGGGAATACCGCGTTTACACGGACGGAGGCAAGCTCATCAGGGTCAACCCGCCCGTCACCGAAACAAGAAACTGGTTCGGGCCCGTGAAGGCGGCCGTTACGCTGTCGGTCCCGATATATTTGACATACTCCCCCGGTTAAAACGCGGGGGATTCTCCGGTGGCTAACGCTCCCTGCCGTGCAAGCACGGTCTTACGGATGCTCCCGGATGAGGCAATGCCCTGCCTCAAGATATTCATACTTGCGTTCAGGTCCCTGTCGTGGCTTGTACCGCAACAAGGACAGGTCCAGGACCTGTCACGAAGCGACAGACGTTCATTGACATACTGACATACACTGCAGGTCTTCGAACTGGGATAGTACCGGTCAACCTTGACCACCTCCGTCCCGTACTTCGAAGCCACATGCTCAAGTTTCTGGACGAACGCTCCGAAGGCGAGATCGTTGACCTTCCGTCCCCAGAGACGCGTCATTCCGAGAAGGCTCAGGTCTTCGATGCAGATAGTCCCGTACCGGCGGCACAGCTCATGGCACGTCTTCCACTGCCAGTCGTTCCGACGGTTGCGGATGCGCTCATGGCAGCGCTCCACGTCCCTGCGACGCTCGCGCCTGTGACCGGAGCCCCTCTCGCAACGGGACAGGGCCCTGGACTTGCGACGGAGCTCGTTCAGGCCGGACTTGAGGAACAGCGGGTTCTCTATCCTCGCTCCGTCCGAGAGCGTGAGGTACGTTTTCAAGCCGAAGTCCATGCCCACGGATGCACCTTCGAGTGACTTTCCGTGGACCAAGGACCCGGCAACGGCATCGGTGACAACGTACAGATAGTACTCGCCAAGACGGCTGCGCCTGATGCGTATCTGACGTGCCTTCCCCTCGTACGGACGGGAGAACGAAAACTGGAAATGCTGATTGATGGAGTTGATGACAAGAACGTTCGTGTTCAGTTTGAACCCTCCCTGCTTGTAGACCAAGCTGGAGAACTCACGTGCCTTGCGGAACTTCGGCGGACGGCGGCTAAGATGCTTGAAAAAACGCCCGTACGAAAGGTCAAGACGCTCCAGTATCTCCTGGACGGTCTGGCTATGCAGCAGGCAACGACGAATACGCTTCGCGAAATGGGCTTTCATCTTCGAGCAGGAGACATACTTCCCGTATAGGGAATAGTACCGCTTCTGCAGAGCGAGGGCGTGGTTCCACACGAAACAGGCTTCACGGAGCATCGCGTCCAGCTTCGCCGTCCGCTTCGTCCGATAGAGCTTGTACGTGTATGTCATCATATTCTCAAGTACTTTTACTCGATACAAATATAGCAAAAATACTTGATAATATGAAATCAAAATACACGCATTCAACGCACTGTGTGTACAATATCGGCTACCACCTGATATGGTGCACAAAGTACAGAAAGAAATTGATATATGGAGAAATTGAAACGCAACTCAAACGGCTCGTCAGAGCCAAGTGCCGAACACTCGGCATTCATATCGGTCAGATGGAAAATATGCCCGATCACATTCATATCTTCGTCAGGACGAATCAACTGCTTGGCGCATCGTACATTGCTGCCCAACTCAAGGGATTTACATCACACGAACTGTTGTGTCAATTTCCCCGGCTTCGCCGTAGTTGGGGAGCATCCGCAATGTGGAGCAAATCCTACTTCTGCGAAAGCGTCGGACACATATCGCAAAATACTGTCCGACGATATATTGCTAACCAAAAGTTCAATGGATGACGGATTTGCTTTACGCTTTCATCTGCGGGTTAAAACGCCGCAGTATTCCCGCTTTTTTTTCATAAACAGAGAAAGCAAAGGCCGGGGAGGGCTTTCGAAATGAGACACGTCCGTCGTATCAACACCGCCGCCGTCCTTGCGGCTCTTTTCGCCGCCGTCCTCTGCTGTTCGTGCCGCCGCCGTCCGCTCGAAGTCATGGGCGGGAACGTGCGGATAGAGCTGAATAACGACTATTCGCTCCCTTATTCTCCGTGTGCGCAGAAGCCGTACCATTATTCTGTCCTGATGTTCGATCCAGAGTCCGGAAAAATGATCTGGGATGACTTCTGTGAAGAGCAGGGAGGACGGATCAGGGCTGTTTCCGGACGGTTCATGCCGTTCGTGTACAGCCTCGGGAGCGTGAACACGAGGATCGAAGGCAGGGAGTCGGCCGCCACGCTGCGCGCGCTGAGCACCGCCGAGTCGGTCCGAAACAAGACCATCTTCCAGGCAAGCCAGAAAGCGTTCCGCACGAAGGCCGGCGAAGACGGTATCTTCCTGTCCCCGTCGCTCGGAAGCGTGGGATACGAGGAGACGAACGTGATCCGCGAGCCCGACCCGATCTTCGGAGGAAGAGGGGACGACGTCGACATCCCCGTGATGGCGCTTTCCGATCCGGACGTCGTCGCGAAAATCGGGACAGCGTTCCTCCTGTCACAGTCGCGCCTGACCCTTTACGGGTTCAAGCACACGGAATACATCGCTTCCGTACAGGTCTTCATCACGAACCTCGCCGGTTCGAAATACCTGGTCTCCGGGGAATCCGTACAGGAGCCGGTGACGATCGATTTTATGCTTGGCGAGATATCCTCCGAACGCATACGCGGGGAGTTCAACCATTTCGGGGTGCTGGAAGACAAAACGCTTTCAAACACGGCCTACATCGTCGTTACCGATACGTCCGGGGGGAAGTATCTCTTCGTCGAGGACGTCACTTCTCAGATAAGGGGAGGAGGGGAGAGTGCGGATATCGTGCTTGACATTGACTACGACATGCCGAAGCCTAAGGAAGGCGGGGCAGGGTTCGTGCCCGTACTCGACGAGTGGGGAACGGTTATCTATGACATTTCGCTTGGCCTTTCATAAACCGCATACATTTGAAAATATATAAATTCTAAAATAACCATCATTATGAAAAAGATTATCCTTATTTCCTTTACGACCCTTCTTCTCACGGCGGTATCGTGTACGAAGAATAACTCCATTGAACCTGTTGATACAAAGCAGGCTCCGGTCTCGTTCCTTACGTCAAACACCGCGGTCAGCGTCGAGACAAAGGCTACCGAGGTGACGGGAACCACGCTGGAGACGTCCGGTTTCAAGGTGTCGGCGACGACGGGATCCGCGGGCAGCGAAAGCGCCGCATGGACGAACATAGCGTTCACGAAGAAGGGTTCTGTGTGGACGGGCGACAAATACTGGCCGGACAGTAATCCGTCGTATCATTTCTACGCGAGCAACATCAACCTGTCCCACACCGTTTCCGGTGCGACGGTAAATGCGTCCAACGACGTGGACGTCGTCTGCGCCTACATGGCGACGCCGACGTACAAGGTGGACAACACGCTGACGTTCGAACACGTATTCGCGCGCATCGGCAGCATGACGGTGAGCGCGGCTTCCGGCTATACGATCAGCGGAGTGAGCATCCGCATCACCCCCAGGGTGAGCGGGACATACAACCTCCTCTCCGGAGCCGGCCGGACGAACGGCACGGGCTGGTCGGGCACGTCGACGGGAAGCGCCCAGGAGCTGGCCAACAGCACCCCCGGAACGAAGTCGAACAACATCTACCTCGTTCCCGGACGCTACACCCTGACGGCCACGTGGACCGCGACAAGGGGTGACTACACGAAGACCTTCACGGGCATGACCTATGACGTGGATATTGTCGGCGGCAAGGTCAACACCATCGCCGCCACGCTCGGCGGCCTTGCCCAGGAGATCCGTTTCTCCGTTATCGTCAGCCCGTGGGGAAGCAACAATATAAATGCCGACTTCATGGAATAGCGCGCGACGCCGAAGACGCGGAGGCCGTCCGGCTGCCGACGGCCTCATGCTTCATCCACAGGCAGTCAGGTCCGGATTTCGGACCCCAAACATATAGACACGTAACAATAATATTATGATGAAATCTTTAAGAATTCTTACATCGGTTCTGGTCGCGGCATCCGTTTTCGGATCCTGCGCGAAAGAGTTGACCGACCTTCCTGACATCACATCCGGCAGCGAGACCATCTCCTTCGGTACGGACGGTTCGTTTTCGGCGAAGGTCGAAACCAAGGCCACCGAGGTCACATCGCTGAGTTCTTTCTACGTCACAGCCGTTACTGGAAGCGCAGGAAGTGAGAGCAACGTCTGGAACTCGGTGCAGTTCAACCAGGTCCCGGGGTCTTCACCGGCGACGTATGCGGGTGACAAGTTCTGGCCCTCGTCGGATCCAGGTTATAAGTTCTACGGCTCAAACGTAGCCCTTAACTTCGCCGCCGGAGGCACCTATGTCAACGCCTCCAATGCGACGGACGTCGTCTGTGCCTACCTCACCAGCCCGACCTACAAAACGAAGAACACGTTGACCTTCGAGCACATCTTCGCAAGGCTCTGCCGTGTTGACGTTGCGGCGCAGACGGGCTACACGGTCTCGAACATCAGCATGTACATCACCCCGAAGACGGGCGGCACGTACAACCTCCGGACAGGAGCCGGCCACACGGACGGCACAGGCTGGTCCTCGGTCGCAACGGGCAGCGCCACCCTCATCTCGAACAAGACAGGGGCGACCAATAACGATATCTACATGGTGCCGGGAAATTACACGATCACATGCACCTGGACGGCTACGGACGCTTCCGGAGCGTCTGTGACGCACACCAATGAGGCCTCGACGCTGCCCATCAAGGGCGGCGCTACGAACAACATCTCGGTCGTCCTCGGCGGGGATATCCTTCTTGGGGTTAACCTCCAGGACTACTGCGAGTACGACTACAGGGACAATCTTGATTATCTGACCTTCTACTGCGACGAGGCGGGAACGATTGGGTGGAAGTGCTCACGTGCTTCCATCGCAAGGACTATTCAGTACAGCAAGGACTTCGGTGCTACGTGGACTAACCTTACGTCCACGACCAGTGGCGCGACTGTGGCTGTCAATGCAGGGGATATTGTGTGGTTTAAGGGGAGTAACACAGCATATGCAAATTATCGTTTCGATAGTAATACATTCACTTTGTCTAACAAGGCTCATGTATATGGTAATGTGAACTCATTAACAGGAAACAACACATCTGTAAGCAGAAATTGTTTTTCCTCGTTGTTTGCTGGGTGTTCTAAATTATATACATACGAGCATAAAAAAATTATTCTTCCCGCCACGACGCTGGCGACCAGCTGCTACAGCAGCATGTTCGTAGGCTGCACCTCCCTTACCACGGCTCCAGAACTTCCTGCCACGACGCTGGTGAACTACTGCTATAGCAA
>Ga0256404_1004449_pt1 | contig 26507 bp, 21 predicted proteins | sample RumenRJG_01DNA_FD_185990 | JGI IMG/M metagenome (GOLD analysis project Ga0256404, IMG submission 185990) | Bovine rumen microbial communities from Lethbridge, Alberta, Canada - RJG_01 | ecosystem: Host-associated > Mammals > Digestive system > Stomach > Rumen | place: Canada: Alberta | collected...
ATGCAGGCCGTTGGCCATGGAAACAGAAAAGGCATCCATCGCAAGCCCGATCCCGAACAGAATACTGTTCAGGCAGAACATCAGCTTCTCTTCCATTCTCTCTCATCCCTCCCCGGGCAGGCATTGTCTGTAACCATACCATGCGGCGTTCCGCCTGTCAAGAGAAAGCGGGCATTTCACGGGCATACATTTCACAGGCATATTGTCAGAACGTGTGCGGAAACATCAAACAGATGCAGAAACAGTTGAATTTGCCCCTCACATTTGCTATAATTATTTATTCATAATTATCAAGGATAAAGGACATGTCTGAGTCTAGCTGGAAAATCCCATACACAAAACCGGACAGTCAGGCGCTGGAGCAGGCAGGTATTCCGAGGCTGCTGGCGGAGGTTCTCGCCTCCCGCGGGATTGTCTCCCCTTCCCAGGCGCACGCGCTCTACAGCGCCGGGGAGGCCAGTCTTCTGGACCCGCTGGGAATGCTGGGGATGAAGGAAGCCCGCGACCGGGTTCTCCTGGCGATTGAGCGGAAGGAACGGGTCACGGTCTACGGCGATTACGACGTGGACGGCATCACCTCCACCTGTCTTCTCACGGACTATCTGCGCAGCTGTGGGGTGGATTGCCGCTGGTATATCCCCGACCGCAATGATGAAGGCTACGGGCTGAACTCCGCCGCGCTGCAGAAGCTCCGGGAAGAGGGCTGCACCCTCGTCATCTCCGTTGACTGCGGCGTTACCGCCACCGAGGAAGCGGTCTTTGCCCGAAGTCTCGGTCTCGATCTCGTGATCACCGATCACCATGAATGCAAGAACGGCTCCATCCCCGATGCCTGTGCCGTTGTCGATCCCAAACGTCCGGACGACACCTATGCAAATCCTCATCTTGCCGGTGTCGGCGTCGCCTTCAAGCTTGTCTGCGCCTGCAGCGGGGATCAGCCGGCCATGCTGGAACGTTACGCCGACCTGGTCGCCGTAGGGACCGTGGCCGACGTGATGCCCCTGACAGGGGAAAACCGCTATCTGGTGCAGAAAGGGCTCCGGAAGCTGGAGACCGCTCCGCGCCCTGGCTTCTATGCCATCATGAACGAACCCGGCACGCTGCCCCGCAAACCGAACGCCGGGTTTATCGGCTTCACCCTCGCCCCCCGGCTGAACGCGGCCGGCCGCCTCGGTCAGACCGAGAAGGCGGAAGAGCTGATGCTGACCGAGGATCCGGAGGAAGCCGCCCGCCTCACGGCGGAACTCGGCGAGCTGAACCGGCAGCGCCAGAAGATTGAAAACGACATCTGGCGCGATGCCCAGAAGCAGCTTCGTTCGGAGCTGCCCGAAGGCCCCATCGTCCTCGCCGCCGAAGGCTGGCATCAGGGCGTCATCGGCATTGCGGCTTCCCGTCTGGCAGAGCAGTACGGCCTGCCGACGGTGATGATCAGTCTCTTCGGCGAAAACGGCAAGGGTTCCTGCCGCAGCTGCAAAGGCTTCAATCTCTACGAAGCGCTCTCCGCCTGCAGCGGGTATCTGGAGGGCTTCGGCGGACACGCGCTGGCCGCGGGTCTCACGATCCGCCGCGATCAGATCGAGGCCTTCCGCGCGGCGCTCACCCGCTATTATGACGAACACCGTCCCGAGCCTCAGCCGGATGTCTGCTGCGACCTTCTGCTCTGTGACAGCGATCTGCTCAGCATCGAGAATGTGCAGGCGCTGGACCGCCTCGAGCCTTACGGCAGCGCCAATCCCAAGCCGGTTCTCTGCATCAGCGACGTGCTGCTGCTCTCCGCCTACGGTGTCGGCGCCCAGAAGCAGCATCTGAAGTTCAGTGTTGAGTTCGACGGGCTCCGCTTTGACGGGATCTTCTTCTCCCACTCAAAGGACGCCCTTGGGATTCAGGCCGGCGACCGTATCGACCTCGCCTTCACCCCTCAGATCAACGAATACATGGGCAGCATTTCGGTTCAGCTGACCGCCTGCGCCATGCGGCCGCACTGCCCGCAGGGGCTTTGCGCCAGGATTCTGGAGAAGGACTGCAGCGCGCTCTGGGCTGCCGCCTCTTTCCGGCCCAGCCGCAGCGACTTTGTCTCCCTCTGGCGGCGCTACGGTACCGAGCTGCATGTGGCGTCTTCTCTCGAAGGCGTGCTCTCCCTCTGCCCGCCCGAGATGCCGCCGGAGCGTTTCTGTCTCTGTCTCGCGGTGTTCTCAGAGGCAGGCCTCCTGTACAGCGACGACGGGAGTGTCTACCGCAGCCGGTATGCCCGTCTTGAGAAAAAGGCCGATCTTGACGCCACCAAAATCATGAGGATTCTACACAGTCTCTGATTTCTGTGTTTAATGAGGATAATGTCATGGCCGATCAAACCGACATTCTGAAAAACCATACGCCGCTCGATCCCGACCGGATGTTTGCCGAACTGGAGGAAAAGCTTCTGCAGCAGGCGCACCCGGTGGATCTCAACCGGATCCGCTCCGCCTATGAGACGGCCAAGGCCGCCCACAACGGCCAGAAGCGCAAGGACGGCAGCCCGTACGTCACCCACTGTGTCGCCGCGGCGGACATCGCGGCAGACATGGGCCTTGACGAGGACAGCATCGTCGCCGCGCTTCTGCATGACGTGATTGAGGATACCAGTCTCACCCACGAGGATATCGCCCGGCAGTTCGGTCCTTCCGTCGCCGACATCGTGGAAGGCGTCTCCAAGCTGACCCGCGTCCAGTACACCAGCAAGGAAGACGAGCAGATGGAGAACCTGCGCAAGATGCTCCTGGCCATGGCCAAGGACATCCGCGTGATCCTCATCAAGATCGCCGACCGCCTCCACAACATGCGCACCATGGACTATCAGTCGCCCGAGAAGCAGCGCAGCAAGTCCCTCGAGACCATGGAAATCTACGCCCCCATCGCGCACCGGCTGGGCATGCAGCGCGCCAAGTGGGAACTGGAAGATCTCTCCCTGCAGTATCTCGACCCGCAGGGCTATAAGGAAATCACCGAGACGCTGGACCGGCGGATGCCGGAACTGGAAGCCTTCATGGACAGCATGAAGGAGAAGATCCGCATCCGTCTTGAGCAGGAGGGGATCAACGCCTCCATCTTCTGCCGCATCAAGCATGTCTACAGCATCTACCGCAAGATGTACACCCAGAAGCTGGCGCTCAACGGGATCTTTGACCTCTGCGCCTTCCGCGTGATCGTGGACTCCATTCCCGACTGCTACAACGTGTTGGGCATCATCCACGACATGTTCAAACCCGTTCCCGGCCGTTTCAAGGACTACATCTCCACGCCCAAGCCCAACATGTACCAGAGCGTCCACACCACCGTCATCGGCTCGGAAGGCATTCCCTTCGAGGTCCAGATCCGGACCTGGGAGATGCACTACACCGCCGAATACGGCATCGCCGCGCACTGGAAGTACAAGATGGGCGACGGCAGCAGCGCGCTGCGCACCGGCGACGAGGATAAGTTCGCCTGGGTTCGGCGTCTGCTGGAGAGCCAGCAGGAATCCGACGCCACCGACTTTGTCCACGACCTGAAGATCGACATGTTCGCCGACGAGGTTTTCGTCTTCTCGCCCAAAGGGGATGTCATCAACCTCCCGGCCGGCGCCACCCCGGTCGACTTCGCCTACAGCATCCACTCGGACATCGGCAACCACATGGTCGGCGCAAAGGTCAACGGGCGGATCGTCCCCTATGACACGGTACTGCAGAACGGCGATATTGTCGAGATCCGCACCTCCAAGTCCGCCCCCGGCCCCAGCCGCGACTGGCTGAACTTTGTCAAGAGCGGCTCGGCCCGCACCAAGATCAAGCAGTGGTACAAGAAGGAGCGCCGGGAGGAGAACATTCTGCGCGGCCGTGCCATGCTCGAGGATGAGCTGCGGCACATGGGCGTCAGTCTGGACGAGGCGATGAATCCGGACCTGCTCCATCCCGTGATGAAGAAGCTCTCCTTCAATGATGAGAACGACCTCTACGCTGCCATCGGCTACGGCGGCATCACGGCGATCCGCGTGGCAAACCGCCTGCGCGACGATGTCAAGAGCGCCAGACCCGAGCACCGCAACGCCATTGAGAAGGTCAATGATGCCGCCGAGCGCCGGGAACAGCAGGCACGGCACAATACGAAGGCTGTGCACGGGATTCTGGTCGAGGGGCTGGACAACTGCCTGATCAAGTTCTCCCGCTGCTGCACGCCGGTTCCCGGTGACGACATCATCGGCTTCATCACCCGCGGCCAGGGGGTCTCGATCCATCGGAAGGACTGCCAGAACTATACGAACCGCGACACCTCCGCCGGGAACGAAGGCCGCTGGATCAAGGTGGAATGGGCGGACAACATCTCCGATATCTATGTGACCACCATCACCATCGCCTCGAAGGACCGCAACGGGCTTGTTATGGACATCGCCACGGTTCTCAACTCCATGAACGCGAAGGTGCGTAACCTTTCCTCCCGCAGCGTCGGTTACGGCCAGGCCGTGACGGTGATCACCCTCGAGGTAAAGAACGCCTCCGAGCTGCGCTATATCATGAACCGGCTTTCCGGCGTTGCGGGCGTATCCAGCGTCCAGCGCAACGGGAAATAAGCGTACTGCACCTTGAAGAACATCGAAATCACACAAGAGAAGAGGCCTGTCTATGTTAGTGAAAACCATCCCGGTCGGCCAGCTGGAGACCAATTGCTATGTCGTGACGAACGAGGAAACCCTCGGCTGCGTCGTCATCGACCCCGGCGATGAGAGCAACACCATTCTGGATTATCTGGAAGACAACCACCTGCGCTGCGAAGCCGTTTTTCTGACCCACGGCCATTATGACCATGTCGGGGCCGTGGAGGCCGTCATGGAGGAGACCGGCGCGCCGGTCTATCTCTGTCCCCGGGACGACGCCCATTCCACCGGCGACACGCATTATTCCTATCTGCTGCCGGAGGGCGGACGCTACTATGACGACGGCGATGTTCTCCGCTTTGCGGGGCTGAGCTTTGAGATTCTCGCAACCCCCGGCCACTCGCCCGGCGGCGTCAGCATCATCTGTGAGGACGCGCTTTTCACCGGCGACACGCTTTTCCGCGGCAGCTGCGGCCGAACCGATCTGCCGGGCGGAGACATGGATGAGGAGCTTCGCAGCCTGAAGAAGCTCTGCGATCTTCCGGGGGATTATGAAGTCTACCCCGGTCACATGGACAGCAGCAGCCTTGAGCGCGAGCGCAATTTCAATTATTACTGCAGAGAAGCAAAAAGGAGATTTTGAACCATGGGTGATCCCTGCCTCGTTATTCTCGCTGCCGGCATGGGCAGCCGCTTCGGCGGTCTCAAGCAGATTACCGCCGTCGACGATCACGGACATGCCATCATTGATTTTTCCCTGTACGACGCCTGGCAGGCGGGCTTCCGCAAGGTCGTGTTCATCATCAAGCACGCCATTGAAGCCGACTTCCGCGCCGCGGTCGCCGACCGCATGGCGAAGTACTTTGACGTCCGCCTGGTTTTCCAGGAGCTGGACAAGCTGCCGGAGGGCTTCACCGTGCCGGAAGGCCGGGTCAAACCCTGGGGAACCGCCCACGCCACACTTTGCGCCGCGGACGAGATTGACGGTCCCTTTGCCGTCATCAACGCGGACGATTTTTACGGCCCCGGCGCCTATCGTGCGCTCTACAGCTTCATGACCGGCCCGCGTGCGGAACATGAGCATGCCATGGTCGCCTACCGCCTGCGCAACACCGTCACCGAAAACGGCAGCGTCGCCCGCGGCATCTGCAGTGTCAAAGACGGCTATCTCACCGACGTCGTGGAACGTACAAAGATTGAAAAGCGCGGTGACGACGCCGCGTTCACCGAGGACGGCGTCCATTGGGAGCCGCTCTCCGGCAATTCCAGTGTCAGCATGAACTGCTGGGCCTTCGGACCGGAGATGATGGATGAGCTCCGCGCCGACTTCCCTGCCTGGCTGAAGGAAAACATCCCTGCCAACCCTGAGAAGTGCGAATACTTCCTCCCCTTTGTCGCCAATTCTCTGATTCAGGAAGGCCGCGGCAAAATCCGCGTTCTGGACTGTGACGAGACCTGGCACGGGATTACCTACCGTGAGGACCTGCAGAGCGTCATCGACGCCATCGCCGGCATGCGCAAGGCCGGGATTTATCCCGAAACGCTCCTCGACTGATCGTCGGGGCAAAACTGAATGACAGAAAGGAACTCACTGCTATGACCGTACTTGTTACCGGCGGCGCCGGATACATCGGAAGCCACACCTGTGTCGAGCTTCTTGAAAAGGGCTTTGACGTAGTCATCATCGACAACCTCGTCAACTCCTCCGCCAAGGCGGTGGAGCGCATCGAAGAAATCACCGGCAAATCCGTCGCCTTTTACCAGGAAGACGTCCGCAACCGCGCGGCCCTGGACCGCATCTTCGAGAAGCACGACATCAACTGCGCCATCCACTTTGCGGGGCTGAAGGCGGTCGGCGAGTCCGTCGCCATGCCGCTGGAATACTATGACAACAACCTCTTCTCCACCGTGCGTCTCTGCGAGGCCATGCGGGACCACGGGGTAAAGAACATTGTCTTTTCCTCCTCCGCCACCGTCTACTCCGGCGACAACGAGATGCCGCTGAAGGAAAGCTCCCGCACCGGCATGTGCACCAATCCCTACGGCTGGACCAAGTACATGTCCGAGCAGATTCTGCGCGACACCGCCAAGGCCGTCGAGGACTGGTCCGTTGTCCTCCTGCGCTACTTCAACCCCATCGGCGCCCATAAGAGCGGGCGCATCGGCGAGGATCCCCGCGGGATTCCCAACAACCTCATGCCCTTTATTGCCCAGGTCGCCGTCGGGCGCCGTGATCACCTCAACGTCTTCGGCAACGACTATGACACGCCGGACGGTACGGGTGTACGCGACTATATCCACGTCGTTGACCTGGCCCGCGGCCATGTCGCCGCCATCGACTACATGCAGACGCACCGGGGTGAAAATGTCTTCAACCTCGGCACCGGCATGGGCTACAGCGTGCTTGACATGGTCAAGACCTTTGAGCGGGTCAACGGGATCCCCATCCCCTATGAGATCGCGCCGCGCCGCGCCGGTGACCTCGCCACGGTCTATTCCAGCCCGGATAAGAGCGCAGAGCTCCTTGGCTGGAAGGCCGAATACAATCTCGAAGATATGTGCCGGGACACCTGGAACTGGCAGTCCCACAACCCCATGGGCTACGCGGAATAAGCGAAGCCATACAAGCCGCAAGGAGGAAACAGCATGGCAAAGAAAAAAATGACAATCCTGGACTTCAAGAAGTTCAAGGAAGAAGGACGTAAGTTTGCCTACGTCACCGCCTATGACTACACCACCGCATCCATCGTAAACGACAGCGACGTGGAGGTCATCCTGGTCGGCGACTCGCTCGCCATGATCATGCTCGGCTACAAGACCACGGTCGGTGTCACCCTCGACGACATGATCCATCACATCCGTCCCGTGGTCAAGGGCGCTCCCGACACCTTTGTCGTCGGCGACATGCCCTTCGGCTCTTATCAGGAGAGCCCGGAGCAGGCCATTCGCAGCGCCTGCCGGATCCTGATGGAGACCAACTGCGACTGTGTCAAGCTTGAAGGCGGCGCCAAGATGGCCCCCACCATCCGCCGCATGGTCGACGCCGGCATCCCCGTCATGGGCCATATCGGCATGACGCCCCAGTCCGCGACCAGCTTCGGCGGCTTCAAGGTTCAGGGCGGTACGCCGGAAGCCGCGAAGCAGCTGATTCTGGACGCCAAAGCCCTGGAGGAAGCAGGCGCCTTCTCCATCGTGCTCGAATGCGTCCCCAGTGTCGTGGCCAGGGCTGTCACGGAAGCCGTCAGCATTCCCATTCTCGGCATCGGCGCCGGTCCCTATGTCGACTGCCAGGTTCTGGTGACGCAGGATCTGCTGGATATGTACGGCGACTTCAAGCCGAAGTTTGTCAAGCACTTCGCCCACATCCGTGAGGAGATGGTCAAGGGTCTGAACCTCTTCCACGAGGAGACTCTCTCCGGCGCATTTCCCTCTCCCGAATACAGCTTCAACAAGCAGGTGGAAATCCCCGAGCTTGATTAAGCATTCCAAACCTGTCTCATTTCAAAAGGAGGTACTTCAACATGAAAAGATTTCTCGCGCTGTGTCTCAGCATCGTCATGATCCTGGCGCTGGCCACCGCCGCCGCTTCCGCCGCACCCGCGTCGGATGTCATCACGCTCCGCGCTTCCCACTCCTGCGCAGACACCCATCCGTACCACCTCGGCCTTCTGAAATTTGCCGAACTGGTCGATGAAAAGACCGGCGGCGCCGTGAAGATCGACATCTTCCCCTCCGCTCAGCTCGGTGATGAGCGTGCCAACATCGAAGACCTTCAGATGGGTACCCTGGACATCGCCGTCTCCTCCACCGGCCCTCTCGGCAACTTTGTCGAAGACTTCCTGATTCTGGATCTTCCCTTCCTGTTCTCTGGCTATGATCACGCCCACAAAGTTCTGGACGGCGAGATCGGCCAGGCTCTGATCGCAAAGCTTGACGACATCGGCATCGTCGGCGGTGCCTTCTGGGAAAACGGCTTCCGTGAGATGACCAACTCCAAGCACCCCATCGAGACTGCGGCCGACTGCGCCGGACTGAAGCTGCGCTGCATGGAGAACCAGGTTCATATGGACGCCTTCTCCGCCCTGGGCATGGACCCGACGCCGATGGCCTGGTCCGAAGTCTTCACCGCGCTGCAGCAGGGTGTCATCGACGGTCAGGAGAACCCCATTGCCGTGATCTACTCCCAGAAGGTCTATGAGGCCGGTCAGAGCAACCTCGCCATCACCAACCACGTCTACTCCCCGTCTCTGATTCTCTTCAGCAAGTCTGTCTTCAGCAAGCTTGATCCCGCCTACCAGACCGCGCTGATGGAAGCGGCTCAGGAAGCTGCCGACTATGAGCGTTCCTGCTGCGAGGACAACGAGGCCGAGCAGATCGCCGAGATGGAAGAGCTCGGTGTTCAGGTCACCTATCCCGATGTCAGCGAGTTCCAGGCCGCCATGGGGCCCGTGTATGAGAAGTACGCCGCCCAGTTCGGTCAGGAGAACATCGACGCCATCGTCAATTACTGATCCTTCCGCCCAGAGCCGGGTCTCCGTTCTCCGGTGACCCGGTTCTCTATTTTTGCACAAACAACCAGGCCTCCGCCTGTTTGCAAGGGAGTCACCTATGCGTGTTTTGAATAAACTGAGCGACATCGTCAACTTTCTGGTTGAGCATGTCATTGCGATTCTGATGGGACTGATGACCGTCGTCGTCTTCCTGCAGGTCGTGTTCCGTCTCATCTCCGGCTCTCTGCCCTGGTCGGAAGAGCTTGCCCGCTACATGATGATTTTCATGGTCTATCTGGGTGCCAGCGTCGGCGTCAGGAAGAAGAACCACATCGCCATCGAGTTCGTCGCCAACCAGCTGCCCGGAAAGGGCAGAACCGTCGTTGACATCATCTCCGATCTCCTGATGCTGGTCGTCTTCGCGGTCATCATCCACTTCGGCCTGAATGTCGTCCGGGTCACCATGATGCAGAAGTCCCCCGTTCTCCGGGTCAGGATGGGTTATATGTACTTCTCCATCGTGCTGGGCGGCATTCTGATGTGTCTGCAGACGGTCGTGAATCTGATCACCTCTGTGAGAAACCTCGCAACCGGACAGGCGGACAGCATCGAGGCCCCCTCCGTTGTCGGCGTGGATGTCGGCGCGGCCGAGGGAAGGGAGGGGAACTGATCATGTCACAAGGTCTGATTGCCCTGATTCTCTTCGGCTCACTGATCATTTTCTTCCTGCTGAAGGTTCCCATCGCCTTCTCTCTGATTCTTTCTTCCCTGCTCGTGATGCTCCTGACGGGGACCGGTCTGGAGATGATCCCGAAGCGGCTGTTCACCTCCTGCGACTCGTTCTCGTTCATGGCGGTTCCCTTCTTCCTGCTCGCAGGCTCGCTGATGAGTCAGGGCGGCATATCCGAACGGCTCTGCACCTTCATCAACAGCGTCTTCGGCCGCTTTCCGGGTGGTCTGGGCATTGTCGCCATCATCGCCTGCGCTTTCTTCGCGGCGATCTCCGGCTCCGGCGCCGCCACAACGGCAGCCATCGGCGGCATGATGATCCCCGAGATGGTCAAGCATGGCTATGACCGGAACTTCTCCGCCGCTACCAGCGCCTCCGGCGGCTGTATCGGCACCATCATCCCCCCGAGCATTCCCTTTGTCACCTACGGCGTTCTGACCGGCTGCTCTGTCAGCACGCTGTTTATGGCCGGTTTCATCCCCGGCATCCTCATGGCAGTCTGTCTCTGTGTCGCCGTGGTGTTCGTCTCCAAAAAGGAGGGTTACCGCGACAACTACAAGGCCAGCGGCGCCGAGATCTGGGCCAGCTTCAAGCGCGCGTTTCTCGCGCTGCTGATGCCTGTCATCGTGCTGGGCGGCATCTATGCCGGGCTCTTCACGCCGACGGAAGCGGCGGTCATCGCGGTGGTCTACGGCTTCATCGTCGGGGTCTTCATCTACCGCAACATCACTCCGAAGCTTCTGCTCAAGATTCTGAAAGACGGTGCGGTCAGCACCGCGCAGATCATGATCCTGATCTGTGCGGCTTCCCTCTTCGGCTATGTGCTGACGGCCAACCGCATTCCCGACATGATCGCGAAGTCCGTCCTCGGTCTCAGCAGCAGCAAGATCGTGATTCTGCTGCTTATTAACGTTCTCCTGCTTATTGTCGGCACCTTCATGGATACGACCGCCGCGCTGATCATTCTGGTTCCGATCTTCTTTCCGATCATCAGGGAGATCGGTGTCAACCCGATCCACTTCGCCATGATCATCTGCACCAACCTCGCCATCGGCCAGGTCACGCCGCCCTTCGGCTGCAACCTCTTTGTGGCCTGCGGGGTCGGCGGTGTCGGTCTGGAGAGCATCTCAAAGCGGATCATCCCCTTTATTCTCGCGCTGATTGTCTGTGTTCTGCTGGTTACCTATGTGGAACCGATCAGCCTTTTCCTGCCGAAGCTGCTCGGCGCGAAACTATAATCCGATTCAAAGCAGACCGCTCTGCTTTATCTCCCCGCATCGCCCCGCTTTCGGCGGGGCGATGGAACAACGTCTTCAAAGAAACGTCAGACAAGGAGGATCATTTGTTTTATGAATGTTGGCATTATCGGTGCGGGAGCCATGGGCTGCATCTACGGCATGTATCTGTCCCGGAAACACAGCGTGCTGCTGGTTGACGTCGTGCAGGCCCATGTGGACGCCATCAACGAAAACGGGCTTGAGTTTACCCATCTGGACGGGACGACGGAAACCGTCACCCGTCTGCGTGCCACGACCGACACCTCCTCCTGCGCGCCTGCCGATCTCGTCATTCTGCTGACCAAGGGGTACCAGAGCGCCCAGGCCCTGGAGGCCAACAGCGCGCTGATCGGCCCGGACACCATCGTCTGCTCTCTGCAGAACGGCTACGGGAATGCCGACGATATTGAGAAATATGTCCCCATCGGACAGATTGTCCTCGGGACCAGCGGCGGCGGCGCGACGGTTGCAGGTCCCGGCAGGATTCTCCACAAGGGGCAGGGCCCCACACAGCTCGGTTGCCTCACCGAAGACCAGAGCAAGGCCGAGACGGTCGCCCGTGCCATGTCCGAATGCGGCGTACCTCAGGTGGAGCTGATCCCGGATGTCCGGCAGCTGCTCTGGAGCAAGCTCTTCGTCAACGTCGGCATCAACGCCATCTGTGCCCTCACCGGCGAGACCAACCAATCCATCGCGAACAATCCCTTCTCGAATCAGGTCTCTTCCATGCTGGTTCAGGAAGCCGTGGAGGTCGCGAACGCCGTCGGGATGCACTTTGACTGTGACGCCGCCTTTGCTCATGTGATCGACATTGCCCTCATAACCGGCGGAAACATCTGCTCCATGCTGGCCGATGTGAACCATAAACGCCGCACCGAAGTCGACCGCATCAACGGCGCCATCGTCTCCGAGGCCGCAAAAGTCGGGATGACCGCCCCGCTCAATGAGATGATCACCGCTCTGATTCACGCGAAAGAGAAAACTTATTGATTCTGTTTCCCGTCGGATTATACGACATCCGCCCGGTTCTGCTGCGAACCGGGCGGATGTCGTTCATATATTCTGTTTTTGAACTGTTCAGGGCTCAGCCCATCACGATCTCGACCTGCACGCTGCTGCCTGCGGGGGCCGGTGCGAGGATGTTGCTCTTCTGCTCCGCTCCGTTGACCAGAACGCGCTTCACACCATGCTGCTTCCCGTCCGGGTTTTTCACCGTAATGTGGTAGACCGCGCCGCGGTAGCGTCTTGTCACCTCGAAGCCCTTCATTTCAGCCGGCAGGCACGGGTCGACCATCAGGCCGTCCAGCGTAGGCTTCAGGCCCAGGATCGCCTGGCTGATGCTCAGGAAGGTCCAGGCCGCCGTACCGGTCAGCCAGCTGTTCTTGCCCTCGCCGAAGCTGGCGGCGTCTTTGCCGGCGATCATCTGGCTGTAGACATAAGGCTCCGTCCGATGGATGTCGCTGATGTCCTCGATGTAGGCCGGGGCGGTTCTCCGGTAGACCTGGAACGCCCTGTCACCGTGTCCCAGTTCCGCTTCCGCGCAGACGATCCACGGATTGTTGTGGCAGAAGATGCCCGCGTTCTCCTTATATCCGGGGGGATAGCTGGAGATCTCGCCAAGCTCCAGATGGTACTTCGTATAGGCAGGCTGCAGCAGGACGATGCCGTACTTCGTATCCAGCCTCTCTTCGACGCTCTTCAGCGCCGCAGCCGCTTCGCCGGTCTCTTTGCCGATGCCGGCCATGACGCACATGCCCTGCGGTTCAATGAAGATCTGGCCCTCTTCGCATTCCTTTCCGCCGACCACATGGCCGAAGGCGTCGAAGGCTCTGCGGAACCACGCGCCGTCCCAGCCGGCATCCAGGGTCGCCGCCTCAACCTGCGCGACCGCTTTCTCCGCTTCCTCCGCTTCCTCGTTCAGGCCGAGATGCCGGCAGATGCGCACATAGGCCCTGCCGTACTTGACAAACATGCCGGCGATGAACACGCTCTCCGCCACGGGCCCCTCGCTGGGTCCGGTGATCTGGAAGCTCTCGCCCGGGTGTTCGGAGAAGCAGTTCAGGTTCAGGCAGTCGTTCCAGTCCGCTCGTCCGATCAGCGGCAGGCCGTGAGGTCCGAGGTGTGTTTTCGTAAAGTTGAAGCTCCTGCGCAGATGCTCCATGAGCGGCTGGGCCAGCTTCGGGTCGTTGTCAAAGTCGACCTGCTCGTCCAGAATGCTCCAGTCGCCGGTCTCACAGAGATAGGCGTCCGTCCCGGCGATCAGCCACAGCGGATCGTCGTTGAAGCCGCTTCCGACCGCGAGATTTCCCTTCTTGGTCAGGGGCTGATACTGGTGGTACGCGCTGCCGTCGGGGAACTGCGTCGCCGCGATATCCAGGATGCGCTCACGCGCCCGCTCCGGGATCATATGGACAAAGCCCAGCAGATCCTGGCAGGAGTCACGGAAGCCCATGCCTCTGCCCATGCCGCTTTCGAAGTAGCTGGCGCTGCGGCTCATGTTGAAGGTCACCATGCACTGGTACTGGTTCCAGATATTGACCATGCGGTCGAGCTTCTCGTCCCCGCTGTGTACCTCATACCCGCTCAGAAGTTCCGTCCAGAAGTCCTTCAGCGTCTCCATCGCCCGGTCGAACGCCTGATCGTCCGCAAAACGGGCAATCATGGCCTCCGCGGGTTTCTTGTTGATCACGCCCAGGCTCTCCCACTTTTCCTCCACGGGGTTCTCGATGTATCCCAGGCCGAACACCAGGCTGTCGCTCTCTCCCGGGCGAAGCGTGAGGTCAAACTGCTGCGCCGCGATCGGCTGCCAGCCGTGGGCCACGCTCCCGGTGCAGCCGTTTCCGAAGACCGCTTCGGGTCTCGCCGGGCTTCCGTAAACACCGATGAACGCGTCTCTGGATGTATCAAAGCCCTGCGCTTCGCGGTTGGCCCAGAACACGGCGTAATGGTCGCGTCTCTCACGGTATTCCGTCTTGTGATAGATTGTACTTCCGACGACTTCGACTTCTCCGGTGGAGAAATTTCTCTGAAAGTTGGACGCATCGTCCATCGCATCCCACAGGCAGAACTCCAGGTACGGGAACAGCTTTAACTGCTTCGACTGAGCAGACCGGTTAGAGGCTGTTACGCGGATCAGCATGCACTGCTCGCCTCTGGGGACAATAAACTCTTGCTTTACGACAACACCGTCTTTTTCCCCTTCGATCACGGAATAACCCAGGCCGTGGCGGCAGCTGTACGCATCCAGCTCCGTCTGAACCGGCTGCCAGCCGGGGTTCCATACGGTCTCTCCGTCTTTTACATATAAATGGAAGCCTTCCTGATCCAGCGGACAGTTGTTGTAGCGGTAACGGGTAATCCGGCGCAGTCTTGCATCACGGTAGAAACTGTATCCTCCTGCGGTATTGCTGAGCAGTGTAAAGAAGTCTTCGTTCCCGAGGTAGTTGATCCAGGGCAGAGGTGTCCGGGGAGTCGTGATCACATACTCCCGGTGAGCATCATCAAAGTAGCCGTATTTCATACTGTTCTCCCTCCCGAAATCGTTTAAGTATCAATATTAATAAAATATACGATTTTGGCCGAAAAAGCAAGTCTTTTTTGCGCAAGCGTTTTCGTGATTATGTACAAATTTGTCATTCTGAAATTGTACACTATTGCTGAAAATCAAATTTAGTCTTGATTTTCATGGAAAAATGCGGTATCTTAGCTATCGAAATCGATTAAGTTATGTTTTGATCTGTCACATGAGTTCTTTTCAAGACGCCCAGAAAACGATTTTGTTGTTTTGTGTGCATTATGTAAAGCTCTTTTAGGAAAGTCAGAGATAATTCCGATTAGCCTTTTGTGAAACCGTACAAAAAATCCGTTCTTTTGTTGTGTACCTTTACCAAAGTTTTATTAACGACTTGCATTTTCACCTCACATGCTGTATTTTTATATTGAAATCGGTTAAGTGGAGTGTGGTCGAGAAAGGATTCGTTTAAGGTGGTTTCACTCAAAGATATCTCTGCACGCTGCGGTGTGTCCGTTGCCACCGTCAGCAAAGCGCTGAACAACCAGCAGGACATCAGCATTGAGACGCGGGAGCGGATCCAAAGTGTCGCCGCAGAGATGGGCTATATGGCCAACGCCGCCGCACGGATGCTGAAAACCAACCGAAGCTATAACATCGGGGTTCTCTTTGTGGATCGCAGAAGCAGCGGTCTGGCGCACGAGTTTTTTTCCACCGTTTTGGACAGCGTCAGGGTGGAGGCGGAGCGCAAGGGTTACGACATCACGTTCATCAACGAGAATGTCGGTCATCAGAAAAGCAGCTATCTTCAGCATTGCCTTTATCGCGGCGTGGACGGCGTGGTGATCGCCTCGGTGGATTTTGAAGACCCGATGGTCGTAGAGCTTGTCTCTTCCACTCTCCCGGTCGTTACCATCGACCACCTGTTCAATAACCGAATCGCGATTCTCTCGGATAATCTTCGGGGCATGGAGGAGCTTACCCGCTACGTTCTCTCAAAAGGTCACCGAAAGCTCGCTTTTCTCCATGGAGAGGAGACCACGGTCACCAAAAACCGCCTGACCGGGTTTTATCGGGCCTGTGAGTCCGCCGGTGTCAGGATTCGGGAGGATTACGTACGCTTCAGCGATTATCATGATTCCGAGAGCTGCTACCGGCTGACCAAGGAGCTTCTTTCCGGTTCCGACCGCCCGACCTGTATTTTCTTCCCGGACGACTTCTCCTGCATCGGCGGTCTGAACGCGATCCATGACGCCGGTCTCCGCGTTCCGGACGACATTTCCGTGTGCGGCTATGACGGGATCGCACTCTCACAGATTCTCAGTCCGAAGCTCACCACCTGGAAGCAGAATACGGGAGAACTTGGAACGCTCTCCGCAAGCTGTCTCATTGATCTGATCGAGCATCCGAAAACCGCACTCATCGACCGCCGCATCGTCTCCGGATCGCTTCTGGAGGGCGAAACAGTCGCTGATCTCAGGTGATTAGCAGGATTTCCTGCATTTAATATAATCACAGATTTTTTTAAGGAGGAACCAAAATGAAGAAACGTTTAGCACTGCTCATGGCCCTGGTAATGGTCTTCTCTCTGTGCTGCTTCAGCGCTCCCGCAGCGTTCGCAGACGGAAAAACTGTTATCAACGTGATGTCCTTCACGGACGAAGTTCCCAACATGATCAATCGTTATGTTGAGACGCACCCCGACTTCGCAGACAAGTATGAAATCAACACCACCATCATTGCCACCACTGACGGTCTCTATCAGCCCGCTCTGGACCAGGCTCTGGCTTCCGGCGGAGCCGATGCTCCCGACCTGTATTGCGCCGAGGCTGCATTCATTCTGAAGTATGCTCAGGGTGACATGGCTCAGTATGCCGCTGCCTATGAAGATCTTGGCATCGACGTCGACGCTGAGATCGAGGCCGCTCAGATCGCCCCTTACTCTGTTGAAATCGGCACCCGTCCCTCCGATGGCAAGGTTGTCGGCCTTGGCTATCAGGCTACCGGCGGTGCTTTCATCTACCGTCGCTCCATCGCGAAGGAAGTCTTTGGTTCTGACGATCCCGCTGTTGTCGGCGAAGCAATCGGCGCCGGCACCCAGAGCTGGGACAAGTTCTTCGAAGCTGCTGCTGCTCTGAAGGAAAAGGGCTATGCGATCGTCTCCGGCGACGGTGATATCTGGCACGCCATTGAGAACAGCTCTGACCAAGGCTGGATCGTTGACGGCAAGCTCAACATCGACCCGAAGCGTGAAGCTTTCCTCGACCTCTCCAAGCAGCTCAAGGACAACGGCTATCACAACGACACTCAGGACTGGACCGAGGCCTGGTATGCTGACATGGCAGGTATCGGCGAGAAGCCTGTCTTTGGTTTCTATGGCCCCGCATGGCTCATCAACTATGTCATGGCCGGTAACTCCGGCGGCTCCGCGCCCGGTGAGGGCACCTATGGCGACTGGGCAGTCTGCCCCTCCAATGTCGGCTTCTTCTGGGGCGGCACTTGGCTGCTTGCCAACAAGGACACCACCAAGGCTGAGGCTGTTGCCGAGATCATCAAGTGGATCACCCTTGATGCCACTGAGGACGGCCTGCAGTACGGTTGGGCTAACGGCACCTGGTCCGGCGAGCAGGGCACCAAGGACACTGTCGCTTCCGGCGCTGTCATGGCAGTTTCCAACGGCGAGCTCGACTTCCTGGGCGGCCAGAACATGTTCGAGGCCTTTGTTCCTGCCAACGAGTATGCAAACGGCTCCAACCTGACCCAGTACGATGAGACCATCAACAACTATTGGCGTGACGCAGTCCGTCAGTACACTTCCGGCGAGCTGTCCCGCGACGATGCGATCAACGCATTCAAGACCAACGTGGCTGATAACCTCGACGTCGAAGTCGACTTCTGATCATTGCCATTGCAGTTGAACTCTTAAGCAGAATGCGGAGGGAAGGATAGCTTCTGCTATCCTTCCCTCTTCTCTATTCAGTTCGTGGGCTCGGGATTGCGCCGGGCTTTCGTAAATTCTGACGCAATTCCGAGCCCGCAGAGCTCACCGAATACTCCCGAAAGAATCTCAGGAGAAGGAGTGAAAAGACGAAATGAATAATTCCCTGCAGAAGAAACACGGCTTCAGCTACGCAAGATACGGATACTATTTCAGCATTCCCTTTATTCTCGCTTTTCTGATCTTCAACCTTTATCCCACGCTGTACACGGTTGTCCTGGGCTTTACGGACAGCAAGGGTCTCGGCAACATCACCTTCCACATTCTGAAGGATGACCCCTGGAAGAACTTCCGGGCAATTCTGAAAGCGCCGACTTTCATTCTCTCTCTGAAGAACACATTCGTGCTCTGGATACTGAACTTCATTCCCCAGATCACGCTGGCGCTGATTCTGACGGGCTGGTTCACCAGCCGCCGCAACAAGATCAAAGGCCAGGGTTTCTTCAAGGTTGTCTTCTATATGCCCAACATCATCACTGCAGCTTCTGTCGCTGTGCTGTTCAATGCCCTCTTCGGTTACCCCAAGGGTCCGGTCAACGACCTTCTGGTCAACATGGGGCTGCGTGACAGCACCACCTACTTTATGAACAGCGCCTCCACCACCCGGGGGATTGTTGCTTTCATTCAGTTCTGGATGTGGTACGGCTATACGATGATTATTCTGGTCTCCGGCGTACTCGGCATTAACCCCGAGATTTATGAAGCTGCCGAGATTGACGGAGCAAACGACCGGCAGATCTTCTTCCAGATCACGATTCCGAATCTGCGAACCATTCTCACCTACACACTCATCACAAGTCTGATCGGCGGTCTGAGCATGTACGACATTCCGAAGATGCTCAACAACGGCAACCCCAACAACTCCACGCTGACAGCGACAATGTTCATCTACAATCAGTCCTTCCAGGGCAGCTACATGTATGCCCGCGGCGCTGCCGCCAGCATGATCCTCTTCCTGATCATCGCGGCGCTCTCCGCCGTCGTCTTTTTCCTGATGCGGGACAGAAAGTGAAGGGAGGATAATCAATCATGTCATCACTTGAAAGAAGAGACGGCAATCCTGCCGTCCGCGCGCTGATCTATATTGTGTGCATCTTCCTGGCTGTGCTCAGTATTTTCCCCTTTGTGGTCATGTTCATCAACTCCACCCGCAGCACCTTTGAGATTCAGCAGCAGGCAGTATCTCTGATTCCCTCTACGCATCTGATGGAGAACTTCAAGGTCTTTAACGGCAAATCCTTCAATCCGACCACCGGCTTTATCAACTCTCTGATTGTCGCCGTCGGAGCCACTGTGCTGACCGTCTATTTCTCCACGCTGACCGCTTATGCCCTCGTGGCATACCGCTGGAAAATGCGCAACGCCATGTTCACTTTCATTCTCTGCGTCATGATGATCCCCGGCATCGTCACCTCCATCGGTATGTACCAGTTCATGTATCGGATTCATCTGACAAACAATCTCCTGTCGCTGATTTTGCCCGCGGTTTACGCCCCCCAGGCGGTGTTCTTCTTCCGCCAGTTCATGCTGGCCTCGCTTCCTCTGGAGCTGCTGGATTCAGCGCGAATCGACGGTTCGAAGGAATTCTATACCTTCAACCACATCGCCATGCCAATCATGAAGCCCGCCATGGCGACGCAGGGCATATTCGCCTTTGTCTATACCTGGAACAGCCTGTTCATGCCCTCCATCCTGCTGACTCGCGACAACATGAAGACGATGCCCGTTATGGTCTCCATGCTGAAGGGCGATATCTACAAGCGTGAGTACGGTGCCATCTATCTGGGCCTCAGTCTCACGGTGCTGCCGCTCTTTATCGTCTACTTTGCCCTCTCCAAGTACATCATCGCCGGAGTTGCTCTCGGCGGCGTCAAGGGATAATGGAGCGCAAAAACAAGCTCGCCGTTTCGTTCGGTGCCTTTCTGCGGATTTTGTTTGATCTGATGGTCCTGAACGTGCTGTGGCTGATCTGCAGCCTGCCTGTTGTGACGGTCGGTCTCTCGACCAGTGCGCTGTGCTGCGTCTCTCTCAAGCTGGCACGGGGTGAGCCCGTTGCCACGCTGCGGACCTTCTTTGGCGCCATGAAGCAGAACCTCATCCAGGCGCTGCTGCTCGGTCTGATCGGACTCGTTGGGCTCGCCGTCGCAGTGGTCGACTGGTACTTCACCGTAGCACAGGTGGGCAGTGTGCGCACCATGTATATTGTCGTCTCCGTGCTGGTCAGCGCCGTGGTAATGGCTTACTGGGCCTGGGCCTTCGCCTTGAACGCAGGTTTTGAAAATAGTCTCGGCGGTACAATCAAAAACGCTTTCTCTCTGGCCTTTGTCGAGCCGGGGAAGACGCTTCTGATCTGGATTGCATTCGCCGTTCCTGTGCTCTGCTTCCTGTTTCTTCCGGAAGCCGTCGTGATCTACATTGGCTGGGCCTATATTCTGTTTGCGGTCTCGGTTCCGGCCTATATCGCGGCACGTGCCCAGGTGAAGGTCTTCGCCCGTTTCGGTGGGCCTGCGGCACGGATTGAACCGGACGAGGATAATTTTTATCAATGAAACAAAAAAAGGAAACCGACGCGAGCGGCTTCCTTTTTTTAAACGGAGGAATATATAATGGATCGAAAAACAGCAGAAGCAAAAGCCCGGGCTCTTGTGGATCAGATGACACTTCGGGAAAAAGCCAGCCAGCTGCGCTTTGACTCTCCCGCCATCGAGCGCCTCGGCATCCCCGCCTACAACTGGTGGAACGAAGCCCTTCACGGCGTTGCCCGCGGCGGGACCGCCACCAGTTTTCCCCAGGCCATCGGCCTGGCTGCCATGTTCGACGACGCGCTGGTCGAAAAGCTCGGCGATGTCGCCGCAACCGAAGGCCGGGCAAAGTTCAACCAGTTTACCAAAAAAGGCGACCGTGACATCTATCACGGTCTGAGCTTCTGGTCTCCCAACATCAACATTTTCCGGGATCCCCGCTGGGGCCGCGGCCACGAGACCTACGGGGAAGACCCCTATCTGACATCCCGCATGGGACAGGCTTATGTGCACGGGCTGCAGGGACACGGAGAACATCTGAAGAGCGCCGCCTGTGCTAAGCACTTCGCCGTGCACAGCGGCCCGGAAGCGCTTCGCCATCAGTTCAATGCTGTTGCCAGTCCCAAGGATCTGGAGGAGACTTATCTCCCTGCCTTTGAGGATCTGGTGACAAAGGCAAACGTTGAGGCCGTCATGGGCGCCTACAACCGCACCAACGGCGAGCCCTGTTGCGGCAGTCAGTTTCTCTTGCGGGATACCCTCCGCGGCAAGTGGCAGTTCCAGGGCCACGTGGTCTCCGACTGCTGGGCTATCCGGGACTTCCACACCGGTCATCATGTGACCAAGACTTCCGCCGAATCCGCCGCCCTTGCCTTGAAAATGGGCTGTGACCTCAACTGCGGCAACTCCTACCAATGCCTGATGAGCGCCTACGATGAGGAGCTCATCACCGAGGAAGACATCACCGAAGCGGCGGTGCATTTGTTCACCACCCGCTACCTTCTGGGGATTATGGAGGAGGAAGGCTCGGAATATGATTCCATCCCCTATTCCGCCGTGGAGTGTGACGCGCACCTGAAGCTTGCCCATCAGGCGGCGCTGGAATCCTGTGTCCTTCTCAAGAACAACGGGCTTCTGCCTCTGAAGGCAGAGGGCACCGTCGGGGTCATCGGTCCCAACGCCAACAGCCGCAGCGCCCTCATCGGGAATTATCACGGCACCTCTTCCCGCTATGTGACGGTACTGGAGGGCATCCAGGACCGGATGGAAGGGCATGGACGGGTTCTCTACTCGGAGGGAGCACACCTCTTCCAGGATCGTGTGGAACCTCTCGCGCAGGCGGATGACCGACTGGCAGAGGCCCTGATCGTTGCAGAGAACAGCGACGTTGTCGTCCTTGCGCTCGGTTATGATGAGAGGATCGAAGGCGAAGAGGGCGACACCGGCAATGCCTACAGCTCCGGGGACAAAGCAGACCTTCTTCTTCCCCAGTCCCAGCGCAGGCTTCTGGATGCGGTTCTCGCCGTCGGGAAGCCCACCGTCCTGCTCCTGATGGCCGGCAGCTCTGTGGATGTCTCCGTCGCGCAGGAGAAAGCCGACGCCATTCTCCTGACCTGGTATCCCGGTGCCAGAGGTGGAAAGGCAGTTGCCGAATTGCTCTTCGGTGATGTCTCTCCTTCCGGAAAGCTTCCTGTCACTTTTTATCGCAATGAGGCATTGACTGAAATGCCGGAGTTTACGGATTACAATATGAAAGACCGGACCTACCGGTATTATACCGGTACCCCGCTCTACCCCTTCGGCTACGGGCTGAGTTATGCCGATATGCAGCTCTCCTGCCTCTCTGCGGATCGCGAGAACGCCTGCGTAACTGTCACCAATCGCTCTGATTTTGCCGCTGACGAAGTCATCGAGCTCTACATTCGGGACAATGCTTCCCCCGATGCACCGGTCAACCCCGTTCTCTGCGGCTTTGCCCGTGTCACTCTCGCCCCCGGTGAATCACAGTCCATCAGTATCCCGATCCAGCAGCGCGCGTTTACCGTCGTAAAGGAAGACGGTGAACGCATCCCCGGCAGCGGCAGCTGGACGCTGTACGCCGGCTTCGGCCAGCCGGATGCCCGGACAGAAGAACTGACCGGGCATAAGGGCCTCTCCATTCCCATCCAATAAAAAACCGCTGACTTGATATCAGCGGCGTTCAAGGATTCTGTCATATAATGTTTTTGCATCGCTGTCGGCGCGGATGGTAAACGCCATCCCCTCCGGCAGCGATATTCCTTTAAAAAAGACCAGTTCTTCACAGAGGTTTTCTGCTTCTATCTCCACTGCCGTGTTCGTGCGGAACCCTTCCGGATTGTCCAGGAGGAAAATGCTGCTGACCTTCCCCACCAGATCCGCATCCAGGCGGGAGGCTTCCAGATAATTGACAGTTCCCTCTGTTTCACCGCTGAGATCCGCGCCATAGTGCACAACATCCACGAAAACCGTTCCGTCTCCGTTTGTGTCGTCGGCGACCTGTTCGAAGCGTGCCTTCAGAGCAGCCAGTGTTTCGCTCGGGATTCCGTCGGTTGTGATCAGAGCGACACTGTAATCCGGTTTCGTCGCAAATATCCCCGGAAGGACGGAATACAAGATCACGCCAACCGCGGCTGCAGCAATCAGGACATGGGTCTTGTGATACCACCACCAGGTTTCCCACTTTTTCCTTCTCTCACTCATAGGCTTCTGTTTCTCTTATTTCAGTCCGCCGGCATCCGGTTGAACCAGGCCCTTTCCGCAAACTCTTTCTTTTTCGGGAGCTTCGTCTCCTCGTCTGCGATACCGACCGGCAGGAAGCAAACCAGCTCATACTCCTTTGGGACGTTCAATAGCCCCGCCATCCTGTCACAGATCCGATCATCATCCGTGATATGTCCCTCATACCAGCAGCTTCGATAACCGAGGGCCTCTATCGCCAGCAGCATGTTTTCGATTGCCGCAGAATAATCCTGTGTTGCAAAGCATTTATCCCGATAGGCATTTACTCTCCTGGTCAGAACACAGATTGCCGCCTGGGCCGTCTCCCCCACCGGCGGGTCTATAACCCGACGGAATTCTTCCAGAATGGCCGGATCATCCACTGCAATCAGGCTGGTCGTCTGCTTGTTACATCCGGACGGTGCCGCAAGTCCCGCCTCCATGATCGTGATCAGATCTTTTCTCGGGACCGGTTCGTTTCTGTATTTTCCGCGGTAACTGTGCCGGTTCATGATCGCTTCAATGACATTCATCGTACTTGCTCCCCAGTTTTTGTCTTGTTCTGAGTATAGCATTTCTGCAGGGAAAGCTCAAGCATCATTCATGCTCAATTCTTCGCCAGAGAAAACGCCGCCGGAGCTTTTGATTTCTCCGGCGGTTTCGTTTTTCCTTATTCTCTTTCTTTATCGTTTTCTGATCTGCGCTGCAGCAATCTGTTCTCGGAAATCTGGTTTCTTTATTTTGCACTCATCGTCTCACACGCTCAGCAGCTCTTCGTTTACCAGATGCTCCTTGGTATAGAGGATCACCACGTCCCCTCGCCGCAGCACCAGATTCCCGCTGGGGACAATGGCCACACCGTCGCGCCGGACCATCACGATGTAGGTCTGTCTGGAGATGTCCAGATCCTTGATCGCCGTATCGTTCCAGTCGTGGTGTTTCAGCAGGGTAATCTCCTTCAGATTGACCGGGTGATCTCCCTTCAGTGCTTCGGCCCCCAGAATCAGCCTGTCTCCGGTTTTCAGGACCACATCGCCGCGCGGCACGATGATATCCCTGCCGCGCTGAATCACTGCGACGATCATCCCGTGGGGTAGATGAAGGTCCATGATCTGCTTTCCGTTCCAGTCGTCGGCGGAGGAAAGCTCAATCTTCACGAAGTGCAGATTCTCTTCCTTTGCGTAGTCCGAGATCCGCTGGAGCCGGGAATACTGTTCGACGAATCCGGCGCTGATGATACCGGTGGGGATCGCCACCATGCCGACGCCCAGGAACGTGATCAGAATGCCGAAGGCCTTTCCCAGCGGGGTAATCGGATAGATATCGCCGTATCCCACCGTCAGCAGCGTGGAGACGGACCACCAGATTCCCGAAAAGGCATTTTTGAAGACATCCGGCTGGGCCTCGTGCTCGATGGAGTACATGGCAAGACTGGAAGCCAGCATCAGAACAAAGATGATGAACACCGAGGAGAGCAGCTGCTGGCCCTTGCCGACAATGACGTCGGTGATGACGTTCATCGAGTCGTAGTAGGCGTTGATCCGGAAAAGGCGCAGGATCCTCGCCACACGGATCAGACGGAAGGCCACCGCCCCCGCCGGGAAGAACATCGGCAGATAGTACGGCAGGAAGGACATCAGGTCAATAATCCCCGCCCCGGAGAATGCGTACCGCAGATATGGCCGGGCACCGTGCTCATCCGGGTACAGGCAGGGCGCCGTATACATTCTCAGCACATAGTCCAGCGCAAAAAAAGCGACGGTAACGGCCTCGATATGATGGAGAAGCACACCGTATTTTGCGGCATAGTCGTCAAAGGTTCCGGCAAATGCCCCGATGAGGTTCAGGAGAAGCAGGCCGGTGCTGATCACGTCGTAGCCCTGGTTGATCCTGTCGTCCACCACGCCGACAGAGACCATCTTGAACAGCCGCTGGCGCAGTCCTGTTAACTTTTGTCCATTCCCCGCCATTCTGTCAGATCCCTCTCCATGCAAAGATACTTTGAAAATCTTCATGTTATCATAACACAGAGGCCGTCCTCCTACAAGGGGACGGCCTCGTTAAGATCCCGTTAAGTTTGTCCGCTCTCCTGTGATTCGCCGCCGGAGGGCGGGGCTTCCGGCACGGTCGGTTCTTCCGGTGCGGGCGGCGCCTCCGGTACAGGCGGCGCTTCCGGTGCTGGCGGCGCTTCCGGTGCTGGCGGTGCCTCCGGTACAGGCGGCTCACTCTGTACGGGGGCAGGTTCCTCCGCCTGGGGTTCCTGCTGTGCGGGCGTTGCTTCGGGTGCCGGAGCGGGTGTCTGGGCAGGGGCAGGCGTCTGGGCGGGAACTGCGTCCTGTTTCGGTGTCTCAGTCTGCCGGCTTGAGCCGTAGATCTCGTCGTCGGCCTCTTCAAAGTACCATGCGCCGTCCAGGTATCCCTGGGTTCCGGCATAGTTTGCTCCGTCATAATAAACGAGATTCATGTTCCACATTTCGATCGGCGTTTCATACGGGTTGAGGCAGTTGTTGACCATGTCAAGCCACTCCCAGAGATACGGCACCGCGTAACTGTAACCCTGCAGGAATCTTCCTTCCGAAGGCATGGTATCAAAATGGATGTCCTCGCTTCTGCACTGCATCAGCTGGCGCATAAACCACGCGATGTTTGCCGTGGAGAGATTGGTCAGCAGGTTCTCTCCCAGGATCTCCGCAACAGCCCTCGCGTGAGGAATGTTTCCCAGCTTGATAAACTGATCCGCGCAGGCCTTCATAAAGGCATGCTGCGTTTCGATTCGGCCGTAATCTCCCGTGACATAGCCGATCCGGTAGCGGCAGAGCGCCATCGCGTGAATGCCGTCCAGATGCTGCATCCCCGGCGCCAGATAGACGTAGCCCTTGTCACCCAGGATATCCTGGTACATATACTCCATCTCTTCCGGCACGTCAAAGTCCACCCCGCCCAGTTCATTGATGATCTCGATAAAGGTGTTCAGGTTCAGAACCGCGTAGCAGTCCGGCGTAAAGCCCGTCAGCCAGTCGATCTCCTTCAGCAGCGAATCGATCCCGTTTCCGCCCCAGTTCAGAGAGCCGGCATAGACGGAGTTGATCTTGCGCACATCCGTGTCCGTGTTTGTGATGGTATCCCGCGGAATGCTGATGAGGTTCACTTCATGCTTCACCGTATCGAATCGCCCCACCAGGATCGTGTCGGTGCTCCCGCTCATCTGGTCCAGTCCGACCAGCAGCATGGTATAGACACCGTCCTTCCGGCTGTTCTCAAACGCGGTTCCCTCCGGCATCGGTTCCGGGGTTGGGGTCGGCTCGGCCGTGGGCTCCGGCTCAGCGCTCGGCGTGGCTTCGACAACGGGTGTCACTTCATCCGGCTTCACCTGCAGGGCGGGCGGTTTCTCCCACAGCAGATAGGCAATTGCCCCTCCGATGGCCATAATCAGCAGGCCCCCCAGAATCAGAAGCAGGATTGTGATTGTCTTGTTTTTTCTCTTCATAACGCTTGATACGCTTTCTCTGTTTTCAGTGTTTTTATATTATACCGCAAAACTTAGAAGAATGGAACAGAAAACATCACAATATATGCAATTGTTTCCGGATTGTAATTGTAAAATACGCCTCCAAGTGGTAAAATTCCTTTAAGT
>Ga0256404_1004450_pt1 | contig 26503 bp, 27 predicted proteins | sample RumenRJG_01DNA_FD_185990 | JGI IMG/M metagenome (GOLD analysis project Ga0256404, IMG submission 185990) | Bovine rumen microbial communities from Lethbridge, Alberta, Canada - RJG_01 | ecosystem: Host-associated > Mammals > Digestive system > Stomach > Rumen | place: Canada: Alberta | collected...
GCCGGATTTAAGATTCTCCGGTACACCAGATACGATATCAGCACAGGAACTAAGTTAAGCACTCTACAGCTTCTCAATGCAAAAACGGATAAAGTTCAGAATGTATCCGGTGACGTATGGAAGAACGCCAAGTCATATCTTACCATTGTCACGGACGAGAACGGGCATGGCGAAAAAAAAGGTCTCACAGCCGGATTCTATGACAAGAAGAACAGATGGCATCCTTTTATCTATAAGATAAAGGAGTATCAGACACCTTACGACGGTTCTTACAAGCTGAACGAAACAGTGTACGTCGTCACGGCCGACAGCGGATACCACGCCGCTCAGGGTGAGACATTGAAGAAATTCAGTCATACAAGCGATACTGTGGAAGCGTCAGAAATCGACCTTGGCGAAATCAAGGATGAGCCGATTAAGTACTACGGCAACCTGAAACTTATCAAAGTGGACGCCGAAGGCAACGAAGACGGCAGCGATTACTATATTGAAGGCGCCGGATTCACTCTTTACGCCGATGGCACAATAGTAGGAACCGAGAAGAAGACCGGAGCCGATGGCGTAGTTGAATGGACAAACCTTCCTCTTACAAAAGATGATGGCACATGGATTGTCTATACCTACCAGGAGACAATCAAGCCGGAATACACCAGAAAGAACGATGACGGCACTCCTAAGACAGGAGATAACGGCCAGAAGCTTGAATACCAGCTTGACCCTACAGTCTATACTATCACAAGCGATATGTGGATGACGGAAAAGGACAAGAATCCGAATACCAACCCTATCTAAAACCTTCTTTTTAAATAATATTCATCTTGCGTACAGTCTGGCCTTATGTTATAATAATTGTGAAAAGGAGTTACATATTGAAAAAAGAATTTGAACTAGAACCGTGAGAGTACAGAAAAATTGTTACTGAGATTAATAGTAAATATCATGCTGTATATGAAGGACAGTACATATGTACTCATGTGTCTTTTGGCATAGATGGCATAGCGTATGTCTACTGGTTTGAGAACCACGGATTTGATAATTATCGTATTTTTATGAGGACTGTAGATAACCATTAGGAGGTGCGTTATGAAAGAACTTACTATCCAATTAAACAAAATAGATGGCGCATATTACGACTTTATTGTCGCTGTACTTAATTATACCGGCAAGAAGAAAAGCCGATATGACGCAGTGAAAAGCTTTATGGGTGATAATCCTTCGGCTTCGCCTTCTGATATTTTGAAATTTATATCGATGCAAGATGACTTTGGCGAAGATGCTGCTTATATACAAAAGGCTGTTTGATAGATTTATTGAAGAAAAAATGATTTTGAAGCTTATAGTGATGTTTCTCCCGGTTATCGGGTTATTTGCAATGATTCTTCTTGAACCGGATATGATAGTGCTCCATGAAAGTTTCCATGCGTTGCTTATTGAAAAGTTTGATCCCGAAAACGAGATATCTATAACGGTTCCGAGAAAACCAACAAGGCTTTCGATTGGAACGCGGATAATAGAGAAGCATCATTGGAATTTCTTAGTGGATGAGAGCGTGGAATATTCCACGATAGCTCTGAGTCGAGGATATGATTACGTAAATGACAGAGAGATAAGGCTTATTTCGTTACCGGGCTATCTTGAATCACTTATGAGAAATCTTGCTGTGGCAATACTCTTTTATGTGGTTCTCTCTAATATGCTTAATAATATGGGGTTCGTAGCCACTAAGGTTGGTATAATATACTTTACAGCGCTGATTTTATATCTTCACATAAAATGGGCTTTGGACAAAGAAAGTGATTTTCACTACGTATTGCGTCCGGTGGACTGTCGGAAAAACTTTAACGAAGCAAAATAGCGACTCACGGAGTAAGGTGAAAAATTTACTTGACTTTTAAGGGAAGTTATGGTATACTTCTAATGTTTATGTTGACCGATGGTCCTCTGTTGCGGAATTTATTGAAGCATTAAGAACATCCACGAGAATAAGGAGTACTAAGATGGACGCACGTATTAAGGAAATTGAAGCAGCTGAGTTAAAGAAGGACGTTAAGGACTTCGCAGTAGGTGATACCGTTAAGGTTTCAGCTAAGGTTCGTGAAGGACAGCGTGAGAGAATTCAGGTCTTCGAAGGCACTGTTATTAAGAGACAGGGCGGCGGCGCAAGAGAAACATTTACAGTAAGAAAGATAAGCAGCGGTATCGGTGTTGAGAGGACATGGCCTCTTCACTCACCTAACGTAGCTGATATCGTCGTTGTTCGTCACGGCAAGGCAAGAAGAGCTAAGCTTAATTACCTTCGCGGCCGTAACGGCAAGGCAGCTAAGCTTAAGGAAATCGTTAACGCGTAATTCCGGGCTTTTGCATGAGAAGGACAACTATATTGGTTGTCCTTTTTCTTTAGTTTAGATATTTTAGCGAGAAGCGGGTCGTATCGCTTCAAAATACGTCAATGAGAAGATACAAGCATTTTCATAGAAAAGAAAAGAAAAAAGAAGTAAAGGGCCTCTTATTCGTAATAAGAGAGATCCTTGTGACGGTCGGTGAGGCCGTTGCTGTTGTGGCCCTTGCCTGGTTCATAGTGAGAAGCGCCCTTCTTAAAACACCGGTTATAGATAGCTCCATGGAACCAACCTTAAAGCAGGGTACCATGATTATTGTCGATAAGGTCCGTTACAGATTCACCGGTCCTAAGCGTATGGATGTCATAGTCTATAAGCAGGCGGGGCGGGAGCATTCATATCTTGAGATGAGCCGGGTCTTGGGACTTCCGGGCGAGACAATCAGGATAAAAAATGGTATAATATATATAAATGACAGTCCTCTTAAGGAGACGCTGGCGGTCGAGACTATCACTAACAGCGGTCTTGCGGAGGATGGCGTAACGCTCGGAAATGATGAGTATTTCGTACTCGGTGACAATCGTAATAACAGCGAGGACAGCCGTTTCGCGAATGTCGGAAATATCATAAAGAGCGACATTATAGGCAAGGCGGTGGCTACGGAGAAGCCTTTTGCCTTTGTGTCGGGGCTTAATCTTCTTGAAAATGAGAAGAAGAGCTCTGAGGCGGCAAGCGGTTCGTCCGTTTCACTTTCAAAGGAGTAGTATATGGCAGATTTGCATTGGTATCCCGGTCACATGACCCGCGCGACACGTGAAATGAAAGAGGACATAAAGCTCACGGACATGGTAATCGAGATTATCGATGCGAGAATTCCGGTGAGCTCAAGGAATCCCGATATTGATTCTATGGCGCAGAATAAGTCGAGAGTCGTTGTACTGAATAAAGAAGACTTTGCCGATCCAAAGGCCACGGAAGAGTGGATTTCATATTTTGAAGAAAAGGGCTTTATAGCCGCTGCTATGAACGCTAAGACAGGAAATGGCATGAAGGCTGTTAAGGACGCTATCGCTAGAGCAAGCGCGGCTAAGATAGAGCGCGACAGGAAGAGAGGAATTCTTAACAGGCCTGTGAGGGCTATGATTTGCGGCATTCCGAATGTCGGTAAGTCTACCTTTATCAATGCCTTTGCGGGGAGGGCAGTCGCTAAGACCGGTAATAAACCTGGCGTTACCCGAGGCAAGCAGTGGATAAGACTTAATAAGCAGGTCGAGCTTCTTGATACGCCGGGGATTCTCTGGCCTAAGTTTGATGATAAGCTTACGGCGCTTCACCTTGCCTTCATCGGATCATTTAAGGATGAGATAGTTGAGAAGGTAGAGGTTGTGACTGAGCTTAAGGAAGAGATGGATAAGAGCTACCCCGGAATTCTTGAGAAATATTACGGACTCGAAGGAGAAAATACCGAAATTTCGAGCTTCCTCACGGCTCTCGCTAATAAGCGGGGATTCCTCTTAAAGGGTGGCGAACCTGATATAACTAAGGCGGCCTCTCTCGTGCTTGACGACATGAAAAATGGCAGGACAGGCAGGATTACGCTTGAGAAGGTAAATGATGGAAAGTTTTTCAAATGATGAGAAAGACAAGGTAGAGGATTCTCTTGAATTCTGCGCCGACATTTACAGGTATTACAAGAAGCCGCCTGAAGCAAGCAAAAGCGTTTATAAAAAGTACAGCTTTAAGAAGAAGGCGGACCGAAAGCAGGCTGATATCAAGACTGATGCTGTCGCGATTCCTTATAACAATTCCCTAAATATCAAGGAATCAGATAAGGACAGACAACGCGCGTTAGGGACAGTGCGAAGGCTTATTATTATCTTTGTCGCGGCATTTGTGCTTGCGCTTTCTGTCCGCACCTTCGTCTTTCAGGAGACCATAGTGCAGGGTTCTTCCATGAAGCCTACATTTCAGAACGGGGACAAGCTTCTCCTTTCGAAGATCAGCTACACCATAACGAAGCCTAAGCGGTATGATGTGGTTGTATTTACGACTCCTGAAAATGAGCTCTTCATAAAGCGTGTAATAGGCTTGCCCGGTGAAACGGTGGCTATATCGGGCGGGAGTATTTATATAAATAATAAGCAGCTTCTGGATGACCCTGTCGCGGAAGACATAAAATACGCGGGCAGGGCTGAAGAAGGAGTGACACTCGCTGAAAACGAATATTTTGTGATGGGAGATAACAGGGCTAACAGCTTCGATTCAAGATATGATTCAGTTGGGGATGTCAATATAAAAAATATAGATGGGAAAATATTCCTTCGCTTAGGCAGCATAGGAAAATTTGAACTGGTGAAATAAAGTGGCTGAGAGCATTTCATTTATAAAAAACGCGTTTAAATCCTGCCCCGAAAATGAGCTTGCCGGGTTCATTACCGCTTATAAGGACGATGAGCGTGTCGGCGTAATAAAGCTTGTCGAGCAGGCAGAGAGAAGGAGCGCAGCCTTTGACGCTGAGCTTAAAAGGGTCGAAGGCATGCGGGAATATGAGAATAAATATTCCGACTGCGAATATATCTGCGGAGTGGACGAGGTTGGACGCGGACCGCTTGCCGGGCCTGTATGCGCCGGAGCAGTCATTTTACCGAAGGATTGCCTTATACCATATGTAAATGATTCTAAAAAGCTTACGGCGGCAAAGCGTGAGGAGCTGTCGCAAATTATTATGGAGCGGGCGATCTCTGTGGGGTTCGGAAGTGTTGACAATGTGACGATAGATAAAGTGAATATACGTGTCGCGACATTTATGGCTATGAAGCAGGCTATAGAGGCGCTTTCCGTAAAGCCCGATATTGTGCTTGTCGACGGACTTTTTACAATTCCTGACATTGATATCAGGCAGGAGGCTATAGTTAAGGGCGACGGGAAGAGCATTTCCATAGCCTCGGCAAGTATTGTCGCGAAGGTGATGAGGGATAATTATATGACAAAGCTTGCGTCTACGTATCCGCGATACAGGTTTGATAAGAACAAGGGATATGGTTCGGCTGAGCACATGGAAGCGCTTGAGATATACGGCCTTTCGCCGGTGCACAGGAAGACATTTATTCATCTAGACTGACATTAGGAGGTGGCGTATGGCAGAAAAGAAAGAAAATAGGCCGGTCGATTCGCTTCGCTCATCGCAGGGCGATACGAGGAAAACAGCAGTAGCTCTCGGCTACGACCCTGACAGCGATGAGGCTCCATACGTCATTGCTGCCGGAAAAGGCTACATGGCGGATAAGATTATAGATGAGGCGAAGAAGGCGAAGGTTCCGCAGTATAAGGATGAGAAGCTTGCGAACTCCCTCTCTAAGCTTGATATAGGTGAAAATATTCCGCCTGAGCTCTATGAGGTTGTGGCCCAGGTTCTCCTCTTTGTCGACAGGATGGATACACTTAAGAGCCATGTCATGGAGAGCAGCAAACGCAGATGAACAAGAGAAAAGTAGGCGGAATTTACGAGGGCCTCGCCTGCGATTATTTGCGGGATAAGGGCTACGAGATCTTAGAAAGAAATTATTTCACAAGGCGCGGCGAGCTTGATATTATTGCCCGTGAGGGTGAGACAACGGTTTTTGTTGAAGTAAAATACAGGAGCAGCATCGCTAACGGCGAGCCCTATGAGGCTGTAACGCCGACAAAGCTAATGCACCTGATGAAGGCTGCGGAGTATTATCTCATTTCACACGGCGGCATGGAGAGACGGGCCAGATTTGACGTGGTTTCCATACTTAAGACGCCTGCCGGATACGAAATAAAGCACTTGAAAAATGTTACAGGATGAGCATGAAGGGACATATTATTGAGACAGTAGAACCGGGAAGCATCGCCGAGGAAATCGGTGTTGAGCCCGGCGACAAGATTTTAGCCATAAACGGAAAAGAAATAAAGGACATTTTTGATTACAGATATCTTCTTGCTGATGAGGAAATAACCGTCCTCTTCGAGTCAAAGGACGGCGAAGACTGGGATATCGATATAGAAAAGGAAACAAATGACGACTTAGGCCTCGGCTTTGGCAAGGGTCTTATGGATGAGTACAGCCACTGCAAAAATAAGTGTGTATTCTGCTTTATAGACCAGATGCCTCCGGGGATGCGTCAGACCCTTTATTTTAAGGATGATGACGCGAGGCTTTCATTTTTACAGGGAAATTATATTACGCTCACTAATATGAGCGAAGAGGACTTTGAGAGGGTAATTAAATTTCACCTCTCACCGATAAATATATCTGTTCACGCGACGGATCCCGAGCTTCGCTGCAGGATGCTCCATAACCGCTTTGCGGGAAACCTTCTTCTTAGAATTGAGCGCCTTGCGGAAGCGGGGATAGAGATGAATACCCAGATAGTCTGCTGCAAGGGCTATAATGACGGGAAGGAGCTCGACAGAACCATTACGGATCTGGCGAAATTTATTCCTCATATAAAGGGCTTGTCGGTAGTACCGGCCGGTATGACTAAGTTTCGCGAGGCAAATAATTTAGCGAAATTAAGTCCATTTACAAAGGAGGAATCACTTCTTGTATTAAACCAGATAAATGCCTGGGGCGAGAAATATCTTGCGAAATACGGTACGAGATTCGTATTCGCAAGTGATGAATGGTTCATCATGGCGGGAGAGCCGATACCGGACGCTGACTATTATGAGGGCTACGGCCAGATAGAAAATGGCGTTGGCATGGTTCGCGACCTCACGGACAGCGTGATGGAAGCTCTCAGGAAGGTCGACAGTGACGACAGAAAGAGTAAAGTCACAATCGCTACGGGAACGCTTGTCTATCCCTACATAAAAATGCTCGCTGACATTGTATGCGACAAATTTCCGGGATTGTCATGTGACACCTACGGAATAATCAACAATTTCTTCGGACCGACAATTACGGTTGCGGGACTCCTCACCGCAACCGACATTATAGACCAGCTTCGAGGCAAGGACCTTGGAAAATATTTACTGTTACCTGATACGCTTCTTCGTTCAGGTACCGACATTTTGCTTGATGATATGACGGTAGGCGATATAGAGAAGGCTTTACAAATCGAAGTTCGTATTGTAAAATCAGATGGGGAAAGTTTTGTTCACGGAATAGTTGATCCGTGAATCATTTAATAAAGGATTAAACATGAAACCAATAGTAGCTATAGTAGGACGCCCTAATACGGGTAAATCCACCCTCTTTAATAAAATAGCGGGCTCGGACATCTCGATAGTAAAGGATACGCCGGGTGTTACCCGCGACAGGATTTATGCCGAAGCCGAGTGGGAGGGCAAGAACTTCACGATGATTGATACCGGCGGTATCGAGCCGGATACGAGTGATGTCATTCTTGCTTCTATGCGTGAGCAGGCTGAGACAGCGATTGACACGGCGGATGTAATCATTTTCCTTGTCGATGGAAAGACAGGCCTTACAGACGCGGACGGTGAAGTAGCGCAGATGCTAAGGAAGTCTAAGAAGCCCGTCGTCCTCGTTGTAAACAAGATTGACAATGTCGCGAAGCAGACGAACGATATCTACGAATTCTATAATCTGGGCCTTGGCGAGCCGTTTGCCATCTCGGCGGCAAACCAGACAGGACTTGGCGATATGCTGAGCGAGGTCACAAAGCGCTTCCCTGAAAACGCCGGAACCGACGAGGACGAAGATACTCCTAGAATCGCAATAGTCGGAAAGCCTAATGTAGGCAAGTCTTCGATTGTAAATAAGCTTCTCGGCGAGAATCGTGTTATAGTTTCAGATATAGCCGGAACCACCAGAGATGCGATAGATACGAGGGTTAAGAAGGACGGCAGGGACTATATTTTCATAGATACGGCCGGAATCAGGCGTAAGAGCAAGATTAAGGAGCAGCTCGAACATTACTCCATAGTCCGTACCGTTACGGCTGTTGAGCGTGCCGATGTCGTTCTCCTTGTAATAGACGCAAGTGAGGGCGTAACGGAGCAGGACGCAAAGATCGCGGGAATCGCCCACGAGCGAGGCAAGGGAATCATCATAGTTGTAAATAAATGGGACCTCGTTGAAAAAGACGATAAGACCATGAATGAACACACTAAGAAGATAAGGAATACCCTGTCATTTATGCCATACGCTCAGATACTCTTTATTTCGGCTAAGACAGGTCAGCGTATGCCAAAGCTCTACGATATGATAGATATCGTAATACAGAATCACGCGCTCCGCATTTCAACCGGTGTGCTTAATGATATTCTCGCGGAGGCAGTTGCCCTCCAACAGCCGCCTACGGATAAGGGACGGAGGCTTAAGATATTCTATATTACGCAGGTTAGCGTGAAGCCGCCTACTTTTATCATTTTCGTGAACAGTAAGAAGCTGATGCACTACTCATATCAGCGATATCTTGAAAATAAGCTCCGTGAGGCCTTTGGCTTCACAGGCACTCCGCTCCGCTTCATAATCCGTGAGCGCAATGCCGACGAGCAGATAGAGATAAGATAATATGTTAATGACGATTTGGATGCTCTTATTGGGCTATGCTTTTGGAAATATTACAACGGGAGATATCGTTGGTAAGGTAAATCACGTTGATATCAGGCACGAGGGTAGCGGGAACGTTGGCTCCACGAATGCCATGAGAACCATGGGCTTCCTCCACGGAGGCCTCCCGACCCTTATAGGCGACATGCTTAAGGCGATAATTCCCGCCTGCCTGGCGAAATTTATAATTTGCAGGGGGATGCCCGGCGATGCTTACGGACTCTTCAGCACTGATTTTTATACCCTTGCGGCAGGATATGGGGCTGTTTTAGGCCACAATTTTCCTGCTATACACAAATTTAAGGGTGGAAAGGGAGTCGCGAGTACATTTGCTACCCTTCTTGTTTTTAAGTTCCCGCTTGGAGCGATAGAATTTGCTATTGTTGCTGTCGTTGTAGCCATTACGAGATATGTGTCACTTGGCTCTATACTTGGCTTTATAGTGCTTCCTCTTCTTACGATGGTATTTTTCCCGGGAAAATGGGCGCTTGTGGCTGCGACACTTTTCTACACGGTACTTGGAGTAGTAAGGCATCACGCGAATATTTCACGCTTGATGAGCGGTACTGAAAATAAGTTTCATATACATAGTCAGAAAACAAAATAAAGGATACTCACGCCATGAGGACTGCGCTTCGCGCAAGGCGTGAGCTGCGAAGCACCGCTTATGCGGTACTTCAATCAATACGACAATGGAGGTAATGGAAAAATGGGTGTTAAGGTTGGCGTTTTAGGCGCGGGAAGCTGGGGCACGGCTCTTGCGATTCTTCTCTGTGAGAACGGACATGATGTGACACTTTGGAGCGCGTTAAAGCCTGAGGTAGAGCAGATAAGGAATCACAGGGAGCTTCCGGAGAGACTTCCGGGAGTGAAGATTCCGCAAGAGATTGTCGTAACTGACAGTATAGAAGAGGTCGCTAAGGATAAGGATCTCTATGTGTTCGCTGTGGCTTCTCCTTATGTAAGGAGCACAGCAAAGCTTGCGGCACCTGTCCTTAAAAGGAAGACTCCTATCGTAAATGTGGCGAAGGGAATCGAGGAGGCAAGCCTTGACACGCTTACAACCATTATCCGCGAGGAGCTTAAGAATCAGAACGGTGATGAGGGAGATGTCGCTGTTCTCTCAGGCCCAAGCCACGCTGAGGAAGTGAGCATAGGTATTCCTACGACCGTTGTAGTAGGTGCCAAAACCGAAAAGACAGCCGATTTTATCCAGAATGTCTTTATGTGTCCGAGATTCAGAGTTTACACCAGCCCTGATATTATAGGCATAGAGCTCGGCGGGTCCATAAAGAACGTAATAGCTCTTGCGGCAGGAATCCTTGATGGCCTCGGATACGGTGACAATACTAAGGCGGCCTTAATAACGAGAGGAATTTCAGAGATTACAAGGCTCGGCGTGAAGCTTGGCGGTAAGCCTGAGACCTTTGCGGGGCTTTCGGGAATCGGCGACCTTATCGTTACATGTACAAGCGCTCACAGCCGTAACTGGAACGCAGGCTACCTTATAGGCAAGGGCATGAGCGTAAAGGATGCCATGGATAAGGTCCACCAGGTAGTTGAGGGAGTTTATTGCGCTAAGGCAGCGCTTAAGCTTGCCCGTGAAAATGATGTCGATATGCCGATTGTAGAAGAGATGAACAACGTGCTCTTTAACGGTAAGGACGCTAAGAGCGCGGCCATAGATTTACTTACAAGAGACAAGAGAGTCGAAAACAGCCACTTGAAATGGAATGAATAATGTTACCTGACAACAGCGAAAATTTCACACCGATGATGCAGCAGTACCTGTCGGTTAAAAAAGATTACGAAGACTGCATACTTTTCTACCGTATTGGCGATTTCTACGAGATGTTTTTTGATGACGCTCTCACTGCGTCAAAAATCCTTGACATCACCCTTACGGGGAAGGACTGCGGCATGGAAGAAAGGGCGCCCATGTGTGGAGTGCCCTTTCATGCCGTAGAGCCTTATATAAATAAGCTTGTGAAGGAGGGCTTCAGGGTCGCTATATGCGAGCAGGTAGAGGACCCAAAGCAGGCTAAAGGCATAGTAAAGAGAGAAGTCATAAGGATAGTTACGCCCGGTACCAATATTGATACCGGGTCTCTTGACGATACGAAGAATAACTTCCTCATGGGAATTGTTGATGACGGCAAGACCTTCGGTCTGTCGCTTGCGGATGTGAGCACGGGCGAATTCCTGGTGACAGAGGTTGAAAATCCTAGGGATGTGCTTAATGAAATAAGCAAATTCGAACCGTCTGAGATAGTTTGCCCGCCTGAGGTTAAGAGCTCAGAGCTCTTTGAAAATGAACTTTTCCGTAAATTGAATATCGCGATAACGCCTGTGGAGAAGCGCTATTATGATTATGATGGAGCCGCGGAGGTGTTAAAGAAGCATTTCAGGGTAGCTGTGCTTGATGGTCTCGGTGTTGCGGAGATGCCAAATGGCGTAAGAGCGGTGGGAATGGTTTTGTCTTACCTCTATGAGATGCAGAAAAACGACCTCTCCAACATTTTAACGCTGAAGCCATATTTTGTAAATAAATACATGATTATCGACTCTAATACGAGGAGAAATCTGGAATTAACAGAGACCCTGCGTGACAAGGAACGTCGCGGGTCCCTGCTCTGGGTGCTCGATAAGACAAAGACAGCCATGGGAGCGAGACTCCTTCGCATTTTCGTGGAGCAGCCCCTTGTCGATAAGAAAGAGATAGAGGAGAGACTGTCTGCTATCGAGGACTTCAATTCGGACATTATTACAAGGGAAGAAATCAGGGAATATTTAAACCCCATTTATGATATAGAGAGGCTTCTCTCAAAAATTTGCTACCGCACGGCTAATCCCCGTGACCTTAAAGCCTTCCATGATTCGCTCTCTATGCTCCCTGCTATTAAAAGGGAGCTCTCGGGCTTTAAGTCAAAGCTCTTGCAGGAGACGGCAGCGGGGCTTGACGCGCTTTCCGATCTCTATGATGAGACAGGCAGGGCTATAGTGGATGATCCACCTCTTTCAGTCCGTGAAGGAGGCATGATTAAGGATGGCTATAGCGAGGAGGTTGACAGACTCCGACACGCCAGCACAGATGGTAAAAAATGGATAGCTGAGCTTGAAGCCACTGAAAAAGAAAAGACAGGCATCAAGAACCTGAAAATAAAATATAACCGTGTCTTCGGCTACTATTTCGAGGTGTCAAATTCTTACAAGGATAAGGTTCCGACTGAGTGGACCAGGAAGCAGACACTTGCGAACGCTGAAAGATACATAAATCCTGAACTTAAGAAGCTTGAGGACACCATTCTCGGCGCAGAGGAGAAGCTTGTAGGACTTGAGTATGACCTCTTCACACAGCTTCGTGATAAGATTGCGGCTGAGAGCGCCCGTATAACAAGGACAGCTTCATCTATAGCGATGGCTGACGTTTTCGCCGCGCTTTCGGCTGTAGCGGAAGCCCAGAACTTTGTAAGACCTCAGATAAATACCGACGGAATAATAGATATTAAAAATGGCCGCCATCCTGTAGTTGAGAAGATTATCGGAGATGGCTTTATCGCGAACGATACATTTCTTGATAATGATGATAACAGGATTTCAATAATCACAGGCCCTAACATGGCGGGAAAATCGACCTACATGAGGCAGACGGCCTTAATTACCATCTTAGCTCAGATGGGGTCATTTGTACCGGCGGACTCAGCGAATATCGGCATCTGCGACAGGATATTTACCCGGGTCGGAGCGAGTGACGATCTCGCGAGCGGCCAGAGTACCTTCATGGTTGAAATGACTGAGGTCGCGAACATTCTCAGAAACGCCACAAGGAACAGCCTCTTGATCCTTGATGAGATAGGTCGCGGAACGAGCACCTTTGACGGGCTCGCTATCGCGTGGGCTGTCGTTGAATATATAGGAAATAAAAAGCTTCTCGGAGCGAAAACTCTCTTCGCGACCCACTACCACGAGCTCACTGAGCTTGAGGGGAAGCTTTCGGGCGTCCATAATTACTGCATAGCCGTACAGGAAAATGGCGAGGACATCATTTTCTTAAGAAAAATCATGAAGGGTGGCGCCGATAAGAGCTACGGTATAGAGGTGGCGAGGCTTGCCGGAGTTCCTGAAGCTGTAATTGAACGGGCGAGGGACATTTCTATGAGGCTCACAAGCAACGATATCCTTGAGAAGGCTAAGAAAATCGATGTTCACGAGATAGGAAAGCCGCTTGTGAAAGGCGCAGGCGGGGATATTGATGTGAATAATACTAACGTAATCCAGTTCCTCACAGATGTGGGCGGCGAGCTCAATAAGAAGGAAATTAAGAAGATAGAAAAAGAGGCAGCGGTCGCCGATGGCGGACAGATCTCATTTTTCGCTAATTCGGCTAACCAGGATATTATCGAGGAGCTTCTTGATATGGACCTTAAGAACATGTCCCCTATTGATGCCCTTAACAGGCTCTTTGCGATGCAGAAAAAGGTAAAGAACAGATATGTCAATAATTAACATTTTAACGAAGGACACTGTTGATAAAATAGCGGCGGGTGAGGTCATAGAGGGCCCGAACGCCGTTGTGAAGGAGCTTGTCGAAAACGCTATAGACGCGAAGGCAAATTCCGTTACGGTTGAAATAAAGGATGGGGGCATATCTCTTATCCGCGTGACTGACAACGGAAGCGGCATTAGTGAAGATGACATTAAGAAGGCCTTCATGCCGCACGCTACGAGCAAGATAAGTGACGCGGTGGACCTTGTAAGCGTTAAGAGCCTGGGCTTCCGGGGTGAGGCGCTTTCAAGCATCGCGGCTGTAGCAAAGGTTGAGACCCTTACGAAGACGGTTGACTCTCCGAGCGGAATCAGATATGTCATTGAAGGCGGTGAGGAGGTCGTAAATGAGCCTGTAGGCTGTCCCGAAGGCACTACATTTATAATAAGGGACCTCTTTTACAATACTCCCGCGAGGAAGAAATTCCTTAAGACTCCCACTACCGAAGCCCGTTATATAGAGGAGGTCATGGAGCACATGGCGCTGAGCCACCCCCTTGTTGCCATGAAGTTTATAGTAAATGGGCAGACGAAGCTCCAGACTCCCGGAAATGGCAAGCTTAAGGACGTCATATTTTATCTCTATGGCAAGGAGACGGCGGGAAGCTTACTGCCAGTTGGAAATCCTGACTTTAAAGATGAAAATGACGCGAACGAAAACGGGATTTCCGTACGGGGCTTTGCCGGAAAACCATCATTTACAAGGGGAAACAGGGAGTATGAGAACTACTTCGTAAATGGCCGCTTTGTGAAGGATAAGGTTATCACGAGGGCAGTTGAGGATGCCTATAAGTCGTTCTTAATGCAGCACAGGTATCCATTTACCTGCGTGTTGATCGATATGGATCCCGAGACCGTGGATGTAAATGTGCACCCGAGGAAGCTTGAAGTACGCTTCACCGATCGTGAAGCCGTATATCAGGCCGTATTTCGCGCGATTGACACGGCCCTTAGGACTAGTGAGATTATTCCCGAGGCTGAAAATGTAGTGACGGCTGACAAGAAGAGCATGGTGAGGGAACGCACGGAAACCGTTTCCTTGGATAATACATATAAAATTCCCGACATCCCTATGCCGGAGCCCTTTGAGGCGAAGAGGAAGGAAGAGTGGAAGAAGGAAATTAAGCCCCTTTTTACTGAAAATGTGGCGGAGACAGGGGAGTATCAGAGGAATGTTGAGCCTCCTGTGACAATGCCTTCTGTTCCGGAAAATCCTGTACCGGAACTTCATACGCCTGAACCTTCTATACCTGAGGCATCCGTGCCAGAGCCTCCTGCATCGGCTCCGATTCCGCAAAAGCCTGTCCAGAACAGCTTTGCCGAGGGAATTTTCGCAGAGACTGCTATATCAGAGATAAGACTCATAGGCCAGGTCTATGATACCTACTGGATAATGGAATACGGCGGTGACATATATATAGCTGACCAGCATGCCTGCCATGAGAAGGTTATGTATGAGAAAATCCTTCGCGAGGTAAATGAGAAGCGGGTCGCCAGTGAGCAGCTTCTTACGCCCATTGTGGTGACACTTTCACCTGTTGAAATGGAAAACTATGGTAAAATAGCGGATGACCTCGCTAAATTAGGCTTTGAGATAGATGAGTATGGTGGGAATGATCTTGCCATAAAGGCTGTGCCGTCAGCAATGTATGGGCTCTCTGAGAAGGAATTATTCTTTGATATATTAGACCAGTATGGTGAAGAGGGGAAGGTCACTACGGCTGATACTGTCCTTTCTAAGGTTGCGACCATGGCCTGCAAGGCAGCAGTCAAGGGCAATATGAGGATGACTGAGGTCGAGATGAAGGCGCTTTTAACCGAGATGATGAAGCTTGAGAACCCATATAACTGCCCACATGGCCGCCCAACCATGATAAAGGTCACAAAATCCGATTTAGAGAAGAAATTTAAGAGACAGTTGTCGTAGAAGGGGACCCACGAAGTGGGGAAGTTGGCTACGACTAGTATGCTCCGTAGGAGCATACATAATAACGGCTTTGCCGTGGCAGAATGAGTAAGAAAGGAAAATTATGCTTAGCACTAAAGATTATTACAAAGAAAACGGCATCAGTGAGCCGGTATATAACTATTGCAAGGACATACAGAGCAGTCTCCTTGACCGCTTTGCCGAAATAGATGAAACCGCTGAATATAACCAGCTAAAGGTTCTCTCCGCTATGAGGAAGAACCACGTATCCGAGGCCCATTTCGCCCCGACTACAGGCTACGGCTACGACGATCTGGGCCGTGAAGCGCTTGAGAAGGTCTACGCAGATGTATTTCATACTGAGGCGGCCCTTGTCCGCCCTGTAATACAGTGCGGAACCCATGCTCTTTCGATTGCTCTCTTTGGAAACCTCCGTCCGGGAGATGAGCTGCTTTCCCCTGTTGGAAAACCTTATGATACTCTTGATGATATTATTGGTATCAATCCTACGCCCGGGTCGCTTGCTGAGTATGGTGTTAAATACCGCCAGGTCGATCTGAAGGAAGACTTTTCATTTGATTATGAGGGAATAAAGGCAGCGTTAAATGATAAGACAAAGCTTGTAACCATCCAGCGTTCCAAGGGATACGCGACAAGACCTACATTTTCGGTAGAGCAGATAGGAGAGCTCATTGCATTTATAAAGAAGTGCAAACCGGATGTAACAGTTATGGTGGATAACTGCTACGGCGAGTTCGTTGAGCGCATTGAGCCGTCTGACGTAGGCGCGGACATGGTCGTGGGTTCGCTTATTAAGAATCCGGGCGGCGGCCTAGCACCTGTAGGCGGCTATATAGCAGGTACTAAGAAATGTGTCGATATGGCAAGCTATCGGATGACCTGTCCTGGGCTTGGCGGAGAAATAGGACCATCACTTGGGCTTAACCGGACATTTTTTGAAGGCTTCTTCCTTGCGCCGACAGTTACGGCGAGTGCTCTTAAGGGAGCGATATTCGCCGCGAATATCTATGAGAAGCTGGGATTCCCTGTTATTCCGAACGCTACCGAGCCTAGGTACGACATAATCCAGGCCGTAACCCTCGGAACTCCTGAGGGACTCTGTGCCTTCTGCGAGGGAATTCAGGCCGCGTCGCCTGTTGACAGCCACGTAACTCCGGAACCATGGGATATGCCGGGCTATAACGATCAGGTAATTATGGCAGCGGGAACCTTTGTATCAGGCGCGTCTATCGAGCTTTCGGCAGATGGCCCTATGCGTGAACCATACGCAGTTTATTTCCAGGGAGGACTCACATGGGCTCACGCCAAATACGGAATCATGATGAGTCTTGAGAGAATGTATGAGAAAGGACTTGTGAAGCTGTGAAAATCATTTCCATAGAGGAGGCCGACTACGGTTGCGAGGAACTTCCGGAAGGGGCAGAGCTTATGTGTCGGCTCATTGTCGAAGATGAAACCGGACAAAGAATTGTGGAAATTCCGGATAAGATGGTGGATGAACTAAAACTTCACGAAGGGATGAATATAGATTCCGGAATTCTGAAAGACTAATTTTTACTATTGATTTTGTGAACAGGATACGTTATATTTATAGATGGTAGTTTATTACTTGCTGAATCTATAATCAAAGGAGCAGTAATCTATGGGAGCAAAATCAGAAGGTAAGACGGCAAAACCGGCTAAAAGGCAGGGCAGTATTGTAAGAAGAACCACATTGATCATTACTGCCGTAATTCTTGTTGTATTCGGTCTTGTAATATATTCGGCGAGCGACCTCATGCAGAAGTCATTTATGGAGGTCTACAGTGACTATATGCTCGATACCGCTAAGTCCGCCGCCGGAACTATAAATACAATTGTGAAGTCCGCTAACGGCGGTGAGACAAACATCGTCGCTACAGCTGAAAAGAACCCCGAGAACGCTAAGGTGCTTTTCCAGACCTTGCTTAAGCCTAAGATTGAAGGTCTTTCTATTTCCGGTCTCAATGGGTCGTATGTTTTCTACGTAGCGGCTGACGGAACCATCATTTACCATCCGGACTCTGAAAAGATTGGCAAGCAGGTCGAAAATACGGCTGTGCAAGAAATTGTGAAGAGGCTTGCTGCCGGGGAGACACCTGACCAGATTGGTTCCCATTCAATATCATATAGAGATAACGGATTAAAATTCGGAGCCTATACATTTACAAATGGCGGAAATATCGTAATAGTAACAGCCTCACATTCTGATCTTATAAAGCCTATACAGAGGCCATTTACTGTCATGATGGTAAACATGGTAATGGCTGAAATTCTTCTTATAGTTGTTATTATCGTGCTGCTTGTTAAGGCCCTTAAGCCGATTCAGGACATCAATACCTATATCGATAAGACTGCGGCCTTTGATTTCACCCACAGCAAGACTAAGAGCAAGATTTTTACACAAGAGCGTGACGATGAGATATCTGAGATGGCAAAGAACGTCCAGAGTATGCGACACGAGCTTCGTGAGATGGTTCGCGAGATAAAGAAGAGCAGTGAGCTTATTGATGAAAATGTGGAGAAGCTCCAGGATTCCACCAATAAGGTTAATGCTATGTGTACCGATAACTCCGCTACAAGCGAGGAGCTTGCAGCCGGTATGGAGGAGACAAGCGCCACTACTGAGAACATTTCCGAGAGTATCGGTGAAATGAAGTCAAAGACTGATGAAATAACTGAGCTTGCCACAAATGGCGCTGACAAGAGTATGGAAATTATTACCCGTGCCGGCGAACTTCATGAGACTACAGTTAAGGCGGCCAGGGATACAGATGATAAGTTAAATGAGGTCAGGGCTACTGCGGCCAAGGCTATCGAGGATTCTAAGGCTGTAGATAAGATAAATAAGCTTACCGAATCCATCATGTCTATCTCAAGCCAGACAAGCCTTCTTGCCCTTAACGCGACGATTGAGGCGGCGAGAGCCGGTGAAGCGGGCAAGGGCTTTGCCGTTGTCGCTGAGGAAATCAGTAAGCTTGCGGCTCAGACAGGCGAGACCGTCAAGAACATAAATGAAATCTTAGGCGAGGTAAATGGAGCGGTTGCTGAGATGAGTGACTGCATCAACTCCACAAATGAGTTCCTTGAGACGAGAATCAAGCCTGATTACGCGCATTTCACTGATGTCGCTGTCCAGTATCATAATGACGCCGACTCCTTCCGTCAGGGTATGGAGAAGATAAAGGAAAGTATTAACAGCCTTGATGAGATGGCTTCGAACATTAACGACGCTATTAGTTCAATTAATACTACGGTAAATGAATCCGCGAACGGTGTAGGCGATATAGCTGAAAAGACGACAGACATGGTCACCGAGACAAGCGGCAGTACCGCCCTTGCCGATGAGTGCCATAACGCCGTAGCGGGACTTACCGAAATCCTTTCGAAGTTCAAGATGGATGCATGAAATGAACATTAAGGGGTCAGGATTCCTGACCCTTGTTGTATTTTAGAACCGTATAAGGCTCCCTCTTGAGGGAGCTGGCGCAGCCAAAGGCTGCGACTGAAGGAGTTTACTGACTGGATACATTTGTAAGGAAAAATAAATGAAGCTTATAACACCTGATTTTTATGAAAATTTCCACTGCATAGCGGATAAGTGCAAGGACAGCTGCTGTATCGGCTGGGAGCTTGATATAGATGAGGAGACCTACGAATATTATAAGAGCGTAGAAGGAGCCTTCGGCGACAGGCTGAGGGCCCATATGAAGAGCGCGGATGATGAAAATGAATGCAATACATTTACATTAAACGGAAAAAGATGTCCTTTCTTAAATGATAAGAATCTCTGCGACATATATATAAATCTCGGCGAGGAGTCGCTCTGCGAGGTCTGTACGGAATATCCTCGCTTTACGGTTGACTATTCTGATATTCTTGAGAAAAGTCTGGCCCTCTCGTGCGAGGAGGTCGGAAGACTTGTCTTTGACAGGACCGAGCCACTTACACTTGTAAGTCGCGAAATTCCCGGAACGCCTGAAAATGATGAGGCCATGTACGTAAAGGAAATCGTTACGGCAAGAGATAAGGCTATGGAAATCATCTCAGACAGGAATCGTTCACTCATAGACAGGGTTGGAAGATTTATGAAGTATGTGAGGCGCCTGCAGGAGTTCATGAATATAGAAGAAGAGAAGCCCGGGACCCTTGCGGAGGGAATAACCGATATTAATCTCTCTGATGCCCTGGGTAAGGATATGATTGGCTCATTTCCTGATGTAAAGGTGATCCCAAGTGATAATAACGAGGCTGTAGAAAAATATAACGATCGTATGGAAATTCTCTCGGGACTTGAGGTTCTCGATGAAGAGTGGACCAATACCATAAGTGACCTGAATATGAGGTTTTCTTCGTCTGAAACATATCTTTCTGACGCGAAAAAATTTTATGAAACATGCAAGGAAAGACTTGATATCTGGTTTGAAGCACTTTATAATTATTTTATATTCAGATATTTTACAAAGTCTGTATATGACTGCGACCTTCTTGTAAAGGCGAAGTTCGCGAAGATATCCTGCGATACGATTTACGATATGGCGCTAGCGAGGTTCCTCTCTAAGGGAAGATTTGACGTAGCCGATATGATAGATGTCGCAAGAATTTACTCAAAGGAAGTGGAGCACTCCGAAGATAATCTCGCCTACCTCGCCGATGAATTACTTTATAACAACTAGGCCGTGTCTGGCTTCGGCGAAGCCGGTGCCTGACTCGGACGTAAACTTAACCGGGAGAAGGTAAAATGAACATAAAAGACACCGCCCTTACTACGGGCAAGCGCTACCTTACCGCCTTCAAGTGGATAGCCTTCGGCATACTGGCAGGTATGTTCGTTGGTTCTGTATCCGCTGTATTCGCGAGGCTCATAGTAATAGCTACGGAATTCCGTAAAGCCCATGGAATAATCATATATTTTCTCCCCCTTGCGGGGCTTTTTATCGTGTTTTACTACAGAGCTCTCGGGGCCAAAAAGCCCAAAGGTACTAACCTTGTTATTACTGCAATCCGTGAGGGAAATAATGTTCCCGTTCGTATGGCTCCACTAATAATTGTGTCTACCGTTATCACCCACCTTTTCGGCGGTTCCGCAGGTCGTGAGGGGGCGGCTCTTCAGGTCGGTGGGTCACTCGGTGGCGCTCTCGGAAGACTGTTTCATTTTTCTGAAAAAGACAGAAGGGTAGTCATAATGTGTGGCATGAGCGCCTCATTTTCAGCCCTTTTCGGAACACCTATGGCAGCAGCTATCCTCGCCCTTGAGATTAGCACTGTCGGGATTATGTACTACTCAGCTCTTGTACCATGCGTTGCAGCGGGGGTAACTGCCCGCTTTACGGCTGAAGCCTGGGGAAGCCATACAAGCGTCATGCATATAGCGGAATTCGAGGGAGTTGACCCGGTAAACAGTTCTCTTACAATATTATTTTCAATTGTTGCCGCATTTGTCGCTATTCTCTTTGTTTTCGTTATGCACAGGACAAAGCATTTACTGTCAAAATACATTGAAAATCAATATCTGCGTGTCATATTCGGGTCAGTATTAATTATAGGGCTTACACTCCTTGTCGGAGATCAGACCTATAACGGGACAGGTTCTGATATTATAGCGAAATGCGTAACAGACGCGGACTTCAGAATGCCTTATTATGGCTTTCTGCTTAAAATATTATTTACCGCTATAACTCTCGGCGTCGGCTTCCAGGGTGGTGAAATCGTTCCATCCCTCTTTATAGGGGCTTCGTTTGGAAATGCCTTTGGTCCGATATTCGGTCTCTCACCGTCTCTCGGCGCCGCTATTGGCATGGCCTGCATTTTCTGCGGTGTCACGAACTGCCCGATTGCTTCTATGCTGATCTGTTTTGAAATGTTTGGCTTTGAGGGTGGCATTTACTATATCATCGCGGTCGCTATTTCCTATGTCTTCTCCGGCTATTCAGGCATCTACAATGCCCAGAAGGTACGTTACGGCAAGTATAATCCGGGGAGAGTCGATAAGAACGCGGAGTGAAAAGTTGGTGGAATATAGGAGTTGCGTATACTAAAAGGTTTATTTATGGAACAATTACTGATTGTTGAGGATGATAAGGGGCTGAATGCCGGACTGTCAAAAGCCTTGCGGACTGAAAATCGTGAAGTGGTTTCATGTTTTGACATTCGCTCAGCTCGTGAACAGCTTATGTGCGGTGGTGTATCACTTGTAATTTTAGATGTTAATCTTCCTGACGGAAACGGAGCTTCGCTGCTTCGAGAAATAAAGAAGACTACGCCATCTTTGCCGGTGATTCTTTTAACTGCGAATGATATGGATGATGATATTGTTGCAGGACTCGAAGACGGAGCAAAAGCTCCTACACATACTTGTTGAAAATTGCGGCATTATCCAGAGCCGTACAAAGCTTATTGACAGAATCTGGACGGACGGTCTAGAATACGTTGACGAAAATGCCCTGTCTGTCACTATAAAACGTTTGAGGGATAAACTCGGCGCGCAAAATGGTCGTATGCCTATCCTACAACAGGAAGAATGCCGGAAAATGGCATGGAAATAGCTATGGATACGGAGGCGCTTAAGCAAATGGGCATAAAACCGGAATTAGGAACTAAGGTTGAATTGACATACAAGGAAGGAAATGGCTTAGAATCTGATCCTGTAAGGACAGATACATTTACCCTGGTGGGATTCTGGAAATATGACGAGCTTATGCCGGTCCACTATATAAATGTCACGAAGGATTATGTTGAAAAGGCGGAATTGGATTATATTTCATCCGGTGGGGACAGTTTTCGGACGGATATGAATGTAATGCTCACATTTCCATGGAATATCCGTGGAGAAATGGAACAGATAGATTCTGACCAATGGTCTTGCAAAACGAGACTCTCTCTATGGGATGGACTTACTTCTCGAGGGATTTGACGAATCATTGTTGGAAACACTGATAGTATGCGATGGAAGCCTGAAACCACTCCTTAACCCAGAAAAACACGCAATTGCGCTTGCTTTAGATGAGGATGACTATGGCAATATCATTAATGTTCCGGCAAATGTTGGGGATGAAATCACCGTTACTTATATCGATGAAGAGAATGTCTATGACAATCGCACCGGGAAATTGGCAGATGAGGATACACCTGAAGAACATATGGAATATCGGGTTGAGAAAGGTCACGATGTGACATACACTGTCTGCGCACTGGTAAAAATTCCATATGCGATGAGTTACCGTTTTTCAACACTTGCAAGTATTGGTGCAGTAATCACAAGCGATGCCCTGGAGCAGGACATGGGCAAAAGTCCAAGGAGGATGCTTTACGCTTTTGACTCAGAGGATGAGATATCCGAAAAGTCAACAGATAAATGGCTGGCGGGTTATACGGCAAATGATTCGAATGGCTTAAATTATGAGAGCAAAGAACAACTCCGCAAGGAATTTACAAATTTCAAAAATACCTTCCTGTTGGTAGGAATGTCCCTTTGCTTCATAGTAGGCTTAGTTGGTATACTGAATTATTTCAACGCAATATTGACCGGAATAATGACCCGCCGTCGGGAATTCGCCATGCTGCAATCCGTTGGCATGACCTGGAGACAGCTTAAGAAGATGCTTATTCTGGAAGGTGTATACTATGCCATTGGAGCCGGGATACTCTCGATTCTGATTGCGATGATAATAAGCCCATTGCTTGGAAATCTTTTAGAGACGGTCTTCTGGTTCTTCTCGTACAGGTTTGTTATTTGGCCGGTCTTTGCCATTATCCCTGTTTTCCTGTTACTGGGAATTATCCTGCCGGTTGTGATTTACCACTTCGCGGAAAGGCAAACAATTGTGGAACGGCTTAGGGAGACAGAATATAGCGCGAAAAGACTCTTGAATCTGCGAGAAAAAATGCTTGACTTTATGATTACGCTGTGAAATAATGGAAAAAGGTTACTAATTGACTTTTTAGATTAAGGAGGGTGTAAAATTGTCTGATAAAAGGGGGAATTTTTCAGGAAAGTTAGGCTTCGTTCTGGCATCTGCTTCGAGTGCAGTAGGCCTTGGAAATCTGTGGAGATTTCCGTATCTTGCTGCGGAGTACGGCGGAGGAACATTTTTATTTATCTATATTATTCTCGCCGTGTCATTTGGCTTCGCTCTTATGATAACAGAGGTCGCTATCGGCAGAAAGACAGGTAAATCAGCTATAGTGGCCTTCAGCGCTCTTGATAAGCGTTTCGGCTTTAACGGCCTCTTAGCCTTTATCATACCTGTGATTATTGTGCCTTACTATGGCGTATATAGATGGTGTCGCTTATTACTTAAAGCCTGATTTTGCGAAAATGGGTGGCAAAACTATACTAGCTGCTCTTGGCCAGCTATTTTATTCCATGTCACTTGCGATGGGAATAATGATAACGTATGGCTCATATATGAAAAAGGAAGACAATCTCGAATCATCCGTAAGATGGATTGACTTCTTTGATACTCTTGTCGCCTTCTTGGCAGGCTTAATTATCGTTCCGTCATTCTTCGTCTATTCCGGTGGCAATCCTGAAAACATGAACGCAGGCGCAGGATTGATGTTCATCACACTTCCTAAGATATTCGCTACCATGACAGGCGGAAGAATTATAGGTCTGATGTTTTTTTGCTTACATTCTTTGCTGCATTGACGAGCGCTATTTCACTCATGGAAACTATAGTATCTATACTTATAGATAAATTAGGGTGGAGCAGGATAAAGGCCTCGGTTCTCGCATTTATCTATATATTCCTTGGAGGTATACCTAGCTCCTTAGGATTTGGTATATGGGGGAATGTAAAGCCTATAAATATGGACCTGCTCAGTTTCTTTGACTTTGTATCAAATTCAGTCCTTATGCCTATTTGCGCTCTTGCGACAGTAATACTCGCTGCCTTTGTCATCAAGCCTGAGTCCATAATAGAAGAAGCTGAGGAGCGCGGTAATTACTTCCATGCCAAGAAATATTATTCGTTCTTAATAAAATGGATCTGTCCGATTGGAATCGTTGCTATCCTTATTTCATCGATTCTTTCAGGACTGGGAGTTTTCAGCTTTTAACAAAAAGGAGGACAGGCATCTGCCTGTCCTCCTTCTCTAAGACAATTTACTCTATGGCTATTGTCTTCTTCTCAGGTACTTCCTGCTCTTTGTCCTTCTTTGGAATGGTGAGCATAAGGACACCGTTATTGAACTTAGCCTTAACATCCTCTTCGGTGATATCATCACCTACGAAGAAGCTTCTCTGAGCGGCGCCCTGATAACGCTCTCTGCGGATAACCTTGCCGCTGTTATCTTTCTCTTCCTTGGTATTATCCTTCTTAGCGCTTATAGTAAGGTAGCCATCGTTAAGCTCAAGGTTGAGGTCGCTCTTATCATAGCCCGGAAGCTCGACATCAAGCTCATAGCTGTTCTCGTTCTCACGAACATCAGTCTTCATGATGCCCTGAACCTGATTGCCAAATGCAGGGGCTGTGAACCAGTCACGGTCAACATCGTTAAAGAAATTGTCTACAAGGTTCTCACCGAAAATGCTAGGTACTAACATAAGTCATTCCTCCTTTAATCTAACGGCCATCCACTGTGGGTGGCTTGTTTTATTACTGTTTAAAGTAATCTGAAAAGGAACTTCTTTATTTCCCTTTCTTCAACTCCTATTATATCACAATTATTAGCACTGTCAAGAGGTGAGTGCTAATTTTATATATTCTTTATGGTTATACAGCAACTGTCACACTATAACCGCCAATAAAAGCCAATAATCAGACAACTTAGACCGAGCCAGGCACTCACACAGGCTCCCGTAATAGGCTCCCGTTATGCCTCCCTCTTGAGGGAGGTGTCGCCGTAGGCGACGGAAGGAGTCTGAGGGAGCTGGCACGCCGTTAGGCGTGACTGAAGGAGTCTGAGAGATCAGAGGTTTATGCGTGCTTTTAAATATAATAATTGACTAATACCTTTCTATCTGATAAGAAGGTCTTGTAAGATACGATATTAAATTTAGTCCTACGACTCCGGACGAGAAAAGCAGTGTCGGTATTATTGTCAATATAGAGGGCCAGGCATTAGGAACCGGCTTGACCTATAAGATACCAAGCAGAATGATGTCTGCGGACATTCAGAATGTAAAATCTATCGATAACCCGATAATATTAAATCGGACGGAATTTGATATTACCTATCCTCATGTAAACGCTCCAAAAGAGCAGCAGGAGCGGGAAAAGAAGGCTCAAATATTTGAAGGTCTTATCAGGTCATTTTTTATGGGAAGCGTTCTTATTAAAAATGATCCTGAGGTGGAAATTAATGGAATAGGATTAAAGGATTATTATAAAAACCAGATACTGAAAGTCACAAATCCGCGCGACCCACTCTATGTCGGCTCATATTCCTCTATGCAGGAGGAGTTGGAAAAGCAGTACGGTCACAGGGATAACTGCGCCTGCTACCAGCAGACGGTTGAGACCTGCGCCCTTGTTATAGGCCTTGACATCACGGAAAATGAAATATGGAATAACCTGACGTCATCTGAGAAAAATCAGATAGCGGAATTCCTGTCGGACTGGGGACATGGGGCGACTGTACCGCAGAACTGGCGCCTCTTCAATATGCTTGACCTCGCTTTTTTAGCAAAACACGGCTATAAAATAAATGAAAATATCATGCTTGAGCATGCGGCGGCGATAGTTGATTATTATGTCGGTGACGGCTGGTATCGCGACGGTCAGAGCTTTGATTATTACTCTGTCTGGGCATTTAACGTATATGGGCCTATATGGTGTAAATGGTATGGCTACGAGCACGCTCCTTTACTTGCCGCGAAAATTGAAGAAGCAAATCGTGAGTTAATGAAAACGTATCCTTTAATGTTTGATTCCGATGGATATACTGTCATGTGGGGCAGAAGTGGCATTTACAGGAACGCCGCGACAAGCGCGTTTGAAGGAAATTTTTATTTGAATACTCCGAATATCGACTCAGGGCTTGCGAGATTTATTGTCTCGGGGTCACTCTTGCAATTTTTAACAAGAGATGATTTCCTTGAAAAATTGGATGAAGGATAAGGAATATATAGGTTTAGCCTATATGACGGGCATTTTACCGATAAAG
>Ga0256404_1004452_pt1 | contig 26493 bp, 49 predicted proteins | sample RumenRJG_01DNA_FD_185990 | JGI IMG/M metagenome (GOLD analysis project Ga0256404, IMG submission 185990) | Bovine rumen microbial communities from Lethbridge, Alberta, Canada - RJG_01 | ecosystem: Host-associated > Mammals > Digestive system > Stomach > Rumen | place: Canada: Alberta | collected...
TGCTGGCGTAGTTCACGATGCGTTATATGGTAATAAGGGCTTCGGACTATTTACCCGTGACGAATCTGATGCTATTTTCCGTGGATTGTTGAGAGATGCTGGTTGTAATCGTTTCCACGCTTCTACAGCAGACTTCGCTCTTGGACTTGCTGCTAAATGCCATTGGGGACAAGACGATTTGGACTCTGCCAAATATGTAACTTGCGAAGAAATCTAAACAAACTAACATAGATTTAAGAAAGGGACCCAAAAGGTCCCTTTTGTTATAAATACATAAAGAGGTTTATAATGATTAAAGAAGAATTTTACAGTATCGTAGATAATTTGGCTATGCTTAACGAAGAAGCAGAAACTGAAGTAAAATCTGCTGAAGATATGGAAAAAGAAGTTGAAAAAACTAACAAAGAAGTAGCAGATAAAGATGCTACTGGCGAAGAAAATGGTGAAGACGGAAAGAACCCTCGTGAATTAGTCCACGAACTAATCAAGCCTCAGGTTGAAATTGCGACTTCTACCATAAATTCAATTAAGGACGCATACGCTGACAACTGTAACAACTCTAAGGAACTAAGTTCTATGATTGACCAGATTAAGAACTGGGAAGGAACCATTCGTGGTGCTTGTAGAACGATTGCTGCTACAGTTGAAAATAAGAAAATGATTAAGAGAAACGAAAATGGCAAGTATGTTGCTTGGGATGGCAGAGAATTGAAGAAAGTCTGTTCTGGTAAGGCTTACGGTATGATTATCAATGAAGATTCCCGTGACCGTTCCACATTGGACTTGGCAGCTGCCATTATCGTATTCTATAATTCTCTTCAAGGTTAATTTGTTTGGAGATTGTGTATGGCTGACGAAGTAAAGAAGTCAATAAAAGACAAAATGAACAGTACTCCTAGCTGTATTCCAGCTAAATGGAATAGATTTACTGTTGCCGATGGTGATTGGATGCAAGCTAAAACTATGGATCAGTTAATGAATAGAGATAATTTTCTTGCTGATAAAATTGGCGAAGGTAATTCTGCTTGGAAGGATGCTTTATCTTCAGAATCGGCCACACGATACTCTGATGACCAGTATTTGTCAGCTAGTATTTCTTCTTTGTCAGGAGAATTTTACACCTTTAGTGCTGACGATTATTACCCAACAGTAACAGCACTTAGATATTATTTAAATAGTGAAATAGACCGTGCTACACTAGCAGAATCTTATTTAGCAGGTAGTATTAGTAGTGAAGAAACTGCTCGTTCAGCTGCTGACACAAAATTACAAAAACAAATTGACAAATTACAAGCCGCAACAGATGTTATTGCTGTATTTGGAACTTATGATGAATTTGTTGCTGGTAGTGGTGATTTGGGTGTTACAGATAATGATACTATTAAAGTTTTAAGAGATTACAATTATACTCCTTCATCAGCAGACGAAGATTATGACGAAGAACAACAATATGACGATGATGGTTTCCAGGTTTACTATGAGTGGCATGACCCGGATGCAGAAGAACCACATACAGACTGGACTGGTTGGTCAGCTATTGGTAGTTTAGACCCATATTATTCTGTTGCTGAAATTGACGAGTATTTAGAACAAATTAACGATGAAGTTGATAGTTTATCTGCAACAGTAGCAAATAATTATTTGTCTGCTAAAGGAGCAGTTCATCCAGGTAAGAACATTGTAGTAACAGAAGATTCAAATAAACCTGAAATTACAATTTCTACAAGTGCAGATGTTGAATTTACAAATGTATCTTCTACAAACATTTCCGCAACAAATGTAACTGCTTTGACTGCTACAGGTAATAGTGCTAAATTTACTAATATATCCGCAACCAATATATCAGCAGATTTATTTAAAACATCAAATGTAGGCACTGTTGATACATTTAACTTAAAATTTAGTATTGCTAATGGTGCTAGTTTAACTGCAACTGATGCTAAAGCAATTACTCTGACCGCCAGTACATTATATGGACAGTCAAATAATTCTAATGTAGATTCATTAATTGGTTCTGCTCAAAGTGGTGCTGCCGCTAGTGCTTGGATAAATAATACTTTATTTGATTTTTCATATTATGAAGGTACTGACCCAGAAACTGCAAAAGGAAGTATAGACAAAATTACGATTTTATATAAAAATGATTACGCTAGTCATAATACTATGCTTAATCAAGAAATTATATTTAACCGTGGTGATTATCGTGTTTCAGGACTACTTATACAAGCCGCAAAAGATACTGATAATGGAAAAGTTTTAACTTATAATTCTACTGCTAATAATTATACTTGGCAAGCAATTCCTAATTCTACTTATACTAATGTTGATGGTTATATTTCAATAGATAATACAGATAGAACAATAAATTTATCTACAAGTGGTATAAAAACTAGTGCATATTCTGCAGAATATATTTCTGCTGGTAATCATTATTTTTCTATGTTAAATGGTGAAAAACTTAAATTTAGTTATGGTCAAAGCACACTTGATTTATCATTAACTGGTGTTTCTTATAGCACACAAAGTACTCATTCTTCTGCTAAATGGGATAATTTATTTAAAAATTATGCTGAAGTGAACCGTGAAAAATTATCTGATAGTAGTTTAACCGCAGATAAAGTTAATTTTATAGTAGCAACAGGTTCAACTGGCACACAACCATATAAGGCAGTTAATTTTGTTGTTACTTCCACATTACCATCTGTATTATCAGCCGATGTTTATTATATAATTTAGTGAGTTTATATGGCAAAAATTTATAAAAGGATAGATAATAAATCTAAACCAGTTGTTATTTTGACTAAAGCTGAAACTACACCACCAGAGGTTTGGGATTGGTCATCATATATTAAAGTCCCATTCGTTATGAATAATCTTGTAAAAAGTAACGAAGAAAAACTGATAGTTCCATTTAATTTAGTTGATAACTCAACTAACAAAAAATACAATTTAACTTGGCATACTTATGGTGGCGGTGCTGGTTTACAATATATTGGTAATTTAGGTGAAAACGGTCATATAATAAATTATCAACCATATAAAGATTTTTTGAATAAAAATCATGTTTTCAATGATAAGTTTACACAAGCTCAATTAGACCACGGATGGATTGATTATACTTGTAATTCCGAAACTAATAAATGGGGTACTGCTGGTGGAGCAAGTTTTACATTTCCTAATGGAAATATACATTTTTTAAATTTTGGAGAAAATGATAAACTATTATATAACCCTTTGCAAGTCAATGTAAATATACCAATAAATTATAATCCTCATAATAATGGAAGTTCAATTACTGTAGATAATACTTTTTTCAGATTAGGATTTAATGGTATAATATCTGGTGCAGGTTTAAGTAATTATTTTAACAACATTGACAATGTTGCTAAACAGAACCAATGGTTTCCTTTAGCAATTAAGGGCGGATGTGGAAATTCTACAACATATAGTACTACAGCATCTTGTATTATAAAACTTTATTCGTTAAATGAAAACGATAATGATGTATCAAATTATCTTTTAAAAAAGAGAGAAATAAAAAATGATGTTTGGTATATAGAAGATGACTCTTTTAAAGATTATACAAGCACAGATGCTTATTATGATACAGATATAATTTTAACTAAAATAGTTTCTTATATGCGGAGAAGCAAGTTATTCGTATTATAATGGTTCGCCATATTCTTACGATACTGGTTATTGGACTGATAATAAAGCAAACGCAACAAAGTTTTCATCCGTAGAACAAGCAACTAAGTTACGCAATAGTATTCCAGCTGCAAGATACACTAATTATGATATAACAGATCCGACTATTCCTCATATAAATGTTTCTCAACCATTATCTATTGAATGTAATAACATATCAATACCACAATCAAATGTATCAGGTTATGTTATAACAGCAACAATAGGAAGTCAATCATTTATTTATTATGGGCCTAGAGATACTTATTCAAGTATATGGACAAATTATGTCGGTGACGATTTAGCAGGAACATATTTTAAAACTGAAAACGAAGCTAAAGCATTAACTGCTTCTATGACTACTATTTCAAACCCAATAGTTAAAAAATCCGGAGCATTAATGGGTCTATCTGACCACAATTTAAAACCGCCATATTTTGATTTCTTAACTTTGAATTATATTATTACACCTATAAATAAAACTTAATTTAGTTTTAGTTCACATTTTCCAATATCAACTTTCCACTACAAGGACTAAAGGTCAATTCACTAAATTTAACTTGTCCGTTTATTGAATACAAATCTACACGAACAAATTTAAAATCCGAAGCCAATTTCTTAACGATTGGCTTCATTTTTTCTAATATGGCCTTTTCACTTTCTAACAAATGAAAACGCATTGGTTCAACACCAATATAAGCATCTGGAGTATTACCATCTGCGTCTGTAAAGGTCAAAAATTCTTCTAAATTCTTACCAATTTTTCGGACTGTTTGAACATACTTAATTTCGCCATTCTCACACCAAAAATTCCAGTCTTTAAGTTGTCCTAAATCTGGTTGTATAATAATTCCACGATTTATATTTTCATACTGCCATTCGTAACCACCAATGTAGGCATAGTTCAAAAATAACCATTCATTTATTTTGGAAATTAAGTAACTTGGGTCATTTCCTTTCTTCTTTTCAAATCGCATATTCCAACCAGACCCGTGATTACATCTAAAAAACCATTTACCATCTGGCAAATGATTAAACATATCCAAAGTAAATTCTGTGTTTATGAAAATATAAGCTGGCTGAATAACAATGTCTTTTAATGAACTCAAAGATAATTCTTGATGAGCCAAAATCTTGTCAGCCCATATTGCTTTTCTTTCGTTCTTATCATAAATCTTACACCAGTTTATTCTATCTACAATGTTTTGTGGATTCTCCAAATTTACATTCGGAACATTCTTTTTAGTCCATTCAATCGCATACTGAGTTTTATCTTCGGCAAATCTACAGTTGTTATAATCTGTATGGTGTAAGCCTTTAAGCCATTCTTGTCTGTATTCTTCTTCGGTCATTCAAAATCGTCTTTTAACTTTTGAAGTTTGTTAATGCTTTTTATTTGTTTCTCAATGTAATTATTTATTCGTCTCTGCTCATAGTAATCTTCTACGGCCATATCTTTTACCAAAACTTCCGAAGAATACTTTACAGTTGTTTTAAATTCAATGTTTGTACTCCAACTACAAATTATCCCATTTTTATATGCTTCTTCAAGAGAAATGTTGAAGGATTCTTTAAAGTTTATTGCCAATGTTTTAAATTCGTCAAGTGTCAAAATCTCCCTCCATCTTTTTAAGTCTATCATACATTTTTCGGTATTTTATTTTTGGTAAAAAATCAGTATCCATTACATCACACGCTTCTTCGTAAGTTTCTGTTATTAGAACTTTAGTGTAGAATCTAAGCGAAATCCAAGATAGTTTAGTTTCAAATACAGTACAATTACAAACAGCAATGGCTGTGTTTAGTGTAGGTTCGTATATTTTTGAAGGAAGATAAAAATAATTGTTGCTGTAATCTATACCCATTTCAACATTTAAATTATACTTTTCCTTAAATTTTTTAAACTCTTCAGGTGTCATTAGAAATCTTTATCCAAACTTTTAATTCGTTCTCGTTGTATATTTTCTTTAATTTGTTTGATTTTTGTTTCCAAGCGTTCTCGTAAATCTTCTTCTTTAATGTGATTAAGAATTTCACAAAAATTAGATAACCACAGAATACTTCTGTTAATCTTTTTTGTTAAATGAATGTTGCCCATCGCAACCTCTTTGAAGGTTAAAATAAATCCATTATAACTGCCGGTGCGACCTATACCATATTCGCTGATAATTCTATCAAAATCTGTATATGTCATTTAAAGTCTTCCTTTATGTCTTCTAGTTTGTTTTCCATTTGAGTTTGCTTGAATAGTTCAATTACTCGCTCAAGTTTCAAAGTGAAAGCTACAACATTATCATAAGCATCAATAGCACTGAAAATACAGTGCAACTTTTCATATCATTATTCATCCAATAATTTGCTACATTATTTTGTCTATAATAGATACTTCCGTTGTCGCAGACAAAACCATATTCACTACAAATTTCTTTCATTTTTTCAACAGTCAAAGCCAAGTTCATTGGAAATCCTTTTCTATATTTTTGAGTTTACGATTCATTTTAAATACTTTTTCTTTTTCTCTAAGTTCATTTACATAGAAATCGTATTCTTCTTTTGTAATGTTAAGTGCGATTTGTTTTGGAACAACTATTCTGGCGTGAGGAGAATCTTCTGTAAAAGCAAATTGTGTTTCGCACCAACCAGCACTTATCTTGTTCATAATTTCGTCAATCCACAAAACATATTCGTGTGGTGTGTACTTTAGCCAGGAACTAACATTCAAATCTCGCCAAGTCTTTCTTGCGACTTCATAGTTTTCTACTTCCATTAGAAATCCTCACCCATTTTCTGTAATCGTTTTCTTTCTTTAAAATACTTGTTATATGCTTCGCACCATCTGTCAAATAATTCTCGGCTTGCTAAATTATCATTTTCGTACATATCAAGATAATACCCGCCTTCGTGCATCTGGTTGTATAAGTAGTACCTCTCACAGAGTTCTAAAATTGTTTTTCCAGATACAACAGCGTCAATACAATTTCTGCTATCAGTAAAAATCTTTAGACTATACATTAGAAATCTTCCTCTATTTTTTTGAGTTTATCTTGCTCTTGTTTGTATCTTAAAATGGCTCTGTAATTCCTGCCGTTCTCTCTTAATTCTTCAATCGTAAATTCTTTTGCAGGAATGCCAGCCGTAACAGCGTGAAGTTCTCTAGTTTTCAAATCGGAAGTCCAATATGCTAATGAACCTTCATCATACCAACTGAAGATGGTTTCATCTGAATCCATTGAGTTATTAGTTTCTAACCAAAATTGTTTATATTCCTCAAAAGTCATTTTCAATGTCCATAAGTTTAAGCTGTTCTTTAATCTCTTTTATTTCTCGCTCAATCTCAATTTGTTTTTCTTCTGACATCGGGTCAAGTCTAGCCCCAGTCATGTAATCTCTAGCTTCCAATCTGAGCTTGAGTGTTTCCAATCGTATTTGTAAAAGTTGTGCTAAAAAACTATCCATTAGAAATCCTCTTGTAATTTATCCAATCTTCGTTTTTGTTCATAAAACTTTCTATTTAAAGCAGCATTAGAATGTAGCAAATTTCGTGCTTCTTCCACTGACATATCTTTCCAGGCCTTTGTATGTGTAGTCCAAACATACTCTTTAGTTTGTTCATTATACTTGAATGTTGAAGGAACTAAATCCATAGAAGCTAAAATTTGTTCGTATGAATAACCTTCAGTACCATTTGGAAAGAAAATTTTAATATGTTCACTATATGTCATTAGAAATCCTTTTCCATTTTAATCAGTTTCAATTTCATTTCAATTTCTTTTTTGCGAAGTTCCATTTCGTGAAAATATGGTTTTGCTCTTTCTTCGGTTTTTAAGCAGGACAAGTTCAAATCAAGAAAGAACAGTTCTTCTTCAAGTTCATCTTCAACTGGTCGCGGTTGTTCAACCCAAGTTATTTGTGGTCCTTTGCTATCCATTAGAAATCCTGCTCCATTTCGTATTGTCTAAGTTCTTCTTTTTCTTGCTTAATTTGAAGTTCAATTTTAGATTTTTCTTCAGGAGAATATGTTAGTGATAACTGTAACTGTAATCGTCTAATCTCCAGTTTACAGCATCGTATCATAAATTCTCTTATTTCTTCATTAGAAGTCATCATTTATTCTCAATAGTTTTTGTTCAATTTTCCAATGTTTAATTTCTGCTTCAATAGAGGCAATTTCGGCACTTGTCAATTTATCATCTTCATATACTGGATTTTTACTGCGGTCTAATTTTAGTCGCAAAGCTCTTATTTTACTATTAAGTAACTCAATTAGAAATTAAGTATATTCATCTTTCATAATAATAAAAATAAAAAAGACCACATATTTGACAATATGCGGTCATAATAAAATGTTTAAAGTTAAACTTTAAAATTCGTTCTTGAACATATAGAGCATAAAGACACCAGGAATTTCATCTGGAACTTGTTCAATATGTTGCCAAGTATAGATAGTAACTTCGCGGGCCTGATTCAAATAATTTCTGTTAAATTCATTCGCACCACCAACGAGCTTCAATGTTTCAGCAAACTGTTCCTGCAACTTCTTCATATCGTTCTGGTATTCAACGATTTGTTCAGTTATCGTAGGGTTCTTATTTGCGTCCAACTTGATTTCGCCCTGTTCATCACGATCTGCGTACTTGACTACCAATTCATTTGCCTTCTGCTTGTATTCAGCAAACTTTGGGTCTGTATCTGGGTTATACATTCCAGCAGCAATATCCTGATAGACCTTTTCAAGTGACTTAATGGTCTTCAATGCTGCGTATGTCAATTCAGCATCAATGCCATTCCCACTAATGTACTTGTTCAAAATTTCAAAGTACTGCTTGATTTCCAACTGTGTAAGTTGAACCTTCTTTTCTACAATGTTGTTCTTATGCATCTTATTTTTCCTTCTTAATATATGTTATATCCAAAATTCCACTACAAGGAGTAAATGTAGCTTCACCAAAATAAACTTTACCATTCATATAGTACATATCGCATCTGACAAACTTAAATTGTTTTGCGATTTTCTCAACATAAGGTATCATTTGTTTTAGAATTTCTTTTTGTTTACTATTTAGATCAGTTAGGTCGCAATCACCACCGATAAACCAATCGTTCTGATTACCTTCTTTATCTACAAATGCGATATACTCTTCAAAGTTCTTTCCGCATTTTCTAGTTAAACCAACACCTTCTATCTCACCATTCTCGCACCAAAAGCTCCAATCCAAAGGCTTGTAAACCATAACTGGCTGAATGATATAACCTGGCTTTATCCATTTATACTGCATTTCCAAACCTGAAATGTAAGCATAGTTTGTTTGTAACCAACCATTCATACAATCCAAAACCATTTTATGACTTGTTTGGTTTGGGTGATACAACAAATTCCAACCACTACCGTGATTACACTTGATTATGTAAGTCCATTCCTTTGGTCTGGTATCAAGTTCAAACAAATAGGATTCATCAAATGTTTCACCATAAGTTTTTACTTCGTATGGTAAACAAATTTCTTGTAAACCAAGCTTTTTTAATTCATCATAAACACCAACTTTATCACTCCAGCGAGTTTTCAAGTTAATGTAAGCAACATCTGGGTGTTCAATATCTTCTAGTTTCCAATGACAAATTCTATCTACGATATTCTGTGGGTTATCTGGGTTAATGTTTGGATGTGCTTTCTTTATCCACTGACGAGCGAAAGCTCCCTTGTCGGGAGCATATCGGCAATCATCGTATTCACTTTTTATTTCGCCACGAAGCCACTTTTCTTTGTATTCGTTTATCATATTCCCATTAACTTCTTTGTTTCAAGCATAGTAAAATCAGGAATGTTATATCCACCGAAATACTTATTTGCTCTCACATCTCTGGCATACCACTGGTGGTCTACTGCCGCACTACCTCTGTTAATCTTCTTGTCCCAGTCATTTTCGGACTTAATATGGTAGTGATACAAACGCAAACAAGCATTATAATCAACATCACCATAAGTAGTTTCACTAATACCTTCGCCATTTACCAAAGACAATCTCTTTGCGTGTTCAACTGTATCAGCATAAACACTAGGGTCAAAACTCTCCTTATATATGACAGGAACATGTCCGCATTCTTCACCGACTTTTACAGTGAAATCGTATGTGTATTCTGGGTCATAAAGGACAATAGCCTTACCCTGAGAAGAAGTATCTGTTCTGCGATAGTAGTTAGAGTCAATGTAACTTGATTCATCTCTACCTTTAATAAGTTCGGAAGAACTCATAAGGATTTGTGGAACTAGAACGCAACCAGGAACACCCATATCGGTCTGCTTCTTCATTTGTTTAACAAGATAATCTTCCATTGGTTCGTAATACTTATTCTTGTACTGTGGGTCCTTAGATTCTACCATCTTCCAGTAGTCCAAGTAATACCAAAGGTATTCGTCATCGTCAATGAAAGCAACCAAGTCGCCCTTATTAAATCCATACTTATTTTCTGTTAGAATGTTACTGAACAATCTCCATTGGTCAGGCCAACCTTCAATCTTTTCGTATGTGTGCTGTGGGCGGTCTTTAAACCAAGTGCTAGAATCAAATTCAGATTCATTGTCAATTAAATGGATGGTATATCCGAGCTGGTCATAATAACGCAACCAGGTTAATGTATCACCCCAATTATATGCTTTTGTCAAACAGACTACGTGCTTTTTCATTATAACTCCTTTTCTAGTTTTTTCTCAAAACGATTTTTTAGTTCTAACCCTACTAAATTAGCAAAAGCCGTAAAATGTGTCAATCCATTTTCAAAAACTTTTGTATTAGTAATTGCTTCATTACATATTTCGTCCAAAGACCTTTTTAGAAACTTACATCTGTCCTGAATTATATCTTCAAACTCAGTATCTAAGTCCATTTTCTCACAAATGTAATCAAGAACATCAGACCAACGATAGCCTGAATGTTCTTTTAAGAAGTTTAATGCGTAATCGCAAACTTCGCCTTTGAATTTAGTCATCTGTTCCTTTGAACTGGTCATATAATTCTTCTAATGCGTTGAAAAGTTCTTCATTCGTTACATTGTTCAATTCCAACTGGTCAATGTAACTCTTCGCCATATTCATAATGTTAAATCGTTCAGTCTCAATCGTCAATTCAACATTTTCACCAACAGGTGGTTCATCGTTAAAAGTATTGACTGGATATGCTGGGAACAATCCATCCAATTCCTTAACCAAATCGTAAATTTGTTTGGTTTCGTCCTGTTTGTCAAATGGAATGTGTAAATCTACGACGTGACCTTTAACTCTAGTCTTATCTACATTCGGATAAGTGAAAACTTGGAACTTCATTGACTGATTGTTGTTGTGCCAGGTGTATTCTTCTGTGTCAGTATCTAAAATAAGATAACCGCGTTCCTGGTTTCTGTCAATTCGTGTAATTTGATACGGCGAACCCACATAAGTAATGGTCTTGCCGTCTACGGTTTCACGATTACTTCTTGTGTGATAATGACCAGTGAATGTATGGTCTATTTTATTCAAAACCTGACTCATTGTCAAGCCGTTTTCAGACATTCTACCGCCCATATCAAAGCCACAAATATCTAAATGAGCGAAAGCAAACTTATAATTCTTCAAAACAATCTGGTCAAAGTCAGTATAGTCAATTATCCAAGGCAACATCAAAGTAGATTTGCCACCGAACTCAATTTCAGTAGGTGTTTCGTAAACTGTTACATTTGGCAACAGGTCCAAACACTTAAGGCTATTGACTTCTGTGGTGGTTGTGTGGAACATATCGTGATTACCAACAATGACGTGAACATTGAAGTCCTTGAAAGTATCTTTGAACAAGTTAATCACAACATTTTCTGTTTGAACATTGACAGTCTGTCTAGTATCAAACACATCACCACAAACTACAATCGTGTCAATTCCCTTTTCCTTCAATTCAGGAACAAATTGACATTTGAAAAATCGTAGCTGTGATTCCTGGAAAACCAAATCTGACTTTTTAACACCAAAATGTAAATCTGCTATTATTGCTATTTTCATATAAACAAATATAATAAATTTTATTGAACTATTTTATTGGTTATGTTTTTTATGTTTTCATCAATCCTTGTTTTTATATACTCTTTAGTTTGTTCTAATTTTTTTCGCCAGTCAAATTCTTTTATTCGTATAAGTTTAATACCTACTCTATTACATATTCCATATTTCATTTTATCGTGTTTCCACACATCTTTTGCCTGTCTATTACCTATTTTATCGTCTGCTTTATAAAAACTTGGGTCTGCGTGCCAATATGTACCGTCAAATTCAAAAGCAAGTTTTATATCAGGCAAATATACATCTAGTTCTCTTGGTTTTATTGTAGTATAATCGTTTTCAATTATTATACCAGAATAAATGCTTTTTATGTAAGTTGCCATTTCTTTTTCAAGTCCACTACTTAAAGAATTCTTTGGTAGACAATTTAGACAAGGATTTAATTTATTATAAATTCTATGTGCTGTAATATAATGTTCTTGTACTCTATGTTCGCCACAACAAGTACAATCAAATGAATAAGTATCTTTGTCAATGTATTTTAAATTCTTTATTGTATCACAAGAATCCATTAGTTTATTGACTGCTCTATCTATCATTTTTTGTTTAGAAGTACCAATTTTATAGAACTGTTTTCTTCCATTAGGTGAATGAAAACAATTTGTAACACCCCAGTTGTCTAAACAAGTTTGTACTTTATGTTCTTTTACTTTAATATCTTTACTTATACATTCTCTACAACAATGATGATTATAACCATAAGCCAAACTCCTGAATGTGGTGGGTTTACCACAAACAGGACATTTATCTTCATCTGGTTGTTTATAATAAGTATCGTAGTATTCCTTTGTTTCCATTTTATGTGTTCGTTTAATATGAACACCTAAAACTCTTATATTAACAAATGGAAGATTACATTTCTTACAAACTAAATCACACATTGTTTTGTTTTTAATTCTGAGAACAAACTCTTTTTATTTATTTCTATGTATTCATTCCAAGGAACTTGTATTTCTGATAATTTATGCGAAATAACATAAATTCCAAGTTCTTTATTTTGTTCAGTTACAATGTTATACAAAGTAGCAATAAATTGAGAAATACCATCTTGGTCTACACCTGAGTCAAGGATTTCGTCAATCATAAGGAACGAACAAGACCAGTTACTGATAATCTTACTGATGTCAAAGAATGACAACAAAATTGCCATATCTATACGGCTTCTTTCGCCACCAGAGAATTGGTTGTACTGTTGTTCAAATCTGCCTGTCTTAATGGTTTCGTTCATAAAGGAGTCAAATTCCAAAGTCACAGGCAATTCAAATTTCTGTAAGTAATGGTTAATCTTTCCATTCAAAATTGGAAGCAACTTCTTAAAGAAGTACATTCTCAATCCTTCGTCACCGAGAACATCAATTAGTTTGTTGTCAATTTCTATTTTGTGTGTAATTTCACTGATGTTCGTTTGGAGAATTTCAACCTTTTCGTTCAGTTCGTCAATCAACTTCTGCTGTTCGTCAAGAGTTAATTCGCACTTCTTGTTCTTTATTTCTTCAATCTTCTTTTTCAAATCTTCAATGGATTTTTCGTAAACACCCTTGTTAAAGATTTGTTCCTTAACTCGGTCTGTTATTTCGTTAATAATCTTTTGGTTTTCCAATGCTGCATTCTTTTTAGCATTGTATTCAGTTTCCAATTTCTTTAGATTTGGGATAGTGTCCTCATCAAGAACTTTTAGGTCAGCTTTTAATTTATCCAAATGTTCCTTTGCGTGACCTTCATCTAGCGTACTTCCGCAGATAGGGCACTCTGTGGCGTTCCCGATAGTTTTCAATGTTTTGGTTATCGTAGCCCTTTCGTGTTCAGCAACACCCAAGGACTTCGCAAGACTGGCGAACTCTGCATCGCTTGGGACTTCATATTTTCCTTTGAGCGATTCTATTTTATCTTCACCGAGTTTAATGTTCTTTACATTGTTCTTAATTTTTGTATCAAATTTTGAAATTTCATCTGACAATTTATCCAGTTCTTTTTTCTTGTTATCTTCAAACTGGTCAATGTAATTTCTAATCTTTTCAATGTTTGCCTGGTTGTCAGCAATTCGTCCATTGTAACCATCCAGTTCTGTTATCTTTAAACGCTGTTCGGACTTGTCAAGAGTATTACGCTTCTTGACTTCCTTACCCATTTCACTCAAAATGTCAATGTTGAAAATTGATTCAATCAAAGCTCGTTTATCACCAATGCTCATAGAGAGAAATGGTTTGTTGTTCGTAACAGCAATGCCGACAATGTTTTTGAACAAGCGCTCGTTAATACCAAGCAACTTGTCAATTTCACCCTGGTTCAATTTCTTTGAGGACAAAGCGTCAATGGACTGACCATTCTTTTTAAGCTCAAAAAGTGTTGGTTTCAATCCACGCATAATTTCGTATTCGTCATTACCGATTTGGAACGTCATATAGACTTCCAAATTCTTGTCATTATACTTATTTACCAACTGGTTCATTTTAATGTTGCGGAATGGCTTTCCGAACAAACAAAAATTGATGGCATCAAGGATAGTAGATTTTCCGCTACCATTCTGTGCCTTAATCAAATTCAAACCAGAATGAAAATCCAGTTCTGTAAAATTGTTTCCGGTAACTTAATATATTCTTAAACTTAATGGTTTTAAAATCAACAAACATTTATGTTCCTTTCTCGTTTATTCCAAATATAATAAAAATCCATCAGGTGGATGGATTTTATTTATTTTCTTAAACTTGGACTAAAAATCGCTTTCAATTTTCGCCAGTTTATTCTTATTCTCAATTATCTTATTTAGTTTATCACAAATAACCTTCATTTTCTTGTGTGGAGCATTTCTGTGTTTCAACAAGTATTCAAAAAATTCTTCGTCAACTTGTGAAACGGCAAGTTTTTCATCTACTTCAAAGCTTAATGTTGGTTCGTGTCTATTACAATGATAAACCTGTACATACAATTTATCAAATTTATAGTTTGGTCTATAATTGAACTGTAAGACAAATCTAAAGTTTCTACTATTATCCTTTCTAGGGAGATAAGTACCAATAGTCCAACCTGGATGATTTATTTTCAAATCCCCATAGTAACAAGCACACTCATAAAAAGTTACGAAATTGTCTTTGTACTTTTCCCATAATTTGTTTAATGGTTCAGGTAAGCATTTAATTTCGTGTGGTGCACCTTTAGAAGTATTAGAAGTATAATTGTAGAAATTTTTAGATTTTTTCATTAGAAATTCGTGCTTACAATCTTTTTGTAGTCCAGATAATTTTTTATGACGAATCCCAAATTCTTCATATTGCTTAATGTTTCTGTAATGAAATTCAAGAAATACTTTTGCTGGTTAATTTCTCTCATTAACTTACAATACTCAGGATTTGCGTTAATTTGGGAGTCAATTTCCTTTGCGTTACCCCAACTATAACTATCGTCAAACTTATAGAATTTTACAAGGTGTCCGGTATTTTTCGGCTGCCTTAATTTCCATATCCTTAACGATATAAGTTTGGTTCGCATAGAGCTTCTGCCATTCCGAAATAAAGGTCGGAAGTAGATTATTTTTGTCAATAATCTCGCTCATCTTATCTGGCATTTTGAGTTCTTCAGTTGCTTTATCTTGAAGTACTTTGAATTCTTCTACTGTCATTTGTTAAATCCTTTTTCGTTTATTTTACCAATATAGCAAATTATTTATTTCTGTTAAACATACATACAAAAATTTAATTTATTTTGGAACTTATTGCAGTTTAAATAAAATAACTTTCTTTACAATAAATTAAATAATTTCTATATTTGGATTGAAAAAATATAAAGTCTCTGGTTACAGGAACGAACAGCAACTCAATGCGAGTATCGGCATGTCCAGAGCCATCGTAGGTGAAGTGTACCTACATTGAAGATGTAATCACTAACGATAAGCTCAAAAGTAGCATTTTGAGATATAGCCCGTCATTTGGCATAACTAAATGTAGCTGGAATACAGGATGACCGTTCCATAAGTTAGTTAGTAAGTCCCACAAGGTCTGATAGAATGATTGTCAACTGCATCAATTCTGTAAAAGACTCTTAAGTTCCAAGTTATGGGCTAAGAGTCTTTCCTGAAATCTAAGTCACTGCAAACAATCCATCAAAAAATTAACCTTCGTTAGAAGGTGTTTCCGAAGGAAACAAATAAAAACAATACTTCACTCAAAATTTATAAATACAATATAAATACAATATAGAATATAATAAGGAGCTTATATGTTATTAAAAGAAGCATTAGATTATTTAAAGACTAGAGGATTTATTACAGAAGATACAGATACACTTCAAGATGAATATGATAGTTTGGATAAAAACCATTCTTTCCCTTCTAAGCATGAATTTGATGTTCACAGTAGAATTCATAACAGTTCTGTGAAAGATAAGATTGGTAATGCTAAAACATTCAATATGATGAGTAACATAAAGACTTATGAAAAGCAATTTATTGCTAAGTTAAAAGAATTAGGTCTTACAATTACCGGTTCAAATCGTGATCTTGTAGACAAACGATTGACAAACTATGATATAGAAATTGAATACAAAGGTGAAACTGAAGAAGGTTTTGTTTGTTTGTATGTAGAAGATGGTGAACTATGGGTTAATTATGAATTGTTCAGTGGTATAAGCGGTAATGACCCATACGAAGAATTTATAAATGATACTTTGCCTTGGGAAATAAAAAATTTCAAAAAAGAAGTTGGTTAATGGAGAATAATATGGATTTGAATGAAGCCCAAAAATCCTTAATAAAGCCGGATACTTATTAGAAGATAAGTATATGGATGAGATGGATAAAGAACTAGACCAAACTTTGTTATTGAATAATATATTAGATGCAGTTAAAGACGCAGGATATAAGAAGTGTGGAATTAAGGAAGATAGTGTTTATGTTTGGCCTGTAGATGCGACAGAAAGATACTGTATTGTAATAGATAAAGATGATTTGTTCAAAGATACATTTTATTGTAAAATACTTGATAGAGAAAAGCACAAATATGCTGCAAAGTATTATTTTACTATTAAAGGCGATACATATAAGCGAAATGGTTTTGGTGAACCACCTGCATTTTATGGTAAACTAGAAGATATAGTTAGACCAGGTAAAGAATATATTGAAGATGCAATAAAACCTGGATTCTTTAAACGCATATTTGGTAAGAAGAAAGTACAAGAAAGTTACAAAAACGAAATACCAGATGATGTTATGGAACTTGCCGAAGAAGTTTTAAATCATTCTTTTTATGACTTAGATTGGGATGTTTACGAATTAGCTGAAATGGGTGAAGATTGGTTGAAAGACTATCTTCAAGAATTGAACGATAAAGAAATGCGAATAGCTTGTATGTAGGAGTTTATATGGAATTAAAAGAAGCATTATTGGATGAGCTTACTTAATGGCAGCATGATTCAAATAAAATAATTTAACGAAAAGGTCCCTTAATGGGACCTTTTCTCATATATAAGGTATGATATACTTCTTTAGAATACCACCTGGAAAGGGTGAAGATTATGAGTTTGATGGCGAACACGCAAATTGTTGTGCTGTCTGTAAGTATAATTGTAATACCTATGTTGAAACAAACGAATGTGGTGTTTATTATGACCCACCTTTAGATTGTGATAGCAAGGACGATTGTGAAAATTGGTATGAAACATTTATCAAACAGTATAAGAAATGTGATAGTCGCTGGGATTTAAGGAATCAGTGTTAATAAATATAGTATGCGTAAATTAAGAAGATTACCAAAACCAAGAGTTATAAGAAAGCCTATTAAGAAGACTGATGAAACACCAAAAATCGGTCCGATAGAAAGTGATTTTGAAGCAGAGTATCAAGCATTCATTCAAGAATTAAGAAATAAAAAGGAAAAGAATGAAAAGGTTACCGAGACCGAGACTACACAGGATATACAACCCGATAGACAATAGACCTGTCAATTCGGCATTTAACCCGTGGATGCTTGAAAAAGCAAATGAAACTTATACTTATTATTCCGGTCTGTCTGGTTTAAGTGCTACAAATTTAAGTGGGATTTGTAAAGATGGTTTGGAGTATAATAATTTTCGTTTGGGTTGTCCTAGTGCTGATATATCATATTCGGACCCAGGTTATGACCAGTACAGTGCTAGTGACTTATATCGTTTACAGAACCCAGATTTTAAAACAGATTGGGCAGCTAATTCTTCTATCTATCCAAGTGGTCGCCCATTATTAGTTAAGCGTATATTACATAACTATTTACTTTATCCGACTTACAATGTTGGAACATTTAGTGGATTGAATGGTGGTCAATATGTTCCTTCAGCACATATTCCATTTATACAATCGGCTAATTACTTTGCTACAATTTCGTCTTGTTACTGGGAAGAAATTATAGAAGCCGCTTATAATTCATTTAAAGATTCTTTGAAAGGACAAGAAGGCTCTAGTGCTATTAGTGGCAAATATGATGAAGATAGTTACGAAAGAAAACTTGTTGTAGACCAGATTCGTTCAAATCCAGGTGACTCAGTAAAGACAGAAAAGAAAGTTGAAAATAAAGAAACAGTAGTGTATAGCGAAACCTTAGAAGAGTTTGAAAAAGAATATCAGGCCTTCATAGAAATGCTAAAAGCACAAAAAGCTCAAAAGTCATAAATACTATAAAATTATAAAACAGTTAATTAAGAGGTGATATAATGATGAAAGGATTCCCTAGAAGAAGTTATTATGGTAAGAACCACGTTGCCCCAACTAGAGGTGGTACTGGTGGTACAGCTCCTGCTACAAAGAAGCAAATAAATTCTTTTGAAGAAGAATACCAGAAATTTATTGCTGATTTGAAGGCAAAGAAAGAAGCTGAAGCAAAGAAGGCCGAAGCTCCAGTTCTCACAGAAGAACCAAAGGTAGAAGCTGAAGTTATTCCTGAAACTGTAACAACAGTAGCTGAAGATGCTCCTGTTCTCAATGAAGAAACTCAGCCAAAGAAAACAAAAAAGAAAAAGGCAGAACCTGTAGACGAACCAACTATTGATGGTTTGGAGTAAGTTGTTTTTCATTTGTTTATCCTTTTACAGTGCTCATTTCGGTGGGCACTGTTTTTATAAATAAACCATTGAGGTGATTTTATGAAAAAATACAGTGTATTGATGTATAATTTCAATGATTACGAAATTATGCGAGAACCAAAAGAAGTTGACCCTGAATGTGAATACATTTATGTGACCGACAATCCAAAATACCAGGAACAAACAAAAGTTTGGAAGGTCATTGTAGATAAAGATTTGGACGGGCTTTCAGCTTTTGATAAATGTTATAGTGTTCGTTTCAATTTATTTAAATATGCTACAACTCCTGTCTGTATCTATTTGGATGGGTCAGTACAAATTTATAAGAAACTAACTAAATTATATAACGATTTCACTAATAGTGGTTGTGACTTAGGTTTGATAATTCACCCACTTAGATTTAGCATAACTAAAGAATATGACATTTGGGAACAGTGTAGAAAATATCCTACTGAACAGAAGCAGAAATGTTTAAAAGCAATGACTGCTATGGGATATGATTTCAATTACAAAGGTCTTTATGAAATGACTGTTAGAATTGTAAAGAATACTGACAGAAATAAAATGATAGACCAGGCCTGTTTTAATTTGTTGAAGAAATTAGGTACACAGGATAAAATAGAACGATTAGACCAAACAGCATATTCATTTTTAATGAACCATTTGTATAATGATACAAAGGTTTTCCCAATGAGTGAGCAGATTATTCATTCGGAATATATGAAATGGTGTTTACATAAGAAACCAAATATAAATCCTATACTTGCTAATACTGATAAGCGTAGTGAAGGGTTCTTATTTGATAAATTGGTAAAATTGTACAAAATCTTTGATACAGATTTTAAGAAATTACCAGTACCAACAGTTAAAAGAGATGCTATTATTAGTATGACTAGCTGGAAGAAACGAATCCACACAGTTCCATATACAATTTATAGTTTGTTGAAAAATTGTCCAGGTTATAAAATCGTTTTGACCTTATGTACTGAAGAATTCCCAAATAAAGAAAAAGATTTACCAAAAGATTTGTTAGATATGGCTAACAATGATTATGTTGAAATCCTTTGGGTAAAAGATAATACTTATACATTCAAGAAAATGTTACCAACAATGAAGAAATACCCAAATGTTCCAATTATAACGGCAGATGATGGAGTAAGGTATTACAGAAACTATGCTGAAGAATTATATCAAATATGGTTAGACAATCCAGAGAAGATTATTTCATATAATAACTGGAAACGAATGGGTATAACATTTGGTGGCGGTGGAAGTGGTATTTTGTTCCCACCTAACTGTTTCAAAGAATATACTTTGACACCAAAGATTATTGAAACAAAACACGATGATTTTTATTATGGTTGTTTAGCGAAGAATGCTGGAATTGACTGGTACATAATTAACGATGTTCCAAGAGATTCTAATTTTGAAAGTATTGACTCAGTATATTCTGTATCAAATAAATTCTATATAAACGAAAATGATTTATGTAAAGTTATTTTAAATGAATTGGGGATGAAATGATTACAGGTAAAAAAGAAATAAGTATAAATGCTGTGGGAAATGGCCCTATTATATTCACAACACCGATTAGTCAATTACCCGATTTGGTAAAGAACTACTTATGGCAGGGTTATTTTAATGTTGCTGGACAATCATACCCAGATTTGTCATTGAGATGTAAGTCAATAAAGCATAATCAAGGACAGAATGAATTTACTTTGACATTTGACGAATATCAGGATATGTATGCGACAAATACTTTACAAAGTATTTTCCAACAGAACTTACAATTTGATTTTACTTATAAATTATATGATAGTGCTGTACAGAATCCAATTTATAGCAAGACATATTATAATGTAATGATAACTGGTATAGATGAATTTGATTTAGACCAGGAATCTGACGGAAAAGTAAAAGTGACTGTTCATTGTAAATACTAAGTTCCATCACAAACAAAATTTATAAACTCGGCTATTGCTAATAGTCGGGTTTTTTGTTATATTGAATTTTATGGAAAAGAAATCACGAAATTTCAAGAAGTGGGAAAGGTTCTTAAAGAAAGATAAAGACCTTTCACCAGATATTGACATAAGTGTCTGCGCACAACTATTAGCGAACCAGGAAGAGTTTGAAAAAACAATTTTAGATGTCGCAAAAGAGAACTTTAATAAAAGGAGAAAAAATGCTAGACGCACTTCAGGCAAAAGAAATCGCAAAAACTAATTTTTCAGCATTGGAAAATGATTTGGAGTTAAACAATGAGTATTTTAAGCGCATATCAAATATGGTTGCTGAGCAAGCTAAAAGAAGCCAAACCTCAGTAGACATTCCATATTGTGAAGACCCACGATTTAATGACATTATGACTGTTCTCAAGTGGAAGGGTTATAAAATCAAACATTACAGATGTACTAATTGGTGTACAATTTATTATCAGGAACCTGAATACCAGGAACTTCAGTATGAACATTGTGCTAGTGCAATTAAAGACACAGGTTTAACAATGGGTGGTTATTTTTCATTGGAGTGGTAATGAAACACGATGACTAGAGAAGAATTTAAGAAATTAGAAGCTGCTGAATTAGACAAAATTGCTAAGGCTTGCCCTAATTATCAAGATTCAGATTCCCAAGATGCTTTAAATGCGAATTCAAGACTTGCTTATTTTTATTCTTGTATTGTAGATAAATTATTAAAAGAAAACGAAGAATTAAGACAGACAGTTGAACTTAAAAATAAATTAGATGGACTATTTAAATAAGGAAAATAATGCACGAAGATATAAAGAAAATGATGCAGAATGACCCTGACCCATATATCCGTGCGATGCACCAGGATATTCCAGGTGGAACTTGGACTGCATTAGTAATTTGTATGTTATTGTTTGGGTGGATTCCATTTGTAGCAATAATTTTTGGTTAAGGAGAATTATGAAGTATATAGAAACTGAAAAGAAGTTTTGGCGAGTATGGGAAAAAGACCCTGAATGGATGATGGTAAATAAGGCCGGCAGAGTAGTAAAAGTTGATGAATGTTACACTAAAGAAATGCTTGAAAAATAAATAGAAGATAACATTAGAGTTTTTCGTTATCTAGCAAAATATAGTGAATCAGCTAAATGGTTACAAGTTAATTCACCAGAAGAAATTCCAGATGATTTATTCCAAGTAGTTCCTTATGACGAACAGAAATGTATTGCTGATGGCATTATAGAAATTAAGACTGAAGAAGAATATAACAAAATCTTTTATCCAAGTGGAAAGGTAATTTAATGAAGATACCCAGCACATTCAAACCTGAGCAACTGATTTTCATTTACATTTGTGCGCTTCTATTTCTCATAGAAGTTGAGTATTTCTTCTGGATAGGACTTATCTACCTTGCTTGCCAGTTAATTGGTTTACAATTTACTTGTGGTGGTGCTACTATCATCGCAATTCTAGGCATTGTTCTTATAAACTTAATGAAAAAGAAATCAAGTGAAGAAGAAGACGAAGACGCAGATAGTGACGATTAAAAAAGTAGAATAATGAGATACCACGAATTATTAGGATTGCTTGACGATACGTTCGCCAAATACAGAAAAGAAGAAAATAGTCCGGATTCAAAATGGACTCCTTATTGCTATTATAAGAATTTGTCTGATACCAAAAATGATTATTCTGTATATGTTGGTTCTAAAGGACTTAGAGAAGAACTAATTGCTATTCTTGAACGCTGTGAAAATGAAGAAAATTTTAAGTTCACAGATAAGCAGTGGGAAGCATTAGCATTGACACTTGAAACAGCTAACACACAACATAACGATGATGGTGCTTGGACAGATATAATGTACAGAGCAAAGTATAATTTCATTGAAAGTGTTAAGGCTTTTCTTGATACCCAGCATGTTCATTTATATTAAAGGAGATATATGCGAGATAAATTTACACCTGAATTTATTGACGAACTAGAAGAAAACGAAGTATTCGTATTTGGTTCAAATAAGGAAGGAAAACATATTGGTGGAGCTGCGGCCTTCGCTATGGATAATTTCGGAGCTGTGTGGGGTAAAGGCGAAGGTCTATATGGTCAGAGCTATGCGTTACCAACTATGGATGACGAAGACCCAAGTTGTATAAAACCTTATGCTGATCGTTTCATTCAATTTGCAAAGGACCACAGTGAATTGATATTCTATGTAACTCCAGTTGGTTGTGGAATTGCTGGATTTACACCAAAAGAAGTAGCACCATATTTTAAGGACGCATTGGATATGGATAATGTTATTCTACCAGAATCATTTGTGGAGATTTTACAATGAAACTTCAAATTGTAGAATATAATCGCGGACAAATAATTGGTTGTTCACAAGATACAGTTTGGTTTATCCAAGCAAAAGAACATGCTGGAGATAAATGGAAAATAATGTATTGGGATAATGATTATAAAATGCCTTGTGAATGTGAAGCTTATATTTCTTGCGGAGCATACTATACATTAGCCTTAGCTGAAAACGCATTTAATAAAATTGTAGAATATAAAACCAAATATCAACCAAAAGTAATAAAAGAAGTGGAGATTGACGATTGAGTAATTACAGAAAGACATTTTGGGTAGCTTGGAGTTATCCTATAAAGGGTTTGGAAAGAACAGCACACGAAATTGCTGATAAGTATCAAGTTGATTGTCGCATTGACTGCGATACAATTAAGACAGGTTGGTTCAGTAAGAAATATGAATACAACATTGTTTACAGTGGTGAAAAAGAAAATGTAGAAAAGGCATACGATGCCATTTATGAGTGTGCTGAAGATTTTCAAGCAAGACTTAATTCATTATAAGGAAAATTATATGACTAGCGAAGAATACGAAAAAGAAAAAGCAGAACTTGACAGAGAGTTTACATTTAGAAAAGGTAAACTAGCTGAAGAATACTTAAAGTTTCACGGTGTATTAGACGAAAATGGTTTACCAACAAAAACCAAATTAGAAGATATGAGTGTTGAAGCATTGAAAGCATATAAAGATAGATTGTACGATTTATTGAGTGCCATCAATGCTGAAATTATCAGAAAAGACCCTAAATCAAGATTTGGTGGTTTAATGATATGAAAATGAATGAAGAATTTGATGATTACGAAGATATAAAGAAAGCAGTTACAGAAGTCCAAAGATTACTTCGTGGCGCTGCTATATTGGGAATAATCGCTATTGCTATCATTGTATTTAAATTTGCGGTATAACTATGAATGAAATTTATGTTTTAATTTATCAACCACATACTACTATCTATCAGTTTTATCATACTGAAGAAGAAGCACAGAAAACATTAGAAGCATATAAAAAGAATCAGCCAAATTTATATGCGGTTGTAGAAAAATGGGATATGGTAAAATTTGCTAACTGGGTATCAAACGAATTATTTATTTTGGGCTATAAATGAAAGAAAATCAAATCTTAAAACTTATTAAAGAAAAATTAGATTACTATTATCTTAAAGCTGACTATTCACATCCAACAGTCGGTCACATGTTCATTACTGAAGGCTTACACATAATCGTAAATGACGATAAAGAACAGTGTAAGTGGGTTGAAATATACTCCTTTGATAAAGGACCAAAAATCTGTAAAGTATGTAAGGACGAAAAAACATTAGCCAAAGAACTAGATAAAGCACTGTTAGAATTTTACAAAATCAAGCACGAAAGAATCAATGAAGAAAATAAATCTAAACCTGTTCGCAGTTCATTCATAAATAAGCAGTTATACCGATTGTATTTGTTCGCATTTGATATGTGGGGCAAACGATTGAAGAAAGGCAAACGAGCAGGTATTTGGAAAACGATAATGGATGACGTTTGGGCTGACATTTATGACAGAACTGATATAGATGAACGCTGGAAAATTTACCAAGAATTAACACCAAAGAAGTGTAAATAAAATTTTACAAAACTTTACTATAAAACCCATTGACAAGCGCAGTGGGTTTTTCTATATTATAATCACAAACAAAAACCACCATTAACAAGGAGATAAAAATGAAGAAGTTTAAGATTACTGTCACTGCCGTTCGTGAATTTACGGTCCCGGATAACGCAACTGACGAAGAATACGATGAACTCAAGGCAGTCGCCATTATGGGTATGAATGAAGAAAAGATTACCCCGGAAAAGGTCAAGGTTGAACTGATTGATGCTCCGGATGAAATCAAGCAGAAGTATATTATCAACAAGGATTGCCAGGACTAAAATGAAAACTGGAACACGCTTATACATTAACATTACAAATCGTTGTAATACAACTTGCCCGTTTTGTTGTATGTATTCTGGTGAATCCAAATCAACGGAAATGCCATTTGAAACTTACAAGCAAATCATTGACGAGAACGATGGCGAATTTGAATTGCAGCTTGAAGGTGGCGAACCACTCCTGAACAGAAACATTTATTTGTTCATTGAGTATGCGATTAGCACACAGCGCTGTAAGAAGGTCATTGTTTTGTCTAACGGCATTGTTCTCAAGGACAACATTAAACGATTGGTAGAACTGCATAAGTGGTATAATGTTCCATTTGAAATTAAGGTTTCTGTAAATTATTGGTTGCTCAAAGTCAATAAGAACCATTTACAGAACATTGCTGACATTGTATTTGCGACAAATTACATTCCTGACTTTAACATTTATTTGAACACTCGCAAGCGTAAAGACGATGCTTGGATTGACGAAGAAATTGCGAAGTACGGACTGTCCAAAATCAACCATTCATTCTTCCTTCAAAGTTATGGAAAGATGACTGGAAACAAGAATTACGATGGTGTAACGATTGTACAGAACATTGAAAACTGGAAAGTTTATTCTGTGGATGGAAAATGTTTCGGTACAGATTTGGTCGCAAGGTCGGAACACGAAAAGGGCATTAAGTAATGAACACAATTAAGTTCGCACCATACAATGATTTTGTGACAGAGCAGCACGATGTAGAAAATGCGTCTGCTTACGAAGCAAATGTGTTTGGTTTCAATGGGAAGTTTTACAACCCGTGTAATTTAAATGTGTTCATTCAAAACAAGTGTCAAAACGATTGTGAGTTCTGTATTAACAAACGAAATGACAGGACTGACATTGACAATGAACTGTATTTCAAGAATTTAGAAGCAATTTTGGAAGGAATGAAAGCAGTTCATTTGGAAGCCACGATTACTGGTGGTGAACCAACATTGAATCCAGCACGAATTGTAGAAACAATTAGAATGTTGCGTAAGTTTGGTGTAAAAGAACGCACTGTTTCTACAACGGGTATTGGATTGATGAATTTGTATGAAAACAAGCCTGTTCTTCAGCATTTGATTGACAATGATTATGTTCATAACATTTCCATCAGCAGAATGGATATAACTGATACAGAAAATGCGAATGTTTTGAAGGGCAAGAACATAACGAATGAAGAACTTGCTAGAATTGCGTTTTATGCCAAGGTCAATGGTGTTCAGTTGAGAACTTCCACGAACATTATTGAAAATCATATTGACAGTTTAGAAAAGATTTTGAATTTTGTTGATTTCCAGTACACGAACAACATAGATAGTTGCTTGTTTAGAGAAGTCATCGCAAAGGATTTCATTTCTATTGCTCCGTTCCAGGAACAAATTAGGAATGACAAGAATTTTGTTTTTGATAGAGTAATTCACGGTATG
>Ga0256404_1004453_pt1 | contig 26487 bp, 19 predicted proteins | sample RumenRJG_01DNA_FD_185990 | JGI IMG/M metagenome (GOLD analysis project Ga0256404, IMG submission 185990) | Bovine rumen microbial communities from Lethbridge, Alberta, Canada - RJG_01 | ecosystem: Host-associated > Mammals > Digestive system > Stomach > Rumen | place: Canada: Alberta | collected...
TACGAATACAAGGTTCTCAACCTTAACCTCCTGTGGAGCTGGAGCTTCCTTAACAACTTCCTTGATAACTTCCTTAGGCTTCTTTGCCAATTCGTTGCGAAGATCATCAATCTTTGAATTCAAAGCGTCGATTTCTGCCTGATCGCGAAGCTGAGCAATCTTGAAGTTATGAGTACCGTTTGATGTACCGAACTTGTATACCAAACCTGCGTTCAACTGAACATAGCTCTTGTTGATGTTCCAAGCAATATCACCAACATTGTTTACTGGATACTGAGCTTCCTGAGCATCATTCAAGCCATAGTTGATAGAAGGCTCGATATAAACCTGCCATGCCTTGTTTCCACCAAAATTATATGCGAAATCAAGAGCTAACTTCTGGGTAAGGTTATTCTTACCTTTGTTGGTACCAGCCTGATAAGCTGCAGAGTTACCAAAAAGATGACCCCAACCAAGGCCAGCAACTGCTGTTACCTCGAAAGGACGTGGCTCACCTTTGTAACCGCCTAACCAGTTACTCAAATTGACTGTACCTAACAAACTTGTGTTCAAATAACGTACAAAAGTACCAGTAGGAGCATAAGGCTTCACTGAAAAATATGCGTTACTCTCAACTGCAAGACCCAATACTGGAGTAAAATAACGACCAATACGAACACCTGCATTAGGATTAAGATTCTTTAACCATGCGTGACCTGTAGTTTTAGTAGCCAAACCACCATTAATACCAATGTAGAAGTTGTCGAATGTTTTACTTTCTTCTACAGTCTGTGCAGAAGCTGATACTGCAAATACAGCAGCTGCGAACAATAAAACTAACTTTTTCATGTCTCTCTGAAATTAATTGTTAAAAAGATGTTAATACAATTCTTCAGTACTTATTAAAGTATACTTACTATATATATTGCAAAGTAATAAAAAAAAACAATACGTTCCAAATATTTTTTATAAAAAATTATGTTTAACAACATAAGCCAAGCAAAAACTCCCCGATAACAGGACTTTTACGCCTATATATCGGAGAGTTTTCTCTTCAAAGATTCGTACACCTTATTATATTAAGGAATTTTTCTTTATTTATGGCATCAGAACTGTTTTCTAAGTCATAATTTAAAGATTTTCAAACTTCTTGCTGGTATCGAATAGTCATTAAGTTGCAAATCAACAGGCAAAGCATTAACAACTTTCAACCACACATTTCCGCTTTTACTATCTTTTACGACACTTGCTGCCACATATTTTTTTAGTTTATCCGGAACATTCAGGGAGAGATGACTATCAATATAAACATCACCACTATGAGTAGAAAATTCCTTCTGAACCTTATAACTTGGAGTTGTCTTCACTTGCTTGTCATCAAAATATATCATATCTGGACTCCAGTTACCATGAGATTCTTTACATAACAATGGGGCATACGATGCCATTTCTACAACATCTCCATTACGCTCGATGTTACAGAGATATAACGCCTCTGCCAGTGCATTATCTACAGCATTCTCTCCTCGCGATGCATATTCGCCAAGATATACTTTAGGACTATTACGATTATAGTCATCATAATAATCTTGGTGATTGACAAACCATCCCGGTGATTCATAATAGTGTTCATCTACCGCTGTGAAAAGATTCTTACCATTCATCTTTTCTCGTTTTGCTATTTTCCATCCCTCCTGATAATCTGAAGAAGGGAAATGGAATGGTCCTACGGTACCGATAATTTCTATATTAGGATATTTTGCCTTGATGGCTTTACTAATCATCAGATAGCGTTCTTCGAAGACTGTCGAGATTAGATCTTCGTTTCCTATACCTATCATCTTAAGATTGAAAGGAGCTGGATGACCTGCCTCTGAACGCATTCTTGCCCATTTCGATGTTGCAGGATCACCATTCGCCCACTCTATCAGGTCTAGAATGTCCTGAATATAGGCTTTCATTTCTCCCATTGGGATTCCGCCCTGTTGTCCACCTAAACCATCTTGATTGTTTGATGAATTCTGACAAGGTACACCAGCAGCCAACACTGGTAAAGGCTGCGCACCAATATCTTCACAGAACTGGAAATATTCATAGAATCCTATTCTGCGACTTTGATGATAATTCCAGATATTACGTGCTGGTTTACGATCCTTGAGAGGGCCAACTGTTTCTTTCCAATTATAAATATTATCCAATCCATCTCCATGCAACATACAGCCACCAGGGAATCTCATGAATTTTGGCTGTAGGTCGGCTATCGTCTGTGCTATATCCTGGCGGAATCCATGTCCATAAAAAGTTTCTGCAGGCATCAAACTAACCATATCGACCCCAACCTTACCTTCTTTCTTTGCCTGTATCTGCAAGGTCAGTTGACGAGGTTCTGGCAGTTTCTCTCCTTTCTTCACCGTTTCTAAGGTTAATTGGAAATGCTGCCACCCTAATCCTTTAATCTTTATTTTATCTTTAGCAACAACTTGATTCTGCTTATCAACAAGCATAACCAGCAATTCATTTTTATCATTGCCGATACTCTTTGCATCAACAGAAAAATCATATACTCCACCACGATCAAGGATTCCATCCCATCCTTCATTAACGATCAACTGTTCTTTATCTAAAATAGCATAATGAGGATTATTGACAGAATTCGGGTTTACATCATCTATCACTAGTTTACCTACCGGAGAACTCCATGCCGTCTGAGCATTCCATCCTTTATGGTCGGCCGAAGTATATTCAAAGTCACCGTTTTGTAGGAGTTCTGCACTTAGGCCTCCATCAGCAGCATAACTGATATCCTCGAAGAAAGCGCCTATTAAACGATTAGAAATTCGTTTCTGCTTATTATAATCTATAACGAGAGAACCAGATACAGACTTCGAAATATCTTTTGTAGTAGGCATTTTCTCACTTGCCTTTTCCGCCTCCTCGGCCATAGCCTTCTGCCAATCTCTTATATATTTAAGATGTATGGCAGGAATTTCAAATTCATTTCCCTGATACAGTTTTCCATTTATCTCTGCTTTATCCTGTTGCCAAAGGATATCATCAGCTTCCGCGGGAATTGTATCCTCCTTGAAAGTACGGAAATCTTCTGATGCTTGCACATATCGTTTACCTTGTTTGGTCTTTACATAGATATCAAAAGTTCCATTGTCCATCTGATAAGCTACAGGATCCATGATTCCTTTTTCTCGCATAATCGGATAATCCTGAGGACGCCAATTGATAAGGTCTTCTGAATAGGCAACAGCAAAACATGGCGAATAATCATTTACTCCCCATATAGCGCGCCATGTTCCATCATTCGCTTTAAGAACAAAAGGATCATACATCTTCTTTTCCCTACCCCATTGACCATAATCGCTACTCACAACTTGTCCTAAGTCATGCCATAATTCATCTTCACCTTGATAGGCGATATGGAGTCCTTGATCGGGAGCGGGACTGTAAACAAAGATATCACAGGTAGAATCTCGTCCCACAATAGAATATGCGGGTTCTACATTTTGTGCCTGCGTCGCACCCGCACATAATACGAACAGGAATGATAACATTGAGCTTTTAGGTTTCATCTCTACGTCTTAAGTATTTACATGATTAATTTAAATCTTCGCAAAGATACAAAAATTCCTAAATTCCTTCTATATATATCTACTTAAAAAATGTATATAACTGCATTCGTTTACGAAGTTAACTACATCAGCCTACGAAGTTAACTGCATCGACGTACGTAGTTAACTGCGTAGGCGTACGTAGTTAACTGCATAAATGAACATATATTTGCAAACCATAAGGTGGAATATAAAAAAGCAAATCCATAGATCTCTAATCAGAGATTATGGATTCACAGGATTGTAACTTTTAATTATAAGAACATAAAGTGTTTCACAACACAAAAAGATAAGAACCTATTTTAAATCATCACGAAAACGTCCCTGAAATGAACTAACCTGAATTTATCAATCTTTACCTTAACATCTTACTAATAACTATTTTGTCACAAATACCACGTGACCGAGAATTGGAACGTTGCATGCTTTTTTCTTTCTTTGGGAATCTATCAATAGATGGATGACAACATATGTAACAACGCCATCACACCCTTTCCGCAGAGTATCGCTAAGATAGTCCCATTAAACGCGATATAAAAAAATTGCTTCATGATGCAAATAAGTAATAATGTGTTAAATAATTAATTTCTAAATTTGTCTACGCTGCAAAAATACAAGTAATCAAAATATAAAGAGTGGCATTTTTTGATAATAAAGGGGTAAAATCTGTTTGCACATATCATTAAAACAGTTTTTACTCCTAGGAGAAGAAAAATTACACCTAAAGAAAAAAGCCCTCACGCATCACTGCGCAAGGGCCCACAACAAATTAGAGAGTTATAAAAAAATCAAGTTTTTAATCATAATATTCTTTCTTTCCTGCCGAAAGTGTATTCTTCATCAAAGAGCAAATGGTCATTGGACCTACACCTCCGGGAACTGGTGTGATAAAGGAGCACTTTGGTGCGACTTCATCAAATTTCACATCACCATTCAAGCGGAAACCTTTTTTCTTCGTCGCATCTGGTACACGTGTGGTACCAACATCGATGATAACAGCACCTTCTTTTACCATATCAGCCGTCACAAAATCTGGTTTCCCGATAGCAGCGATAATAATATCCGCCTCACGGCATTCTTCTTTCAGATTTTTAGAATGTGAATGGCACACGGTCACTGTAGAATCACCATACTGTTTCTGCATCATCAGCTGTGCCATTGGCTTGCCTACAATATTACTGCGACCCAAAACTACACATTTCTTTCCGCTTGTTTCTATATGGTAATGCTGCAACAGGGTAAGAATACCCAATGGTGTTGCTGATATAAAACATGGCAGTCCTATTGCCATACGTCCTACATTGATCGGATGGAATCCGTCTACATCTTTACGATAATCTATAGCCATGATTATCTTCTGCTCATCAATATGCTTTGGAAGAGGTAACTGGACAATAAAACCATCTACGTCATCATCCTTATTTAGTTTGTCAACACAAGCAAGTAGTTCTTCTTCTGTCACATCTTCCTCATATCTGATGAGAGTAGATTTGAATCCACACTGCTCACAAGCTATGACCTTATTCTTTACATAGGTCTCGCTTCCACCATCATGACCTACTAAGACTGCGGCCAAATGTGGTTGCTTACCACCTACCTCTACAATACTTTTCACCTCTTCAGCAATTTCTGCCTTGATAGCAGTTGCTGTAGCTTTTCCATCGATTAATTTCATTTTTTATTTTAGTATTTAGAATTTCGGCATACCAGGCATCTTCATACCTTTCATGCGTGCCATCATGCTAGCCATTTTGTTGCCACTCAGCATCTTCATCATCTTACGGGTCTGATCAAACTGCTTTATCAAGCGGTTTACTTCCTGAAGACTTTTTCCTGATCCCTTGGCAATACGCTGACGACGGCTGCTATTGATAATGTCTGGATTACTGCGCTCCTCTGGTGTCATACTTGAGATAATAGCTTCTATACCTTTGAATGCATCATCCGGAACATCAACATCGCGCAACTGTTTGCCCACACCAGGAATCATACTTGCCAAATCCTTCAGATTACCCATCTTCTTGATTTGATTGATCTGATTCATAAAATCATTGAAATCAAACTGGTTCTTTTGGATTTTCTTCTGCAGACGCTTTGCTTCTTCCTCATCGAACTGCTCCTGAGCACGCTCTACGAGAGAAACGACGTCACCCATTCCGAGAATACGGTCGGCCATTCGGGCAGGATGGAACGCGTCGATTGCTTCCATCTTCTCACCTGTTCCGATAAACTTAATTGGTTTGGTTACAACGGTACGGATACTTAATGCTGCGCCACCACGGGTATCGCCATCAAGCTTAGTCAATACCACACCATCAAAATCCAAACGATCATTGAATTCCTTCGCTGTATTTACGGCATCCTGACCGGTCATTGAGTCAACAACGAACAGAGTTTCATCAGGATGTACATGCTCTTTCAGACTACTGATCTCGTTCATCATCTCTTCGTCTACAGCCAAACGACCGGCTGTATCTATGATGACAACATCATTACCTTTCGTACGAGCTTCCTGGATAGCGTGATCAGCAATAGTATTCACATCTTTGTTGTCTGGTTCTGAATATACAGGGACACCAATTTGCTCACCTACTACCTTCAACTGATCTATAGCTGCAGGACGATAGACATCACAAGCCACCAACAATGGTTTCTTGCCTTGCTTGTTCTTCAACATATTAGCCAACTTTCCGCTGAATGTAGTCTTACCAGATCCCTGAAGACCACTCATCAGGATTATGGCTGGATGCTGAGATAAATGTATAGGACTCTCCTCACCACCCATCAGCTCTGCGAGTTCATCATGAACAAGCTTCACCATCAACTGGCCAGGTTTAACGGCTGTGAGTACATTCATACCCATAGCTTTCTCCTTTACACGATTAGTAAAATCCTTAGCTACGCGGAAATTGACATCGGCGTCAAGCAATGCACGACGCACGTCCTTCATTGTTTCCGCTACGTTTATTTCGGTTATCTTACCTTCACCTTTAAGTATCTTAAAGCTGCGTTCAAGTCTATCACTTAGATTTTCGAACATAATATATTGTATTTTTGCGTGCAAAAATACAATAATATATGCAAATCGCCAAATTATTAACGGAAAATAAGTGTTTTATCTTTTTTAACATAAAGCTCTAAAGCAGCCAACGGAGAATGCTGTACGCATACAGATTAGTGTTGCCATTATCACTTATTGTCTCGTGGCTATTGTTCACCATGATATGCAATTGAAACGCTCAACATATGAAGTTTTGCAGATTCTAAGCATTTCATTGACGGACAAAACCCACCTAAGAGATCTATTTGATAAGACTATTTTCAACGATGTCAAAGAACTCGATTATTCCCTCTTTAAGGGACTATTTGATTAATTAACGTGTCCAATTTTTATTGGACACTAATGTCTTAAATTATATAATAAGGGGTAGACATATATATATAATATGCATACCTCTTATTATATGGTTTTGTATATGTTTGTTATACAAAATACGAATTTGTAAGTACAAACCGTTTATTATGTTGGTTATATTTCACTTTGTTAAAAATAACGCTTTATATGTGTCAAATTAACACATTGCATTGATTAACAAAAATATTTTGATTGACACATTTTGATGAAATAGTTTTTTTTATTACTTCTGCAAATGTAAACTTAGATGACTTGGCCTTAATAGACCTCGACCAAGTTGTGCTATTATTGTAGAGATTGCATAAGGAGTAAAAAAATGAAGAAGTTTTTCATGGGCATGATTGCCGTTATTGTGTGTGGTACTGCATTTGCAGGAAACTTAAATGAGATTAAGGCTTCAGCAGTATCAGATGATGATCTTAGCACATCTACACCAGACAAGATTGTATCTACTTTCTATGGTTCAAAGGCTTCAGCTAACGCAAACAATCCTTGCAAGGGAGCAACTATCAGAAAGTGCGGAACCATAGAGTCAAGTTTGGTGTCATTTGAAGACCAAACTTTGGTGATGCAGCAGGTAAAGGATGCTGATGGTAACACATTATTTACAAACAATTTCTTTGCTCCATCTTCCGTGTCAGAAACAAAGGCAAATATTAAGCTTGAAACAATGAAATTGGGTGGAACGTTCAAGGCAAATGTGGAAGAATGAAAATAAGGCATATTTTAGCACTCCTTTTCTTTATGTTTTGCACGACCATATTTGCACAGGGGCGTGATTATATAAATGAAATGGAGCAGAACGACTTGCAAATCAGACAGAAGCCTAACACTGAAGGGCTTCTGTCTGATTATTTGCATTCAGCAAACATTAAGGAAGATACAATTTTTGCAATTCTTTATAGTCCTGCTGAATGTTTTAGATGTGAAGCTGCAATTCCTGCATTTTATGATAAACTGAAACGCAATAATCCGAACAACAAGTTATTACTAATTACTGCATATGGGGATTCTAAAACAGCAAGTTGGTATAATTCTAAAAACAACTATAAGGCTGATTATTACATTTATGATACGAAATCAGTTTATAGCAACATCTTCAGTTTCAACTCTGAAGGAATGTACGGATTGTATATACTCAAATTAGTTCCAAAAGAAGGCGTGTTCGTCACAGGTGGACAATATACGGTCTTAGGGGCAGAGTTTGTGAAACAGTTGGTACTTTGTAAAAAGAGAATTGCTCCTCACATGTATGAATTGGATAAGAAAGACTCATATAAAGAGGTGGCAGACCAGATTGCGATGATAAATGTTCCTATGCCAAAATGGAAACAAACGGACATCGAGGTCAACACGAAAGATGGAATAGAAATATCATCAATATATGATATTCCCAAAATAGAGAATGGACACCTTTTTTTTAACGACATGCTGAACAATGGTATAATGCTGTTTAATAAAGAAAATGGTTTGTTTAAATTCAAGCGACTCTTCCAAGCAGACGAAGCGGAGAAAAAGAAATTTGTTTCCGTGCCAGATAAGGATTTCAGAAACTTAGTAAAACAAGGACAAGTCTTTTACATAGCATTGTCTGCAAATATGTTGGACTCTTCTCATATCGGAATTTCCTATTCCCTGCCAAAGATTCTTCGAGAAAAAGTAGGCAACGAATGGAACTTTAGCTTTTACAATGCCCCTGCTGTCTTGATACGAGACATCAACAATTATACGTCAGGCAAGATGATTTCACCAGATTTCGATTTGGAACATTCCAAGTATTTCTATCTTCACTTTGTGTTCGACTTGTTCAATAACAAATTATGGACAGGAAGTGAAAAGTTGACATGGCCTATGGATGGATTTGAGAAAGAGGATATTGTAGGACAGAAAGATTTAGACCCTTTTAATGGCAGCTTTTATAAGACCTTCAATCCAATAATAGCTTCTTTTCGTATCAATGACGGAAAGTGTGATGGACATTACGGCAAATTAGAGCGTATTCAAGAAAATAGCAGAACAGGCTATTATTATCTTAATAATGTATTCGCACATGAAGGAAAAACTTTCTTGTATGGAAATGGTTACACAGGAAAACTGTATGTGACAGATAGCCTTCATCTTGACAAATATAAGGTTTACATGGTGTTTGACACAGATACAGTTCCTATGATTGCACCAGACTCCACAAAATTTTATACGCATGAATATGGAAATCTGTATAGTTCTTACTTCACAAAGTGCATCACAACTGTAAAAATGGATAAAAGGAACATCTATTGTCTTTTAAAGCATGGTATGCCAAGGACAGACAACTTCCAAAAGGACAGATATTCCTTTGTCATCGTAAATAGAAAAAATGGGAAGACCAAGGAATATCCACTTCCGTCTGTTGCTCCTACAGAATACAAATGTTTAGGATATGGAATAAATGCGCAAGAAAAGCATTTCAACCCATTTATGTTTGTCAAGAAAGAAGATGGTAAGTACATAATAAGGATGTTGGAAATCTAAGCGTCATTATAGTTCTGATAACACCTAAAATTATCAATAAAGCTGTATCTCGACCTAAACAAGTCTTGATGCAGCTTTATTATTTTCGATTCACATCACAGGATTATGATATATAATTGAAATCAATAAGTGTAAGTGTTTGCATTCGTATCACGGAGTGAATATCCATTGTTGGATATTTTTTCTGTATTCATCTGTCAAGTCTTCGTATAAGTAACGTTGAGCTCTTTTACTCTCTTGACTAATAGAGAAAGCTACATCATATCGGGCTATTATGGTGTCCTTTTTATTCGTCATTAAATGAAATATTTCTTCCATCGGCTTGTTCGCTCCGTCTAATGCCCAAACTTATGAGCCATTCCCAGAGGATGAATCCGCCAAGAAGAAAAAGAGAAAACGCAGAAGAGGCTTTAGCCTTTGATGCAAGTTACAAACCATTCAAACAACAAAAGAAAGATGAAAGAAGAACTATTGGAAGCCATCTACGGCACAGTTGAGAGATTGGAGCTGAAAGTCGATGAGCTTTCTGCCTCCACAAGAACGCAGGAGCGGAAACCGTTCTTGCAAGTAATGACATAATCAAGTTGGACAAGTCAATCAATGCGATGTTTATCAAAGAAGAGGAAGTCAGAGGTAAAATATCCAAATTAAGAGATGCCATTGTCGTTTTTGCTGACCTTATTAAGGTTGAACTTGGCAAAAATGAGCAGCGAAGCAAGTTCTTGGTTGATGCAGTCAAGCAGATGAGACAAGGGAGTGATGTTTCCTCAAAGGCATTGCAAGATAAACTTGAAGTAATGAACAAATCACCTCAAAAGAAGGTTGTAACCCATCGCTTCGAGCCAACCTCAAAGAATGTTCTTCTTTTCATAGGTGGCTTGGCTCTGTCTCTTGTCCTCTCCATTTGGGGCAATCTCACCCAATGGCGAGAGCACAAAAATTGGGAGGAGGCAGACTTGAAATATAGGGCATTGAAAATGGTTCTTCCATCTGATGACCCGAATATTCGCTACATCGAAAAGCATTTCAATGTGCAACGAGATGAAGATGTGATATACAAGCTCAGAACCAGAGTTGATGTTTATGAAGATTCTGTCTATCAACACCATAAAATGGTTGAGGTAGCATCATATAAAGATAGTATAGCAAGACAACTTATTAATGAATCAAATAGAATAAAGACGCAGGTAAACCGTAAAAAAAGTAAGTGAAAATGTTGTTTTAGCGTTATTATGCAAAGTATAATCACGTACAACATAGTTTAATGTAATTTAAACATTCTCTGAAAATTACTTTGTTTCAAAAAGTCTTGTGTATTTTTGCACCAAAATACAGACCGTTCTGACAAAAGGCACAGAAATCGAAAAGTGTATAGAGTAGATTATTTTAAAACTTACAAGTATGAAAGATTTAAAACTTTTCACACAAAGTGAGTTGTCCACCTTGGAAACATTAGATATTATGGGTGGTACAGCAAGCGCAGAAGCATCACAAACAGGTTGTTCAAACAATGTTGTCGGATGTAATTGTACGATCATTCAAGTGCCAACTCAACAGCCCTCTGTTGATGATGGTACAAAAGCTTTGTAAGAATGAAAAATTTGGTAGGATGAAATTTTATTGAGAATAAATTATACGGAAGAAAACTTAGATCAAATTATTGTAGAGGAAGTAAACCAAATTATTTCTCCACAAAATCGTTGTAAAGTCCGTGTTATGCCTAAAAAAGTATGGCAAGAAAATGTTCGTAAAAGCAGATATGAAAACGTAAAGACAATACTGCAAAAATTTCATGCATCTGGATATAATACTGTCCATTTTGATGCGGTAAATACGTTTATTCCTTGTTATGCTAATCGTAAATACTACAATGCAATTAAATATAATGGGGATGTCGTAAAATGCACAGCTTCAAACGATTTGTATGAGAAGTGTACTCATGGAGAGATTGAACCAGATGGAAGCATAAAATGGAATCATGACTTTATAAAGAAATACAAAATGGTTTTCTTTGAAAATAAGAGATGCTTGCAATGTAAATATTTGCCATTGTGCATGGGAGTTTGTCCTCGTGATAACTATACAAATGCATGCAAACTTGAAAATGTAGATTTCAACATAGAAGATTCTTTAGTAAACTATATTGATACAATGTATGAAACAAAAACAGCCAAATAGAGTGTGTGCATTTCTTCTTTTTATAGGATTCATACCCATTTTAAGTTATGCACAAAATACTGTGATAAAAGGAAAGGTCATCAATAACAATGGTGACCCTTTGTCGTTTGCGAACGTTTCTCTGCTTAATGTCCAAGATTCATCCTTTATACAAGGAACGACTTGTAAAAATGATGGAACTTTTGAGTTAATCTCAAAAGACAAGCAGGGGATCGTGAAAGTCTCATCAATTGGCTATAAAAACTTTTTCAAAACTTTTCGTAATTCAGAGACTTGGACTATTAAGCTTCAAGAAGATTCATTGAAGCTTAATGAAGTAGTCATTACGTCCCAATCTTTAAGAAGTTTTGGTAATAAAGATCAAATCTTCCTTTCCGAAAATGATAGGAAAAAAGGAACGAATGCCTTAGAAACAATTAGTTGCTTGCCGCAGTTTAAGACCAACCCAACAGAAATAGGTCTTACAACTGTTGAAAACAAAAGCGTTCTTGTCCTTATTAATGGAATTCGCAGAACAGCCAGAGATTTAATGTTGCTCAAACCGAATGACATCAAATATGTTAATTACTATAGTTATCCTCCTGCACGTTATGCACATGAAGGTGTTGGAGCTGTGATTGATGTTGTTACAAAAAAGCCAAATGATACACTATATACATTTTATTTAAGTACTAAAAATGGAGTTAATACTGGGTATGGAACCAATTTGGCATCCATGACCTATCAAGATTCATTAAATACTCTTTCGGTGGCTTATTTTATCGACTATCGTGACTTGAATAGCAACCTTATGGATAATAGCTACCGTTATGAAAATAAAAGTAACATTTACCAGGGTACTTCTGGAGAATATGTTGGACAATTTCATATAGGACAGGTAAATTTCCAACATCGTCAAGGTAAAGGTCTTTTTAGTTCTCAAATAGAATTCAGAAAAAATCCTGGCACTCAGAAATATGAGCAAAATATCAATGATGTGGAAAAATCTAATTCTCGAAGGCTAAAAAGTGACTATAATGGACTTTCCGTAGATTTGTACTATGATTATTCTTTCAATAAGGATAAGAACATTTCTCTGAATGTCCTCAATACATTCTACAAGTCAAAGTCCAACAATAGTTTAAATGATTTTTCTTCCCAAAAATTAGAAAACAATATAGATAATAAATCTTATTCACTAATTGCAGAGCTGCTTTATAATTGTAAACTATTTAACGGCAGTTTTGGACTAGGTGCCTATTATCAGTATAAAAATTTTTCACAAACATATAATGTAGACAGTTTTTCAAAAATTGGCACACAAAAGGAATATTTTTATGGTGAATATAGTAAGGGTATCAGTAACTTTTCTTATACTCTTGGCGTAGGGCTTGAAAATAATCACTATAATACCGCAGACAAAAAGAGCTTTGACTACTGGGTGCTTCGCCCTTCACTTACGTTAAATTTACAATGCACAAAGTTGTCTTCTTTGCGTTTCACTTCTTCCATAAGATCAGTTGTACCTAATGTCGGCAATCTTACAGATAGCAAGGTTGCTATTGATGAACATTTTTTCCTCCAAGGAGACATGGGGTTAAAGCCATATTATGTTTATGGAACCAATCTACAATATCAATATAGTTCAAATGACAGAAAATGGTATTTTGTTGCTTCTGTACATGATGATTTTTATCCTAATGAGAATGTTCCTGTAATAACTAACGATGAAGATAATGTGATAGAACGCATATCAAGAATAAAAAATGCAAATGAACTGGGTACATCTGTCTCCTTTAGATATCAACCCGCATCTTGGATTAATTTCCAACCATATTATAATTATCAATATTCAATGTATGACACACCTAACCAACATGTTAGGCATTCTATGCATAACACTGGTGTCAGTGTCAATCTTTTGCCTAAAAATTGGCAAATATCATGGAATGGAAACTTTCCTACGACAACTGCAAATGGCGACATTTTCCAAAAAACAGGTTTTCAGACAACTATGTCCATATTATATAAGATGAAGTCAATTTCTTTGGGCGCAGAGTATATACATAACCCAAGACCCAATAAGACTTATGCAAACACAAAGAACTTCTCTTTTGAAGAAGAAACAAAATGGAACAATTTTAAAAATTTAATTGCTGTAAACTTTACCTATTATTTCACAAAAGGAAAAGGGCATAATCAGGGAAGTAAACGTTTAAGAAATAAGGATCAAGACTCAGGTCTTACCCAATTTAATACGGCTAAGTAACAACAAATTATTGACTATAGTTTGGGGATGAAATATTTTCCAATAACATATCAATTTGATACTATGCAGTGTGGTATAGCCTGCTTACAAATGATTTGCAAATATTATGGACAAGACTACTCTCAGTCTTATCTGTCAGGATTTTGCACTTCTACTGCAGAAGGTGTATCATTGCATGGTATCAACGAAGCTGCCATACAATTAGGTTTCCATACTCTTTGTGCAAGGTTGGGTATTAAGGATATAACGGAAATACCATTGCCTTGCATTCTTCATTGGAATCAAAATCACTTTGTGGTTTTATATGATGTCAAAAATGGTGACAAGTTTTATGTCGGAGACCCAGGAAAAGGATTAGTAACTTATAATCTTGAAGAATTTAAACAGCATTGGTTAAGTACCATATATAATGGCGAGGACAAGGGCATAGCTATGCTTTTGGAAACCACTCCTGCTTTCTTCACTTATAAGAAGGAAGACGAAGAGGATCGCAAAGAGAAGAGGTCTTTCCGCTTTCTCTTTGGGTATGTGAAAAAATATCGTAAGTATTTCGGACAAATTATCTTGGGCTTGATAGTCGGAAGCCTCTTGCAGCTTGTCCTGCCGTTCCTCACTCAGTCCATCGTGGATGTCGGCATCAAGAATCAAGATATTGGCTTTGTTTGGCTTATTCTGTTGGGACAGTTGATGCTTACAATCAGCCGAACGGCAATAGACTTTATCCGCAGATGGTTGTTGCTTCACATATCCTTACGCATCAATATATCATTAGTGAGCGACTTCTTTATCAAGCTCTTGAAGTTGCCGATGTCTTTCTTTGACACGAAACTCATACATAGGGAAGATGGTAACTATTTTATGGCTACAGCCACTGTGAGCACACAGGGACAAAATACCCTAATATTGCAACAGTACATGAAAGCCGATGTGAGAATCATCGTCAGCAACAGAACGTTGTGGCAGCAGGTATTTGGATAGTCTATGTCCGAATACCTGCCGTTTGTTTTTGGATGCATATTGTGTTGGTAAGCATCAGATTTTACGCAAAAGTTCTAAATTCCATAAATTTCTCCTAGCGAGTTATGGGATATTTAGAAATTTATCGTATCTTTGTCCCCGAATTGAGGCGTTCTTTGCATATTGCAAAATACAGAAACGAGCAGAAGTCCGCTCGTTTCCATATTGTTACCTATATAATATAGGCAAACGCCCAACTTCTTGATTTTCAATCAAAGTCCAATTTAGAACGAGTTATCTTTTTATATCTTCAATAATTTCTTGTTGCTGTTTCTTTTTGTCAATTTCTGCTTTTTCGTTGGCTAACATTTTAGTCTTCTCTTCTGCCTTCTGCCGTGCTTCTGCTTCCTCTCTTTTGCGTTTGGCCTCAGCAACTTCTGCAGCTTTGGTCTTCTCGTATGCGGCAATAACAGGATCTGAACTGGATTTAGGTCCATCCAACTGTTCTGATATTTCCTTAGCTTTCTTTAGATGTTTTGCATCACGTCTTCCGCGTGCATCCATCCATCCTAAAAAGTCTTTTCCGGAAGGAAGTTTTCCACATTCTAAAGCTATTTTCTTAGCTCCACTAAGAGCCTGATTGATTGACTGTTGTTGATAATCTTTGCCATAAACTGTCACCTCATTCAAAGTATGTGTCGTTTTGGGCAAAAGGAACAAAGTATCCGGCAAATTCCTAGAATATATTTTTGTCTCCAGATATCCTTCTCGTTTTACGGATGCAGAATCGAAGGTATATCTCATATTCCAGTATCCACGATAATCAGAACGCGCCCAATGTCCATTGTCTGTATGAATTATCACATCACGAACAGGCACATGCGTTTCCATGTCAGCAATTACACACGTACGGTATTGCGAGCCCACGATCGTGTCTTTACAGGCTCTCGTATCCTGTGCCTTGACAATGGAACTCATTAATAAGGCTAATATAACAAAGACGATTCTATTCATTCCTTTTTCTTAACGAAAACAAAGGTAATGGAAAGAATCGTCCTCTGCAAATATATTGTAGCTTATTAAAGCGAATTAAGCATTTTTTTACAAGTTACTGCTCTTCTATCTTTATACCTACATCTTTCATCAACTTCAAAGCATCCACATATTGTGCAATACCTTGGGCTACATCCTTGGCTGCTTTCATTGCCAATACTACGGTTTGAGGTCTATGTACAACATCACCACCAGCAAAAACGCCTCTGCGTGTTGTCATTCCATATGGACGTTCTTGCACTTTGACATAACCCTTTTCATCAACCTCGATACCCTCAGTGGTTGAAACAATACGATTGGCCGGACGGCTTCCGATAGCTAAATATATTCGATCAAACTTTTCGATACGCTCTCCGTCTGGCGTCTTCAACCGACATTCTGCAAGTCGGCCATTCTTACCGGCAATAAACACTTCGACGGTCGTCTCCCATTGAAATTTTACGCCTTCACTTACGGCCTCTTCGTATTCGCTTTGGATTGCAGGCATCTCTTCCTGTGTTCTACGGTATATAACCGTAACATCGGATCCCATACGAATGGCTGTTCGTGCCGCATCCATAGCGACATTACCACCACCAATAACGCCTACCTTCTCTCCATCCTTCAAAGGTACTTGATCACGACCTAATGCACCTTCGTTGAAGGCATTTACATTATGAAGGAAATAGGTACTCTGACTTACACCATGTAGTTTGCTACCTGGAGTAGAATCCATATTCTGAGGAACTGCGGTACCTGTACCCATAAAGATGGCATCAAAACCTTCTGCGAAAAGAGAATCTACAGTAAGTCCGTTCTCTCCAACAAGGGCGTTACATACGAAATTCACACCCAAGGCTTCTATCTTCGCAGTCTCCGAACGAACTACCCCCTTAGGCAATCTATATTCTGGAATACCATACATCAAAACGCCACCAGGTTCTGCCTGCCCCTCAAAGATGGTCACAGCAAAACCTTCACGGGCAAGATCACCGGCAACGGTAAGTCCTGCAGGACCAGAACCTATCACGGCTACCTTTCCTCGTGTCTTCTGTGGTAATTTCTCACGGCGAAGTTGCATCTTTGTATCGAAATCAGCGATAAATTGCTCTAGTTTACCAATCTGTATTGGTGTACCCTTCTTGCCAAGAACGCAATGCCCCTGACATTGTTTTTCATGTGGACATACTCTACCACAAATCGCCGGAAGATTACTCTTGCTGTTGATAATCTGCATTGCACTTCCTAAATTGCCTTTCGACAATTCGTGCACAAAATCAGGTATATCGTTTTCAATAGGGCAACCTTTCTTACACTGTGGTATCTTACAGTGTAGGCATCGTTGAGCTTCTTCGATAGCCTCATGCATATTATATCCTTCATGAACTACTTGAAAAGCATTTTGTTCGTCGATTTCACTCATACCTATTTATTTTAAATTGATTTTGTCTTAAGTTTGTAATGCAAATTTACATATTAACGCATACAGAATTTAACATTATATCTTATTCTTAACGATTTTTAATCATATTGACGCAAAGAATGCACAATATCTTTCATATTGTGCATTCTATAATTTAATTATTAGCGATTATGAATTGCACTCTCGTGCTCAATTCGTATGGATTACGGGAATTCGTATCTCCTTTTCTATATGTCGTTCCGCATCTTTTACCTTGACATGAATTTCTCCGGAATGTTCTCCTGCCCTAACGGTTAACACTAATTTGCCTGCGAAAAGATGCATATTAGGTTGCTTGAACGATTCCAGTGATGTGGCATCGCCATTACATACGGCTTCGAAAGTTCCTTCTCCTGACACTTCAAATGACAGGGCATCGGTAGCATTAGGAATTTCTGTACCTTCTGCATCTACCAGCGATACTGTAATATATGCTAAGTCTTCACCATCTGCTTTCAGCGATTCTCTATCTGATTGCAACTTCAAATTCTTTGCTTCACCCGCTGTCTTTACCATGACTTCACCCGTCTGTTGACCATCTTCACCGTAGGTTACTACTTTTATCTCACCAGGAGTATACTTCACATCTTTCCACATCAGCCTATATCTTGCAGCGCGTTTTTCTGCTTCCTGTGCCGTTGCCGGATGCCCAACTTTCCACTCTGCATCATCTATTTTGGCTTTATGGATTCGTCCCTGCGAAATTCCATTTACAAATAGTTCTGCACAAGGATAATCTGTATAACAGAACACAGGTGTTTTCTTTCCTTCCCTACCCGGCCAAGTCCAATGAGGTAACACATGGATCGTATGTTCTTTCTTATTCCATACTGAGCGATATAGATAATATCGGTCTTTAGGAAGACCAGCTAAATCACATGCTCCAAAATAACTACTACGAGAGGGCCAATATTCATCATAAGGTGAAGGTTCACCAAGATAATCTATACCAGTCCAGATAAACTGGCCAATTGTGTACGGAGCATCCTCCATTGCCGTAAAGTCTTCTTCTGGTAAGTTACTCCATGAGCACCATTCTGTGTCATATCCGCTTAATTGTCCATCCTCCCATGTCTTATCATTGTTCCATTCCACAGGAAACTTATATATTCCACGACTACTTACCGTTGACGCCGTTTCTGATCCTAACAAGAAGCCAACGGGTAATTGCTTGATATTTCTTCCATATTTGTAAACGCGATAATTGAAACCTGGAATATCCATCACCTGTGCAAAACCTGACTTCAAAGCATCCTCAGCTCTATCCATCCCTTGGGTAACAGGGCGCGTAGGATCCAACTGATGACAAATATTCTGTAAATGTTCAGCCTCATCTCGTCCTTCCTTGCTCCATTGATCTGGAATTTCATTACCGATACTATACATGATAAGCGATGGATGATTTCTATTCGCTCTTACTAGGTTTTCGATATCACGGTCGGCCCATTCTTTGAAGAATCTAGAATAACCATTTTTACACTTTGCATAGAACCACATATCGAAACTCTCGGCCATCACCATTACTCCAAGAGAATCGTATACCTCCATCTGCATCTGAGAAGGCATATTATGAGAAGTTCTTATCGCATCGGCACCCATATCTTTCATCAACTTTACTTGTCGAATTAAGGCTGCTTTGTTTACGGCTGCTCCTAATGGACCTAAGTCGTGATGTAAACAGACTCCTTGGAACTTTCTAGCCTTTCCATTTAGCATAAACCCATTCGTTTTATCAAAAGAAATAGTTCTAATTCCGTATTTCAGGCATTCGTCATCAAAGACAGTTTCTTTTCCGGTTGTCTTTTTATTCGAAGCTAACACTTCGATTTTCAGTTGATAAAGATATGGATTCTCCGGACTCCACAGTTGTGCATGATCTACAAAGATGTCAAAGTCTACATCTGTATTGGCTTTCTTATTGGCAACAGTTTTTACCTTGCCTTCGGCATCAAGTATTGTCAATCTCACCATTCGCTTATCCATGCGTCCATCCAGTTTCACCTTGGCATGAAGTTTGGCACGCCCTTTAGAACTTACATTTTCCGTAGTAATAAATGTTCCCCAGTCATCTATCTTGACATCGCCTGTTGATATCAACCTTACTGGGCGATATAATCCTGCACCAGGATACCATCTACTACTTTCTTCACGATTGTTCAGACTAACCTGTAAGAGATTTTCCTTTCCCTGATGGATATAAGGGGTAATATCTATACGAAAGGCATTATACCCATATTTCCACTCTCCTACTTTACGACCATTCACATAAACCACAGGTTCACTCATAGCTCCATCAAAGACGAGTTCTGCTTGTTTTCCTTTTTCTACGTGAAATGTCGTCTTATAATAGCCTTTTCCTATCCATGGTAAAGCGCCAGAGCGTCCACTTTTTTCGGTAGCCTCGGTTTCCCCATTTTGGGTAATAGCGACTTTCTGTAAGTCCCATTTCTTATCAAAAGGACCAGCAATAGCCCAATCATGAGGAATTCTCACACGAGTCCAGTTCAAACTATCGCGTGAAAATTCCCAATATTTAAGGTTAGTTACTTGTCTCTGAGCAGATGCAGATAGAAAAGATGTTAATATCAACATCATAAAAAGAAATTTCTTGTACATATAGTTGTTTTGTTTTTAGGTATTCTCCGGTTATCGGTTGATTTCGATATCTTTTGCCACGTTGTTTCTTATCTTTCTCAGATAACCTTGCATTCTTTTAGCATCCTTATGATCTATGATATCTATCAATTCTTTCAATTCGTCACGTATCAAGGATACTTGTCCACTTGTATAAGGATTAAAGAGAATTTCCTGCAACAAGTAATCATCCTCGTTTAATACGCCCTTTGCGATATTCATATGGCGCTTGAATGTCGTACCTGGAGCATCTTGATGTTTCATAACAGCAGCAAAACAGAATGTGCTCACGAAAGGTATACTCAAAGAGTAAGCCACTGTTTCATCATGCTCCTTGAAACTATATTCATAGATATTCAATCCAAGTTTCTGATACAAGTCCTTGAAGAAAATCCTTCCCATATAATCACCTTCATTGATGATAATCGCATTCTCTTCGCTCAATTGGTTCAAATTGGCAAAGGTCGGACCAAACATCGGGTGAGTAGAGACATAAGGATGACCACTCTGCTCATAGAATTCTTTCAGTCCCGTCTTCACAGATGCGATATCACTAAGGATACAGTCTTCTGGCAAGAATGGCAATACTTCCTTGAAAGCCGACAAGGTATATTTCACAGTTACAGCATTGATAACGAGTTCGGGTTGGAATGCCTTTATTTCTTCGGTTGTTGTAAATCTCTGACAATTATAGGTAAAACGAAGTCGACGGGCATCTTGTTCAAATGCTGCGACCTCGTGATCAAACGAAAGCAGGTCGATGAAGAAACTTCCCATCTTACCTGCTCCCATAATTAATATCTTCATTTTCTTATTATTCATTTACGATCTTCAACTGCTGACGCACACTTTCTTCATGAATCAACTCAAATACATGAGCTGCAAATTCAGGATCCATTCCACAAAGACTTGCTTGTGCACCTCTTTTCTCCAGGATTTCATTATATCTTCCTGCCTGAAGAACGGTCATATTATGTTCTTTCTTAAAGGTACCGATCTCACGACAAATACGGAATCGCTTTGATAAGAGATCCATCAGATTATTATCTAATTCATCGATCTGACTTCTTAACTGTCGTAACCCCTCTGTTGTGGTATGTTCATCACGAACAACAAGTAATCCTAAAATATAATCAAGGATTTCCGGAGTAATCTGCTGCTTGGCATCGCTCCATGCTTCATCAGGATTACAATGACTTTCTACTATCAAGCCGTCAAAGCCAAGATCTAAAGCCTGTTGACAAAGTGGAGCTATCAAATCACGACGTCCACCAATATGACTAGGATCACAAATAATAGGTAATTCCGGAATTCTACGATGTAGTTCGATAGGAATCTGCCACATCGGTAAGTTACGATAGATTTTCTTATCATAGCTAGAGAATCCGCGATGGATAGCTGCCAAACGCTTTACACCAGCCTGATTGATACGTTCCATGGCTCCAATCCATAATTCAAGATCTGGATTTACAGGGTTCTTCACGAGTACCGGACCTTCATAACCTTTCAAAGCATCAGCTAAAGATTGCATCGCAAAAGGATTAGCACTAGTTCTTGCTCCTACCCATAATATATCTATACCATATTTTACAGCAAGTTCTACATGCTCTGGGGTTGCCACCTCTGTAGCGGTTAGCATACCAGTTTCCTCCTTGACCCTCTGCATCCATGGCAAAGCTTCTTCTCCTTTACCTTCAAATCCTCCTGGTTTTGTACGTGGTTTCCAAATACCGGCACGAAACATATGACATCCTTTATCAGCAAGTTTTTTTGCTGTCGTCATCACTTGTTCTTCGGTCTCTGCTGAGCATGGTCCTGCGATAACAACGGGACGTTCGTTATCACTCGGTAAATTTAAAGGTTCTAATTCGAGTTCCATAGTCTGTTATTTTTTAAATTCGTTCTTTATTCTTTTTAAAGCTTCCTGCATCTTATCATCTTTTGCACAAAGGGATATACGAATATATCGTTTACCGTTATTTCCAAAGATAAATCCTGGTGTGATAAATACCTTTGCCTGATGCAACACACGTTCTGTCAACTCTTCCACATCGTTATATTCTTCAGGTATCTTGCCCCAAAGGAACATACCTACCTGTTTAGGATCATACGTGCATCCGAGTGCCTTCATAATCTCTTCGGCTATCACTCTTCGGCGACGATAATTCTCTATATTATTCACGCGATGCCACTCTTCGGTATTCGTCTCCAAAGCCTCGGCGGCAGCAAGTTGTATTCCACGGAAACTACCATTCTCGATATTGCTCTGTACCTTAAACATCCAACTGATATACTGTTGGTTGCTCATGATCATAGCGACACGCCATCCTGGCATATTATGACTCTTCGACATCGAGTTGAATTCAATACAACAATCTTTAGCTCCCGGCACTTGCATGATACTCATCGGGGTATCGTTCAATATCAGCGAATATGGATTATCATTCACCACGACGATTTCGTGCTTCTTGGCAAAAGCCACCAGTCGCTCATAGATATCCATCCTAGCATTGCCTCCGGTAGGCATATTCGGATAATTTGTCCACATCAATTTGACCCGACTTAAATCCATCTTTTCCAATTCATCGAAATCAGGCTGCCATCCTTTGTCTTCACATAGATTATAGTTTATAATCTTTGTTCCGAAAATCTTGTTGATAGCCGTATATGTGGGATAGCCAGGATCTGGTATCAATACTTCATCACCAGGATTACAGAAAGCTAATGTGGCATACATAATACCTTCCTTACTTCCTATAATAGGTTGAACCTCTGTAGCCCAATCAAAATCTACATGATAAGTACGCTTATAGAATCCGGCCATCGCCTTGCGCAATTCCGGTATTCCTGATGTAGGCTGATAACCATGGGCATTAGACTGTTGGGCCACTTCGCATAACTTATCTATTGTTTTCTTAGATGGTGGCATATCAGGACTACCGATAGCAAGAGAGATGATATCCTCACCCTTTGCATTCAACAGTGCTACCTCTTTTAGTTTACGACTAAAATAGTATTCCTGTATTTCATTAACTCTTTTAGCAGGTATAATCATTATTCTTAGTTCTTATATATTTATACTTCCTTGTATTCTCCCAATATTTTGATGTTTCTCACCAATGGTGTTATGGCATCGATACTCTGATGATATCTGGTCAGATTATTAAAGGTCAAATCGACATAAAATAGATATTCCCATTCTTGACCGATAATCGGTAAACTCTGTATCTTTGTCAGATTGATATCATAAAAGCTCAAAATAGTAAGTATCTTACTCAAGCTACCTTCTTCATGAGGTAAACTAAATACGATACTGGCCTTATCACATTCCTCTACCCTCTTTAGGAAAGAAGCCTTCCTAGGATTTGTAACCACTAGGAATCGTGTATAATTGTGTTTGTTGTCATGGATATCTTCCTCCATCACCTTCATTCCATAGAGCTTTGCCGCATATTCTGAGCATATAGCTGCCATACCATGGCATTTATTCTTCGCGATGAATTCTGCAGCTCCTGCCGTATCTTCAGCTTCAACAGCCTTTAGCTCCGGATGCTTTGACAGGAATATCCGACATTGTGCAAGAGCTACTGGATGAGAATGAACCTCTTTCAGCGTATCCCAATCATCATCAGGCAAGCAACATATACTATGTTTGATATGCAATTTATGCTCGCCAACAATCGTTGTACCCGAAGCACGAAGCAATTCATAATTATGCAACAGACTGCCAGCAATTGTATTTTCAATGGCAAGCATTCCAACGACCGTCGGATCGCGCTTAATGTTTTCAAATACCTCCTCGAACGTGCCACAGCAAATTAGTTCTATCTGCTCTCCTTCGAAGAATTCATGAGCAGCGATGTCATGGAACGATCCGATTTCTCCTTGTATTGCAATTCTCTTCATTTTTATTCTTCACCCTTCCGGGTTCTCCCTTATATACATACTTTACGAAAAACGGTCCTCACTCTTTAGAGCGGGACCGTTTCGTTATTTCTTTATAGTAGAACCATAAGTTGAAATTTACACGCAACTTCCCGCTTCACAAATTCTTGCAAAGTAAAAATAATAATAAAAAGATGCATATAATTTACTCATAATCCTTTTTGTTTCAAATTCAACTGCAAATATATAACATTTTATTCGTTTACACAAACAATCTGCTAATTATTTTATATTTTTTCTGTCAAATCCTAAAATATATTCTATTAGCTCTTCCGATAAATGTGTAGATTTTATTGGATGAGTTTGGGATCGTCTTTGCCTACCACGAAACGAAAAATTATCTAAACGGATTGTTTTTCCGATAAGCTTCTTCTACCTTTCGTTGGATATCTTCTGTACCTTCGGCTTTGAAGTCGCCATCTACATTTGCTACCTCTGGAGTCAACTCAAGTACTTTACGAGCATCCTCTTCTGCGCCCTCTTTATCTCCCTTTTCCAGTTTGATAGCGCCACGTTCCTTATATGCGATAGCTGAGAATGGATCTGCATCAACGACACGATCATAGAATTTGATAGCCTCATCATTCTCTCCTTTGGCATGCAATACACGAGCCTTCAGCATCAACACATCTTCGTTCTCTGCTCCAGAATGGTTCATCAACCAGTCTGCATCCTCACCAGCGCCATTCAAATCACCCATCTTCAACAGGGTTTCACCTCTTAATAGATATGCCCCTTCTATTACATGGTCATCTTTCAAATCCTCTGCATTTTTTGCTTCACATTGCGTAATACACTTTGTGAGCAAGGCAACACCAATAATTTGATTTCCTTGTCCCAATACCGCTCTAGCATGAAGAAATTTCACTTGAGGGTCATCGGCATCTATCGTCTCTGCCTTATCACACACTACTGCCATCTCATCATAATCTTCCATCATAAAGGCAATATTGGCCATATTCTTCAATATCAAGATATTATCAGGTTGAGCTTCTTTCAGAATCTGCAACTGGCCCATTGCCTCGGATAATTGGCCCATTGCTGTATAAGCACGCGAAAGATAATCATTGATTTCCAAATCAGTTTTGATTTCAAGTGCATGATTAAAACATTTCACGGCATACTCAAACTCACCTTGGCGTAAAGCTGCTACACCATCATATTTCAACACATCAAAATTCTTGGTCTCCTGTTGTTTCTTCTCGTTTTCAGGATTAACCTCTTGACCACTAAAAAGTTTTTTGAAAAATCCCATATAATATTTTAATGCTTAATCTTTTCATATATGTCTTCTGGAAGGACATCAATACGTGTCTGTTTAGGATATCTTCCGTTCATTTTCTCAAAGGCCTCACCCACCAGACGTTGACGGTCAAATCGATATTCTGCGTTGATATAGCCATCCGTACCATCTTGCGCCAAGATATAGCAAGTAAGATATTGCTGATACCCTACCACCTTGTCGCCTTCTGTCAAAGATATGCTTCCCCATGTTTTCATTGGGAGCGCCACACTTTTTACGACCGCATTAGGATACACCTTGCGGAATTTCTGCAAACAGACTTCCTTCAAAGCGATGGCATCATCACCACGATAACGGTCTTCCGTATATATTGGCATATATTGTGCGCGAAGTTGAGCATTCTTAGTATCATCTATCCCAAATTCGTGCTTAATACTCTTCGTAACTTTCTTAGTGGTTTTCTTTGTCTTTTTCCATATAGAGGATGCCTTACCGGCAAACGTATTGTCCGTCGATTTCTGCTGAGCCTGTGCTGCTGTCAGCGATAAACTGGCAAGCAAAATGATCATTGTTGTTCTTTTCATCATATTGGAATATTTTATTCAGAGGCAAAAATAACAAAAAAGAATTTAGCATAAGTCTGTATCAATGATAAAAATCTGTAAAATCAACGATTTCTAACACTTTTTGATATTTCAGGTTTCTTCTTTTATACTTTTTATTTTTATCTTTGCCCCCAATAGAATTATTTTTCATTCATGAAGAGATACTATATATTCATTTTATCATGTCTGTGTCTTTCGCTGAATGTTAAAGCACAAGACAATCATAATCTCAACATTCCTCATGGTTTGGATGTTGAGACTCAGAAGCATTTATGGCAACAGATGGTTACTGATACCACGAGAAGTGAGAATCTCGCAGACACTTCCAAGCCTGTCGTTCAGGCTCCATCGATAATCCAATCGTATGCATACGGATTACATCCGGGCCTCAACGCTTCGGTCGGCGTTTCTGCTTTCGCTACGTTTGGTAAAAACGTACCACACCATGGAGGTTTCGGACAAGATATCAATTTGTCGTATCTAACTCCACTTACTAAGGACGGTAAGTTATGGCTCGACCTTGGAGGATATTTCAATAACACGACATGGGGCGGTGACAGTTATCGCGATGTTGGGCTATACGGAATACTTGGTTACAAATTCGACGAACATTGGGAGGGATTCGTTTATGGTCAACTCTCAATCAGCAACAATTACG
>Ga0256404_1004454_pt1 | contig 26486 bp, 17 predicted proteins | sample RumenRJG_01DNA_FD_185990 | JGI IMG/M metagenome (GOLD analysis project Ga0256404, IMG submission 185990) | Bovine rumen microbial communities from Lethbridge, Alberta, Canada - RJG_01 | ecosystem: Host-associated > Mammals > Digestive system > Stomach > Rumen | place: Canada: Alberta | collected...
CAAAGAATCACAGAGACAGACGTACCCAGGCCATCCTTCCGCTTCGTGGAAAGATCCTGAACGTAGAGAAAGCTTCCATAGATAAGGTCCTTGCCAATGCTGAGATCAAGACCATGATCAACACATTTGGCTGCGGATTCTCAGAGGGCTACGGCAATGACTTTGATATCACAAAACTCCGCTATGACAAGATCATCCTTATGACAGATGCGGATGTTGATGGTTCACATATCGATACCCTGCTCCTTACCTTCCTTTACAGATTTATGCCTGACCTTATCACAGAGGGACATGTTTATGTTTCCATGCCTCCGCTTTATCAGGCTATACCTCACAACAAGAAGGAAAAACCGGAGTATCTTTATGATGAATCTGCGCTTGTAAAATATCAGAAGAACCACAAGGTCGGAAGCTATGAGCTGAAGCGATTCAAGGGTCTTGGTGAGATGAATCCGGAACAGCTTTGGGAGACAACCCTCAATCCGGAAAACAGAATTTTAAAGAGAGTTGAGATAGAGGACGGACGTCTTGCATCTGAGGTTACCAGCATGCTCATGGGTTCAGAGGTAGGACCGCGCCGCGATTTTATACATGATCACGCCGATGAGGCTGAGATTGACGCGTAGAAGAGATTAGATACATTTAAGGAAATATTATGGCAGAACAGATTTTAACAACCGAATATTCGGAGGAGATGCAGAAAAGCTACCTGGATTATTCCATGAGCGTTATCACTTCAAGAGCGGTACCGGATATTCGCGACGGACTTAAGCCGGTACAGAGAAGAGTACTTTTCGACATGGATCAGCTTCATGCTAACCATGACCACCCAACCTATAAGTCAGCCCGTATAGTGGGTGACACCATGGGTAAGTATCACCCTCACGGAGATGCATCCATATACGATACACTGGTTGTCATGGCGCAGGATTTCAAGCGTATGCAGCCGGTTATCCATGGACAGGGTAATTTCGGTTCCATAGAGGGAGATTCCGCAGCGGCTCCGCGATATACAGAAGCGAAGCTTGAAAAGTTTACCGATGACTGCATGCTGGCAGATCTTGATAAGTCGGTGGAGTTTCAGGCGAACTATGATGAGACACTGACAGAACCGGTTGTACTCCCTGCCAGAATACCTTATTTCCTTTTGAATGGTTCCGAGGGTATCGCGGTAGGTATGGCTACATCAACTCCAAGCCACAATCTGGGAGAGATCATTGACCTTATCCTCGCTTATCTCAGAAATCCTGCCATGGGAACTGCCGATATGATGGAGTATCTTAAGGGACCTGATTTTCCTACAGGCGGAATCATCGCCAACAAGTCAGAGCTTGTGGATATTTACCGTTCCGGAACGGGAAAGCTGAAGCTCAGAGGAAAGCTTGTATTCGAAAAGAAGGAAGGAAGATCCGACAGAGATAAGCTTGTGGTGACTGAGATACCATACACCATGATCGGTCAGGGTATCATGAAGTTCATGCAGGATACGGCACAGCTTGTGGAAAACAGAGTGCTTCCCGAAATCACAGACATTTCCAACCAGTCAGACAAGAACGGTATACGTATCGTACTTGACCTTAAGAACGGCGCTGACATTGAAAGAATACAGAACGTCCTTTATAAGAAAACAAAGCTGGAGGATACCTTCGGCGTAAATATGCTTGCCATCAATGAAGGACGCCCGGAGACCATGTCTCTTCGAGGAATCATCAAGGCATATCTTAAGTTCCAGTATGAGATTCTCGGAAAGAAGTACAAGAACTTACTTGATGCCGAGATAGACAAGAAGGAGATTCAGGACGGTCTCATCAAGGCAGTTGACCTTATTGATGCCATCATTGCACTTCTCAGAAGCTGTAAGTCCCAGGCGGATGCAAAGAAAGCTCTTATGTCGGGAGATATTGAAGGTATCAAGTTCCGTGACAGAGACAAAGAGTTTGAAGCAACTATCAGGGAGTTTACATTTACAGAGCGGCAGGCCCAGGCAATCCTTGACATGAAGCTCAGCAAGCTCATCGGTCTCGAACTTATCGAACTGAAAAAGCGTCATGCAGAGACTCTCAAGAAGATAAAGGAGTACAGAGGCATCCTTGGAAGCCGTGACCGTATGAACGAGGTTATTTCCGAAGACCTTATGTTCATAAAGTCACAGTATGCAAAGCCCAGAAGAACTCTTATAGAGGACGGCAGGGAAGCTGTATTCAATGATAAGGAAGTCCAGGAGATAGACGGATACTATGTTCAGGACAAGTTTGGATACTGCAAGATGATAGATGATGCTACTTACCAACGTAATCAGGAAGCTCTTGAGTCTGAAAGCAGATTTATCTTCAAGTGCAAGTCTACAGACAGAGTGCTTATATTTACCGATAAGGGCAATATGCATCAGATAAAGTGCCAGGATGTGCCTCTCGGTAAATTCAAGGATAAGGGCATACCTATCGACAACATCAGTAAGTACAATGCAAATGACGAAGAGATTGTTTATGTAAATGTTAAATCGGTACTTAACGGCAAGACTCTTGTATTCGCTACAAAGGACGCTATGGTGAAGCTGGTTGAGGCAAGCGAGTTTGAAACCGCGAACAAGCTTGTGGCTGCCACAAAGCTTAACGATGGTGATAAAGTGGTAAGCATTCAGGTGATGGGTTATGAGACAGACATCGTATTCAGAACCGGAGACGGTTATTTCCTGAGATGCTCTCTCAGTGATGTACCTTTACAGAAGAAGAACAGTAAGGGAGTTGTTGCCATCAAACTCGGAAAGGGTGATGAACTGAGAGACGTCTACCTTATGGGTGTTGATCCTGTGGATATAAAGGTAAACGGAAAGATGCTGTCACTTAACAGACTTAAGCTGGCAAACAGGGCAGGTAAAGGGACTAAACATTAAACATAATCGCGGGTTATGGTAATAAAATCGACATATAATTCACGTTATAGCCATAGCTTAAACTAGATATAATTAAAAGTTTATTGATTTACATAGCTTTTAGTAATATAAAAGAGCAAAGGGATATTTTTTGCATTAATCAGAAGGGCTGAATATATCGGCATCTGTATGTCGGAAATAACCGGTGAATAACAGGCATTTATAGAACCGAGATGCCGGACCTTTGTTTGTCAGAAGCAATCGGTGAAAAGTGCGTCTATAGAAGAGGAGAAAATAGTTATGGAGAAATTAAAAGTTGGCGTTCTCGGTGCAACAGGTATGGTTGGACAGAGATTCATCACACTTCTTGAGAATCACCCATGGTTTGAGCTTACAACACTTGCTGCTTCACCAAGATCTGCAGGACAGACCTATGAGAAGGCGGTTGAAGGAAGATGGAAGCTTGATGTTCCGATGCCCGAGTCGGTTAAGGGCATGATCGTAAAGGACGTTTCCAAGATTGATGAAATTGTAAAGGACGTCGATTTTGTATTTTCTGCAGTAGATATGAAGAAGGATGAAATCCGTGTTTTTGAGGAGGCTTATGCCAAGACAGAAACTCCGGTTGTCTCCAACAATTCTGCTCACAGATGGACACCGGATGTTCCGATGGTAGTACCTGAGATCAACCCGGATCATTATCAGCTTATCGAGGCTCAGAAGAAGAGACTCGGTACAACACGCGGATTCATCGCTGTTAAGCCTAACTGTTCCATTCAGTCATATGCACCGGCTCTTGCCGCATGGCGTAAGTTCGAGCCATACGAGGTTATCGTTTCCACATATCAGGCTATTTCCGGCGCAGGAAAGAACTTTGAATCATGGCCTGAGATGGAGCATAATATCATTCCATACATCGGCGGTGAGGAAGAGAAATCAGAAAAGGAGCCTTTGAGAGTACTTGGTACATTTAAGGGTGACCATATTGATCTTGCAGAGGATATAAAGATTTCTGCACAGTGCATCCGTGTTCCTATCCTTAACGGACACACTGCAACAGTATTTGTTAAGTTCCGCAAGAACCCGACAAAGGAAGAGCTTGTACAGGCGCTGAGAGAGTATTCAGGTGAGCCTCAGGCACTTAAGCTTCCTTCAGCTCCGGAGCATTTTATCCAGTATCTTGAGGATGATAACCGTCCGCAGGTTGATCTCGATGTTAACTACGAGAGAGGTATGGGTATCTCCATCGGACGTATCCGTGAGGATTCCATCTATGACTGGAAGTTTGTAGGTCTCAGCCACAATACACTTCGCGGTGCAGCAGGCGGTGGTGTTGAGGCAGCAGAGTACCTTGCAGCCAAGGGATATATCACAAAGAAATAAAATATATGATGCAACGTTTCGGCAGGGGATAAGACTTGAGCCGGCGGGAGTCAATTAAAAACGGAATCTTCAAAGTTTATTGAGGTTTCCTAAAGATAGTCAGAGTCAGGCTTTAGGGTCTGGCTCTTTTTATTTCTCAACAGTTCAGTCGGTGGCTGCCTGTCGTTTACTGCCATAAATCTCAAAATAAGTGAGAGTCAGGATGTGCATTTATGATATGATTGATATAAGTGTTGAAATACATCAGGGGAGGTCTAAAGATGTCAAAGATTAGTTTAACGTATTATGGTCATTCGTGTTTTAAGGCGGATTCAAAAGACGGTTCGGTTGTATTTGATCCCTATGAAAACGGCAGTGTACCGGGATTAAAGGTGCCTTCGGGTTTGTCGGCGGATATGGTTATCTGTTCTCATGAACATCATGATCATAATGCTGCCTCGCTTATTTCTCTGAGCAGAAAGGATCATGGTCTCAGTGGCCATAACATTCTTGTGCCTCATGATGATGCAAATGGAAGCAAGAGGGGTATGACAAAGGTATCTTTCGTGGAGATGGAAGACCTTGTGATTGCTCACCTTGGAGACATTGGCAGACTGCCGGGTGATGATGAGTATGAAGAGCTGAAAAAAGCTGATGTTGTACTGCTTCCGTGTGCCGGCTGTTACACCATAGATTCGGCTCAGGCGCTGGAAATCATTAAAAATCTGAAGACACCTTGTCTCAAAGTGCTGATGCATTTCAGGGAAGGTGCAACCGGATATGATGCCCAGGAAGATATTCAGCATGTAATGTCGGTGATCCCGGGGGTTCGCAGAATCAAGGCATCATCCCTTGAGATAGATCCGAAGAATGTTCCGGATGAGATCATTACACTGATTCCGGATCAGGACTGATAGCCGATTAGGATGGACACCGTCTTAAGTGAAACCATAATATCTTATGTCAGGGTTGATTTTGATAAAATCCGGAATACCTTAAAAGGGGTCACATTAACTGTATCGGTCGTCTTAGGAAAAAATATTATTGAGGTTAAAGCCTGATGAATGATAATAGCAATGAGCAGCAGACCTATGAGGGCAGAAGAGAAACGCATAACGGTATAAAGAGGATGATTTTTGTGGTGATAGCCCTGCTGACAGAAATCGTTCTTGTACTTTTGCTGTTTACAAAATTATGGGATTATGCCGAATGGATAAACATTGGCATGAGAATACTGGCTTTAGTGCTGGTACTGGGAATCTATGCCCAAAACAAAACGGCGGCTATGAAGATGCCCTGGATTATTCTGATTCTTGTGCTTCCTATCATGGGGGTTTCACTGTATCTTCTGGTAGGGTTGAATGGGTATACGTGGAAGATGAAAGATCGGTATCGCCGGATAGATGAGGTGCTTATGCCGATACTTCCGAAAAACGCCGAGGTATATGAAAAGTTAAAGGAAACTGATTTAGCAGCCGCGGGGGTTTCACATTATATTGCATCAAAAGCCCTGTATCCGGTTTATCAGAATACCCGGATCGAATATTATGACAGTGCGGAAAAAGGACTGGAAGCGCAGCTTGATGCTCTGGCCAGGGCTAAAACCTTTATATTTATGGAGTATCATGCCATAGAGGATTCTGTTTCCTGGAACAGGATCGAGGAGGTTCTGGCTGAAAAGGTAAAAGAGGGTGTTGAGGTCCGGGTTTTTTATGACGATATGGGAAGCATTGGCTTCATTAACACGGACTTCTGCAGGAAGCTTGAGGCACGTGGAATCCAGTGTCGTGTATTTAATCCCCTGGCACCGGGCCTTAATGCTTTTCTGAATAACAGAGACCACCGAAAGATAACTGTAATTGACGGTTACGTTGGTTTCACCGGAGGTTATAATCTTGCAGACGAGTATTTCGGCCTGACACATCCCTTTGGATTATGGAAGGATACGGGAATACGGCTTGAAGGAGAGGCGGTTAAGTCCCTGACCGTCACTTTTCTTGAAATGTGGAATGCTGTAAGTGATACTGATAAGGATGACGTTGAGTTTGGAAGGTTCTTTCCCAAGAATGCATCGGTTGCCGGAGAAGAAGCATTTATCCAGCCCTATGCAGACAGTCCCATGGATGATATACATGTTGGGGAGGATGTATATATAAGTATCGTTGAGAAGGCTGTTAAGTACTGTTATTTTGTGACTCCCTATCTCATTATCACCGATGAGATGGCCCACGCCATGGCTCTTGCGGCAGAAAGAGGCGTTGATGTCCGTGTTATCACTCCGGGAATCCCGGACAAAAAGATGGTTTACAATGTGACACGGTCCTTCTATAACTCACTGGCAAGACACGGAGTCAGGATGTATGAATGGACTCCCGGATTCTGCCATGCGAAGATGTGTGTTGCAGATGATGTTATGGCCACCTGCGGTACAATAAATCTTGATTACAGAAGCCTGTATCACCACTTTGAGAATGGATGTTTCATCGCCAACAGTGAAGTGGTACCGGCTATCCGTCGGGATTTTGAAAAAATGTTTTCTGAAAGCACAGAGGTTACGGAGGAATACAGTACTGTTAAAAGTTCATATCTTAAATTATCGCAGCTGTTCCTGAGGCTCTTTGCAGAGCTGATGTGAATGCTGTAAATCTATCGGGGGGATTCTCACGGTTGAGAATCTCCCCCGATGGCTTCTGTATGGATGATTTCGGGATGGTTCCCAATAGAAGAGAACCATCCCGTTTTTTTATTTATAAATTCTGGTTCAGGGAAATGTTCGAGAAGGCCGATGCCACTCCGGAAAAATATGTCCATGCGTTTTCTGAGATATTGAAAGACATGGGAAAGAGTATCTCGGAGATGGAAAAGTCAGAGTAAATTATACCCCCGGGAGATGATTCCATAAGGATCATTTTCCGGGGGTTTTAATATTGCCCAATAAATGAACAAAAAAACGGAAAACTCCCGTTGTTTCGGAGTTTTCCGTTTTTTTGTTACTGATTTGTTACCAAACTGAGGTCAACGTTATAGTTCGCCATAAATCCAGGGATGTGTTCCTGTAAAATCATTTACACTATATTATCCCCCACTGATCCTACTTCAAAAGGGCAATAGTTTCCCTTAACTGTTCCAGTGTTTTATGATTGTAAACTCTGTTCCCAACATCCTTGGATTTATGCCCCATGATCATATCTATGCACTTGCGATTGGCACCGGCATTATCAAGCATGGTTTCCATGGTATGTCTGGCTTCATGTGGGGTCTTATCAGCATTTATGAGGGTCATCACAGACTTCCATAATTCGTAATACACCGTCGTGCTGATTTTTCTGCTCTGATATGTGAAAAAATATTCTTCATCCTTGTCAACCCATTTTCTTACAAGCGGTTGGATCCTTGGATGGATGGGAACGATTCTGTCTTTACCGCTCCGGGTCTTAAATCCTCCTATAAATATCTTCTGCTCCATATCGATCTGTCCTGTTTTCATGGTCAGAAGTTCATTTAATCTGAATCCGGTATATAAAAAAATGAGAACCGTATCTACCCAGGGTTCAGAAACAAAATGCCACAGGTCTTCAAGCTGCTTTTCTGTAAATGGTGTTCTTTTTGTATCCGGAACCGGAGCAGCGGTTGTCAGTTGACTGTACATCTTATCTATAATGTCACATTCGAAAGCAAATTTATCGAGATGCCCCCAAAGGGCTTTGATTGCACCCTGAGTTGCATATCCACAGCCGCAATTATCAATGCTTTCCTGCATCTGATAGGCTTTGATTAAACGATACTTCACACCATAATATTTGGAACAATGTTTAAATGCCGATTTCAATGCTCCCCGGCTGCTTTTTGACAGTTTGGGGAGTTTGATATTTGCCCATTGCTGAAAAAGTATTGCAAGAGTCACCTTGTCCCGATCAATATTCCAGGGATTGTTATTGTACTGTGCAAGCATTATCAATGCAGATTCCCTTGTTTCTGCATACCCCACAGGTATCTGATGCGTATTTCCGGCTTCATCAGATACAGTCACCTTGATGATCCAGGGTCTTGTTCTGTTCCCCGATAGTCTGGTCACACAACCATAACCATTTGGATTTCTTTTACACATAAAAATATCACCCACTTTCTTGAGGTCTAAAAATAATCCAAAAATATATTATTATAAGATTATCCTCTCTCAAGTTTCTCATCTAAAATGAGCCGGGAGATTATATACGAGGGATGACTGTATGCCATCAAGGCATACCTGTGCATGAAAAAAGTAACAAATCAGAAACAAAATCATCCCTTTCTCTTAAGAGAAAAGGATGTCCCGGAGAATAATAAGGGTTTTAATTTATTTTTTCTTATTTTTCCTTATATTTTTGACATATTATGCCGTATATAACCGTAGTTACATAAGTATAGGTGCGTGGATGATGATTTAGCTGCATCAATATCGTGAAAAAGTGTATAGAAGAAAGGAGCATTGAAGCAGGGGTATCATCATTGTAAAAGTAACGATAGTGTTGCTTTACGGCTAACATCCAAGTACATGTACCATTAAAACAATATTGGGCAATATTTCCTTAAAAACAAATGCTGGTTAGGAACCTGGAAAAATAATTTGGGTTATTACTTAAGAGCTCAGCATTTTAACAGGTGCTTATGAATGTGAACAGGATTGCAAATATGCACTACTTGAAAGGAAAAAAATGTTTTATGAAAGGACAAACAAATGAGGAGAAAGTTTAACAAAGTTGCAAGTATGCTCACTGCGGTTACAGTCTCAGTTTCAGCAGTGGCTGCACCGATGACATCGATGGCATACACGGAGTCTGATAATTATGGTACTAGATCGATTGACAGCAACGAATCTATGGAGAACAATTATGGAACAATAACTGATAACTATGGTGATTTGGATAATAATAGCAGTAGTGGTACTGTAAATAACAACAACAGTTCCGGAGAAATAGGTTCCAACAGCGGTACTGTAAATAACAACTCCGGAGAAATAGGTTCCAACAGCGGTACTGTAAATAACAACAACAGTTCCGGAGATATAGACTATAACACAAGTTCAGGAACAGTTAGTAATAACTATGGAGATGTGACAACAAACGATGGAAATATCTCTAACAATAAATCCGGTGGTGATGTAGAAACTAACAATAAAACAGTCAGCACAAATGATGGTAGAGTTGAAACCAACTCGTCAACCGGTACTGTAAATACTAACAATGGTTCGGTTGACACAAACAATGGTACTGTAAGTACTAACACATCTTCCGGTACAGTGACAGATAATAATAAAACTGTTAATACAAATAATGGAACAGTGACAAATAACAACGATGGCGGTACGGTTAACACCAACAATAATTCAGTGGTGAATAACTCCGGTACTGTAAAAAACAATACAACTGATGGTACTGTTACCAACAATTATGACAAAGTAACCACCAATAATGGAGAAGTTGTAAATAATGCCGCAAACGGAACAGTGGGTACCAATAATGGTACAGTAACATCCAATTCGGGAATTGTAACAAGCAATACCTCCACAGGTACAGTTGTAACCAACGAGACAACCGGAAAGGTTACTACCAATAATGGCGAAGTTACTAATAACTATGGAACAGTGACCACTAATAATTTAACCGTTGAAAATAACTACCAAGGTGGTACTGTTACTACAAATACTTCAGAAGTTACTAATAACTATGGAACAGTAACTACTAATAACGCATCAATAGAAAATAACCTTAGTGATGAAACGTTAGGTACCGGTGCGGTCACAACTAATAATGGATCTATTGAATATAACTCAGGAAATGTACTCACTAATAAGGGATCAGTAGACGATAACTACGGAACAATAACTACCAATAAAGGGACTGTACAAACAAACCATGAGGACGCACAAGTTGGAAACAATACAGGAACCGTAGATTACAACTATGGAAACGTGAACAATAAATCCGGCGGTACAGTCACCATAAACTATACAACCGGAACAGTCGATTTTAACGACCAGACGATGGAATCCAATTATGGAACATTGACAAAGAACGCCGGAGAATTGGAGAACAATGAAGTAGGAGCAACAGTTGGAACCAATGCTGAAGGTGCTACGATAGGAACCAATGCCGGTACTGTTACAAAAAACAGCGGAACAATCAGTAATACAGCACAAACCGGTGTTGTGACTGATAATATGGCAACCGGAACAGTTGATGCCAACTATAATCTAATGAACTCCAATGCCGGAACAGTGGGAATAAACTCAGGTGATAATGCTGAGATTACAACCAACTCCGGAACCGTTACAGAAAACACAGAAGGAGCAACGATCGGAACTAATTCCGGAACAGTAGCAGAAAACACAAACGGCGCAACTGTAGTTGAAAATACCGAAGACGGAGAAATAACAACCAACTCTGCTAATGTAACCACAAATGAAGGTGCGGTAACCACCAATACAGGCGATGCTGCTGTGATTACAACCAACTCCGGCACGGTTGGAGAGAATATAAACGGTGCAACTGTAGTTGAAAATACCGAAGACGGAGAAATAACAACTAACTCTGCTAATGTAACCATAAATGCCGGCACGGTAGACACCAATACAGGCAATGCTGCTGTGATTACAACCAACTCCGGCACGGTTGGAGAGAATATAAACGGCGCAACTGTAGGTACAAATACCGAAGACGGAGAAATAACAACTAACTCTGCTAATGTAACCACAAATGAAGGTACGGTAGTAACCAATACAGGTGATAATGCTGTAATTACAACCAACTCCGGTATAGTTGGACAGGAAGAAGGCCCCGGAAAGAACTTTGCCACAATCACCAATAACAGCGGTATAGTATATAACGGTACAGGTGGTCTTGTGCAAAATAACCTGCTCGATGGTATTGTTGATTATAATGATAATGCAAATATGGTTTCCAATGTGGGGAAACTGATCCTAAATGCTGCAACCGGTAATGTTAGTGAGAATACAGGTGAAATTACAACAAACGAAGGCACGGTTAATACCAGCACGGGCGAGAATGCTGTAATTACAACCAACTCCGGAACTGTAGCAGAAAACACGAACGGAGCAACAGTTGGTACAAATACCGAAGACGGAGAAATAACAACTAACTCTGCTAATGTAACCACAAATGAAGGTACGGTGACCACCAATACAGGCGATGCTGCTGTAATTACAACCAACTCCGGAACCGTAGCAGAAAACATAAACGGCGCAACTGTAGGTACAAATACCGAAGACGGAGAAATAACAACCAACTCTGCTAATGTAACCACAAATGAAGGTACGGTAACCACCAATACAGGCGATGCTGCTGTAATTACAACCAACTCCGGAACCGTAGCAGAAAACATAAACGGCGCAACTGTAGGTACAAATACCGAAGATGGAGAAATAACAACCAATTCTGCTAATGTAACTACAAATGAAGGTACGGTGACCACCAATACAGGCGATGCTGCTGTAATTACAACCAACTCCGGAACCGTAGCAGAAAACATAAACGGAGCAACTGTAGGTACAAATACCGAAGATGGAGAAATAACAACCAATTCTGCTAATGTAACTACAAATGAAGGTACGGTAACCACCAACACAGGCGATGCTGCTGTGATTACAACCAACTCCGGAATTGTTAGCGAAAATACAGAAGGTGCAACCATTGCAACGAATACAGGTACGGTAACGGATAACTCAGCAAATGTAGGCACAAGTACAGGCGAGAATGCTGTAATAACAACCAACTCCGGAACTGTTACAGAAAACACAGAAGGAGCAACGATCGGAACTAATTCCGGAACCGTAGCAGAAAACACGAACGGAGCAACTGTAGGTACAAATACTGAAGATGGAGTAATAACAACCAACTCCGCTAATGTAACCACAAATGAAGGTACGGTGACCACAAATACAGGCGATGCTGCTGTGATTACAACCAACTCCGGAACCGTAGCAGAAAACACGAACGGAGCAACTGTAGGTACAAATACTGAAGATGGAGTAATAACAACCAACTCCGCTAATGTAACCGCAAATGAAGGTACGGTAACCACCAATACAGGCGATGCTGCTGTAATAACAACCAACTCCGGCACAGTTGGAGAGAATACAGAAGGCGCAACTATCACAACTAACTCCGGCACAGTTGGCGAGAATACAGAAGGTGCAACCATATCAACTAACACCGGTACAGTTACAGAGAACGATGCTTTAGTAAGCTCTAACTCCGGCACAGTTGTTACAAATCTTGAGAACGGTGAAGTAACTAACACAGCAAACGGTACGGTTGCAACAAACTATGGTGACGTATACAACGGAGCCGGTGGTGTTGTTTCCGTTAACGGAGCAGGCGGCTATGTAGATTACAACAGTAAGGCAATGACCTCCAACGCCGGATATCTTGTTTACAACAAAGATGGTGGAACTGTTGGCACCAACACAGGTGAGATTTATTCAAATGATGGTACTCTGACTACAAATAACGGTCTTGTTGACAATAACTCAGCTACCTTGACCACAAATAATGGCGAGGTTGCAGAAAATACAGGAACTGTAAACGTTAATGCTGAAGAAGGAACCGTAGGTCTCAATGCAGCGGAAGGAACAGTGAACGAGAACAAGGGTACTGTGGAAGATAATGATGGTATCATTAAGGACAACACTAGGGTAGTGCTCAAGAATGACGGAACCATCGAGATCAATACAGGCTTCGTTCAGGAAAGTACAGGAGTAGTTGAGGCAAATAACGGAGAAGGTGTGGTAGAAACCAACTCCGGTCAGGTTTTGAATAATGCGGCTGATGTTGGCACTAACACAGGTCTCGTTGAGAACCTTGCCGGTGGTGTTGTTGAAACAAACAATGGTACTGTTTACAACATGGGTGGAACAGTAAAGAATAACATAGGAACAGAGTTCTTCTCAGTTTCTATCCTTGATGGAAAGTATGCCGACAGAACTTCCGGAGAATTCGAAGCCTACAAGGATGCAAGCTGGCTCGGAACAAAGGGTGATACACAGACATCAACAACTATCCTTATTACTCCTAAGACCGGATATAAGATCGATTCCTTTGATATTCCGGATAGCTACCAGGGATTCGTTACTGCAACAAAGAACGATGATGGAACATGGAGCCTTACAGTTAAGTCAGGTTTGAACATCAGTCTTTCAATTCCTGATGCTACCAGATATTCTGTCAGTGTCGGCGGCAGCTCAGGCGGTGGAGGTGGATCGTCACATACCAGCCAAAGAAGTGTAACAGCTATTCCTCAGATGTGGGATCCTGCAAACCAACTCACAGTTGTAGCAGTTGCCAATACAGGTGCAACACTTGCTGCTCCTGTAGCGAGTGTAGTAAGCGGTGTTGATGTAGTATCAGCCATTAATATCTTTGGAGCATCTAATGCTCAGACACTTGGAACCGAGAATATCATCGGCGCAGGTGCCGTTGATTTCCACCATGTATTTGATACTGCAGCATCTAATGCAGTTGATGTTCCTATAACCGCTAATGTTAAAGCCGGTAATACTTACAGAGTGCTTTTCAGCGACACATCAAGTATCGATGTTCTCTGCACCTATGATGGCATCCTTTATATACCTGTATCAAAGGTAGCAGAAGGACTTACATATATCGTTTACGGCACAGCTACAGATCCTGCAGCAGCTATGATGGCAGCACAGCAGATGACAGGTACAGTTGTAACCAATCCTGCAGCTAACCTGGGAATATTTGATCCGGCAACACTTGCACTTGCAGGTCTTGCGTCATGATCTGTACCAAAGGTTATGAATCGTAAAGGACAGTGGATTTTGAACACATATTTATGATCATGTTCAGAAAACTCTTTTAAAAACTGGGGGCGGCTTCCGTAAGGAAGGACCGCCCCTGTTTTTCACTTAATCCCCCCTACTCCAAGGGGGGATTTTGGTGTATAATGGTCGGAGCAAATTCGGGGGCAGGCGGGTTTTGTTTTGGATCGGGCAAAAAACCTGAATCCTTCACTGAAGGAAAGAAATCTTCCCCGTGAGAAAAGGAGGAACCTTAAATGGCAGTAAAAGAATCGGTTTTGGGAAAGCTTCAGGATGGAACTGAGGTTAAGAGATATACATTGACAAACGGAAACGGAACAGAGGCCAGCTTCACTGATCTGGGCGGAATCTGGCTTACCATGGTTGTTAAGGACAAGGAAGGGAACAAGAGAGATGTGGTTCTCGGAGTTGACGATGTTGAACTGCTTCTCAAAAACCCCGGACACATGGGCGAGCCTGTGGGAAGAAATGCAAACCGTATCGGCGGTGCTTCCTTTGAGATAAACGGCAGGACTTATGAGCTTCAGAAGAACGATAAAGGGGTAAACAGCCTTCATTCTGGTCTTGATTACTGGAGAACCAGAGTGTGGGATGCAGAGTATGATAATGCAGGTCTCGGAAGCTATGTGATGTTCTCACTTGTTTCCCCGGACGGAGATCAGGGATTCCCCGGAGAGGCCAGGGTTTCCGTGACATATACACTGGCAGAGGATGACAGTCTCAGCATTCACTATACAGGTACTGCCGATCAGGACACGGTTTTCAACATGACAAATCATGCCTACTTTAATCTTGACGGATATGACAGCGGTGAAGCCCTTGACCAGATCGTCTGGATCAATGCTGACCACTTTACACCTGCCGACAAGTACTCAATCCCATACGGAGATATCGCATCTGTTCAGGGCACACCGATGGACTTTACATCACCTAAGCCTATAAAGAGGGATATCGGAACAGAGTTTGACCAGCTTAAGTTTGCAGGTGGATATGACCATAACTGGGTGCTCAATGATTTCGACGGAAACATCAGGCTTGTTGCTACAGCTTTATCGGAAAAGTCAGGAATCAGGATGTCGGTATACACGGACCTTGAGGGCATGCAGTTCTATACCGCCAATTACATGTCATCGGATTTTGCGGGCAAAAAAGGAGTTCATTTCGGACCGCGTCACGGATACTGCTTCGAAACACAGCATTATCCTGACTGCCTGCATAAGGCAGACTGGCCGACATCCATTGTCAGAGTCGGTGAAGAGTATGACACCACTACGATCTACAAGTGGGAAGTGAAGTAATAAAGGTTTTTATCCGGTGCTTTTCCGGAACGGAACCTGTGCCGGTTAGATGCTTCGGTTCATTGAGATTTGAGGGGCTATGTTTATGCTTCAAATAGAACCGGTACCGGATAGATACTTATTTTTAGAGAGGTTTTATTGAAAAAGTTATTTATAGCGGAGAAGCCCTCCGTTGCGCAGCAGTTCTCTCAGGCTCTCGGCATGAAGAATGTCAGGAGAGGCGACGGATTTCTCGAGGATGAAAACTATGTCATAACCTGGTGCGTAGGACATCTGGTGCAGTTGTCCTATCCCGAGGCTTATGATGAGTCTTTGAAAAAGTGGAGTTTTGACACGCTGCCCTTTATTCCCGGGGATTCCGAGTGGAGATACGAAGTCGGAAAGAGTACGAAAAAGCAGTTTCAGGTAGTTTCCAAACAGCTCAATCGTGAGGATGTGGACACCATATATGTCTGCACCGATAGCGCCCGGGAGGGAGAATATATTTACCGCCTTGTGGAGATGATGGCTAAGGTGCCGGAATCCAAGGAGAAAAGGAGAGTCTGGATAGACTCCCAGACCAATGAGGAAATTCTTCGCGGCATCCGTGAAGCAAAGCCCGAGAGTGCTTATGACAATCTTTCGGCCGCTGCCTTTTCACGGGCCAAAGAGGATTATCTCATGGGCATAAACTTCAGCAGAGCTCTGTCCCTTAAATACAGTAACCGCATAAGACGTGAGCTCAACATGGATCATAAGGACAAGATGGTGGTGGCAGTCGGACGTGTCATGACCTGTGTCCTGGGAATGATAGTAAAGCGTGAGCAGGAGATCAGAGCCTTTCAGAAGACGGTTTTCTACCGTATCCTGGGGGATTTTGACATCGGAAACGGTGCAGTGATCACCGCGGACTGGAAGGAAAGCCCGGGCTCAAAGAAGTACGCACCAACAGAGATATATGACGGAAAGGGCTTCCTCAAGCAGGGTCGTGCCGTGGAGTTTATGAAGAGCTTCATGCCTTTTCCAAGAGAGGCGGAGGTTACAGGACTCGAAAAAAAGAAGGAGACAAAGAATCCTCCGCTTTTATATAATCTTGCAGAGCTTCAGAATGACTGCTCAAAGATGTTTAAGATAAGTCCCGATGAGACTCTGGCCATAGCCCAGGAGCTTTATGAAAAGAAATTAACCACCTATCCCCGTACTGATGCGAGAGTTTTATCTACTGCCGTATCAAAGGAGATAGCAAAAAACATAAAGGGACTTTCCACCTATGAGCCGGTGGCGGCAGCGGCTCAGGAGATACTTGAAAACGGTTCCTGGAAAAACATAGGAAAAACCAGGTATGTGGATGACAAGAAGATCGCCGATCACTATGCGATCATTCCTACCGGTCAGGGGCAGAGGGAGTATCAGTCCTTAAAACCTCTGGCTAAGAAGGTATATGAGTTGATTTGCCGGAGGTTTCTTGCTATCTTTTATCCGCCGGCAGTTTATCAGAAGATTGCATTGTCCATAAGCTGTAATGATGAGACCTTCACGGCCGGAACGAGAGCTTTGAAGGAAGAGGGTTATCTGAAGGTTGCCAATGTTAAAAAAGATGCTTCGAAAGCCGCAGAGGGAGACAGCGGTACCGGAAGTGCTGCCGGTGACGGACAGACTGAGGGTGGACAGGACCCTGAAGAAACAGGAGACAAAGACGGACGCCTGAGTGAAGCGCTTTTGAAGCTTAAAAAGGGTCAGAAGATAAGCCTTCGTACCCTTCAGGTGAAGGAAGGAGAAACCTCGCCTCCGAAACGATATACTTCAGGTTCCATGATCCTTGCCATGGAAAATGCCGGAAATCTCATAGAGGATGAGGATCTGAGAGCTCAGATCAAGGGTGCCGGAATCGGCACAAGTGCGACCAGAGCCGGAATACTGACAAAGCTTGTGGATGATAAGTATGTGTCACTTCAGAAAAAGACACAGATTCTGACACCTACAAAGCTTGGCGAACATATAGCATATTATGTTAAGATATCCATACCCCATCTTCTCAATCCGAAGCTTACGGCTTCCTGGGAAATGGGTTTAAGCTCGGTTGCGGAAGGAAAGCTCACGGAGCGGGAATATATGGATAAGCTGGAGCAGTTCGTAAGGGAAAAGACAGAGAAGATCAGGTCAATGTAAAGGTTTGCTGCAATGGTGATCATCCGGGTGAACATAAAGTAGTCCGGTAATATGAAAAAACATGCTCTCATTTGAGATGAAAACGCAGCAGTTCGGCCGGTGAACCAGTACAACGTATTTTAAGTTTCCAGCACATTCACAGTTAAATGAAAACAGGAGAACAAAGTGAAAAAGAGTGATATGACAATAAAGGCCATGTATGACCTCAGTTACACAGAGGCGGGGGAGGCATTTTCAGGATGCACGTACCCTTGGGAGGTACTTCCGAAAATTCATGATTTTATCGCGGCCTACGGACCGACTCTTTCAAAGGAGGAGTATGATGAAGTAAAGCCCAATGTCTGGATCCACAAGACTGCCAAGGTCTTTGATTCTGCTTATTTTGCGGAGTATATAATTATCGGACCCGAGACAGAGGTCAGACAGTGTGCATTTCTCCGTGGCAATATCATTGCCGGTAAAGGCTGTGTCATAGGTAATTCCTGTGAGCTTAAAAATGTTATTATCTTTGACGGAGTGCAGACACCACACTATAATTATGTGGGAGATTCCATTCTTGGATATAAATCACACATGGGAGCTGCGTCACTTACATCAAATGTAAAGTCCGATAAGAAGCTTGTGAAAGTGCATGCTGAGGACGGAGACATTGAAACCGGACTCAAGAAGTTCGGTGCCATGCTCAGTGACCATGTTGAGGTAGGCTGCGGTTCGGTACTTAATCCCGGCACGGTTATCGGAAGGAACACAAACATTTACCCCCTTAGTTCCGTAAGGGGCTGTGTGGATTCTGATTCCATCTATAAGTCAAAGGATGAGATCATCAGAAAAACAGAAGATTAAACACTTTTTATAAAGGAGATTTTAAATGGATAACAATTACGGATCAAATGTAACAGTTCTCAACCACCCTCTGCTTACTCACAAGATTTCGCTTCTTCGTGATAAGGCAACGGGAACAAATGAGTTCAGACAGCTTGTGGAAGAGATCGCCATGCTTATGGGGTTTGAGGCTCTTCATGATCTTCCCACAAAGCTTGTAGAGATCGATACACCTATCGAGACAGCAAGTGTTCCTATGCTTGCCGGAAGAAAGCTTGCCATAGTTCCTATCTTAAGAGCAGGACTCGGCATGGTTTCCGGACTCACAGCCCTTGTGCCAAGTGCGAAGATCGGTCATATCGGTTTGTACAGAGATGAGTCTACACATCAGCCGGTTGAGTATTTCTGCAAGCTCCCTCATCCTATCGAGGAGAGACAGATAGTTGTATGCGATCCTATGCTTGCAACAGGCGGATCTGCTGTTGATGCTATCACTCAGATCAAGAGACACGGCGGAAAGAAGATCAAGTTTATCTGCATTATCGCTGCTCCTGAGGGTATAAAGAAGCTTGTTGAGGCACATCCCGATGTTCAGGTTTATGTCGGAAACGTAGACAGATGCCTTAATGAAAATGCTTATATCTGTCCGGGACTCGGAGATGCCGGAGACCGTATTTTCGGAACCAAGTAATGAAATGTAAAAAGTAGGGAGCATGCTCCCTACTTTTGTAGCATCATAGTGAGTATAAACCCTGTATTGCATCGTTCCGGCTAACCCTGTATTGCCTGGCCCCGACTGCAAGGTTTATGATAAAAAAAGAAGCGGACCGGTATAGAACCAATCCACTTTATGTCTGCCGCCAGCCGGACTTGAACCGGCATGGATAAACCGCGCGATTTTGAGTCGCGTGCGTCTGCCAATTCCGCCATGGCGGCTTAAGACCTATATAAATTAGCACATTATCGAAAGGTTTTCAAGTCGAATCGATGCCGATTTTGACCCATCAATAACATTATGACATGCCTGGATGCCCGAAAAAAAATTTATGATTATCTGAACAACAAGCTGACAGATGCGGAGCTTAAGGATTTTATCGATCATGTGAACGGATGTGACGAATGTATGGATGAGCTCAGGATCACCCATATGGTTTACAGAGGTGCGGCGGAGCTGGATTCCGATGCGGACACCAATTTGAACATCGACGAAGCGCTTAAAAGGACAATAAGTGATTCAAAGTTCTACCTTTTTAGACTGTTTGCCAGAAGGATAGCTGCTATGGTTGTGGATGCCATAGCTTTTTGGGCTGTACTGATCATTTTTCTAATGCAGATCAGGATGTGGATCATGTGAAGAGGAGATAATTTTGTCAGATAAACTTTTACTTATAGACGGACACAGTATCATGTCCCGTGCTTTCTACGGAATCCCGGAGCTTACCAATTCTCAGGGATTGCATACAAATGCGGTATATGGATTTTTAAACATCCTTCTGAAGGTTCTGGATGAGGAACAGGCAGATCATCTTGCAGTAGCATTTGATGTTCATGAGCCCACCTTCAGACATAAAATGTTTGAGGGTTATAAGGGAACACGTAAGCCTATGCCTCAGGAGCTTCACGAGCAGATACCCGTTATTCAGGAGCTTCTCACGGCTATGCACATTCCGCTTCTGAAAAAAGGCGGATTTGAGGCGGATGATCTTTTGGGAACAGTTGCAAAAAGAGCTCAGGCAAAGGGAGTGGATGTGACCATAGTTTCCGGAGACAGAGATCTTCTTCAGTTAAGTGATGAGCATATCAAAATCTATCTGCCCAAAACCTCCAAGGGAGTGACTACTGCGGAAATCTATTATCCCGATGATGTGAAGAAAACCTGGGGAGTAACCCCGTCGGAATTCATAGATCTCAAGGCTCTTATGGGTGACACCTCGGACAATATTCCCGGAGTGGCAGGTCTCGGACCCAAATCTGCCGAGTGGATAATAGAGAAGTATCATGACATCGAAACCGCACATGAAGCAGCCGTTTCAGGAGATCCTGAATTCAAGGTGCCCCGTAAGCCAAAGGCTGCCCAAATGCTTATCGATGAGTGGGATAATGCAAAGCTCTCCAAAACTCTCGCCACCATCAACATTGATTCGCCCATAGATTTTGAATATGATGACGCGAAGGTGGAGAATATGTTTAACGAAGAGTCTTTTGAAATGATAAAAAGACTCGAGCTTAAATCTCTTATCAGGCGTTTTGATGTAGCAGCTCTTAATATAGAGCAGCATCAGGATTTTGATCTTTCCCTGATAAAGTCTGTGGATGATCCTTTTATGGCGAAGATTGCCTTTAAGGATGCTGCGAGTCAGGGTGCTGCAGGTTTCTTTATAGTTCATAAATCGTCTGTTCTTGAAAATGCTTCTGGACAGATGGAAATGGTATTTGATGAAGGGGCGGATGCTGAAGCTTCAGAGCAGGAAACATCCGATGCAACAGAACTCTTCTTTGTGCTTGATGGCGGAAGATACTTCAGATTCCATGGCTTTGACTGGAAAAAAGAGCTTAAGGAGCTGTCCCTTAAAGAGGGAATGCATCTATATACCATGAACCTTAAGTCTCAGCTTTATGATTGTGATTTTTCCCCTGAGAGCAATGTTCTCGATCTGTCACTTGGAGCTTATGTCATTAATCCGCTGAAGGATACCTATACCTATGAGGATCTGGCCAGAGATTTCATGTCGGTGACATTACCATCGGAAAAGGAACTCAGGGATCGTTTCAAGGCGGCTTCAAAATCGGACACATCAGGCGAGCACAAGCTTCTTCCGACAGTTGAGGAAACAATGGGGGCATATACTGCCATAGTGGCAGAGGGATCGTTTAAGGCGGTTATGGATAAGCTTGAAGAGCTTCAGGAGACGGAGCTTTTCAGAGACATTGAGATGCCACTTGTATATACCCTTTACAATATGCAGGTGACGGGAATCCTCATCGATAAAGCGGCTCTTCTTGACTATGGAAAGGAGCTTAAGGCCGGTATAGAAAAGCTTCAGAAAAGTATTTATGAAGATGCCGGAATAGAATTCAATATCAACTCGCCGAAGCAGCTTGGTGAGATTCTGTTTGAACGACTGGGGCTAAAGGGTGGAAAGAAGACCAAATCAGGATATTCTACAGCTGCGGATGTGCTTGAAAAGCTTGCGGAGGAAAATCCGATAGTCAGAGATATACTTGAGTATCGTACACTCAGTAAGCTGAATTCGACATATGCCGAGGGCCTCCTCGGATTCATACGTGAGGATGGCAGAATACACGGAGAGTTTAACCAGATGGTTACAGCCACAGGACGTATTTCCTCCACAAACCCGAATCTTCAGAACATTCCTATCAGAACAGAGCTTGGAAGAAGGTTCAGAAAGGTATTTGTTCCGTCGCCGGGATGTGTTTTCATTGATGCCGACTATTCACAGGTGGAGCTTCGCATTCTGGCTTCACTTTCGGGAGATCCGAAGCTTATTGAGGCATACAAGGATGCCAGGGATATCCATGCGGTTACAGCATCCCAGGTATTTCATATACCGCTTTCGGAAGTCACAGAGCAGCAGAGGCGTAATGCCAAGGCCGTAAACTTCGGTATAGTTTACGGTATTTCCGCCTTCGGACTCAGTGAAGGTCTGTCCATCAGCCGGATGGAAGCAAAGGAATATATCGAAAGATACTTTGAAACATATCCGGATGTGAAAAAATATCTGGACGGTGAAGTGGAATTTGCCCGGAAGCATGGTTATATAAAGACTGTATTCGGAAGACGGAGACCGGTTCCGGATATCAATGCTTCCAACTTTATGAGAAGATCCTTCAGTGAAAGAGTTGCGATGAACAGCCCTATCCAGGGATCGGCAGCTGATATCATGAAGAAAGCCATGAACGAAGTTGACAGAGCACTTCGCGAAGGCGGTTACAAGTCAAGGATCGTTGTTCAGGTTCATGATGAGCTTTTGATTGAAGCGCCTATGGAAGAGAAGGATAAAGTGAAAGCGCTTCTGGTTGAAAAGATGCAGAATGCCGTAAAACTTAAAGTGCTTCTGGTGGCTGATGCAAGTGAAGGATATAACTGGGACGAGGCTCATTGAGATCTGCGGATATTTTGTGAGAGAAACGGCCCGGATCACATTGGGAGATTATTGACAGACGATAACATTTATAAATGTCCGGTGAGAGAAATGCTGAACAAGATGTTTCTCTCACCGGAACTAAAATCTACTGAAATTAAAAAGAAAGACTAAACGGTTTCAAGAAAATGGCTTTAATAGAAAAAACAGATATAATGCATCTGGGCTTTTTAAAAAAGGAGAGCTTTACGGGGTCCTCCGAAGGTATGCGTTATCGCATGTCCAAGGTGGTTTATAAGGATCCCGATACTGAACTTTTGAAAAAAATCGAAGCAGGGGAAGCGGATTATCCGGTGGATAAAAAGACCGGAGAAAAAATCATTAATCCTACAAAGGAAAGGCTTCGTCTGGGTGTCTGGGCCTGGCCGGAACCCTTTTCCTTTGATAAGACGCCGGAGGATAAAAAGCTATATAAAGAGCTTGCTTTTGATGAAGCCGGAGTTATGGAAGGACTTGACTGGCTGAATGCACGGAAGAGTGAACAGGACTGGGCAGAGCTTAGGATATCATGGAAAGACCGGTCATAGCGGGCAGAGCTTGGGATATCATGAAAAGTCCGGTCACAGCGGTCTGAGCATAGGATATCATGGAAAGACCGGTCGTAGCAGGCAGAGCTTGGGATATCGTGGAAAGACCGGTCATGACGGGCAGGGTCTAAGATGGTTTACGGAGACCGGCTTTCGGAAAGAAGCATTGCAGAATGAGGCAAAGAGACAGATGGTAATCGGAGTTATAGGAGGCGTCGGTGCAGGTAAGTCTACAGTACTTGACACCCTGGAAAAAGACTATGGGTTTGTGATCCTGAAGACGGATGACATAGCCAAGTCTTTTTATGTTGACGGAAATTCTGTTTTTGAAAAACTGAAAGGGCTTCTCGGTGAAGACATTCAAAAAGAGGACGGCACTGCGGATCTTAAGGCAATTGCAAAAAAGCTGTATGGAAGCGGGAAAGATCACATTCGAAAAAAGGTCGATGGAATAGTACATCCTGCTGTGTGGGAATACGTCCGAAAAGAAATCGGCTCCCGGGATGCGGATTTTGCGGTAGAGACAGCATTACCAAATGAAGCTTTTACAGATTTATGTGATGAGATCTGGGCGGTATATGCGGAAAGGTCAGTCAGAGTTAAGCGCCTTATGGAAACAAGGGGCTATACAGAAGAAAAGGCCCGTGATATGATTCTTTCGCAAATCGGGGATGATGAATATGGGAAGATCGCCACATTCAGGATCGACAATACAGGCTCCCCGGAAGAGACGGTTAAAGAGATCAAAAAGCATATGGATGATGTTTTATAAATGGTTTCACCGAAAATCATGGTAATCATTGATTCTCTGAAGGATATAGTGGATGGAGCGTTTTAGAACGATGTTCCGAACAAGGATGTTGTAGAAAGGTTTTTTATTATATGAGGTTTACCAGCATTGCCAGCGGTTCCAGTGGGAACAGTACATATATAGGTACAGAGAGTACCCATATCCTCGTAGATGTAGGGGTGACCATGAAGGCCATAAACACAGGACTTCATGAACTGGATCTGGAGCTTAAGGATATAAATGCCATATTCCTTACCCATGAGCATATAGATCATGTCAGGGCAGTCGGAACCATTGCCAGAAAATACGGTATACCTATGTACGGAACTCTCGGAACCCTCAGGGAGGTAATGCTCAATAAGACATTGGGGGATGTTCATAAAGACAATCTTTTCCCAATTCTTCCCGACAGTACCATGGAAATAGGTGACCTCCGGATATGTCCTTTCAGCATATATCATGATGCTGCGGATCCGGTGGGCTACAGAGTGGAGACAAAGGGTGAAGGAAAATCGGATTCGGCTAAAAGAGTAGCGGTTGCTACGGATCTCGGGCATTATGACGATTACATCGCTGAGCATCTGAGAGATCTGGATGGTATGGTGATCGAATCCAATCATGATGTTAAAATGCTCAGCACCGGACCGTATCCAATGTCTCTGAAGCGACGCATATTAAGTGACCATGGACATCTCAGCAATGACAATTGCGGACTTCTTCTGGATTCCATACTCTCAAGACGTGTAAAGCATGTTTTCCTGGGACACCTCAGTAAGGAGAACAATCTTCCGGTGTTGGCATTAAACACAGTCAGGAGGGAGATAGACAAGTCTGATTCCGAGCACAAATCCGGAGAGATAAACATTACCGTTGCCCACAGGGACCGGATTTCGGAAATCGTTGAGATTTAAGAAGCTTCATCCGGTGTGGTTTAACGATATATGTTTCCGACCTGCCCTGAGAAAAGGATTTCCATAATAAAGGCTTGTGTGCTTATGGGTGCCATAACTCCGGGTGATTGTATTTAAAAATGAAGGCAAATTATGGAATAATAAACTTGTTTTTTTATTGCATCGATGCTTATTATAGAAGAAACTTGCAGGCTGAAATGTGTCAGCGACTTAATGGATTCAAGGAGGTTTTATGAAAAAGGCGATTATTACCGTTGTTGGTAAGGACAGTGTAGGTATCATAGCGAAGGTGTGTACATTTCTTTCAGAGGCAAATATCAACATCCTTGATATTTCACAGACCATCACAGGCGGATTTTTCAATATGATGATGATCGTCGATGTCTCCGATATAAAAGAGCCTTTTGACAAGGTGGCGGGAGAGCTTACACAGTACGGTAAGGACCGGATCGGTGTGGATATCAAGATGCAGCTTGAAGAGATTTTCACCATGATGCACAGAATCTGATATTCATAGAATTGTGTTATCCGCGGAGTGATGAAGTGATACTTCGTTACATCATGTATTACCAAAGGAGAGTATATGGCGATTTTAAATGATGTTGTAAATGCTGTTGAGGTATCTGAGACCAACAACATGATAGAGCATAACAATCTTGATGTTCGTACCATAACCATGGGCATCGGTCTTCTTGACTGTGCGGCACAGGATGTTGATACATTTTGCGACAATATATATAAAAAGATAACCAAGTATGCAAGAGACCTGGTAAAGACAGGTGAAGAGATTTCAAAGGACTACGGTGTGCCTATTGTAAACAAGAGAATCTCGGTAACTCCCATAGCTCTTGCCGGAGGCAGCGCCTGTAAGTCGACAGAGGATTTTGTAAAGGTAGCTCATACTCTGGATAAGGCTGCCAAGGCTGTAGGGGTTAATTTCCTTGGAGGTTTTTCGGCTGTCTGCCAGAAGGGAATGTCACCGGCGGATGAGATGCTCATGAGGGCCATTCCCAGAGCTCTTGCAGAAACGGATATAGTTTGTGCATCGGTCAATCTCGGTTCTACCAAGACCGGTATCAATATGGATGCCGTAAGACTTATGGGAGAAATGGTAAAGGAAGCCGCTGAGCGCACTAAAGATACAGACTCCTCGGCATGCTCCAAGCTGGTTGTATTTTGTAATGCTCCTGATGATAATCCGTTTATGGCCGGAGCCTTTCACGGGGTTTCCGAAACTGACTGCATTCTCAATGTAGGCGTTTCCGGACCCGGTGTGGTACGTGATGCTTTGCGTAATGCTCAGGGTCTTGATTTTGAGGAGCTGTCGGAGCTTATAAAGAAGACAGCCTTCAAGATAACGAGAGTAGGACAGCTGGTGGCGAAGGAAGCTTCAAGGAGACTGGGAGTTCCTTTCGGAATCATCGATCTTTCTCTTGCACCAACACCTGCCATCGGAGATTCTGTGGCAGATATTCTGGAGCTCATGGGTCTTGAAAAGGTTGGGGCTCCGGGAACCACTGCTGCCCTTGCCATGCTTAACGACCAGGTTAAGAAGGGCGGTATCATGGCATCAAGTTCAGTTGGAGGACTCAGCGGTGCATTTATCCCCGTATCTGAGGACCAGGGCATGATCAATGCGGTTGAAGCCGGAGCTCTCAACATTGAGAAGCTTGAAGCCATGACCTGCGTATGCTCCGTAGGCCTTGATATGATCGCTATTCCGGGAGACACCACCGCCGCAACCATTTCCGGAAT
>Ga0256404_1004455_pt1 | contig 26483 bp, 23 predicted proteins | sample RumenRJG_01DNA_FD_185990 | JGI IMG/M metagenome (GOLD analysis project Ga0256404, IMG submission 185990) | Bovine rumen microbial communities from Lethbridge, Alberta, Canada - RJG_01 | ecosystem: Host-associated > Mammals > Digestive system > Stomach > Rumen | place: Canada: Alberta | collected...
CTACACAGGGCTTGCAGAGAGCAGCGATGCGCTGACGCAGCGAATGCTGGATGCGGGCATCATCGTCTCGGCGGATGTGCCAAACTCCACGAACATGATCGTCTCGGTGATCCTGACGTACATCCTGCCGATCCTTCTGATGTGGGCACTGCTCTCCGTCCTCTTCCGCAGGATGTCCCGCTCCGGCGGCATGATGGGAGGCGTGGGCAAGAGCAACGCCAAGGAGTACGTGCAGCGGGAGACCGGGGTCACGTTTGCCGATGTCGCCGGCGAGGACGAGGCGAAGGAATCGCTGGTGGAGGTCGTGGATTTCCTCCACAATCCCCAGAAGTACACAAAGATCGGTGCAAAGCTCCCCAAGGGAGCACTGCTTGTGGGCCCGCCCGGCACCGGAAAGACGCTCCTTGCCAAGGCCGTCGCAGGAGAGGCCCATGTGCCCTTCTTCTCCCTGACGGGCTCGGATTTCATTGAGCTCTATGTCGGCGTCGGCGCCTCCCGTGTCCGGGATCTGTTCCGGGAGGCAACGAAGAATGCCCCCTGCATCATCTTCATCGATGAAATCGATGCCATCGGACGAAGCCGTGACTCCAAGTACGGGGGCGGCAATGAGGAGCGGGAGCAGACGCTCAACCAGCTCCTCTCCGAGATGGACGGCTTTGACTCCCAGAAGGGAATCCTGGTCCTCGGGGCAACAAACCGGCCGGAGATCCTGGACAAGGCACTGCTGCGCCCCGGGCGCTTTGACCGCCGCATCATCGTGGATCGCCCGGATTTAAAGGGCAGAATCGCCATCCTGAAGGTGCACGCAAAGAATGTCAAGATGGACGAGACCGTGGACTTCAACGAGATCGCCCTTGCAACCTCCGGTGCTGTCGGCTCGGACCTTGCAAACATGATCAACGAGGCCGCCATCAACGCGGTCAAGGACCACCGGGAGTTTGTCTCCCAGAAGGACCTCTTCGAGGCCGTCGAGCAGGTCCTCGTGGGCAAGGAGAAGAAGGACCGCATCATGAGCCCCGAGGAGCGGCGCATCGTCTCCTACCACGAGGTCGGGCACGCGCTGATCAGCGCGGTGCAGAAGAACGCGGAGCCCGTGCAGAAGATCACAATCGTGCCCCGCACGATGGGCGCGCTCGGCTATGTCATGCAGGTCCCGGAGGAGGAGCACTACCTGAACTCCAAGGAAGAGCTCCACGACATGATCGTGGGCCTTCTCGGCGGTCGTGCCGCGGAGGAGCTGAAGTTCAGGAGCGTCACGACCGGTGCCTCCAACGATATTGAGCGGGCGACCGGCATCGCAAAGGCCATGGTCACCCAGTACGGAATGAGCGAGCGCTTCGGCATCATGGGCCTTGCCACCGTGGAGAGCCAGTACCTGGACGGCAGGGCTGCCCTCAACTGCGCGGATGCCACCGCGGCCGCTGTGGACGAGGAGGTGCGCAGAATCCTGGAGGACTGTTACCAGGAGGCAAAGCAGATCCTCTCTGAGAACCTGGATGTGATGGACCGCATCGCAGACTATCTGATCCGGGAAGAGACCATCACTGGAAGGCAGTTCATGCGCATCTACCGGGAGGCAAAGGGCCTTCCCCAGGAGGATGACAGCACGCCGAGGGATCACCTGGCAGGGGAGGAAATGACGGCCCCGAAGCCCGCAGGCAAGCCCTTTCCGGCGCCTGTGGAACCCGCACCGGAGCCGGAAGTTCCGATTTCGGAAGTTCCGAAATCGGAACAGAAGCCCGCAGAAGAGTCTGTGCAGAAGCCGGCGGAGGAGCCTGCAGAGAAGCTGGAAGAGAAACCTGCAGAAAAGCCGGAAGAGAAGAAGAGCGAGGGCCCCGTGGGGCGCTTCTCCGGCATTGCCCTCTCTGATCTCGGGGAAGAGGATTCCGATTCAAAGAAAGACTGAGTATCAGGAAATACAGATCCAGGAGGCCGGCTGCAGCCGGCCTCTTTTCGACGAAAGAGAATCCCCCGCAGGGAACACTTCAGGGGACAGGAGGTGGCATGCAGGAAAAATTTGACATTCAGGAGGAGCTGCACAAACTGCCGAAGAAGCCCGGCGTCTACATCATGCACGACAAAAATGATGTGATCATCTACGTCGGCAAGGCAAAGGTGCTCCACAACCGGGTGCGGTCGTACTTTCGCTCGAACATCGGCCGGGGACCTGCCATCGATCAGATGGTGAAGCAGATCGCCTACTTTGAGTACATCGTGACGGATTCGGAACTGGAGGCCCTGATCCTGGAGAACAACCTGATCAAGGAACACCGGCCCAAGTACAACACGCTTCTCGTGGATGACAAGACCTATCCTTATATAAAGGTGACAACGGGGGAGGAGTATCCCAGAATTGTGCTGGCGAGGATCCGGAAGAAGGACAGGGCGAAGTACTTTGGACCATTCACGAGCGCAAATGCCGTGCACGATACGATTGAGCTCTTAAACCGGATGTACGGCCTCCGGGACTGCCAGAGGGTTCTTCCCCGGGACATTGGGAAGGAGCGGCCCTGCCTCAACTACTACATGAAGCGCTGCACCGGCCCCTGCCTTGCGGGGACAGTGACGAAGGAGGAGTACCGAAGGCGCGTGGACCTTGCGGTGGAGTTCCTCTCGGGCAACTATGACACCGTCACGAAGGACCTTTCAGAGAAGATGCAGGCGGCCTCCGATGCGCTGAACTTCGAGGAGGCGGCACACTTCCGGGATCTGTTAAACTCCGTGCGCCAGGTCTCCCAGCGGCAGAAGATGACAGAGGGTGCCGGCGAGGACAAGGACATCCTCGGCATCGCCATGGAGCCGGAGAACGCGGATGCGGACGCCGTCATCCAGACCTTCTTCATCCGGGACGGGAGACTGATCGGCAGGGAGCACTTCTACATGAACCACGTGGGCGGCAAGACGACGGCGGAGATCCTCTCTGAGTTTTTAAAGCAGTTCTACGCGGGCACGCCCTACATCCCCCGGGACATCTATCTTCCCGAGGACGTGGAGGACCGGGAGGTCATCGAGCAGTGGCTGACCCAGCGCAGGGAGGGCAGGGTCACGATCCGGATTCCCCAGAAGGGACAGAAGGAAAAGCTCGTGGAGCTTGCGATGGAGAACGCCTCCCTCATCCTATCCAAGGACCGGGAGCGCTTAAAGCGCGAGGAGGGGCGGACCATCGGCGCGGTGAAGGAGATCGGAAAGCTCCTGAATCTCCCGAACCTGGACCGGATGGAGTCCTACGATATCTCCGACATCTCCGGCTTTGCCAACGTGGGCTCTATGGTGGTCTACGAGAAGGGAAAGCCGAAGCGCTCGGACTACCGGAAGTTCCGGATCAAAACCGTCGCGGGGCCGGATGACTACGCCTGCATGAAGGAGGTCCTGACAAGGCGCTTCTCCCACGGCCTCAGGGAGAGAGAGGAGCTCGAGGAGAAAAACATGGATGCGGAGTTCGGGAGCTTTACGAAGTTCCCGGACCTCATCCTGATGGACGGCGGCCGCGGCCAGGTGAACATCTGCCTGGACGTCTTAAAGGAGCTGAACCTTGACATCCCGGTCGCTGGCATGGTCAAGGACGACAATCACAGGACGCGGGGCCTGTACTACCACAACGTGGAGATTCCGATCGACCGCTCCGGCGAGGGCTTCAAGCTGATCACGAGAATTCAGGATGAGACCCACCGGTTTGCGATCGAGTACCACCGGTCGCTGCGCAGCAAAGCGCAGGTGCACTCAAGGCTCGACGACATCCCGGGCATCGGGCCGGTCAAGAAGAAGGCCCTCATGCGGAGCTTTGCCTCGATTGACGACATCATGAAGGCGGACGTCGAAGCACTCGCAAGGGTCCCGGAGCTCACAGAGAAAGATGCAAGGGCCGTTTACGCCTACTTCCAGGGCGAGGAGGCAGAGAAGGCGGCAGAGGGGAGAGGACAGGATGGAACCACATGAGAAGCGCCTTGTCTATCCGCTCACCAGGGCGCGGGCACAGGACTCCCTCTACTTCGTGACCGCGGACCGGTGGCGGATTGAGGGCGAGGAGAACGGAGAAAAGATCCGGATCGAGGGCAGGGGGCACACGGAGGAGGAGTGGGAGAACATCCTCCTTCAGTACGCGGACCGCGGCTTTGTCCTCGTGTGGCAGCAGGACAGATAAAACCCCGCGCTGCACAGATTTGCAGGATTTCCGACCTGGAAGACAAATCTGTGTCCGTATGGGGACGCGCGGTATGCTATAATCGCACTGACCCGTGAGGGATTACACTATGTTTGGGGACCGCTTTTTGGTCTGTTCGCTTGACGAAAAACGGGGGAAGGAACGGATATGGCAACGGTAAAACTGACCGAGGTGATTGAGAAGGAACACCTCACGAATCTCACACCGGACATCGCAACAGACGGAATCAAGATCAAACAGCCGGACATCAATCGCCCCGGCGTGCAGCTGACGGGATACTTTACCCACTTTGACCCGTCCCGCATCCAGATCATCGGCTTCGTGGAGCACTCCTACATGCAGCAGATGTCGGATGAGCAGAAGGAGACGATCTACGATCAGCTGTTTCAGATGAACGAGCCCTGCTTCATCTTCTGCAGGGAGCTCCACCCTGATGAGATCTTCATGAAGTACGCCGAGCAGTACCAGGTGCCGGTTCTGATGACAAAGCAGGCGACCTCGGTCTTCATGGCGGAGCTCATCCGCTGGATGAACGTGCGCCTTGCGCCCTGCATCTCCATCCACGGCGTGCTTGTGGATGTCTACGGCGAGGGCGTCCTGATCACCGGCGAGAGCGGCATCGGAAAGTCCGAGGCTGCCCTGGAGCTGATCAAGAGAGGACACCGGCTTGTCTCCGACGATGTGGTGGAGATCCGCAAGGTCAGCGAGGAGACGCTCGTCGGTTCCGCACCGGACATCACGAAGCACTTCATCGAGCTGCGCGGCATCGGCATCATCGACGTGAAGACGCTCTTTGGTGTGCAGAGCGTGCGCGATACCCAGAACATCGACCTCGTGATCCAGCTCGAGGAGTGGGACAAGGACAAGGAATACGACCGCCTCGGACTCGAGGAGGAGTACACGGAATACCTCGGAAACCGCGTGGTCTGCCACCGGATTCCGATTCGTCCCGGGCGAAATCTCGCCATCATCTGCGAGTCTGCGGCCATCAACCACAGGCAGAAGCAGATGGGTTACAATGCGGCCCAGGAACTCTACAACCGGGTGCAGAAGGCACTGACCACAAAACATGACGATGAGGATGAATGAAAATGACGCGCTCACCGAAGCCCTGAGGGCGGCGGCAGGAGCGGATAACGTGCGGACCGGGGAGCCGATGGAACGGCACACCTCCTTCCGCACCGGCGGCCCTGCGGACTATTTTGTCCGGGTACAGTCGGAAGAAGCGCTGCAGAAGGTACTGGATGTTCTGAAAGAGGAGAAGGAGCCCTATACGGTGCTCGGGCGGGGGACGAATCTCCTCGTCGGAGACCTCGGGTACCGCGGCTGTATCATCACCCTGACGGGCGGAGCAGCCCCTGTCACGGATACGGGAGAGGAGAAAGAGGCGCCGGACGCATCTCTTCTTCGCAGCATCCGCGTGGATGGCACCGTGATCACCGCGGGCGCCGGTGCCTCCCTCGCGGGGATCGCACAGGCGGCTGCGGCAAAAGGCCTTTCCGGCCTCTCCTTTGCCGCGGGGATCCCGGGCTCCGTGGGCGGCGGCCTTGTGATGAACGCAGGCGCCTACGGCGGGGAGATGCGGCAGGCTGTGACCGGGGTCAGGGTCCTCGATGAAAACGGAGCGATCCGGGAGATCCCTGCAGAGGAGATGGCATTCGGCTACCGGACGAGCGCCCTCCGGACACACCCCTGGATTGCGCTCTCCTGCACGATGGCGCTGCAGGAGGGGGATCCCCGGAAGATCCGGGAGGAGATGGCGGACTTTGCAAAACGGCGGCGGTCCAAACAGCCCCTCTCCTATCCCAGCGCGGGATCGACCTTCAAGCGCCCCGAGGGGCACTTTGCGGGAAAGCTCATCCAGGAGGCGGGCCTTGCCGGCTTTTCCGTCGGCGGCGCCTGCGTCTCGGAAAAGCACTGCGGGTTTGTGATCAACAAAGACCATGCCACCTCTGCGGACATCCGGAACCTGATCCGGGAGGTCCAGAGACGGGTGGAGGAGAACTCCGGCATCCGCCTGGAGCCGGAAGTCATCTTTTTGGGGGAGTTCTGATCCCCGGAGGCAGTATGCGGTTTGTGATCGTGACGGGAATGAGCGGCAGCGGCAAGGCCACTGCCATCAAGATGCTGGAGGATGAGGGCTACTACTGCGTCGACAACCTGCCGGTGCGCCTCATCGACAAGTTCATGGAGCTCGTCATGATGCCGGCCTCCGACATCAGCAAGGTCGCCCTTGGCCTCGATGTCCGGGCGGACAAGCCGTTTGCCTACGTGGAGGAAGTCCTCAATGCCCTTCGGGATAAGGGCTACAAGTATGAGATCCTGTTCATGGATGCCAGCGACGAAGTCCTCGTGCGCCGCTACAAGGAGTCGCGGCGGGTCCATCCGCTCTCCCCGGAGGGGAGGGTCGAGGACGGGATCCGCAGGGAGCGGGAGATCCTGAAGAACATCAAGTCCAAAGCCGACTACGTGATCGACACCTCGAACCTTCTGACCAGGGAGCTTCGCCAGGAGCTGATCCGGATCTTTCAGGACAACAAGCACTACAACTCGCTGATGATCAGCGTCATGAGCTTTGGCTTCAAGTACGGGATCCCGGCAGACGCGGATCTCGTCTTTGACGTGCGCTTTCTGCCGAATCCCTACTACATCGACACGCTCAAGCACCTGACGGGAAATGACAAACCGGTCCAGGACTATGTGGAGAGCTTTCCGCAGACAAAGCAGTTCATGGATAAGCTCCAGGACATGATCACATTTCTGATCCCCTACTACGTCAAGGAGGGAAAGAACCAGCTGGTGATCGCCATCGGCTGCACCGGCGGACAGCACCGGAGCGTGACGCTGGCAAACGATCTCTACGGCCGCCTGAAGGACCGGGGGGACTACGGGATCAAGCTCTACCACCGGGACATCCGGAATGACGCCATGAGGATGTAGACTGCATGAGTTTTGCAGACGACGTAAAAGAGGAGCTCTTTGCCCACATCTCCCAGGACCGCAGTGCCCAGCAGGCCGGACTGGCGGCACTGCTTTTGTGCATCGGCCGCTTTTCCTGGGATCCGGACGGAAAAATGCGCCTGGAGCTTAAGACGGACGATAGAAGGGCTCTGACAAAGTGCTTTACATTATTTCAGAAAACCGCTAATATAACTGCTGAATCGTGCGGCGGAGCAGAAGAGGGACCCATTGTGGTCTCTGACATGCTGCCGCAGAACCAGGTGCAGCAGCTTGCTGCGCTCTGCGGCTGCACGGACGGGAAGGGCACACTCCCTGGGCCACGGGATCTGTCCCGCATTCCTCTTCGGACCGATCAGGCGGCGCGGAGCTTTCTGCGGAATACTTTTCTCTGCCTCGGGATGCTCGGCGACCCCGCAAAGGAGTACCAGCTGGGCTTTGCCTGCACGGAACCGGACCTGTCAAATCGGATTCTCTCCCTGTTTTCCGCAAGAGACATCCCGGTCAAGCTGGCGGTTCGGAAAAAGAGCAGATTTGTATACACGCGGGATGCGGCAGTGATCTCTGATATCCTCTCCCTCCTTGGCGCCCATGGAAGTCTTCTGAAGTTTGAGAACTTCCGGGTTGTGAAGCAGGTGCGGGGAGAGATCAACCGGCAGGTCAACTGCGAGGCTGCCAACATCCAGAAGACGGTCACAGCAGCAGGCAGACAGATCGGAGACATTCAGTTCCTGATGGAGCGGGCGTCGTTCCGGAAGCTGCCGGAGAATCTCCAGGAGATTGCGAGGGTGCGGCTTTCCCACCCCGAGCTGTCCCTGACAGAGCTCGGTACCCTTCTCAGTCCCCCGGTCGGCAAATCCGGTGTCAATCATCGCCTGCGCCGCCTGTCGGAGCTGGCAGAGGAGGAGCGGAAACGGGCGGAGGATGAGAAAGAAGGAGGAGTATGATTAGAAAGTCGATGGTTGTTGCAATCAAGGGCGGCCTGGAGGCCAGACCGATCGCGGAGCTGGTACAGGTTGCAAGCAAGTATGACAGCAAGATCTATATCGAGATCGGAACCAAGCGCGTCAACGCCAAGAGCATCATGGGCATGATGTCTCTGGACCTGGGCGCAGGAGATGTGATGAATGTCTCCGCCGAGGGCGCAGATGAGCAGGCTGCCATCGATGACATTGAGTCCTTTGTCACCGGCACCAGGACGAAGCAGTAAAAACAGGTTGATTTTCAGACAGACCTGTACTAGAATCGCTTTAATTTCATAAAGCAAACCTGTGAGAAAGAGTAGTAAGCGGTCCGATGGACATCGCAGAGAGCGGCAGAGGGTGGAAATGCCGCATGGAGATCCCCGCTGAATGGACTTTTGAGGGCAGCCCGATCCCCGGAAGGGAGGTAGGAGCTGACGGCTACCGACACCGTGATCCGTCCGGAGCGCATGATAGTGCGTGCAGAGTGGGCATTTTGCCAAGATGAGTGGCACCGCGTTAAAGAATTCTTTAGCGTCTCAGAATTATTTTCGGAAAGACTGTTCCGGAAATGGTTCCGGGACGCTTTTTCATTTGCCGACAAGGCGAGGAGGATACCTATGAAAAAGAAAGCACTTGCAGCGATGACAGCGATGGTCCTGGCAGGCATGAGTCTGGCAGGCTGCGGAAGCAGTTCCACGTCCGGAAGCGCAGCGTCCACAACAGCTGCCACCACTGAGGCGGAAGCAAACACCGCAGCCGAGACGACCACCACAGCCGCAACTGATGCGGCTTTTGCAGCAACCGAGGCAGGGGAGGTGAAAGACCAGTCCGGAAAGACCTACAAGGTCGGCATCGTCCAGTACATGGACCACGCCTCCCTGAACCAGATCACAGAGTACATCGAGAAGGAGCTGGATGCAAAGGCAGCCGAGACCGGCGCCACCTATGACTACAAAGACTACTTCTTCAACGGAGAGGGCGATGCCACGACCCTGAACCAGATGGGCGCACAGCTCAAGGATGACGGCGTCGACATCGTCGTCGCCATCGCAACGCCTACGGCGCAGATCATGCAGTCCGTCTTCGAGGGCACGGACACGCCGATCATCTTCTCGGCCGTCACGGATCCCGAGGGAGCCGGCCTTGTTGCCTCCAACGATGCCCCCGGCGCCAACATCACCGGAACCAGCGATGCGCTGAACACCGACGCCATCATGAACCTGATCTTCGCCCAGAACCCGGATGCAGACAAGATTGGTCTGCTCTACTCCAAGAGCGAGGATTCCTCCACAAAGGCAATCGCCGATGCGAAAGCCTTCCTGGATGACAAGGGTATTGCCTACACCGAGCGCACCGGAACCTCCACGGATGAGATCAACCAGGCTGTGGATGCCCTGATTGCAGACGGTGTGGATGCGGTCTTCACGCCCACCGACAACACGATCATGAACGCAGAGCTCGCCATCTATGAGAAGTTCATCGATGCCGGTATTCCGCACTACACCGGCGCCGACTCCTTCGCCTTAAACGGCGCGTTCCTCGGCTTCGGCATCAACTATGCGGACCTCGGAACCAAGACCGGTGACATCGTCGCCGACATCCTGGGCGGCGCAGATCCTGCCGCCTACCCGGTTGTGACGCTCGACAGCGGCATTGCCACGATCAACACCGACACGGCTTCTGCCCTTGGCATTGATCTTGACACCGTCGAGACGGCCTTCCAGCCGTACTGCTCCGACATCCAGGAGATCACGACCGGCGAGAGCTTTACCGACTGATTCCGGACAGAAACCAGAGAAATATCGCAGGAAGTGCCCGGAAAAGGTTGTATTTTCCGGGCACTTCTTTAGAATCAAAGTAGCGTTCTGCTGACAACTCCCAAGGAGGTGACACCGTGGGCTTTTTTACGGTCGGTATCGTGCAGACGGCGCTGGAAGTAGGCCTTGTCTACTCTCTGATTGCGCTGTCCCTGTTTCTGAGTTTTTCCATCCTGGACATCTGCGATCTGTCCACAGACGGCTGCTACACGCTGGGCTGTGCGGTGGGCGCCGTGATGACGGTTGCGGGGCATCCCATCGCCGGGATCTTCTGTGCGATGCTAGCCGGCGTCTGCTCGGGCTTTGTGACAGCCCTTCTGCAGACCGTGTTCGGCGTGCCGTCGATCCTCGCCGGCATCATCGTGAACACCGGTCTCTACACGATCAACCTGGCGGTCATGGGCTTTTCATCCAACGTCTCAATCTTCGGCACGGACACCGTATTCTCCCTGTGGGGGAATCTCTCGGACAGCGCCTTCTGGAAGTCCTGGAGCGACTTCTTCCTGCTGCTTCTCATTGCGGCGGTGGTCTGCGTCCTCCTCAATTTTTTCCTGAAGACAAGGCTTGGGCTCTCCATCCGGGCGACCGGTGACAGCAGGCCCATGGTGCGGGCTTCCTCCATCAACCCGAACCTGATGGTGATCATCGGCCTGTGTCTGTCCAACTCCCTGACGGGCCTCGCCGGGTCCCTGATTGCCCAGTACAACAAGATGTCCGACATCAACCTCGGCACCGGCATGGTGACGATCGCCCTGGCATCGCTGATCATCGGCGAGACGCTTTTTGGAAGAGGACGGATGATGATCCGCATTGTGGGCGTCGTGGCGGGCGCCGTGCTCTACCGCTTCATCATGGCGATCGCTCTGCGGCTCAACGTCCCGACGGAGGCCTTCAAGCTCGTCTCCGCCCTGATCGTCGCCATCGCCATCGCGGCACCGGAGGCAAAGCGCCTCATCTCCTTTGAGTCCCGCAGGATCAGGACCAGAAGGGCGCGGATGGCACAGGCGGCAGGGAGCAGAAAGAAAGGGGGAATGCAGTAATGCTGGAGATCAATTCCATCAGTAAGACCTTTCATCCCGGAACCGTAAACGAGAAACGGGCGCTCGTCGACCTCTCCCTGGACCTTGCGGATGGGGACTTTGCGACGATTGTCGGCTCAAACGGCGCGGGAAAGTCCACGCTCTTCAACGCGATCGCGGGCTCGTTTCTGACGGACTCCGGGACCATCCTCCTCGACGGACAGGACATCACGTTCCTGCCGGAGCATAAGCGCAGCCGCTTCATCGGGCGCCTGTTTCAGGACCCGCTGATGGGGACAGCCCCGCACATGACGATCGAGGAGAACCTCTCGATTGCCTACCTTCGCGCCTCCGGCACGGAGAAGAAGAGCATTGCAAAGCGCATCGCCCAGAGCTTTACGACGATCAGCAGAACGGATGAGGAGCTGTTCCGCGAGAAGCTCTCCCTCCTCGACATGGGCCTCGAGGACCGCATGTCCACCCAGGTGGGGCTTCTCTCCGGAGGCCAGCGCCAGGCGCTGACGCTCCTCATGGCGACGATCGTGACGCCGAAGCTTCTGCTCCTCGATGAGCACACGGCAGCCCTGGACCCTGCAACCGCAGAGAAGGTGCTGGAGCTGACAAAGCGGATCGTCGCGGAAAAGCACATCACCTGTCTCATGGTCACTCACAACATGACGCAGGCCCTGGAGATGGGAAACCGCACGCTCATGATGGACGGCGGAAAGATCGTCCTGGACGTCTCCGGCAGGGAGCGGGAGGCGATGACGGTGGAGGATCTTCTGGAGAAGTTTGCCCAGAGGGCGGGCGAGAAGCTCGACAACGACAGGATTCTGCTCTCCTCAGAGAAGAAACAGGCTGGAGCCTGAGCTGGTGCCTGAGCTGGAGCCTGAGCTGGCGCCTGAGCTGGTGCCTGAGCGCCGGCGGCAGAATGCAGGCAGATATCCTTCCGGATCAGAATGAAAAACACCAAAGGCGCCCGTTGGGGCGCCTTTGGTGTGAAAGGAGATGCTTGAATGAAAGTGAAATGCCAGGAAAAAATCTCCATAAAAGGGAGGATGCCGGGTATCCGAAGATACCCGGCACATTATGAAAAAGTTGTTGTATGAGGTATCGATCCTGACTTGATCTCTACGGTTTTTATATTAGCCGCCAATCATGGACAAAGTTTAACCCTCATTTGAATAAATCGTAACGGTTTTGTGAACGAAATATGAACGAAACAATGCTGCAGGCGCGGCTCTGTGAGAGGGTGGTGCCGGTGGGACGCGGGGCGGATGCGCTCCTTCATAGAATGCAGGAAACAAGCGTTCCCGGGGACCCGGCGTTTGTGTCGGAGGCCCCCTCCTTTGGTGCCCATGGGACGCTCTACCTTGCCCTGGATGACAGGGTGATGGAGACGCTCCGGATGAAGGGCATCCCCTGTGCCTGCGTTCTTCCGGAAAAGGGCACCGCCCCGGATTTTGCCGGGGCAAAGATCCTCCTCTCCTCCCCCTGGGACATCGACGCGGGTGACTTTGAGAAAATATACCGGAGGCTCTACCACCTCCCCTGGATCATCGGCACGACGCCCCGGCTCCTCCTGCGGGAGATGATGCTCTCTGACATACCGGCTCTCTATGCGCTCTATGATGGGGAGGCGAAGCGGTATCTGCCGCCTCTGCCCGACGACCCGGAGGAGGAGAAGAAGATCCTGCGCGCCTATATCGAAAAGGTCTACGGCCTGATGGGCTACGGGTACTGGGCAGTCATCGAGAGAAAGACGGGGGAACTTGTCGGCAGGGCAGGCTTTGGCGTCCCCGCAAGGGAAGAGGACCCGGCAGAGCTCGGGTATGTCATCCGGCGGGACAAAAGAGAAAAGGGGTATGCAAAGGAGGCAGTGCAGGCCGCCATCGACTATGAGAGACGGATGCTTTGCTTTCCCGGCGTCATCGCCCTGACGGAGGTAGAAAACATTCCATCGAGGCGGCTTCTTGTCTCCCTTGGCTTTCGGGAACTGCCGCGGCAGAAGGACGGACTCTGTCGATATGCTTTATAAATCAGCCCCCCTGCGGTAGAATAGAGCGGTCCTTTTTTGGGAACGCATCCCGGAAAGAAGATCATTCCAGCACACAAGGCCAAAACGGCCGGAAAGGAATACCATGATCAATCAGCACTACCTGGACATGCTGGGGCACAAGTCCGTGATCCGGGAGCTGTCGGAGTACGCGACAGCGCGCGGGGAGGAGATCGGCTATGAGAACGTCTTTGACTACAGCCTCGGGAACCCCTCTGTCCCTGCGCCGGCTGCGTTTACCGACACCGCCATCCGCCTTCTTCAGACCGAGGAGCCGGTGAAGCTCCACGGCTACAGCCCGAGCCTGGGCCTTCCGGGAGTGAAGGCAAAGATTGCCGCCTCCCTCACAAGGCGCTTTGGCATCCCCTACACCCCCGAGCACATCTTCCCGACCTCCGGCTGCGCCGGCGCCATTGCCCACGCCCTGCGGGCGGTGACAAAGCCGGGAGATGACGTCCTGGTCTTTGCGCCGTTCTTCCCGGAGTACGGTCCCTACATCAATGATACAGGCGCCCATATGCAGATCGTTCCCGCAAAGGCGCCGGCGTTCCAGGTGAACTTTGACGCTCTGGAGGACATGCTGACACCAAACGTCGCGGCGGTCCTTGTCAATTCCCCGAACAACCCCTCCGGCATTGTCTACTCGGAGGAGACCCTGGAGCGCCTTGCCGCCATCCTGACAGAGAAGTCGAAGGCCTTTGGCCACAACATCTTCCTGATCTCCGATGAGCCCTACCGGGAGATTGCCTATGACGGAAAGACCGTGCCGTACCCGGCAAAGTTCTACCCCCACACGCTGACCTGCTACTCCTTCTCAAAGTCCCTCTCCGTCCCCGGAGAGCGAATCGGATATGTGGCGGTGAATCCCCTCTGTGAGGCAGCGGACAAGCTCGTCCCCATGATGGGCCAGATTTCCCGCGGCATCGGGCACAACTGTCCCTCCTCCCTGATTCAGCTCGCTGCGGCAGAGGCGGTGGATGAGACCGCGGACCTCTCCGTCTATGAGACGAACATGAACCTGCTCTATGACACCTTCCAGGAGCTTGGCTTTAGGGTGCAGCGCCCCGGCGGGACGTTCTACATCATGCCGAAGGCCCTGGAGGAGGACGCGGGCGCATTCTGCAGGAAGGCGCTGAAGTATGACCTGATCTTTGTTCCCTGCGAGGGCTTTCACGCCCCGGGGTACTTCCGGGTCGCCTATTGCATTGACACGGAGAAGGTGAAGCGCTCGCTTCCCGTCATCCGCACATTCGTGGAAAAGGAGTATCCAAATCGATGAATCTGCTCAAAGCCGCCCTCTTCGGACTCGTGGAGGGCATCACGGAATGGCTTCCGGTCTCCAGCACCGGGCACATGATCCTGCTGGATGAGTTTGTGAAGCTCGACGTCTCGGAGGACTTCTGGAACCTGTTCCTCGTGGTGATCCAGTTCGGCGCGATCCTTGCGGTCATCCTCCTGTACTGGAAGACCATCTGGCCGCTCGGCATCTACCGGCACCGCAAGCGCACGAGAGTCGTGTGGAAGAAGAACACCCTGCAGCTCTGGGCAAAGACGATCATCGCCTGCATTCCCGCAGCAGTGGTGGGTGTCCTTCTCGATGACTGGCTGGATGCCCATCTCTACAACTGGGTGGTCGTCTCCATCATGCTGATTGTGGTCGGCGCTGCCTTCATTGTCGTGGAGAACATCGAGGCGAAGAAGAATCAGGAGCCCCGGGTTCGGAGCCTGGACGAGCTCTCCTACAAGGATGCGCTGATCATCGGCCTGTTTCAGCTGGTCGCGGCGTGCCTTCCCGGCACCTCCCGTTCCGGCGCCACGATCATCGGAGGCCTCATCATCGGCGTCTCCCGCACGGCTGCGGCGGAGTTTACCTTTGTCCTTGCGATCCCGGTCATGGCAGGTGCCTCACTTCTGAAGATCGTCAAGTACAACGGTGCCCTGACCGGGGATGAGAAGATGATCCTTGCCGTCGGCATGATCGTCGCCTTCGTGGTGTCCATGTTCATCATCCGGTTCCTGATGAACTACATCCGCCGCCACGACTTCAAGGTCTTCGGCTGGTACCGCATTGCCCTCGGCGCCGCGGTGATCCTGTACTTCACGCTCCGGGGATAAAGTGCCCAAAAGAGATCACAAAAGGGAACGGTTTGCAAGAGAAAATCACAAAATTAGCAATATGCCCAAACTTTTCCGATTTTTTCAGTAAACTTTATTGACATCCTTTCTTCCATGTGCTAAGTTAACTCACAGATCAAACAGACAGATCAGTGACAGGAAATCGACAGCTGAGTATGGCATCGTCCGGTCGAAAGGAGAGAGTTATGGCTGAAAAGAAGCCTACCGCAAAGGTGAAGTCCGGAGTTATCAAGACTCCTGAGACAAAGAAAGCTCCTGCAGCGCCCGCAAAGGCCGCTCCGGAGAAGAAGGAAGCAGTAAAGGCTGCAGCAGCAGTCAAGGCAGAAGAGAAGAGAGAGGCAAAGGAAATGACAGAGAAGAAGACCACCGCTGCAAAGGCACCTGCAGCAAAGACCACCACCGCTAAGAAGCCTGCGGCAAAGAAGGCTGCAGCACCGAAGAAGGAAGAGCTCAAGGCAGAAGTTACCCTTCAGTTCAACGGCAACGACTACACCGCAGAGCGTCTGATCCAGTCCGCAAAGGATGTCTGGCAGTACGATATGGGCAGAGACGTTGCAGACTTCAAGTCCGTCAAGATCTTTGTGAAGCCTGATGACAGGAAGGCATACGCTGTGGTCAACGAGACCGAGCAGCTGAGCTTCGACATCTGAGTTCTGAGAACAGCATAGTAATAGGAAGAGGAAGCAGGTCCGCCTGTTTCCTCTTTTTTGCTGCCCTGCTCTGTTCCCCCGCAAACGATTTGGATTTCCTTTCGAAATCCTTCACGCTTTGTTCATAAATCTTCCGTGGAAGCAGTGTTGACATGTCTTTGCAATGGTGCTATCTTATGCACTGTAGATGTTAGCACTCAATGCGAACGAGTGCTAACAGACTCCAATCGGATACGGAGGGAATAATGGAACTGCCTGAAAGAAAAATGAAAATCCTGCAGGCCATTATCCGCAACTATCTCGAATCCGGTGAACCGGTAGGAAGCAGAACGATTTCAAAGTACACGGATCTGAATCTGAGTTCGGCGACCATCCGGAATGAGATGTCGGATCTGGAGGAGATGGGACTGATCATGCAGCCCCACACCTCTGCAGGGAGAATCCCCACAGACAAGGGATATCGAATCTATGTCGATGACATGCTCCGCAATGAGAAGAAGGAGGTCAGCGACCTGAAGGATGTCCTGCTGGAGAAGCAGGATCACCTGGAGAACCTCCTGCAGCAGGTTGCAAAGCTTTTGGCAGCCAACACGAACTACGCGTCGATGATCTCGGCGCCGGTCGTCAAGAAGAACAAGATCAAGTTCGTGCAACTCTCCCAGGTGGATCCGGGAACGCTCCTTGCGGTGATCGTCATCGAGGGAAACATCGTGCGCAACACGATGATCCACATCGGAGAGGAGCTGGATGCGAAGACACTGCTTCGCCTGAACATGCTCCTGAACAACAGCCTTTGCGGGCTTGCGGTGGAGGAGATCAACCTGGGACTGATCGCGGAGATCAAGAAGCAGGCTGGCGTCCACAGCACGATTGTGGGAAACGTGATCGATTCCGCGGCGGAAGCCATTCACCCGGACGAGAAGCCAAAGATCTACACGAGCGGTGCCACGAACATCTTCAAGTACCCGGAGCTCTCGGGCGAGAATGCGACGGAGCTGATCAGTGACTTTGAGGACAAGAAAAACCTCGGCAACATCGTGAAGGAGACGCTCCAGGATCCGGACAACAACGGCATTCAGGTCTATATCGGCAACGAGATGCCGGTGGCGGCGATGCAGGACTGCAGCGTCGTGACGGCAACCTACGACCTGGGGGAGGGCATGAAGGGAACGGTCGGTGTGATCGGACCCAAGCGCATGGACTACGACAGAGTTTTCGGCGTCCTCGAGCAGATCATGAAGCAGATGGACGAGCTCTATAAGAAGTAATCATACGCATTCCGGGAGACCGGGGTGTGCAGTACGGAGGCGATTGTAACAATGGCAGAAGTGGAAAAGACAAAACAGGACAATACCGGTCAGGAGAACAAGACCGTGACCGAAGAGACAAAGAAAGAGGAGACAGCGGCAAAGGCCGAGGAGACCGAAAAGAAGGATGCGGGCTCTGAGGCAGAAAAGGCCGGAAAGGACGGCAGCACGGCTGCTGCAGCAGAAGACGCTGCCTCTTCGGATACAGAGACCAAGGGCTTTTTCAAGAAAAAGCCGGACAAGGAAAAACAGGCACTGAAGGATCAGGTCCAGACCCTGCAGGACAAGGTGGTCCGCCAGATGGCAGAGTTTGACAACTACCGCAAGCGGACGGACAAGGAGAAGGAGCAGATGTTCTCGATGGGCGAGAAGAGCGTCATCGAAAAGATCCTTCCGATTGTCGACAACTTTGAGCGCGGATTTGCGACCGTGACCGAGGACGACAAAAAGGATGCGTTCTACCAGGGCATGGAAAAGGTCTACCAGCAGCTGAAAAAGCAGCTGGAAGATCTGGGTGTCAGGGCCATCGAGTGTGAGGGCAAAGAATTTGATCCCAACTTCCACAACGCGGTGATGCAGGTCGAGAGCGACACCCAGGAGTCTGGTACCGTGGCGCAGGAGCTCCAGAAGGGCTATCTGTATCACGATCAGGTGCTCCGCCACAGCATGGTGAGCGTCGTCAAGTAAACAGCATTCCCCGCCGAGAGGCGTTGAATTCATAAAAAGGAAAATTCGGAACAGCACTTTGACAAAAGTGCGGAAACGGAGAAAGAGATATGAGCAAGATTATTGGTATCGATCTGGGAACCACAAACAGCTGCGTGGCAGTCATGGAGGGCGGCAAGCCCACTGTCATCGCAAACCAGGAGGGTGCAAGAACTACCCCTTCTGTCGTTGCATTCACAAAGAACGGCGAGAGACTCGTCGGTGAGCCGGCAAAGCGCCAGGCTGTCACGAATGCGGACAACACCGTGTCCTCCATCAAGAGAAAGATGGGCACGAATCAGATGACCACCCTGAACGGGAAGCAGTACTCCCCGCAGCAGATCTCTGCTATGATCCTTCAGAAGCTGAAGACAGATGCAGAGAGCTATCTGGGTGAGCCTGTCACAGAGGCCGTCATCACGGTTCCTGCATACTTCAACGATGCACAGCGTCAGGCAACCAAGGATGCAGGCAAGATCGCAGGCCTGGATGTCAAGCGTATCATCAACGAGCCCACGGCTGCAGCTCTTGCATACGGCCTGGACAATGAGAAAGAGCAGAAGATCATGGTCTACGATCTCGGCGGCGGCACCTTTGATGTCTCCATCATCGAGATCGGCGACGGCGTCATCGAGGTTCTCGCAACCAACGGCGATACGCATCTCGGCGGCGATGACTTCGATAACCGCATCATCAACTGGATGGTCAGCGAGTTCAAGGCCAAAGAGGGCATTGATCTCTCCAACGACAAGATGGCCATGCAGAGACTGAAAGAGGCAGCTGAGAAGGCAAAGAAGGAGCTGTCTTCTGCCAACACGACAAACATCAACCTTCCGTTCATCACGGCTACCGCAGATGGCCCGAAGCACTTCGACATGAACCTGACCAGGGCAAAGTTCGAGGAGCTGATCAGCGATCTGGTTGACAAGACCGCAATCCCGGTCCAGAACGCCATGAAAGATGCAGGTCTGACGAATGCAGACCTCGGCAAGGTTCTCCTTGTCGGCGGCTCCACCCGTGTTCCCTGCGTGCAGGAGAAGGTGCAGCAGCTGACCGGCCATGAGCCGTCCAAGAGCCTGAACCCCGATGAGTGCGTTGCAATCGGCGCTGCCATTCAGGGCGGCAAGCTCGCCGGCGATGCCGGTGCGGGCGATGTCCTGCTTCTGGATGTCACACCTTTGACGCTCTCCATCGAGACCATGGGAGGTATTGCAACACCCCTCATCGAGAGAAACACCACGATCCCGACCAAGAAGAGCCAGATCTTCTCGACTGCTGCGGATAACCAGACCGCTGTGGACATCAACGTCCTGCAGGGCGAGAGAAAGTTCGCAAAGGACAACAAGTCCCTTGGCCAGTTCCGTCTGGATGGCATTCCGCCGGCAATGAGAGGGGTGCCGCAGATCGAGGTCACCTTTGATATCGATGCAAACGGCATCGTGACCGTATCCGCAAAGGATCTGGGCACGGGCAAGGAGCAGCACATCACCATCACCGGAGGTTCCGGCATGAGCGATGCGGATATCGAGAAGGCTGTCAACGACGCAAAGCAGTACGAGGCACAGGATAAGAAGCGCAAGGACGCCATCGATGCGAGAAACGATGCGGACAGCTTCGTGTTCCAGACCGAGAAGGCCCTGAAGGAAGTCGGCGACAAGATTGCCTCCGATCAGAAGTCCACGGTGGAGGCGGACATCGCTTCCCTGAAGACCGTGCTCGACAGAACCAAGGATCAGGTCGACATCAGCGATGCCGATGTGGATGCCTTAAAGTCCGGCAAGGAGAAGCTGATGAACGACGCGCAGGCGCTGTTCGCACAGATGTACAACCAGGCAAATCCGCAGGGCGGTGCAGCAGGCGCAGGCCCGCAGCCTGGAGCAGGTGCCGGTCCGCAGAACAACGGCGGTTCGAACAACAACGGCGGCAAGGATGACAACGTAGTCGACGGCGACTACAGAGAAGTCTGATCCGCAGGCAACACAGATATCTGATCTATTTCAACCCGGGGCGCTGTCACAGGCGCCGCGGGCTTTACAAATGAAAAAAGAGATGTCAGAATCATATAGCCCAGTGCGGAGTTCCGCCTGGGCTATATGTGAGTGAGGACATACCAATGGCAGAGCAGAAGCGTGATTATTATGAAGTGCTGGGCGTGCCCAGAACAGCAACAGAAGAGGAGATCAAGAAGGCCTACCGCACCCTGGCCAAGAAGTACCACCCGGATGTGAACCCCGGCGACAAGGAGGCAGAGAGAAAGTTCAAGGAAGCCTCTGAGGCATACGCTGTCCTCGGTGACAAGGAGAAGCGTGCGCAGTACGATCGCTACGGTCACAGCGCCTTCGACGGCACGAGCGGCTTCGGCTCCGGCGGCTTCGACTTCAACGGCGCCGACTTCGGGGATATCTTCGGAGACATCTTCGGGGATATCTTCGGAACCGGCAGCAGGCAGAGGAGCGGCGCGAGAAGCGGGCCCATGAAGGGCTCAAACATCCGCACGACGGTCCGGATCTCCTTCCAGGAGGCGGTGTTCGGCTGCGAGAAGGAAGTCACCTTAAATATGAAGGATCCCTGCCCGACCTGCGGCGGCACCGGCGCAAAGCCCGGCACCAGCCCCAAGATCTGCCCGCGCTGCAACGGCAGAGGCCAGGTGGTCTACCAGCAGCAGTCCTTCTTCGGCACGGTTCAGAACGTGACCACCTGCCCGGACTGCGGCGGCACCGGCAAGGTCATTGAGAACAAGTGCACCACCTGCGGCGGCACCGGCTACACGACGAGCCGCAAGACGATCTCCGTCTCGATCCCCGCAGGCATTGACAACGGCCAGAGCGTGCGCATCCGCGAGAAGGGCGAGCCCGGCATCAACGGCGGCCCCAGAGGGGACCTTCTGGTCGAGGTGGTTGTGGCGGACGACGAGAGATTCGTGCGCCAGGAGTACGACATCTACTCCCAGGTGAAGATCTCCTTCGCCCAGGCAGCCCTCGGCGCGACGGTCCTGATCGACACCGTGGACGGCAGGGTCGCCTACGACGTGAAGCCCGGCACCCAGACCGGTACCAGAGTGCGCCTTCGCGGCAAGGGCGTGCCGACGATCCAGAACAAGAACGTGCGCGGTGACCACTACGTGACGCTCGTCGTGGAGACGCCGACAAAGCTCTCCCACGAGGCCAAGGAGGCGCTGAAGGAATTCGACCGTCTCACCGGCGGGGGCCTGAACACACCGGAAGAGCCGGAAGAGGGTGAATCCGATACGAAGGAAAAGAAGAAGGGAAAGCGCGGATTCTTCAATAAGAAGTGAGCCGCACAGAGGACAAGAGCATGCGCTGGATGAGATTCAAGGTGCGCACAACAAGCATGGCGGAGGACATCCTGATCTCCGAGATGACGGACATCGGACTCTACGGGGCCCAGATCGAGGACAACGTGCCGCTCACGGCACAGGAGAAGGAGCAGATGTTCGTGGACATCATGCCCGAGGAGAAGCCGGACGACGGCCTTGCCACCGTCAGCTTCTATGTACAGCTCCAGGAGGACGGAACGCTCCTTCTGGATGAGGAGACGGGAGAGATCGGGCAGGCCGCCGAGAGCGGCGGCTCGCTTGCCTCTGTTCCGGAGCATGCGGGAAAGCATGTGACTCCGGAAGAGGTGAAGGCTTCCATGGAGGAGAAGATCCGGCAGATGCGCAGCACCTGTGACTTCCTCGGGGACGGAACGGTCTCCATCGAGGTCACGGAGGACGTGGACTGGATGAACAACTGGAAGCAGTACTTCCACCAGTTCTGGATCGATGACATCCTGGTCCTCCCCTCCTGGGAGGAGCCGGCGGTGCCGGAGGCAATGCCTGCCCTCACCTTCCACATCGATCCCGGCACAGCCTTCGGCACCGGCATGCATGAGACGACACAGCTCTGCATCCGGAAGATCAGGGAGCACCTGACGGAAAGAACCAGGCTCCTGGATGTGGGTACCGGGAGCGGCATCCTCTCGATCCTCGCCCTGATGCTGGGCGCAGAATCAGCCGTCGGAACCGACCTGGATCCCATGGCAGAACCTGCCATTCAGGAGAACCTCGAAGCAAACGGCGTGGACCCCGCAAAGTTCCACCTGATCCTCGGAAACCTGATTGACGACAAAAAGACCCAGGATGAGGCGGGCTATGGCCGCTACGATATCGTCGTCGCCAACATCCTCCCGGATGTGCTGGTGCCCCTGATGCCTGCCCTGAAGAATGCAGCAGAGGACGGAGGCGTCATCATCACCTCTGGCATCGTCGCAGGCAGAGAGGGCGAGGTCGGGGATGCCATGAAAAAGCAGGGCCTTACCGTGCTGGAAACGGCAAGACAGGGCGAGTGGCGCTGTGTCGTCGGGAGAAAGATCTGAAGCATTGCGTCATGTGGGACAGGAGACCGAGCTCCTGTCCCTTTTTGGCGTACACGAAGGAAGAAACAGCGGACCGCGCTGCGGTCAGGAAGGAGAGAAATGCTGCACATCTTTGCAGACCCGGCTGACATGCAGGGGGACCTGCTCACGGTGAGAGGGCCCGAGGTCAACCACATGAAAAATGTCCTGCGGATGAAGCCGGGGGACGAGGTCAGCGTCTCCGACGGAAGGCAGGATAAGGACTTCCGGTATGTGATCACGGAATTTCAGGAGGATGCGGCCGTTCTGAACCTTGTCGGGGTGGAGGAGAAGGACACGGAGCTTCCCGTCCTGCCCTATCTCTTCCAGGGGCTTCCCAAGGGAGAGAAGATGGAGCTTGTGATCCAGAAGGCAGTGGAGCTCGGGGTGTATGAGATCATCCCGGTGTCCATGCGCCGGTGCGTTGCAAAGCTCGACGAAAAGCGGGCGGAGAAGAAGGCGGAGCGCTGGCAGAAGATCGCGGAGGCAGCGGCGATGCAGTCAAAGCGCAGGGTGATCCCGAGGATTCATATGCCGATGACCATGCAGGAGGCGATCCGCTACGCGCAGACCTGCGCCGATGTCCGGGTCCTTCCCTATGAGAACCAGCAGGACGACGGCAGCACGAAGGCACTCCTGGAAACGCTCCGGGAGCCCACACCGGACGGGAAAAAGAAGGGGGTTGCGGTCTTTATCGGTCCGGAGGGCGGCTTTGAGGAGGAAGAGGTGAAGGAGGCCAGGGAGGCCGGGATCCAGCCGATCTCCCTCGGAAAGCGGATCCTCCGGACGGAGACCGCGGGCCTCATGTTCCTGTCCTGGCTCACATACCTCCTTGAAATTTCATGAGGAATGAATTATGGTAGACTTCGTGTCCCTTAAATCCGGCATGAAACGGGCAGAATGGGGACGCGGACAGGAATTTCGAGATCGGAGTTAGGAAACAGTTTCATGGCAAGAGAAATCTATCTGGACAATTCGGCAACGACCCGGTGCTTTCCGGAGGTGGTGGCCCTGATGGACCGGATCTACCTCGAGGAGTACGGAAACCCCTCGAGTCTTCACCACAAGGGCGTGGAGGCGGAGCGGGAGATCCGCAGCGCAAAGGAGATCCTGGCGGACATCTTAAAGTGCAGCCCCAGGAACCTGTACTTCACCTCCTGCGGCACAGAGTCTGACAACATCTCCCTGATCGGCGGTGCGCTCGCAAATCAGCGGGATGGAAAGCACATCATCACGACGAAGATCGAACACCCGGCGATCCTGGAGACCTGCAAATACCTCGCCTCCCAGGGCTTTGAGATCACGTACCTTCCGGTCGATGCGGACGGCCTCGTCTCCCCGGAGGATGTGAAAAATGCAGTCCGGGACGACACAATCCTGGTGTCCGTGATGCACACAAACAATGAGATCGGCGCTCTGGAGCCGATTGCCGAGATCGGAAAGGCCATCAAGGAGAAGAATCCGAAGACGCTGTTCCATGTGGATGCGGTGCAGGGCTTTGGCAAGAGCCTGATCCATCCGAAGCAGATGAAGATTGACCTCCTCTCCGCCTCCGGCCACAAGATCCACGCCCCGAAGGGCGTGGGCCTTCTCTACATCGGAGACGGCGTCAGGGTAAGGAACATCCTCTTTGGCGGCGGCCAGCAGAACGGCATGCGCAGCGGAACGGAAAACGTGGCGGGCATTGCCGGCATGGCCCTTGCGGCAAAGATGCTGTATGATCACCTGGATGAGGAGATGGACCGGCTCTATGAGATGAAGCAGCGCTTTATCGACCAGGCGACGAAGATCGACGGCGTGCACGTCAACGGGAAGACCGGGCGCGACAGTGCTCCCCACGTCATCAGCCTCTCGATTGAAGGCGTCCGGGCGGAGGTGCTCCTCCATGCGCTGGAGGAGAAGAACATCTATGTCTCCGCGGGAAGTGCCTGCAGTTCCAACCGGCCACACATCTCGGAGACACTGCTTGCCATCGGCACCCCGAAGGAGTACCTGGACTCAACGCTGCGCTTTTCCACCTCGGTCATGAACACGGACGAGGACATGGACGACGCCGTAGCGGCGCTCGCAGAGCTTCTGCCGTTTCTTCGGAAGTACACCCGTCAGTGAGGGAAGGACAACACCATGCGCTACCATGCATTTCTGATCAAATATGCGGAGATCGGCATCAAGGGCAAGAACCGCAAGCTCTTTGAAGAGGCCCTGTGCCAGCAGATCAGGCTCCAGCTCAAAAAGTGCGAGGGCACCTTTACGATCGACCGCACGAGCGGCCGGATCTTTGTGAACTGCGAGTCGGAATACGACTACGATGAGGTGGTGGAGCACCTCTCCCGGGTGTTCGGCATTGCCGGCATCTGCCCGACAGTGATTCTGCCCGTCATGTCCGTGCCGGAGCTGAAGAAGGCCGCGGCGGATTTCTTCGGCCAGGAGTACCCGGATCGGGCGCACACCTTCAAGGTCCACACGAGGAGGCTTGCCAAGAACTATCCCCTCGACTCGATGGAGATCAACGCGGAGATCGGGGAGGCGATCCTTGCTGCTTATCCCGAGGCAAAGGTGGATGTGCACAACCCGGAGATCATGTTTCACGCAGAGGTCCGGGAGCGGATCTATCTCTATACCCATGTGATCCCGGGACCCGGGGGACTTCCCCTTGGATCCGGCGGAAAGGCCATGCTCCTTCTCTCCGGCGGCATCGACAGCCCGGTTGCGGGCTGGATGGTCGCAAAGCGCGGCCTCAAGATCGATGCGACCTACTTCAATGCTCCGCCCTATACCAGTGAGCGCGCCCTGCAGAAGGTCATCGACCTCGCGAGCATTGTCGCCCGCTACACGGGACCGATCTACCTCCACAACATCAATTTCACGGAGATCCAGCTCTACATCTACGAGAAGTGCCCCCACGATGAACTGACGATCATCATGCGGCGGTACATGATGCGGATCGCGGAGACAATCGCAAAGCGCACGAAGTGCGATGCCCTGGTGACCGGTGAGTCCATCGGCCAGGTGGCCTCCCAGACGACAAGGGCACTGGGCGTGACAAATGCCGCGGTGGAAACGCTCCCGGTATTCCGTCCGCTCATCGCCTTTGACAAGGAGGACATCATTACGATCTCAAAGAAGATCGGGACGTATGATACCTCGATCCTTCCCTATGAGGATTGCTGCACGATCTTCGTGGCGAAGCACCCGGTGACAAAGCCCCTGCTGTCTGTCATTGAGGACCACGAGGGGAACCTGAAGGAGAAGATCGACGAGATGTTCCAGCGGGCGCTGGGTACGGATGAGATCCTGATTGTTGATGAGAACGGGAGCCGCGTGTTCAAGCACCGCGAGGACCCGCTGGTCGAGGGCATGTAAACAAAAAAGGTCTCCCTGTGCGGGAGACCTTTTGCTTTTTCAGAGCGGCAGTTCAAAAATGGACACAAAAAACAAACCCCTGCCCTGCAGAGGTCTGTCCGGGATTGCGATATCCGGTCTGTCTTTCTGATCAGACGAGGTAGGGCTTTAACACTTCCATGATCTCATCGACATTGTCCTCGGCATGGATGTTCAGGTCGATCGGCTTGGACAGATCCAGCGAGAAGATGCCCATGATGGACTTTGCGTCGATGACATATCTTCCGGAGACGAGATCAAAATCGTAATCAAACTTTGTGATATCGTTTACGAAGGACTTAACCTTATCGATGGAATTCAGAGAAATCTTTACGGTCTTCATGAGGGCAACCTCCTTGGTGTGCTGTTTTACTTAATACTACGGTTGAATCGGTCAGTTGTCAATGTGGGCAGGCGGCGGAAAATCCGCAAATTCCTCCCTGTCCGCGGCAGAAATCCGGGAAAGGATACATGGAATGAAACGAGCGGCACTTCACAATCTGGGCTGCAAGGTGAACGGATATGAGATGGATGTGATGGCCCAGAAGCTGAGGCAGGCGGGCTATGAAATCGTTCCCTTCGATGCGCCGGCAGACGTCTACGTGATCAACACCTGCACGGTGACGAACATCGCAGACCGAAAGAGCCGGCAGATGCTCCACCGGGCAAAGAAGCAGAATCCGGACGCCACAGTGGTGGCGGTGGGCTGCTACGTGGAGACCGACCATGCGGAGGTGGAACAGGATCCCTGCATCGACCTTGCCATCGGCAACAACCGGAAGGGGGAGATCGCGGAGATCCTCGGGGACTACCTGATAGACAGGGAGACGGGAAGGCAGGAGGGCAAGACGCTGAACGGGGAGAGCGTGGACGAAGACTTAAACCGGCACCCCGCCTTTGAGTCCATGCACCTGGAGATGCCGGGGCACACC
>Ga0256404_1004457_pt1 | contig 26471 bp, 3 predicted proteins | sample RumenRJG_01DNA_FD_185990 | JGI IMG/M metagenome (GOLD analysis project Ga0256404, IMG submission 185990) | Bovine rumen microbial communities from Lethbridge, Alberta, Canada - RJG_01 | ecosystem: Host-associated > Mammals > Digestive system > Stomach > Rumen | place: Canada: Alberta | collected...
TCGGTTCGGGGAGATCTTCTTTGTATAAAGGGATTGAAAAGTCGGTGATCAGCCGGTACAGAATGTCCAGCGCGATCGACTGCGTCGCGATCATATATCCCTTAGGCTGGCGAACATGGAGCTGCACAAGTTTCTTAAGGCAGTCGCAGATCTCCAAATAGGCGGGAACAAGTTCGTCTGTCAGTTCCGCCCGGCTGCAGATGATCTGGAAATTGCGCTTATTTCCCATAAGGCGCTGGATCAGATCATCGTCAATCCTGACCACGATCATCATATAGGTGCGGGTGCACCGCGCCTCATGGATCTGATTAGTATCGACCACGATGAATTCGCCGGGAACCAGCTTGTGCTCGCTTCCCTCCAGATAGATGGTCGCATTTCCATTCAGTATGTAGACCAGTTCCAGGGAATCATGCCAATGGGCAGGTGTGTATTCCCCGGTTGTCCTATATTCCACCAGGACCCCGTCTTCGGGGATATTGTAGTTCTGAAGATAGATATTGTCAGGCATATTGGTCCCTCTCAGTTATTTGTACCAAATTTACCATTTCAGATGGGGAAGCGCAAGGACTATCAGGAGGAGGATTGCTGCATAAATGAACCTGAATCATGAACATTCTGTGTTTTGAATGGTTTTTAGGATAAAAAATATCGAAATTCAACGTATATTATATCAGTAATAAGTATGCAAATCGGCAGCACGAGTTCCGATTAGAAAAAGATGCGTAAACCAAGTAAAAAAAGAAAAGGAGAACAACATGAACAAGATGATCAAGAAACTCCTGGCGGTAGTCTTGGTCGCTTCCATGTTACTGGGATCCAAAGGAATCTCTTACGCGGCGGAAAAAGCGGATGGAGATGGGATCGCCGGTACTGAAGAAGTGGTGCAGACAAGCGAAGCCGGGGAAGAGATGGAGAGTCCGGGGGACACAGAAGTGTCAGAGTGGGCTTATGACAGCATTGAGGAGGCAGATACAGAGGAACAGGTTCAGGAAGAGCCGGACGAAGAAGAGATGGAAGATGACGCACAGACTGCAATAGAAGCAGGTGCGGAAACTTCTGAAGAAGACAATGAAGCCGCAGCAGAAGTGACTTCTGAGGCAGCATCTGAAGAGGAAGCTGACGAATCGGAAGATGTGGATGCAGAAGCAACGGAAGGCGCGGCAGAGTCAGAAAACGCCGACGAGACAGCAGCCGACGTGGAAGACGCAGCTGCGGCAGCACCGGAAAATGCAGACGCGGCCGGAGCAGATGCTGCAGCAAATCTGACCGCGGAAGAAGCGGCAGCGTTGGCCGCAGCGCAGGCGCAGGAAGAAGTCTTTACTGCCGGCGAGCTGGTCTATCACGGCGCGGACTACGATGTGACGCTGGCCTACGATGAGAATGCGAAGATCCCTGCGGCGGCAGAACTCAGAGTCCGCGAGATCGCAAAGGGAACTTCTGAATACAATTCTTACCTGAAAGGCGCAGAAGCGGCAGCAGGTAAGGGAGTGGCGGAAGCGCGCTTTTTTGACATCACGATCTGGGCGGCCGGAGCAGACGGTCAGCAGCAGGAGATCCAGCTGCAGAGCGCGGTCCGAGTGAATATTACCTATCATAAAGCGATCGAAGTAGCAGCCGAGGGCGAAGTCCAGGCGATGCACTTCGAAGATGGAACGGCGGACGCCGAGGTGGTCAGCGCCGATACCAACGGCGGCAGTGAGGTGAGCGAGATTGCTTTTGACGCGGAGTCTTTCTCTGTATACGGCATCGTGTACACGGTTGACTTCACATACGATGGATATACCTATTGCATCGAAGGCGGAAGCAGCATCTACCTGAGCGAACTGGCACAGATTCTCGGCCTTTACGAGACGGATCTCGACAAGGCATTTTCTGTCGGCAATGTGAGCAATGTATCATTCACCGACTATGATCTGGTCAAAATAGAGAAGCAGGCAGGAGGAGACTGGCTGCTCATTAGCCGTGCGCCTTTCACAAGCGAGGAGACGCTGACCATTGAGATGAATGACGGAGTGACATTTATTGTCGATGTGACAGATGCCACAGGAGATGAGTGGACGGAGAGTTCGGAGTTGGTAAACTTCCTTACAAATGCAGTTGTCTCCGGTGCCACTCCTCAGGGAGGCGCCTATGTGGTAGAGCCGAATAAACCCTATGGCATTACTCTTACTTTTAAAGAAGGAAGACAGTGGCAGTTTGCAAACCATTCCACGCTTGCCTACGATATGCCGGCAGGCATGTATATACCGGATGACCAGACGAAGCAGTTGGAGATCGTAGTGACCAGTGGCGGGATAACCTATGAGGCTGATGCGACACTGAATATCACAACTGATGGAAAACTCACGATCAAATTCGATGAGAGTGACCCGGAATTCCCGCGTCTGGCAAATGCAAATAATGTGTCTCTTCGTGCGCAGTTTAATGCTTGTTTTGATGGATCGGAGACTACGATCAGGTTCAGCGATTCCATAGAGAAGGAAGTCATTATCGATGATAACGACCATTCGGATGCCTTCGCGACGAAGAACGGAACATTTGATGAAACTACCGGAACTTATCATTATACAATTAAGGTCAAAGCTACAGGAAATCCCCAAAACGTAAATGTTAAGGATGTGATTTCCGGAACTGCGCTGATCTTTAACAGTGATGTGCAGGTAACCGGTAATTCCAGCGGTTATACAACAAATCCTGTTACCGGGAAAGGCTTTGATTATACTTTCGAAGAGATGCAGGATGGAGAAGAGATTACGATCACTTACTCTGCTTCCCTCGATCCCGGAGAAATGGCAGGCGCAGATGAGATCACTGCGGATATGACAAAAAATACCGTCACGGTCAGAAAAGAGGACGGTGAGCCGCACAATGCAGAGTATTCGCATCAGATCAACCTCAAAACACCTGATAAAAGCAATGGCAGTGAAGCCGGTACAACTGCAGACGGAAATAAGATTTACGATTGGACTATCGAATACAATAAACTTGCGCTGGCAGGATGCGCTGGAGATATCGTCAGGGATACGATAGCCATCGGTTCTCGGGATTACATGAAGTACTACGGTAATATCACGGTCAAGGTGTATGATCACGATGGAGATCTTGTTGATACCAGAAACTTCACACCCGGAAGTGATGCCGAATGGCAGTACACTGTACCGGGCGGAGACACAACTCCGTACAGATATGTGTTCGAGTATCAGACCGTTGTAAATCAGACAGCGGTGGATGGTCTCGCTGCGGAGATGACGCTCTTTAATAACACAGAAGGACCCGGAGGGACCGATATCGGAGCAGTTGTCGTAAGTCCCAAGGAAAAGGTCACGATCACCAAAGAAGTAGTCACTTCCGACACACATGAAGTTACATGGATCTCCCATATCCATGTTCCTGAAGACGGACTTGCACAGGCAATAGTAACCGATAGGGTGCCGGTTCTTTGGTATAATGCGCGGAATTATTTTGATGAATTTCAGGACGGATCTCTGGTGATAGACGGATTACTTCCGGGTGAGAGCTATAGTGATCCTGTCGTAGATGGGAATCTGGGTACTGTAACTATTACTTTCTTCAAAGACTCCGGCCAAACACAGTCGGGACTTCAGCCCGCAGTCGGTGGACATGATATTACGATCAAACTGACAACAAAGGTCAATCAGGAATGGCTGGAGATCGGTTATGAAGAAGGCGGACGTAAACAGGATCATGTAAACACAATCGGCATAAACGGGATAGAAACAACGGCAACTGTAGTTTTTGCAAAACCTGACATAGAGAAGACCGGTACGGAACAAGCTAATCACAAGTACATGTATACGATCAGATTGACAGGTGTAAGTGCAGAGCCGATCAGCATTGAAGACATATTTGATACAAATATTCTTGAGTTTGATTCAGGAAACACAGCATGGAACAGCCTGAAGATTTTTGGCGGCAACCAGTGGGATCAGAGTGCCGGTGGGTACCCTGTCAACTACAGTCAGACAGAGAACGGTGTTCTGTTAACAGCGAACAGTGTACCGAAACAGCCCAATGGAGAGTATTATTCCCACTATAAGATCATTTATTACACAAAGCTGAAGGATGACATTGATCCGGAGGAACTGGCAGTAGAAAACGGCGGGGAATATGAACTGAGTAATACAGCGATATGGGGTGATCATGATAGTAACTTCAAGTTCACTTATAATTATGACGCCCTGAGCAAAGAACTCATTACCGAAGCGACTGCTGAGGATCACTACGCTTATTACAAAATCACGTTCAATCCTCGGCACGCTACGCTCAATAATGGTCAATCATTCCCTATGACAGACACGCTCAATGAGTATCTGAGTATCGATCACTCATCGATAACGATCACGACAGATCCGGCCGGCGTTTATGTGCCTTATTCGATCAGTGGTGAAAAGGATGAATACGGTAATCCCACAGGTGGAACCGTAGCGACATATGAGATTCCGGACGAAACTGCTGTGACGATCGAGTACAGAGCAATGGTTGTCGGAACAGGTACAGTTACTTATAAGAATACTGTTGAAGCCAGGGGAAAGAGTAAATATGTTGAGAAAGATGTTGATATGGGATCTTCCGGCGGCGGAGAAGCATCTCAGTTCAGCGTCAAGGTCGTTAAGGTTGACGGATATGATGCTAACAAGAAGCTTCAGGGCGTTCAGTTTAAACTGTATTCATCATCAGGAATAAGCCTATATCCTCAAGACCATCCTAAACATGGCCATAACGAAGAATTTATTGAAACAGATGAGAACGGCATACTTGATATCAGTTATGAAAAGTACGGATTCTCACTGGTTGAAGATGAGAAGTATTACCTGGAAGAGCAGGAAGCGGCACCCGGTTATCAGATTATTACATTCCCTTACCAGTTCACGCTTACTCAGAATGCGGATAATGTTAACTGGGACAATTATGTCTATTTTAACGGGGAGACATTCCAGATCAAAAACTGGCCGTTAGAGGGACTTGTTATTGAAAAGATTGTTGATGTGGAGGAACCGGAGCCCGAGGGAGAATCCTACAAGACAAAAGAGTACAGTTTTAAACTGGAAATCCTGGATCAGGACGGCAACGTTGATACTTCTGTAAATACGAAATATGGAGATTATGATTTCGTAGAAGGTTCCACTACCTTTACTCTCAAGGATAAACAGCAGGTTTCTTTCTGGAATATGCCAAAAGATACCAAATTCAGAGTTACTGAAACTGACTCACAAGGACTTGCTGTATGGGTCGGTGAAGGAGAGAACTCTGAAAAGAGTGAAGACGGATCATATTCAGGCATCACGAAGGGAGAGGGCGAGTATACACTTGTAACCTTTACTAATAAGAAGCAGGAAGTCGGATCGCTGACGATCAGCAAGAGCGTAGTGAGCCCTGTGCCTGCAGAGGCAACGAAGGAGTTCACATTTACGATCGAGCTGAGCGACAATACTGTAAACGGCACATTCAGCGATGTGAAATTCACGAACGGTGTGGCGGAAGTGATCGTAGCAGGCGGAAGTCCCAAGACGATCGAAGGACTGCCTGAAGGAGTGACCTATACAGTCGCGGAAGCGACGGACAACGACTTTGAGAACACGAAGAAGGAAGGCGAGACCGGAAGTATCACGGCAGCAGGAGCGACGGCGGCATTCGAGAACACGAGAAAGACCGGAGAACTGGAAGTCACGAAGACAGTCGTGAGCAGCACGGCTAGTGACAAGCAGAAGGACTTCAGTTTCAAGGTAACGCTGACACCTGCACTGAGCGGCACGTTCGGCGGAATGACATTTGACGAGAACGGCATAGCGGAGTTCACGCTGAAGGACGGCGAGACCAAGTCTGCGACCGGCCTTCCGGATGCAATCGGCTATGTGGTATCGGAGAGTTCTGAGCCGGCGTCTGACTTTATAATAATCTCGGACGGAGCGACCGGAAATATCGTCCACAACGAGACTAATACAGCGGAATTCACCAACACGAGGAAGACAGGAAGCCTTGAGATCAGCAAGACAGTAGTGAGCCCTGTACCCGCAGAGAACGATGCGAACTATACGTTCACAGTGACCCTGACGAACGGCGAGCAGAAGATCAGCGGAGAATACAGCGGATATTACTTTGACGAGAACGGTCAGGCGACTGTGACCGTCAAGGGTAATGCGAGTGTGACGATCGAAGGACTGCCTGTAGGGACGACCTACTCAGTGGTAGAGTCAAAGTACGATAACTTTGATACGGAATCCACGGGAGAAGCCGGTGATATCAACGATACGAAGACATCAGTTGCAGCCTTTACGAACACAAGGAAGACTGGAAGCCTCGTAGTTACCAAGACAGTAATTAACAAGAACAGCGTGAATACTGGCAGATCGTTTGGCTTCACAGTGACACTGGGAGACAATACGATCAGCGGCAAGTTTGGAGATCTTACATTCAATAGCGGTGAGGCGAAATTCAGCCTTAAGGATGGCGAGAAGGCAGAAGCCAATGGACTTCCCACAGGCGTAAGCTATGAAATCAAGGAAGAAACAGCGGAAGGCTTCACGACAACCAAGACCGGAGATACCGGCAGCATCAGTGAAAAGACTGTTACAGCCGCCTTTACCAATACCTACCTTGCGGCGGGCGAAGTCCAAATGGGAGCAAGAAAAGCTCTTAGTGGAAGACCGCTTGAGGATGCGCAGTTTGAATTTGAACTTTTTGGCCCGAAAGGCGTGAGCATTGATAAGAAAGCCTGTGACTCGACTGGTGCAGTACTGTTTAAGAAGATAAGCTGCACCCAGGATGATATGAACAGGGATGAAGCCGGGAAGCTGCAGGATACCGAGATTATCTACACAGTAAAGGAAGTGATTCCTGAGGACGCGAAGGACAACGGAGACGGGACCTTTACGTTGAACGGATACACATACGATGGAAAAGAGAAGGAGGTCAAAGTAACACTGCACGACAACGAAGACGGGACAATTACAACCGTACAGGCACCGAAAGCCGAGGAGTTGGTATTCACCAATACCTACAAGGCTGAAGGTGAGATTGTCCTCGAGGCCGAAAAGAAATTGCTCGGAGAGAAGGCTCTTGAGAAAGATCAGTTCACTTTCGAACTCAGGGATGAGAGCGGAAAACTCATTGATTCCGTGAAAAACGATGAAGATGGAAAGGTGACCTTCAAAGCGATCGGGTACACGCAGGACAACATCTACGAAAAGGATGATGAGACAGGTGCATACAAGCCCAGAGAGAAGACCTCTTACAAGTACACGATCCGGGAACAAATTCCTAAGGGAGCAGAGGAGGTAGATAAGAACCTTTACTTCTACAAGGGATACGCCTATGACGGAACGGTATATACGATAACAGTCGAACTGAAGGACAACGGCGACGGAACACTGACTGCAAAGGCTGATCTGGCAAATAGTGATGTCAAATTTGTTAACACGTACACCGAGAAGAAGAGTAAGACGACCGGCAGTAAGGGCAGCAAGACCGGGGACGAGTCACCTCTGGGAGTCCTGTTCGGAGGACTTGGGCTTGGAGCGGCAGGGCTTGCGGTCCTGCTCTGGTATCGCAGGAAGAAAAACAAGGGCGAAGAGTAAGTCAAAATAGTTCGATTCGGAACGTTAAATCTTTGCCAATGTCAAAAATGACCTAAAGTTTGTCAAAAAATTATCTATTTATAATCAGGGGCAGGTGATAGTATACATCATGTAAGCAATACAAAGCTTCATTCATAAATTACCCCCCTAAATATTAAACATCCCCTATGAAAAAGACGGCTGTGATCCACAGCCGTCTTTTTCGTTATGCAAGGAGTCGGAATCCGGGATTCAACCTTAAACGAAGTGTCGGATAGTGCATTTTTTGGGACAAAGAATTCGTAATAAATATTGAAAAATCTCTTAATTAGGAAGTATAATTTTCTAGATTTTCGCTTCAGCTTGCTATGTTAAACTTGCACAAATTTTACATAGGGCTTTTTTTTGACCATATAAAAAAATAAGTGAGCGGATTCGCCAAATGGCATTGACATATCCGCAGAAAATGTTAAATTTATTTTGTAGGTTTTAACTTTTTTGTCACAAATTACATGTGGCTTTTTTCCTTAGAGCATTATTTACCCTTTTTCAGGGAAAAAAGGGGATAATGGCTCTGTTTTGTCATCGTTCATAAAAATTGCGGAGGTTTTGGAAACCGCTATTTTTATAGATATAGTAACCCGTTGTTGTGCAATCTTTGCGGGGGAAACGCAAGGAGGAGGAATTCATGGAAAAGAGGAATCGCAAAGCAGGTCATAGCTACAGCTTGAGAGACCGGATTCTCGCACAGATTATGGTGATCATTGTAACACTCACCATGATTCCGTTCGATTCTCTGGTTGCTCGTGCTGCAACGACGACTAATGTCAAGTCGATCGGCAGTATTCAGACTGAATACGAAGTCGATAACGGTACGTCGAAGGACGATATCGGTCTGCCTTCCGAACTGTCCGTCATTCTGGAGACGGTCACTTCGGCTGAAGACTCGACTAGTGGCATAACTAATGAGTATTCCGAGGATACAGTCGAGAAGTCTGTCTCCTGGGAAGGCGATTATAATGGAGACAAAGCGGGAACTTATGCCCTTAGGGCTGAGTTCGATGACAGCAGTCTCTATTATGATGACATGCCTACTGTCTATGTAACGGTCAGAGAGGCAGAGACCGAGCCGGAGCCTACAACACCCGAAGTTAATAAGACTGAGGATGAGGATGGCGACGACGACGAGGACCCTGACCAAGGCAAGTCTGAGCAGAAGACTGCTGATGATGAAGTCGTGGTGGTGGCCGAGGAAGATGCTAAGGAAGAAGTCGTCAAGAAGGATGCCAAAGCTGACCTCAGAAATAATAACGGCAGCTATTCGGATGAATTTGAAGACTTTATCCATGACGGCGACACACATGTTGTCATCACAGATAAGGATGGAAATGTTAAAGAGAATCATTTAGCAGTGCCCGGGGATACGCTCGAGGTAAACTATTCATTCAGCGAATTGCCTACTACCGGATCTCTGCAGATGTGGATCGCAGACGATTTTACAGTTGTTCCGATCAATCTGCACACTATGACTCTTGATCTGCCTGAAGATATTGACTGGAGCCGCATTTCTCCTGTTAATTATCAGCTTAAGTTCAGAGACCCTGTAAGCCAGCAGACCTATACAATGGATGCAACTGCCTCCATTAATGGGAATACTGTTGAATTCAATTGGGACGCTGATCCGAGTGACGATTCCGAACACGGCGATATCTATAAGCTGATGAGACTCTCTGAGATGGGAGACATGGTGATCAACCTCAGTATTTACGGAACGATCACTGAGAAAACGGACAAAATTGATCTTCCCGGTGGTATAGTCATTCCTGTTGATAACACATCGAAGATCAGAGTTGGCAAATACTTTACGCCTGCAGCCGTAGAGAGTATCGTAAAGAACGATGATGACCTTAAGGAAGATACTAAGTTCTCAGTTGATCTTATGGTCGCGACGGTGGATCCTGACGGCGATTATGTCAGGGATGCTAATAACCATATTGTATACCATTCCGATACTGTGACCTTTACTTATAAAAATATTCTGGAAGGAAACGGTTTATATGAGATCGCAGGAGTTAAAGGAGGTACTGATGTTACATATACCGTTAAAGAGACGGCTGTCCCTTCAGTTTCCGGCTATGATTTCCTGAATGTTAACGGTACTTCTACAACTCTGCCTGCCGAGCACTCTATCACGGTCGACAATGGAGATGTCAAGGAAGTTTCCTTTACAAACAATTATGAGAAGCGCGTCGGCAAGATCGTTGTCAAAAAACTGATTGACGGAGATTTGACTGCTGAGCAGCTCACTCCCGCACAGAAAGCCGGCATGCAGTTCAATGTGACGAAAGAAGGCTCTTCTACCAGCATCGCGAGTTTCTCTTTTGCACAATTTACTAAGAATTCTGATGGAACCTATACCTACACCATCAGTGACCTTGATGAAGGAAACTATGTTGTAAAAGAGACAATCGCAGCCGCGAGTGAAGTTCCTGGATTTACCAGGACTACAACGTACGCTGTAGAGACAGGACATGGTTCGGCTGCTTCGGACCAGGCTAATCCCGTTGTGTCCAATCATCATGACACGTTAGTCACTGTGACTAACTCTTATGAACAGAAGTATGGCGATCTCAAGATCACCAAGACTTTGGACAAGACAAAGGCTCCCGGTCTGACGGATGAGCTTACCGACGGAATTACTTTTACCGTTACAGCAGGCGGGAAGGAAGTCGATTTTGTAAAGACCTCCGCCGGCGCATACCACTACGTGAAGAAAGTGGTGAATGGCGGAACCACTAAGTATGTATCAACAGTAGATGGCACGGAATATGCAGAATCTGCAGTAATTCATTCTGTGACATATGGGGATATTAAGTCCAGCGGAGAGTTTACGATTCTCGGCCTTCCTTGTGGTGTCGAATACACAGTTACAGAATCCAATATGATGTTTGGCGATCATGGATTTATCAGAACGACAAAGGTCAGTGTAAATGGCGGAACCGCCACTACTGCAAACAGCGGGAAAACGACAGCTGTTGACGACGCTACTCATTCCATTGCGTTTTCTAATACGTATTCAATGGGTGCCAGACTCAAAGTTACAAAGACGATCGATCAAACCGGCGATTTGAAGAGTCTTTCAACTGCACAGAAGAATGCAATGAAGTTTACTCTTTATAAGAAGCTGGGCGCTACGCCGAATCCCACTACGGACACGAAGATCGGAGAAAAAACGTATACTCAGCTGGGAAGCGCCGGTTTTACATGGTCCGGTCTCGAATTTGGCGACTACTATGTGGTTGAAAGCGGGCAGGAAATTGCGAATTACAATTGTACTACCACCGCGACAATCAAAGAGTTTACCCTTAAACCTGACGGATCGGCAGAAGAGCACAATTCCACTGCAACCGGTTTGACTGCTGAAGCGAACGTTGGAGAAGCAGGCTATAACCATCCCTCTGAAATTGCTTTTAAAAATAAGTATACGAGAGAGAGTGGTACGCTGCAGATCGCAAAGACCCTGGATACAACCGGTATCGCAGCGGAAGATCTGGACAGTGTTAAGGAAGCAATTGTATTCTCCATCAAACGGACTGCGCCGAGTGGAGCGACATACAGCACATTTACCTATAAGGATCTGGAAGATGCTTATAATTCAGATGATAAGACAATAGTTATTCATTATAACGCCAGCTCTTCAGGCACAGCGTACTACGGCAAAGTTTCCTTTAGCAATGGTACTTATACGGTCGTGTTTGATGGTGATGACTCTATAGAGGGCAACCATTCCCTTCCCACCGGTACATATGTGATCACAGAAGCCGGAGATTACACCGGATACAGTCTGACGGCACATGTTGCAACAGGCAAAGATGCTGCTGATGAGACTGACGATTTTGGTAAATCCGCTACAGTGTCATTTGCTGATGGTGAGACCGCAAAGGCAGCATTCAGCAACGTGTACAAGCCCAGTGGCCTTCTGAAGATCAGCAAGACCTGGGGTCCCACGCTCACACAGGCTGAGTACGATAAGATGCAGAAGGCTATGCGCTTTATTGTCAGAGACTCAGATGGAAATATTGTCTACAAGAGAGATGCACAGGGACAGCCTACTACAGATTATCTGTTTACTTATGACGAACTGACAGGACCCGGTGTTGTCGTCGAAGCCGGAAAATCGTATACAGTCGAGGAAGTGGCTGAATATGTCGATGTTGATGGGTATACGAGGACGACTGAGATCATCAACACAGTAAATAAAGACACTGAAGATCCTGAATCGACAGATAAGAAGACAATAGTGGTAATAGCTGGTGCTGAAGATCAGCCTGACACTATATCAGATCCGTCTGTTGTCAATAAGGGCCATATGACCGAGTTCGCTTTCTACAACAGGTATGCTGGAGGAGTCGGTCCCGGCGCGGGTGCCTATATCTATAAGAACTACAGCGGTTTGGAATCCGGCCAGTACCCGGATGATCCTGAGAGAGACGTAATTCACGCAAGAATTATCCTCAAGTTTACACATTACGTCTCTGCAACGGATAAAACACCTATCAGTGTATTCTGTATCCCGCTCGCTGACGCTATAGCGCAAGGCGGAATCCGTCTCGTAGAAGGCGGATACTATGAGGTCGAAGAACTCGGAAGATACACCGTCACGCAGGATGCGCACGGCAATGACGTATACACCGAGGATCCGAACGGCGAATATTCTGCTGACGCTTCGGATATGTACTATGACTGGAGCTGCAAGGTCAAGGTAGGAGATTCTGACCTTATGAGCGATGCACCGGCAAAGCTTACAGTTCCTCAAAATGGCTTTGTTGGTATTACCTTCACAAACAACTATACGCCGTATGGCGCACTGAAGGTGACTAAGGACTTCACAGGCCTCACAGCTGCACAGATCAACAATTTGAAGAGCAAGATCCAGTTCGCAGTGTCACGCAAAGTGAATGGCGGCTGGGAGACTGTAGAGACTTTCAAACTTGACAGCACGAATGTTGTCAAAGTTTCTGATACGTCTTATTACAGACTGATGACTCACCTGCCTGTAGGTGAGTATAAGGTGGAGGAGACTATCTCCGGTGAAGTTAGCAACTATACACGTACTTCCTATGTGACCGTAACGACAAAGCTTCCTGAAAGCGGAACTTCTGCGACGACAGTTTCTACTGATTCTGAAGCTGATCCTGCCAATGTTGTCCGTGGCGGTGCTGCGGCAGATCCGGATGTCCCGTATCCTGAGGGCGGAACACCTGATCCCCTCACAGTCGCTTTTGACAACGACTATAATCAGGACAAGGGCAACCTTATCATTGAGAAGGCCTTCGGAGGAGACCATGATAAGCTTACTCCCGAGCAGAAGGCAGGCATTAAGTTTACAGTCTTCAACGGCAAGACGCAGGTTAAGTGGAATGATGTAGACGGTACTTATGTATATGATCCCAACGGCTCTATCGACAGCTTTACTTATGCTGACATGACCGATGGCAAATATAACATTACACAGCTCCCGATTGCTACTTATACAGTCAAAGAGGAAAACTACCAGTTTGACGGTTTCAGTGTAACAGCGACATGGAGCGGTGGTACCAACAACACAATTGCAGTTGTAAAGGACACCACAAAGACTCTTAAGGTAACTAATACCTATAAGGAATTCGGAAAGCTCCTTATTACTAAGGCATTCAATCCCGCCACAGCCGGAGCTACAACAGAGGGCAAGGCTGTAAGCTTTACAGTGTATGAGACGAATTCCGACGGCACCATTAAGACGGATACAAGCGGGAATCCTGTTGTTGCCAAAGACATTAAGAATCAGCCCGTCAAATTCACATTTAATCAGATGACAAGCGGATCCAAGAGCGTAGATATCGCTCCCGGAACCTATATTGTAAAGGAAGACAGTCAGGAATTCTCAACAGAGAATTATGTATTTGTATCTGCAACAGCAAATGGCAATCCTTATAACAAGGAAAATGGTGTCCAGGCAGCTGTCGTCAGATATGCAGCTGATGATGACAACAAGACTGAGGTTGCGTTTGTCAATAATTATGCTGAATCCGGTTCCCTGAAGCTGATCAAGACACTGAATCTTCCTTCGGATCTTGACAGGACACCTGAAGAACTGCAGGCAATGTATAATGCCATCAAGTTCACAATCAAGGATGCTGAAGGAAATACCGTCAAGTGGAACGACGTGAGCGGCAAGCATGTCTATGCTGCAAACGGAAGCATCAGCGAAGTGATATATGCGGATATGCCTACTACCGGATACGTGATCGAAGGTCTGCCCGCAGGAAATTATGAAGTAACTGAGACGATCGATGGAGAGAGCGCCGGTGCATTTGACCCCAGCAATCCTTTCCATGGTCTGCACAGAACTACTACTTATAAGATCAATAACGAGGCTGTTGTCAACAATAAGACCACAGCGGAAAATGTCCCTGTAGTTGCAGCAGGTACAACAGTCACATTTACCAACACCTATACAGAAGAGGATCCTGTTGTCGTAGTAAAGGACGGCGGCAAAGAACCCGCTGGTTATGTGAGGCTGGATGACAGCGGAAACATCGTCGAAGATGGCGGCACGCAGTTCCCTTACTGGCAGTTCCAGCTGACAGTATCAGACATTATGGATGATCTGGATATCACTGACACATTTGACGTCAGTGAGAACAACAAGGCCAGCGAGTGGTTCAGATTTGTGACCTCGGACGAGACAGATCTGCTTGGAGCATTTGGAGTTACTGAGGACAGTAATGTAAATGAGAAGATCGAGACTGTTTCCGGTCCTGCGCCCACTGTTACAATCGATACAGCAACAGCAGGCAAGGCGATTTTCCACATTACCGATACTGACGAGTCACAGAAATCCAAGATAGTGATCACTTATTTCCTGATCGCTAAGGATAAAGATGCTGTGATCGCCATGAACGAGAATGATGGAACTTCCGAAGAAGTCAAATGGACATTTACCAATGAAGCTTCATACCTTCCTTACCCTGATGCTACAGAACCTGAAACATCAACGCAGGATTATACGTATACCTGCACAGGCGTAGAAAAGGACTATGATGCTGAAAAGACGATCGTCGTCCGTGACATGCAAGGCGAGGCCAGAATCTATGAATATGATGATGAGGGCAACCCCACCGAGTCAGTCAGAGTAAGCTATAAAGTCACTCTGAACCCTAGCGCGCAGCAGTTAGGCACGGAAGAATACCTTGAAGCTCATGACACACTTTCTGACGGGCTTACCCTTATCGAGAGTTCAGTACATGTGGAGCCCTCTGACCTTGGTGTGACATGGAAGCCGTGTGATTGCGAAGGTCATCCGCATACGCTCGACTTTGAGCATATTCCTAATGCCACAACAGTCACGATCACTTATACGGCGGTATTTGACAAAGGCGGATTGCAGACATTCGGTAATACGATCCAGTTTGACACTTACCTGAAAGTCAAGACCGACGAAGTGCATGTGACCGAGGAAGGACAAAGCGGAGGCCATCTGTCAGCGCTGAATCTGTATAAGTATGATGAGGACGATCACAGTTCCCGCCTTGGCGGAGCTGAGTTCACACTCTTTGATGATACGACCGGCCAGAAACTGACCACATATGTTACTGACGCCAATGGTCACGTACTGCTTTACTACTACGATGATGCTCATGAGCACAATATCAACTTTGGCCTTCCTTATCATATTGAAGAGACCAAGGCACCTGTAGGATATGAGATCCCTGAAGATAAGAATGCAGTATATTTCATCATTGACAGCAGCAAAGCAGGACAGACTATTGTAATAAACGACATCACCTATATCTATTATGCGAGCGAGAGCGAGCTGACAATGGATGATACGCCGTTTGATACAGAAGTACAGCTTGGCGCCCTTAAGAGCTTGATCGGCAAGACTCTTGAAGAAGGCAAGTTCACGTTCAGCCTGACGGCTGAAGATGGGGCTCCCAGTCCCTCCGAGACGAGTGATACAGTTACCGTCACAAACGGAAGCGACGGCAAGGCGGTATTTGACGCTATCACATTCGATTCCGGCGATCTGAAGCCTGTTAAGAATGATAAAGGTATCGTTACGGATCTTGATGATACAGATTTCTACTATACAGTGAAGGAAGTAGAGGGAACGGATCCTGGTATCACATATGATGATACAGAGTACAGAATCAGAGTAACTGTAGGACTGAATTCGGATAATACCGACCTCGTTGTCAAATCGGTCGCTATTGTTCATGATGACGGTGATGATGAAGAATTAGATGCAGACCACAACGTTTACTTCACTGACTTTGAAAATGAGTATGAGGCCGAAGGCGCTATGGTACTCGGCATCAAGAAGAAGATCGAGGGCAGAAAGCTCAGAGTCGAAGAGTTTGAGTTTAATCTGGCGCTGAATGATGCGGACAATACAGTTGTGTCTGCTAAGAATGCGGAAGATCATTTCACTGACTTATATAACTGTGACATCGTATTCCCTCAAGTCAAATATGTGGTCAAAGACAGTGAAGAACCTGGATACAAGGATTCCACAAAGGTCGTAGAAGAGGATGGCAAGTACACGGTTTACATCGATCCGGACGTCCTCAACAAGACTGCAGGCGGAAAACGGTATACAGAGTACAATTACACTATAAGTGAGAAGAGACCGCAGACTTCGACGAACGGCATCACATATGACGAGCATACCTATGATCTGACTGTCAGAGTGATCGATAACGGAAACGGTACAGTTGATGTTATTCCTTATGTAAATAATGCTGCGATCACTGCTAATGAGGATGGCGTCTTTGAACTTCCTTATACATTCGTCAACGTCTACAAGGCTGAAGGCGAGGCTACACCTGAAGGCAAGAAGACGATGGTGAATGGAACGCTCACAGCCGGACAGTTCGAGTTCGACGTGAAGTATAACGGAGAGAAGATCGGCAAGGTCACTCACGACGCAGCCGGAAAGATCAACTATCCTACGATCAAGGCAGTTGTCAAGCCTGAAGCTGCAGACAGTGAACTGGGCATGAAGACTGTGACGAGCGGAGGCTATCTCTCTCAGATCGTCATTACGTACAAGAACATTGAAGACTTTGATACGAATGGTTACACATTTACTTTCAGTGAAGTAAAGGGAACAGATACCAGCATCGAATACAGTACTGTGACATATAATGTAAAAGCTACTGTAGCAATCGATACGGAGAATGAATCCAAACTGAAAGTTACCGTCACCCCCCCGAAGGATCTTGACTTTATCAACACGCTTAACAGCGCGAGCGGTGAAGACAGACCCGCAGGCCATAAGTCAGTTCCTGACGGTGTAACACTCGAAGCAGGCAAGTTTAATTTTGATATTTATTACAACGGAGAAGTTATTGCGACCGCGACCAATGCCGCGGATGGTACAATCAATTATCCTTGGATTAAGTTCGCCCTTGATGGAGAAGCCACAGGAACGACCGTTACATATGATGAAACTACTAAGAGGATCATAATTAAATCCAATAACATGGCAGCGCTGAAGCAGACCTACACATTTACTGTGAAGGAGCGCAACGGCGGTGAGATGATCGATGGTTTCATGTATGGAAATCAGGAGTATACTTTGACAGCAACTTCTGAAGAAGGCAGTACCCCTGATAAACTCAAGGTCAACCTGAGCAGCAATGCCAAGAGCTTGAATTTCGTCAACACCCCTTATAAGGCACAGGGCTCCGACACACCGGAAGGCATGAAGAAGCTTCCTGATGGCGTGACTCTTACAGCCGGACAGTTCAAGTTCAACATCGAGTATGATGGCGCAGTTATCGGCCAGGTCACACATGATGCAAATGGCAATATCAATTATCCGGAGATTATCTTCGTCCTGGATAAGACAGCAGCTAATACAACTGTCAAGGCAGATGCAAGGAACAACACCACCAAGATCACGATCACAGCAAATACGCTGACTGAGCTGGCTAAGACCTACACGTTCAAGATCAGCGAGGTCAACGGAGGCCAGGTCATCGATGGAATCCTGTATGATGTGACCGAGCATGAACTGACTGCTACGGCAGCGGAGAACGCTGATGACAAGACTAAACTGGATGTTACTCTGAGCAACAATGCTAAGAAACTTGATTTCAGCAATAAGGAGCAGGGTGCTTCCGGCTCAGGTATACTGGAAGGTGAGAAGTCTATCCCTGAGGGAGTAACTCTCAAGGCAGGCCAGTTTACATTCAATATCAGCTACAACAACCAGGTAATCGGCACTGTCACACATGACGCGAACGGCGTGATCAATTATCCTACGATCAATTTCGTACTGGATAAGAAGGTTTCCGGAACGACCGTAGATGTCGATAAGTACAATAATGTAACAGCAATTACGATCACTGCGAACACGGTGACTGAGCTTGCCAAGACCTACACGTTCAAGATCGCAGAGGTCAACGGCGGTCAGAGCATTGATGGCTTCGACTTCACAGATGTGATCCACACTGTGACAGCGAAGGCAGCACCTAACCCCGATGACAGCAGCAAGCTGGACGTCACGCTGAGTGATAATCACGACAAGCTTGATTTTGTGAATGATACCTACGGCGCAGAAGGCACGAACACTCCTAAGGGAAGAAAGAGCGTACCGGAAGGCGTTACACTGGAAGAAGACTACTTCACATTCCTGATCAGCTACAATGATGAAGTGATCGGCAAGGTACACAACAAGGCTGATGGCAACATCAAGTATCCTACGATTAAGTTCGTCCTGGACAAGACCGCACCGGATGAACCCAAGGTAGAAGTTGATGCGGAAGATCCCACGACTCTGATCACAATTACAGCTAATACTCTGGATCTGCTGGATGATTATTACAGCTTCACGATCGAAGAGGAGAACGGCGGCGAGACGATCGACGGTATTACTTACGCATCCACAGTCTATACTTTGACTGCTACTGCAACAAAGAAGAACAACGACAAGACTAAGCTTGATGTCAAGCTCAGCGACAACGCGACTGCACTTAACTTCGTGAACAGCAGCTACAAGGCTTCCGGAACGAAGAAGATCAGCGGTACCAAGTCCGTACCTGAAGGCGTCGACCTGTCCGCTTACGATTTCGAGTTCGAGATCTACTATAAAGATACTCTGCTCGGAACAGTGACGAACGACAAGACGACCGGTGCGATCAACTATCCGAAGGTCACATTCATCCTGGATCCTGCTGGAACAGAAGGCGTGACTGCTGAGGTAGTGGAAGACACCACCACTGTCACAGGCATCACTGTGACAGGCAGGAAGCTTGCAAAACTCGCTGAAACTTACACATTCACGATCAAAGAAGTCCATGGCGGCGAGAAGATCGACGGTATCCTGTATTACGGCGAACCGGTCGTTCTGACAGCTACTGCAGCAGAGGACCCTGCTGACAATAAGAAGCTCGTTATCACTATGAGCGATAACTTCGAAGCCCTTGACTTCGAAAACGACAAGTACATCGCAGAAGGTGAAGATACTCCTGACGGAACTAAGATTCTGAAAGGCAGAAAGCTCAAAGATAAAGAGTTCACGTTTGAGATCTATTACAACAACGATGTGATCGGCAAGTTCACGAACGACGCAGATGGAAAGATCCTGTATCCTACCGTCAAGTTCGTCCTGGATGCAGGCGGAACGGAAGGCGTTACGGTTGACGATGCCGAGAATACGACACTCATCACGGTGACAGGCAGAAGCCTTGCGAAGCTCGCTGAGACTTACACCTTCCACGTGGAGGAGAAGAATACGGGTGAAAGCGGAGTAACTTATCCTGAGAACTTCTTCGACTTCACTGCGACAGCTAAGGAGAATGCAAAGGACAAGGAGAAACTGGACGTCACGCTGAGTGATGCAAATAAGCTTGATTTCACCAATACTTACAGGACAAAGGGCGGATCCGACAGGCCGGAAGGCAAGAAGATCATGAAGGGCCGCAACCTGAAGGCCGGCGAGTTCACCTTCGAGATCAAGGCAAACGATAATACTGTCCTTGGCAAAGTGACTAACGATGCGGACGGAAAGATCGTATACCCGACATTCTACTATGAAGTAGATCCTGATAAGACTGCAGGAAGAACAGTCGCACTTGATGATGACGGATTCCTTGAGTCAGTCACAATTATCTACAACAATGTGGAAGATCTTGCGGAAGCTGTTTACACAGTAACTGAAGTGAAGTACACCGGTGATGATGCTGAGGCAGGCGTCACATATGATACCAGCAGCAGCCAGAAGATCACTGTCACACCTTCTGTCAACACTACTGACGAATCGAAACTGGATGTCAAGGCAGTAGCGGAGGCAGGCAAGGAGTTCACGAACATCTACAAGGCCAAGGGCCAGAATGGTTTCACCGGCATCAAGTGGCTGGATACCAGAATGCCTGAGGACGGAGAGTTCACATTTGTCATCAAGGAAGGCGACACAGAACTTGCAGAGGTCAAGAACGTCGGCACAGACATTCCTTATCCTGACTTCCAGTATGTGGTTGATCCTGATGGCACGCCCGGAACTACTTATGATAAGAACAGCAACATCATTACTGTAGTTGTCAATGCGGTTGAAGACCTCGCTGCAGGATTCAACTACACAGTATCTGAGAAGGATGAGCATATTCCTTACTTCGGATATGATAGGAAAGTTTATGATCTGCACGTCGACGTGAAAGCGACCGATGAAAAGATCGACGAGAAGACAGCTAAGCTGGATGTCAAGATCACCAAGAGCACAGAGAACAACTTCACTAATACTTACTCGGCTGAAGGAGCACTCAAACTCGAGGCAGAAAAGACACTGCTCGGCAGGATCCTGAACAAGGAAGAGTTCGCATTCGAACTGAAGGATGAGAAAGGTACAGTTCTTCAGACCAAGTACAATGATAAGAACGGCAAGATCGTATTTGACCAGATCAAGTACACGCTGGACAACATGAACAAGGATAAGAATGGCCATGTAGTGGATACTGTCATCTATTACACTGTCAATGAAGTCGTTCCTGAGGGCGGCAAGAAGGACGGCGTAACTTATGACACCAATTCATACAAGATTAAGGTCACTCTCCATGACATGGAGGACGGCAACATCAAGGTCAAGGTCGAGGATGAATTTGATTCCCTGATCGAAGCAATCACTGCCAAGTATAAGTTCAAGAACAGCTTCAAGAACTTCTACGCAGCAGAGGGCAAGGCTAACTTCACAGGAAGCAAGGCACTCAGAGGCCGCAAGATCGTTGCAGATGAATTCAGCTTCACGATCTCCGACGCCAACGGTGTAATTGCGACAGTTAAGAACAAAGCCGATGGAACGATCACATATCCTACATTCAAGTATGTGGTCGACCACAGGGTAAGCGAAACAACGACCAGATATGATAAGGATGCAAACACCATTATCATGACGGTCAAGAATCTGGAGGATATGGTAAATGCTGATACCTCTGTAGATCCTACAGTATATTCAGCTAAGACATATGACTACACTGTAACTGAGGTGGAAGGCTCTGAGGCCGGCGTCACCTACAACACCGATACTACGAAAGAGTACACTGTAACAGCTACCGTATCCGTCAATGCTGCAGATATGGGCAAGCTCGATGTCTCATTCGATCCTGCAAAGGAAGTCGATTTTGTGAATACCTACAAAGCACAGGGAATTTCCCAGCCGATCACCGGAACGAAAGCCCTGCGCGGCCGTATCGTCACAGCAAAAGAATTCGAGTTCATGATCAAGGCCGAAGACGGAACAGAGCTTGGTAAAGTAACAAATGACGATCATGGCGTGATCACATATCCTCAGTTCGAGTATATTGTTGATCCTGACCTTGAAGCGGGCCGGACAACAACGACAGATGCAGATGGATATCTGAAGACCGTCACGATCACTTACAACAACGTGGAAGAGCTTAAGGGCGCTACCTACACTGCAACAGAAATCGTCGGTACAGGAATCGGCATCACATATGATGAATCCACGAAGGAGACCATCAATGTGGCTGTGGAAGTCAATGCAGACGATGCATCCAAGCTGGATGTGAAAGCTGAGACCAAAACAGACGACGTTGTATTCACGAACTACTACAAGGCAAGGGGCGAGAAGAAGATCTTCGGCGACAAGAAGCTCACCTACCGCCTGCCTGAGTACGAAGAATTTGAGTTCGTCATCAGCGGCAAGGATGGAGAGATCGCAAGAGTCAAAAACACTGACATGATCAATGGGGACCACTCCGGAAAGACCATCGAGTATCCTACTTTCAGGTACATTGTGGACAACCAGGCAACACCTGGCACCGTATATGATGACAAGAAGAATGTGATCATCGTCACTGTCAACTGGGTCGAGGATCTTGAGGATGGCTTCACCTACAAGATCACTGAGGTCAATGACGGTAAGGATTACTTTACGTATGACACGACAGAGATCACTCTGAGCGTAACCGTGACGCCTACGGGAGAAGAGATCGAACCGCGCGTAGAGAAGCTCAATGTCGAGATCGTTGACAGCGAAGGAAACGACTTCAATAACGAGTACCATGCAGAAGGCGCACTGCAGCTGTATGCAGAAAAGACTCTGCTTGGAAGAATCCTGAACAGTGAAGACTTCACATTCGAACTCAACCGCACGGATGAGACATTCAAAAACGTTATTGAAAATGTAGACACTAAGAAAAATGTTAAGAATGCGGTTACATTCGACCTGATCGAGTATGACCTTGACAGCATGGATAAGGACGAGTATGGCTATGTAGTAGATACCAACTACTATTACACAGTCAGCGAGGTCGTCCCTGAAGGTGTAGAGCCGAACGATGATGGAACATTCACTCATAACGGTGTGACATATGATTCCAGAGTCTTCCAGATCACTGCAACACTCCATGACAACAAGGAGGGCCTGATCGAAGTTAGCGTAAAAGCGGAACCCGACGGAAAGATGACATTCACCGAACTGCTCAAGCGTTATGAGTTCAAGTTTGGTAACGCGTTCAAGAACTTCTACCACGCGGAAGGAGAGAACACAGTCAGCGGAACCAAGACTCTCAGAGGCCGCAACCTGACAGAGGGAGAGTACCAGTTTGAGATTAAGGATACAGACGGTAATGTTCTTGCGACCGTCAGCAATGACGCAGAGGGCAACATCAAGTATCCTACATTCCGGTACGTTGTGAACCATCTGGCAAAGGAGACCAGCTACGTATTTGATGAGACCAACAACACACTGACACTGACAACCAACAACCTCGAAGATATGGTAACGCCTGTCGATACTACCGCTGATCCGGTGGAGTATGAGTCCAAGGATTACGTCTACACGATCAATGAAGTAATTCCTGAAGGTGCAGAGCCGAACGAGGACGGAACCTATACTTTCGATGGAGTGACCTACAACGAACTTCTCAATGACTACACGCTGACAGTCTCTGTAGCAGTCGACGAGAAAGATATGGGCAAACTGGATGTCAATATCGATCCTAAGGAAGAACTTGATTTCATCAACACCTACAGGGCTAAAGGCGAAGACACAGTCGTCGGTAAGAAGATCCTCAAGGGCGCTGACATCAAAGACTTCGAAGGAAAGTTCAACTTCACAGTAACTGATGGCGAAGGAAATCTCATCACGACAGTCAGCAATGACGCAGCGGGCAACATCCTGTATCCTACATTCAGATATGTGGTGGATCCCGATCTGGAGGCAGGAGCTGTATATGATGAGGAAGCAAATGTTTACACCGTAACTGTTAACGCATACGAAGATCTTGAAGATGTTTACACATTCAAGGTAACCGAGCTGCAGGGCGATATCGAAGATATGGCTTACAACGTAGGAGAGAAACTTGAGTACGAGATCACTGTTACAGTAGTAGCGGATGAAGAAGACCATGCGATCCTGAATGTTGTTGCAATGCCCGATACAGCAGTTGACTTCGTGAACAGACAGTACTTCAAGGCAGGTCTGTACAAGATCAGCGAAGATACAAGCGAAGCGCTCAAGGGCGCAGTGATTCGCCTGGTGAGAGTAGACGACGGAAAGATCATCGACGAGTGGACAACAGATGGTACGGTTCACCTGATCAACCTGATTGAGATCGGAACCGGAACATTCCGCTTCGTAGAGGTCAAGACACCCGACGGATACGAATACGCTAGGAACATTGAGTTCAAGATGAGCGAGGACGGAGAGTTCTCAAGCGAGTACGATCATGTCTTTGATAAGAACGGAAACGCGGTCTTCATCATGAGAGATCCGTCTATCCCGAATACAAAGACAGGCGACGAAGCACCTCTTGCAGCAGCAGGCGGAGCATTTGCAGTCGGACTTGCAGGACTTGCAGCAGTTATCGCAAGCAAGAAACGCAGAGCTTGATCTGAAAAGAATTGTAAATTGAACGCCACATAATACGAGGGCGCCGGAGAAATCCGGCGCCCTTGTTCTGTTTGCGGCAGATTGGATTTGTCACTCCTGTGTCCCGGGAGTGAGTTCAAATGTCTCGTCGACGTAAGGGTTTGCGATATTTTCATCGGAGTAGACCGTCAGAGGAAGGGAGATCTGCTCTATTTTGGCGATGTCATTTTCCTCAAGGGAGTTGTGGTCCCAGAGAACGGTGGAATAGGCGGACTTGCCGGCGCAGACGATCTCCGCCCAGAAAGGGTCGCACATGATGCCGTTGACTGAGGAGTCGTTGACGCTGAAGACCAGGTCATGGTCTGTCTTGTTGACCAAATAGAGATGCATGGCGTAGCCCCAGCTGTTGTCGGGGTCGTAGCCGGTAATGATCACGGAGCAGTTCTCGTCGTCCACAAGGACGTGGTCGGTCTCTGCCGACTCCCGGACCGCAGTATAGCCGTGGTCCTCCCCGAGCGGGTAGACGGTGAAGGGATCGCGCATGAGCGGCGCCTGTGTGTAATCGTCGTCGTTATAGACGTTGAGGGTGAAATCCACCTGCGCCACGTCTTCAATGCCGCGCTCCGCGAAGGAGTCGCGCATCCAGGTGATCTCGCAGTTGCCCTTCTTGCCGGCTGTGATGACTTCGGCCCAGAAGGGGTCGCACATGACGCCGTTTACTGAGACTTTTTCAAAGGAGAACATGAGGTTCTGGTCCGTGCGGTTCTCGATATAGACCTTCCACTCGTAACCGAGCGCGGCGTCTGTCCGCGCTTGTTTTATGGCAAAATAGAGATCTTCAGTGTCGACCAGCACCTGGCTGAAGGTGGATTGCGCGTCTGCACTATTGTCTGCGGTACCGGTATCTGAGACGCCCCAGTCGCTCGCCGCGGTCTCATTGGTGTCGGGGATGGAAGAGGCATCGCCGGTCTTCCCCGCCTCGTCAGACTTGCCCGATGCGTCAGAATTGCCGGCGTCGTCTGTCTTGCCGCTCTCGCCGGTCTTCCCGGAGCCCTCAGAGGGAGCAGACTGGCCGGCTTCACCGGCGGAACCTGACGGATTGCCTGTGCCGGAATCACTGCCGGCGCCGCAGCCCGTGACGACAGAAGTGAATAGAAGTGTAAAAATGAGCACAAAAATAACGGCTGATCTTCTCATAAACAGTAAAACCTCCTTGTAATTGTGAATTACTAAATTGTTTCGGTTTACGTCTGATCGGAAATACCGTTTGTCAGTAAGAGTATAGCACAATTTGTACAAGCGCGGGGAAAAACGTGATACAATTACGAAATCAGAAAAAGGCGGGGAGTTTTTTGGTTTGGAAAATCAGTTTATTCGCACTCAAATCCTGCTGGGACAGGAAGCGAGGGAGAAACTCGGGCGCAGCAAAGTGGCCGTATTCGGCGTAGGCGGAGTGGGCGGCTATGTGGCGGAAGCCCTGGCGCGCTGCGGCGTCGGCGCCTTTGAGCTGATCGACCGCGACCAGGTCAGCGTCTCGAACCTGAACCGCCAGATCATAGCGACATGGAGCACAGTAGGCATGGACAAGACTGAGGCCATGGCCCGCCGCATCCACGACATCAATCCGGGGGCGCAGGTGGCGCAGCGAAAGTGCTTTTACCTCCCGGAGACGGCAGATCAGTTCGATTTCACCCAGTACGACTATGTGGTGGACGCGGTGGACACAGTCACTGCCAAAATAGAGATCATTATGCAGGCGCAGCGCGCAGGCGTTCCGGTGATCAGCAGCATGGGGGCTGGCAACAAGATGGATCCGTCCAAATTTGAGGCGGCGGACATCTACAAGACATCGGTGGACCCCCTCGCCCGGGTCATGCGCCGGGAGCTGAAAAAGCGCGGAGTGAAGGATAACGGAGACGGGACCTACCTCTATAAGGGATACACGTATGACGGAACGGTCTACACAGTCGACGTACAGGTAACGGACAACGGAGACGGAACGATCACGGCAGAGACCGCCAAAGCGGCAGACGCATCCGGCACGCCGGAAGGAGGAGAGACCCCGGCATCGGCGTCTTATAAATTTACCAATGCATATGACGCAGACGGGACCCTGAAGCTGGATGCAGAGAAGGTGTTCAAGAACGGAACACTCCATGGAGGCGAGTTCACCTTCAAGCTCATGGATGCGGACGGAGAGGAGCTGCAGAGCAAGACAAACGACGCGGCCGGAAATGTCTCCTTCAATCTGATCACCTACAGCATGAAAGACCTGAAGAACAGCCCGTTCACCTACACCGTAATGGAAGTGCCCGGAACCAGGACGGATGTGAAGTATGACGCGACAGTCTATACTGTCACGGTAGAACTGAAAGACAACGGCGACGGTACTCTGGAAGTGACGAAGACGGTCGACAATGGCGGAGAGCTGAAGTTCGTGAACGAGCAGCTGAACGTCGAGACGACGGTCACGATCGGAGGCGAGAAGGTGCTCAAGGGCCGGAAACTGAAGGAGGGCG
>Ga0256404_1004458_pt1 | contig 26469 bp, 21 predicted proteins | sample RumenRJG_01DNA_FD_185990 | JGI IMG/M metagenome (GOLD analysis project Ga0256404, IMG submission 185990) | Bovine rumen microbial communities from Lethbridge, Alberta, Canada - RJG_01 | ecosystem: Host-associated > Mammals > Digestive system > Stomach > Rumen | place: Canada: Alberta | collected...
TCTGCCTACGCCCTGATCTTCTGGATTCAGAATATTGGTCTGTGGCTGTTCCCGTTGCTCATCGGTAAGGTACTCGACCAGACGAACCCAGGTGTGACTGATCCCACACAGTTCGATTATACCGCACCGTTGGTGATGCTGGCTTCACTCGGTGTGGCTGCTCTGGTTCTCGGCTTCGTGCTGAAGATTGTAGATAAGAAGAAAGGTCTTGGTCTTGAACTTCCTAACATCACAGAATAATTATGAAAATAGGTTTCGATAACGAGAAATATCTCAAGATTCAGTCAGAGCATATCCGCGAGCGTATCGCCCAGTTCGACGGAAAACTGTATATGGAGTTAGGTGGTAAACTCTTCGATGATCACCATGCATCACGTGTACTGCCTGGTTTCAAACCCGACTCGAAACTCCGTATGCTGGGCCAGTTGCGCGACAGTATCGAGATTGTCATCGTGGTGAGTGCCAATGACATTGAGAAGAACAAGGTGCGCGCCGATCTTGGCATTACCTACGATGAGGATGTACTGCGTCTGCGTGATGAGTTCATGCGTCGCGACTTCATGGTTGGCTCAGTAGTGATTACCCACTACTCAGGTCAGCATGCAGCCGATCAGTTCCGTCATCGTCTGGAGCGCGAGGGCATCAAGTCGTATATCCACTACCCCATCGATGGCTATCCCCACAATGTGGAACTGATTGCCAGCGACGAGGGCTTCGGCAAGAACGACTACGTGGTAACCTCACGTCCGCTCGTAATCATCACGGCACCTGGTCCTGGTAGTGGCAAGATGGCCACCTGTCTCTCACAACTCTATAATGAGAACAAGCGTGGTATCCGTGCTGGTTATGCCAAGTTCGAGACCTTCCCCGTGTGGAACCTGCCCTTGAAGCATCCTGTGAATATCGCTTATGAGGCTGCTACGGCTGATCTCAACGATGTAAACATGATCGACCCATTCCATCTGGAAGCATACAACAAAACGGCTGTGAACTACAATCGCGACGTAGAGATCTTCCCCGTTCTGAATGCGCTCTTCGAGGGTATCTATGGTGAGAATCCCTATAAGTCGCCAACGGATATGGGTGTGAACATGATTGGTTTCTGCATCTCTGACGATGAGGTATGCTGCAAGGCATCGAAGGACGAGATTATCCGCAGATTCTATACTGCCACCAACAAGATGGCGGATGGCGCTGATAACGAGAGTGAGGTGAATAAGATCCGTATGCTCTTCAATCAGGCGAAGATTACAACTGCTTTCCGTCCTGTTACCACAGCAGCCTACGAAAAGAAAATCGAGAGTGGTCATGATGCTGCTGCCATCGAACTTGAGGACGGCACCATTATCACTGCCAAGTCAACACCTCTGTTGGGATGTAGCGCTGCCCTGCTGCTCAATGTGATGAAGTATCTGGCAGATATCGATCACGAGGTAAAACTGATTCCGCAGAGTCTGATCGAACCCGTTCAGAAGACAAAGATTGAATACTTAGGTGGTAAGAACCCCCGACTGCATACGGATGAGGTGCTCGTAGCCCTCTCTGTACTCTCTAAGGATGATGAGAACTGTCGCCTTGCACTGGAACAATTACCCAAACTTCGTGGTTGTCAGGTGCATACCACCGTGATGCTCTCTGAGGTGGACCGTAAGATCTTCAAGAAGTTGGGTTGTGGACTGACCTGTGATCCTGTGAAGAAAAAATAAGGTAGCGTGGCAGAGGTCATCCGTCAGCGTCTAAACGACTCGCCCATCGCAAGATGGACCGTACTCTTCATCGTGGCTACAGCCATGATGATGGGTTACTTCGTCAACGATGTGATGTCACCACTCGAGGCTCTGTTGGAAATGCCAAAGGCTGAGGGTGGTCTCGGATGGACCTCAAGCGACTACGGATTCTTCTCTGGCTCTGGCAGTTTCATCAACGTGTTCTTGCTGATGCTCTTCTTCTCGGGACTGATTCTCGACAAGATGGGCATTCGTTTTACAGGCGTATTGGCTTGTTCGTTGATGGTGCTTGGCACACTGCTGAAATATTACGCTGTCACAACTGATTTCGGCACTTCAAGCGTTGCCTTCTTTGGTACCCAACTGCCCACCTCTGCAGCCTGGGCTTCCTTTGGCTTTGCCGTCTTTGGAGTCGGCTATGAGATGACAGGCATCACAGTATCAAAAGCGATGGTACGTTGGTTTACAGGTCACGAACTCGCGTTGGCTATGGGTATCCAGTTGGCAATGGCCCGTCTGGGCACGGCTGCAGCCCTGAGTATCTCAGCCCCTATCGCCCGTCATTTCACCCTCTCCACACCGTTATTGGTAGCATTGGCTTTTCTCATCATCGGCTTGTTGGCGTTCCTTGTCTTCTGTGTCATGGACCGCAAGTTAGATAAGAATGGACAAGGGATGGAAGAGAATAGTTCTTCTTCCGATGAATTCCGCTTCTCCGATATCATCGTCACCCTCCGCAACCCAGGCTTCTGGCTGATCACGATCTTCTGCGTACTATTCTACTCTGCCGTCTCTCCCTTCCTGAAGTTCTCCACCAAACTGATGGTGATCAAATATGGTGTGGATCCGGATATCGCAGGATTCTTCTCGTCGATTGCGCCTTTCGGCACGATCCTGATGACCCCACTCTTCGGATTGGTCTTCGACCGTTTTGGGCGTGGTGTCACCCTTGTCATCACAGGTGCCCTGATGCTGACGGCTGTCCACTTCGGATTCTCACTACCCATGCACAGCAGTGCCATTGCCATTGTCCTGATGGTGGTTCTCTCCATCGGCTATTCCTTGGCACCAGCAGCCCTCTGGCCCTGTGTCCCCAAGATTATTCCTTTGAAATGTCTGGGTACTGCCTACTCGATGATCTTCTTTATCCAGAACTTTGGACGTGCCATCATCCCGATGTTCGTAGGTCGTGCCAATGAGACTGATCCCAGTTATACCACATCGATGCTCATCTTTGGCTTCACAGCCTTAGGTGCAGCCCTCACTGCCATCGTGATGCTCTACACTGACCGCAAGAAAGGTTACGGCCTCCAACTCCCGAATATCAAGAAAGCGTAATCACCAACGGAAACGAACGACCAACGGCAGGTGATCACTGTAGCCTGGTTGGTAGCGCGGGCCATTGTAAGTACGACGGGGACGATAGCCGCCATAGCGTTTTTCCTCTTCAAGCAGGAACTCTGGAGCGTGGATGAAAGCAGCGCCCACCTTATTAGATATAGATGGGGAGCCAAGGATATGATCGATACTTTCCCACTGACCTTTATAGCGATAAGTGCCGTGAACACCCTTGGGCGCAGAAGCCTCTTTTGTCAGATTACGAATGTCATGCTGCTCTATCTGCTGGATAATCAGACTCTCATCGCCATCATTAAAGTCGCCTGCAATCAGGATCTTAGGTTCCGATGTTACGGCCTGAATGGAATCTACCGACTGACAAAGACGGTCTGCTGCTGCCTGACGGAAAGGACGACTATATTTCTCGCCCCCAAAACGACTGGGGAAATGAACCACAAAGACATGAAGCATATCACCAGAAACCGTCTGTCCACAAGCATAGAGGATATCACGGGTAGGTCGCATCTGCTCTACTGGTGTCACGCGAATGGAATAACTACGGATGGGGGCAAACGTAAAGGGTGAATAGAGCAAGGCGACATCGATACCACGCAGATCTGGCGAGTTCGTCATCAGATACTCATACCCCGCATTGCGTAACAAGGATCGCTTTGTCAAATCTATAAGCGCTGAATCATTCTCAACCTCACAGAGGGCAATCAGATCAGGGATTCCGTCATCAGAACACGACAGCAGTTCCTGGGCGATATGGTTCAGTTTGCGCCAATAGCGCTGTTTCGTCCAGTGGCGTGTTGCTTCAGGCAGATATTCCGTATCGTCCTTGCCTTCGTCGTGATGATAATCGAAGAGATTCTCGCAGTTCAGTTCGACAAAGGTAAGCAGCCCTGAGAGCAGAAGCGTTAAGAACATTGACGTTTGATTTTCCAGCCGATCGACGCCACGAAGATACTCATCAACGGTGAGAGGTAGTTAAAGAAGCAATACGGCAGATAGGTCAGCGTGGCCACACCCAGTACCGTACTCTGTGTCAGACCACAGGTATTCCAAGGAATCAGCACTGACGTCACGGTGGCACTATCCTCACAACTTCTACTGAGCAGACGGGATTCGTAGCCTTGCTCGCGATACGTATCCTTGAACATCGAACTGGTCAACATGATCGACAGATACTGATCCGCCATCGCAATGTTACAGAAAAGCGACGTGCCGACAGTAGAGGCCACCAACGAGGCCGTACCTCTGGCAAAGCGCAGGACAACACGCATCAGATCCTGCAACTGACCCGTCGCCGTAAGGGCACCGCCAAAGGTCTGGGCACAGATGATCAGCCAGATGGTGGGCATCATACCCGACATGCCACTGGTGTGTACCAGTTCGTTCAGCATGGGGATACCCGTCTCGATGTCTGTGCTACCATAACAAACCTGCATCATACCTTTATAATGAGTCAGCAAGCCTTGTCCTGCCTCACCAGAGATCTGCTGGATGAGATGCGACTGAACGAGCAGGGCAACGATGACTGCCAGAAAGATCGACAGGAACAGTACCACCATCGAAGGCCAGCGACGGGCAATCATCACACCCGTCAGCACAGGCACCAGCAAGAGCCAGGGCGAGATGACAAACGTGCGCTGCAAGCCCTCCATAAACTCTGCCACATTGCCATGACCCGACACATTCATCGTGAAACCTGCCACCAAGAAGATTAGGATAGAGATGGTGAACGTGGGCACCGTGGTATAGAGCATATAACGGATATGGGTGAAGAGCGGCGTACCTGACACACTCGACGCCAACACCGTGGTATCAGAAAGCGGAGAGAGTTTATCGCCAAAATAGGCACCCGTGATAATCGAGCCGGCTATCCAACCGTCGTCGAAACCATGCGCCTTGCCGATACCCATCAGCGCCAGTCCGATGGTAGCGACAGTGGTCCATGAGGAGCCGATCATCAGACTGACAAGGGCACAAAGCAGACTACTGCTGACGAGGAAGATCTCAGGTCTTATAATCTGCATGCCATAATAGATCATCGTCGGCACGATGCCCGACACCATCCACGTACCTCCGATGGCACCTATCAATAACAGGATGATAATGGCGGGGGTACAACTGGAAATCTTATCCGTAATCTCCTTTTCAAGATTCTCCCACTCCAGACGCTTGGAGAAGTGACCTACAACCACACTGATGGCCGAAGCCACCAGCAGCGACACCTGAGAGGCACCATCCAATGTTGCGTTACCAAAAACGGCAACGCAACATGTGATCAGTACGATCAGTACCAGGAATGGGATGAATGATAACATTTAGCAGACCTTTTCGAGTCGCTTCATCATCGCGAACATGAAGATGGCAGCCACGAGGCAGACACCCAGGAACACGCTCCAGCAGATCCACAGGGGAACGGCCCCCCAGAGCAGACCACCGACGACAACGAGTTGGTTACCAATAGCCGTAGCCACGAACCAGCCACCCATCATCATACCCTTATACTTGGGAGGAGCCACCTTCGACACAAACGAGATACCCATCGGCGAGAGCAGCAGTTCACCAAAGGTCAGCACCAGGTAAACCATAATCAACAGGTTGGGTGTAACATCAGCCACATGCACAGCCACAGGGTTACCGTCAGCGCCCGTCTCCGTCATCGGCATCGGCAGACCGAATGAGCCGAATGCCATCAGCGCATAGGCAATGGCAGCCACAATCATACCATAGGCAATCTTGCGTGGTGCAGAGGGTTCCTTACCTTTGGCAGCCAGCGAGCCGAAGATCGCCATCGACACAGGTGTCAGTGCCACCACATAGAAGGGGTTGAACTGCTGGAAGATCGGGGCGGAAACAGTGATCGTGCCATCTGCATCGTACGACAGACAGAGGAATGCCAAAGCCATACAGATCACAATGGCAGAAATGGCCTTGCCCTTACCTGTCTTGCTCTGGAACAGAGAGAAACCAGCATAGACGATGAAGATCACAGCCACGAGGTTCCACACGTTGAAGCACATCGCCTGCAGCCCCTGCGCACTCTGAGCCGTAAACTCATCAGCGAAGTAGGTCAGCGACAGACCATTCTGGTGGAACGCCATCCAGAAGAAGATCACCACAGCGAACACGAGACACAAGGCCACGATGCGCTGCTTGGTCTCTTCCTTCGAGAGTTCAGGCTCATTGCTGGTATCGGCAGCCTTGGCAGCATCCTTCTTCGTACCGCCCTCCGTATGACGGAAGGTAGAACGGAATGCGTAATAGATGGCTATCGAGAGCACCAACGATGCACAAGCCACGGCAAACGAGAAGTGATAGGCATCGTTCGACGAATAGCCTAAAGCGTTCTCAGCATACTCCTTGATACGGATGGCAGCCGTCGGGGCAAACAAGGCACCGATGTTGATCGCCATATAGAAGATTGAGAAGCCTGCATCGCGCTTGTCCTTATACTGCGGATCGTTATACAGATCACCCACCATCACCTGCAGGTTTCCCTTGAAGAGACCCGTACCGAATCCGATCAGCAACAGGGCGGCCAGCATCACGATGAGGGCGAGTGAGTCGCCACCCAGGGGCACTGACAACAGCAGATAACCTGCAAACATGATGATGATACCCGTGGTGACCATCTTGCCGAAGCCGAACTTATCGGCCATGATACCACCAATCAGCGGCAGGAAATACACCAGCATGAGGAATGAACTGTAGATCGTACCAGCCACAGCGGGTGACAATCCGTAATTGGCTCTCAAAAACAGAGCAAAGACGGCAAGCATCGTGTAATAACCGAAGCGCTCGCCAGTGTTGGCCAGTGCCAACGCGAATAATCCTTTTGGTTGTCCTTCGAACATAAATTATTTGATATTTGAGTTTTTAGTCCTGATGATATCGAAGAGATAGGAGATCTTGACGACGATGTTTCCAAAGTTGGACTTTGAGAAATAGTCACGCTTAGAACTGCCATAGATGTTGCCCAGCCCATAGTAGTAACGGCCTTCCAGCAGGAAGTGGCCCACCTTACGGTTACTGAACTCCAGACCCACGGCAAACACCACACCATAATCGACCTTATTCTCCACAGCCATCGTGTCCTGTGCCACGATATGCGAGGCACGGAGGTTTCCATACTTATAGTCGGGCGACAGTTTACCGTTCTTGTCGGGATTGGGATTGAAGGCAGGATCCCTTACGTCGAAGTTTGTCTCAATCTTATCGCTCAAGAAGAATCCGATCTGCGGACCCAACTGTACAAAAGCCTGAACGCCACTGCGCTCACGTCCCCACCCTAATCGTGCCAGAACGGGAATCTGCAGATACGACATCTTACGGCTATACTGCAGCGTCTGAGTCTCATCGGTAAGCAAGGGCACGGGCTCATCCTTCAAGGTCAGGATCTTCTCCTTCCAACCGATCTGGGCATAGTTCATCTCAGCCACGATGGCACAGATGCTACTGAAATACTTCTCACATGTATAACGGCCTGTGATACCAAACGTAGCACCACCCAACATACCCTGTGGCACCTTGGGGACAAAACCCACGTTACTCAACACATAACCGCCATTCACACCGATGGCAAGGTCCTTGCGAAACTCTCCCACCTGAGCCGCCACGCTCAAAGGCAAGAGGGCAAAACAGCAAGCCAGTACCTGTTTGTATATCGTCATATTGTCTGTTTCCTAATTAGAATCTGATGGTCTCGATCACCATGTCAGGACGGTAATGCACAAACATCATCGTCTTGTTTCTCATACCGCCATTCCCATAACGCTCAAACACCAAAGGTGTCTGCACGTGGGGATAACTCGACGTACCAGCCGAACCGTTGAAGAACTTACCATACTTATGCAGTCCGCGCAGGAAGAAATAGGCGTGGTCAAAACCCGTGATGGCAAAGCGAGGCAGCGCATTCATCATATCGGCATGGAAGTTCCAGCGATACTTCTGCTGCAGACGCTGCGTGGCAGGCGACACGGGATTATAGTAGAACACCGAGGGGATAAAGGTGTTATACTTATAGAAGTTATCCAGATGCGTCTTGGTGTACATCAGCCACTCCGTATAGCCAAACATCGTGATGTCGAGGTCGGGATGGTTCACCTTCATACCGTTGATCTTCGAGAAGGCGATACCCAGTTCGGGAGAACGCCCTGTGTTCAGGATCACCACATTCGGCTGCGTGGTGCTGAAGGCCTTGACGAAGTTCGACTCTTCCGACTTCAGGTTCGTCAGGTTATAGGTGATACCACGCTGTTCCAACTGTCTGCGGAGACTTGCCGTGAAGGTTCCCTTCCTACTCGTCGAGTCGTTACAGTCGATAAACACGGGGTGATAGTCCTTAAACTTCTGCAGGAAATGCGTGATGGCAGATTCGTTCTGCTCCGTGGGTGTCTGATACACCTGGAAGATATGACGGTTGTCCACCAACTGAGGCGCATTGATAGAGAACGGGATCAGCAACTGTATGTCGTGCTTCGCCACGAAGTCCGACATCACATCCATCTGCTTGGAATAAAGCGGACCGATAATCAGGTCGCAATTGGCAGCAGCGGGATCCGTCAGCAACTGGGGGATATTGGCATCCTCAGCCGCATTCCAGGCATGCACATCCACAGAGATGCCCAGTTTCTTCAGACTGTCGCAGGCCATCAGCACACCACGGTAATACTCCACCATCCTTCTGCCGTCACCATTGATATCATGCAGGGGCAGCATCACGCCCAAGCGGATGGGGCGATCAGCGATGCCTGCGCTGGAATTGGGACTAGCAGGACTAGCCTGACTAGCATTGCTAGAACTGCTAGGCATGCTAGAACTAGTTTTTCCTGGATAGGGAATCTTCAGCATGGTGCCCTTCTTCAGTTCGTAGCCAGGCGCCTTCATCTCGGGGTTGGCCTCCAACAGTTCCTCGATGGTCAGGTCATACATCCTGGAGATACCAAAGATCGTCTCCTTACGCTTCACCTGATGAAGTCCACGGATCGATTCATCTTCCTGAGCCGACACCACACCAACTGCCACGAAGAGCATGACAAACAGCGAAAAATATCTTAAAAGTCGAGTCATAATTCTATATTTTAGCAATTTCGCCTACAAAAGTACGAAATAAATGTCAATTATCAATTGCGATTTATCAATTTTTTACTAACTTTGCACTTTAAAGCAGACTAAAATGAGAATATATCGCGTATTTTTGCCCTTTCTGATGGTTTTTCTGCCATTTGGATGCTCCGCTCAGGATGATGTCCTGGTCGAAGATGAAGAACAGGAGGTCCTCAGTGTGAGTAAACTGTCTTTCCCCAATGCCTTCTCGCCCAACGGCGACGGGCGGAATGATACGTTCGTGGCGAAGGAATGCGAGAACATCACTGAATTCCACGCCTACATCTTCAACCGCTGGGGCCAGAAACTGTTTGAATGGACAGATTCTGCCGACGGCTGGGACGGTACCCACAATGGCACACCCGTAAAAGAGGGTGTCTATTTCCTGCTCTGTAAGGCGAAAGGCACCGACGGCAGGACGTACAATATCCGTAAAGACGTTAATTTACTTCGTGGCTACAACGAAGGCACGAACAACGAATGACCCCATGAAGAGAGAAGACGACAAAATAAATGTGTACGGTGCGCGCGTACATAATCTTAAAAATATCGACGTGGAGATACCACGCCAGTCGCTGACAGTTATCACAGGTCTCAGTGGCTCTGGAAAATCGTCGTTAGCCTTCGACACCATCTTTGCCGAAGGGCAACGCCGATATATCGAGACCTTCTCCGCCTATGCCCGTAACTTCTTAGGTGGCATGGAGAGGCCCGATGTCGATAAGATTACTGGTCTGTCACCCGTCATCAGCATCGAGCAGAAGACCACTAACAAGAATCCACGTTCCACTGTTGGCACCACTACTGAGATCTACGATTACCTGCGTCTGCTCTTTGCCCGTGCTGGCAAGGCCTACAGTTATGCCACCGGTGAGGAGATGGTGAAATATACCGAGGAGAAAGTGCTCGACATGATCATGCACGACTATGCCGGTAAGCCCATCTATATCCTCGCCCCTCTGGTGCGCAGCCGAAAAGGCCACTATCGTGAACTCTTCGAGTCGATGCGCCGTAAGGGCTATCTGAATATCCGCGTGGATGGAGAGCTGCTGGAGATCACACGCGGCATGAAGGTAGATCGCTACAAGAACCACGACATCGAAGTAGTGATCGATAAACTAAAGCCAGGGGCAGAGGCCACCGACCGCCTCAAGAAGTCTGTCGCCATCGCCATGAAACAGGGTGAAGGGCTCGTCATGATCCTCGAAAAGGACTCTGGCACCATTAAGCACTTCTCCAAGCGGCTCATGTGCCCCACCACTGGCATCAGCTACTCCGACCCCGCACCCAACAACTTCTCTTTCAACTCCCCTCAGGGAGCCTGTCCACACTGCAAAGGACTGGGTTACATCAACATGATCGACCTTGAGAAGGTGATGCCAGATAAGAAACAGAACATCCACGACGGCGGTATTGCACCACTTGGCAAATACAAGAACCAGATGATCTTCTGGCAGGTGGAGGCCATTCTGAAGAAGTATGAGTGCGACCTCAAGACACCGCTCCAGAATATTCCCGACGAGGCCCTGCAGGAAGTGCTCTACGGTTCATTGGAGAACGTACGCATCGACAAGGAACTGGTTCATACCTCCAGCGACTATTTCGTCTCGTTCGACGGTATCATCAAGTACCTGCGCAACGTGATGGACAACGACGACTCCACGGCAGGTCAGAAATGGGCGGATCAGTTCCTCGCCGAATGTGAGTGCCCCGAGTGTCATGGGCAGCGTCTGAACCGTGAAGCTCTGTCGTATCGGATCTGGGACAAGAACATCTCCGAACTCGCCTCGATGGACATCAGTGAACTGCGTGAATGGCTTGACCATGTGGAGGAGCACTTGGATCACCAACAACAGCAGATCGCTGTTGAGATCCTGAAGGAGATCCGCACCCGTCTTGAATTCCTGCTTGAGGTTGGACTCGACTATCTCGCCCTCAACCGCCAGTCAGCCTCCCTCTCAGGCGGTGAGAGCCAGCGCATCCGTCTTGCCACTCAGATCGGTTCGCAGCTGGTGAACGTGCTCTATATCCTCGATGAGCCCAGCATCGGCCTGCACCAGCGCGACAATGAACGACTGATCCGCTCACTTAAGGAACTGCGCGATCTGGGAAATACGGTGATTGTAGTGGAACATGACGAGGATATGATGCGCTGCGCCGACTGGATAGTGGATATCGGCCCCCGTGCAGGTCGTAAGGGCGGTGAAGTGGTCTTCCAAGGCACCCCTCAGGAGATGCTACTGACTGACACCATCACGGCTCAATACCTGAATGGACAGCAGCAGATCGTCGTCCCCACCCGGCGGCGTAAGGGCAACGGCAAGAGTCTGGTGCTTAAAGGCTGCTCAGGCAACAACCTCAAGCATGTGGATGTCGAGTTCCCCCTCGGCACCCTCATCCTCGTGACAGGCGTTTCAGGCTCAGGCAAGTCCACCCTCATCAATGAGACCCTGCAGCCCATCCTCTCAAAACATTTCTATCACTCGCTGAAGAACCCCATGCCCTACGACAGCATCGAGGGACTGGAAAATATAGATAAGGTGGTGAATGTCGATCAGTCACCCATCGGGCGCACCCCGCGCTCCAATCCAGCCACTTACACAGGCGTCTTCTCCGACATCCGCTCGCTGTTTGTCAACCTGCCCGAAGCCAAGATCCGCGGCTACAAACCCGGTCGATTCTCCTTCAACGTGAAGGGCGGGCGCTGCGAGACCTGCGGCGGCAATGGCTACAAGACCATCGAGATGAACTTCCTGCCCGACATCCAGGTACCTTGCGAGACCTGTCACGGCAAGCGTTACAACCGTGAGACCCTCGAAGTGCGCTATAAGGGCAAGTCGATCGCCGATGTGCTCGACATGACCATCAACCAGGCGGTGGAGTTCTTCGAGAATGTGCCCGACATCCTCCGAAAGATTAAGACCATCCAGGACGTGGGGCTGGGCTATATCAAACTCGGACAGCCCTCCACTACCCTCTCCGGCGGTGAGAGCCAACGTGTGAAACTCGCCACCGAACTCTCCAAGCGCGATACGGGAAAGACTCTCTATATCCTCGATGAGCCCACTACAGGACTGCATTTCGAGGACATCCGCATCCTGATGGATGTGCTGCAGAAACTCGTCGATCGTGGCAATACCGTCATCGTCATCGAGCACAACCTCGATGTCATCAAACTCGCCGACCACATCATCGACATCGGTCCTGAGGGCGGGCGCAACGGCGGACAGATCCTTTCCACAGGCACCCCAGAGCAGGTAGCCAAGAGCAAGAAAGGCTTCACGCCCCGCTTCCTCCGTAATGTACTGAAGTAGATAGAAAATACCTCTTGCTAGGGTCTCAGCCCCTGCAAAAAAGATACAAAGAAATCCACTAAAGTCCGTTACAAACTCCTTAAAAAACATTAAAAAAGGAGTGCAATCACCTTGCACCCCTTTTTCGGATCTATTAAACTTATAACGTTTCTCTTACATTCCTGCTGCGGCGATCCACTCGTAGATGCAGGAGCAGACGCCGAAGAGAGCTACACCGGCGGTGCAGAGCGCCATCGCTATCTTCGTGTTGACATCACTCTGGAAGGCTGGCAGCGGGTTGTCGGTCTTCGTGATGTACATCGCCTTCACAATCAACAGATAGTAGTAGAGTGACACCACCGTGTTGACGAGGGCTACAAATACCACGAAGTAGGCAGCGGCACTTCCCTGCTGGGCGGCAGCCATGAACACGAAGAACTTCGAGAACATACCTGCAAACGGCGGGATACCTGCCAGTGAGAACAGTGCCAACGTGAGCAGGAACGACAACTTCGGATTGGTCTGATAGAAGCCGTTGTAGGCTGCCATATCCGTGCGACCGCCATTATTACGCTCCACGACATTGATCACCGTGAAGACTGCCATATTGGCCACGATATACACGAGCACATAGTAGGTCAGTGAGGCAAGGCCCATCTGACCATTACCCACCACTGCCAACATGATGTAACCTGCCTGAGAGATAGAACTGAACGCCATGAAGCGCTTGAGTTCGCTCTGACGGATGGCGAAGAGGTTGGCAACGGTGATAGACAGTACGATGACGATATAGAGCAGATACTCCCAATAAGCCACCAGCGGCTGGAACACCTTCATAAGGATGATGCACAACGTGATGGCTGCGGCACCCTTGGAGATGACGCTGAGGTAACCAGTGACTGGTGTGGGCGCACCCTGATAGGTGTCGGCTGTCCAGAAGTGGAAGGGCACGAGAGAGATTTTGAAGCCCAGACCACTGAAGAAGAACACGAGACCCATGATGGCCAGCGGAGAGGTCTTGATGGCTGCAGCCACATCGTCGAAATAGAGCGTACCAGTGGCGGCATAGATAAAGGAGATGCCAAAGAGCATGATACCGCTGGAGAAGGTTGCCATGAGGATATACTTGGCAGCACCCTCGGCACTGTTCTTACGATCCTTGTCGAATGCCACCATACAGGCCAGGGGCACGGATGCCATCTCAAGACCGAGGAAGAACATCAGGAAGTTGCCTGACGACATCATGACAAACATACCCAGCAGCGTGCTCAGGAGCAGCATATAGAACTCTCCTGCCAACTGCTTCCGCGTGGCGACCCAAGGCTGCGCCATCAGCACGACAATCAGCGTTCCGAAGGCCAGAATGGCTTTCATCACATTCACGGCAGGCGTGGCGACATAGAGTCCGCCAAAGGCTTCTGCAGGATCTGCCAGCATCACGATGCGCACGGGCAGAACAACCAACAGGGCAGCCGTCACAGCAAAGAGTACATCGCACTTCTTCTCGCTACGGTGCATGATGAAGTCAACCACAAATACTGCTAACAATATGAGAACGAGGTAATACTCGGGAACCATATTTAAGAATTGTCCGTAATTCATATCTTTTTCCTCCTTCTTTTACATGACACCAATAGACTTTAAGATCGTACCTGCAGCAGGCGAGATCATATCACTGAACAGGAACGGTGCACAACCCAGACCTGCCACACAGAAGATCAGGCAGATCACTGCGACGCGCTCATCCCATGTGGCATCAGTGAGTTCCAGGAAGTGCTTGTTCTCCACCTCACCATACAGGATCTTACCAACCACGCGCAGGATATAGACCGCCGTTACTACGATCGACATACAGGCGATAATGGTTGCCACCATACGGAACGAGTTGTTCGGATCACCAACCAGCGGCTCGGCTCCGAAGGCACCCACGAAGATCGTCATCTCAGCGATGAAGCCAGAGAAACCAGGCAGACCAAGGTTGGCGAGACCTGCGATGACATAACCCACAGCGAGGAAAGGCATAATCTTCATCAGACCAGCCAACTCGCGGATATCACGGGTGTGAGTACGTCCGTAGATCATACCGATGAGGGCGAAGAAGAGGGCCGTCATCAGACCGTGAGAGAGCATCTGCAGAATAGCACCCGTGACAGCCGTCTGACTCATCATCAGCAGGGCGAAGAGCACGAGTCCGCAGTGAGACACTGAAGAATAAGCGTTGATATACTTCAGGTCGGTCTGTACACAAGCACTCAGGGCACCATAGACCACAGAGATCGTGGTGAGGATCAGGAAGATCCACGACAGATCCTGAGCGGCATCAGGCAACAGGTACATGGCTACACGGAAGCAGCCGTAACCTCCGAGTTTCATCAGCACACCAGCATGGAGCATCGACACGGCGGTAGGCGCAGAGGCATGACCGTCGGGTGACCATGTGTGGAACGGGAACAGGGCTCCCAGCACACCAAAGCCGATGAAGATGAAGGGGAAGAAGATGTTCTGGATCCAACCTGGGATGGCGTGGTAAGCAGCGATCGTGGTCAGTTCGAACGTGTAGTGACCACTGTACTGGCCATTGAAGAAGTAGATACCCAGCAGACCAAGAATCAGCAGGGCCGATCCTCCCATCAGCATGAGCGTCAGTTTCATGGCTGAGTACTCCTTATGACCTGAACCCCAGACACCAATCAAGAGGTACATCGGGATCAGAGCCACCTCGTAGAACATGAACATCGTGAAGAGGTCGGTGCTGATGAAGAAGCCATACACACCCGTTGACAACAGCGTGAACCAGAGGAAGTACTCCTTGGTGAGCGGCTTAAGCTGCCAAGAGGCGAAGGTACCTGTGAACACGATGATGCTCGACAGGAGCAGCATCACCACAGAGATACCATCGACACCGACGGAATAAGCGATATTGAGCGGACGGAACCAAGGTGTGCTGTAAGTGAGCAGCATCTCAGCCGTATTACCAGCAGCACGCTGCTGGATGAAGTAGATCGTCAGCCAGATTGAGAGGGCGAGCAGACAAGATGCGCCAGTCACCATCACACCACGCACCTGATTCAGGTTCTTGGCCAACCAGAGGCCAAGTAGCATCAGCGCGGGAATTACTACGAATAATGTTAATATACTCATATCTTTAGATGCATAAAAGGATTAATGTTAATGCAACTGTACCAGTGAGGAACCAGACGGCATACTGGCGTACATCGCCACTCTGCCAGGGACGGATGGACTCACCGGCCTCGTTGGCACCCCAAGCCAGGAAGTTGAACGTGCCGTCAACGACATGACGGTCGAACCAGGCGATCGGTGTGGAAACGAGTGCAAAGATAATTCTATGTGTGACGAACTGCCAGATCTCGTCCTGATAGAAACGCTTGTAGGCTGCACGATGCAGTTTGGGGAACGTCTTATACAGGCGTTCGGCAATCGGCTGACTCTCACCTTTATATATATAGGTGGCGAGACAGATGCTCAGGATGGCGATGATCGTCGATGTGGCAGCGATCTGCGTATCGAAGTGGATGGTGTAGTCGGTACCAGCGGCAGACACATAACTGCCAAACGAGCCACCCCATCCGAGGAAGCCACCCAGTGTGGAGTAGATACCCACTCCCATGGTGATCACACAGAGTACGATCAGGGGAACGGTCATCGAAGCAGGAGCCTCATGCGGTGTATGGTGCTCATGAGCCTCGACATTCTCTGTACCCCAGAAGATACCGTAGTAGAGACGGAACATATAGAAGGCCGTCATGGCGGCGATGCCTGTCATGATCCAACCCACCACAGGACTGTACTGGAAGCAGGCGGTAATGATCTCATCCTTCGAACTGAAGCCAGAGAAGAACGGGATACCTGCGATAGCCAGACAGGAGATGAGGAAGGTGATATGCGTGATCGGCATATACTTGCGGAGACCACCCATGAACGCCATCTCATTCGAGTGGACGGCATGGATGATACAACCTGCACCCAGGAAGAGGCAGGCCTTGAACATAGCATGCGTAAACAGGTGGAACATACCAGCCATGTAACCCAACTGAGCGTGGTTGTCCATCAGGGCCTCATGACCTGGCAGTGACACGCCGAGTGCCACCATCATGAAGGCAATCTGAGAGATCGTAGAGAAGGCGAGCACACGCTTGATGTCGCTCTGGGCACAGGCCACGGCAGCGGCATAGAAAGCAGTGAACACACCCACCCAGACCACAATGCTCATGGTGTGAGGTGCATAGGCGATCCACAAGGGGAACATACGGGCGATCTGGAACACACCAGCCACCACCATCGTAGCAGCGTGGATCAGTGCAGAGACAGGCGTCGGACCCTCCATGGCATCGGGCAGCCAGATGTGCAAGGGGAACATGGCAGACTTACCAGCACCACCAATGAACATCAGCGTGAGTGCCGTAGGCAGGATCAAGCCGCCAGCGGCAATTGCCTTCGCCGTGTTACCCTCGATGAACGGTGTCGTACCCTGCCCCATCACGATGTCACCAGCAAATGAGAAACTGAATGAATCGACGAAGTAGCCAAAGGTCAAGATACCGATCAGGAAGAACATATCGGCAAAGCGCGTCACGATGAACGCCTTCTTAGAAGCGGCGATGGCAGGCTTCAGAGAATAGTAGAAGCCGATGAGCAGGTAAGATGACACACCCACCAACTCCCAGAACATATACATCTGGAAGATGTTGGTGGCAAGCACCAGACCCAGCATAGACATCGTGAAGAGTGAGAGGAAAGCGTAGTAACGCTGGAATCCCTTCTCACCATGCATATAACCGAATGAGTAGATATGAACCATCAGCGAAACAGTCGAGATCACGATCAGCATCATCACACTGATAGGATCCAACAGGATGCCGAGGTCGAAATGCAGGTTGCCCAGGGGCAGCCAAGTGAAATTATACGGAACAAACGTCTGATAGATGCCGTTGACGCGATCAGCACCGAAGTACTGGAACGCCGTCAGATACGACAGGATCGTGACGATGCCAAGTGAACAGGTACCAATCAGACCTGCCACCTTGTGCTGCATCTTCATGCCAGCCAGTCCAAGAACGATGAACGACAGCAGCGGCAGAAGCATAATGAAAATAGTATATTCAAACATAATCTTTACCGTTTTATCGTTTCATATTCTTGATAGCCTCAACCTGATCGCTCTTGAAGTTGCGATACACGTTGATGATAATAGCGATGGCCACGGCACTTTCGGCAGCGGCAACACCAATCACGAAGAGGGTCATAAACATGCCTTCCATACCGTTCGGATAAAGCAGACGGTTGATGGCGGCAAAGTTGATGTCCACAGCATTGAGTACCAGCTCGATGGAGATGAGCATGGCAATCAGGTTACGACGGGTAACGAAGCCATAGACACCAATGAAGAACAGAAGCACACTCAGTGCGAAATAACACTCAATAGGTATCATTGCTTATCCTCCTTTCTTGCTACTACTAAGCCTCCGATGATACAAGCCAGCAGGAATACTGAGATGAACTCGAAAGGCAATACATACTGATACTTCTCTGAACCAACGAGGGCAGTTCCGATCTCCTTCATCGGCACCTCTACATTGGCCAACTCCTGCGTATAGAAGCCAGTCTTCAGCAGAATAAGGGAGACCACCACCAGTCCGGCAAAGGCGGCGAGGGCACCTACAATCATCTTACTTGACTTCACACGCTCTTCAAGACCCTGGAGGGTACGCTTGCTCACCAACTGGATGGCGAACACATAGATCATCGTAACGCCACCGGCATACACAGAGATCTGTGCGGCACCCAGGAAGGTATAGTCGAGCAGGAAATAAATACCTGCTACGCCAAAGAGCACGAACAACATGAATGTTGCGGCTCGCATGATCTTAGTGGTTGTCACACAAAGCAGCGCTGAGCCGACGATGACAACCGCAAGAATGCAAAACATGACGATATTTCCCATAATGGCATTACTTGGTTTTAGTGTTAAACTTACCGATTTCCCACTCAGCACCGCCTTCGATGAGGTTAGGCAGTGAACCACCTTTGTAAACTTCCTCATTGAGGTGGAGCACCAGTTTAGAGCGGTCGAACACAGCGTTCTCGAAATCATTCGTAAACTCGATGGCGTCGAAGTTGCAGGCGTTCGTACAAAGCTGGCAGAACATGCAGTCGCCCAGGTCGTACTGATAATCGTCGAGCACCTTCTTTTTCTTGCCTGTCTCAGGATCCTCCGCCATGTGGGCAGTAATCTTGATGGTTCCGTTCGGACAGGCTTTCTCACACAATGTGCAGGCCGTACACTTGTAGCTGCCATCCTCGTTGCGCTTGAATGTCAGGCGTCCACGATGGCGCTTGGCCACATGGAGTGTGGTCTTGCGGTTCTCAGGGTACTGCTCCGTTGACTTGTTGGTGAAAAAGTCCTTGAAGTATTCCTTCCAAGACGTCTTCATGCCGATAGCCAATGTCTTCAGACCATCCCCGATTTCTCCGAAATATGATTTGTTATCTTCCATTGCTATACCTTATTTAATATATAAGCCCAAGGCCACTACAACAGTCATGATGACAAGATTCAGCAGTGCCAGCGGCATGAGATACTTCCACTCCAGTTTCAGGATCTGGTCGATACGCAGACGGGGGAACGTCCACTTAATCCACATCAGGATCCACACCAGGAAGAAGGCCTTACCCATGAACCAGACGATACCCGGGATGTAGTTCATCACTGCATCGAAGGCGTCGATACCGATGTTTACAGGTGCCCAACCACCCAGGAATACCGTAGCGGCGATACCTGCGATGATAAAGAGATTGAGGAACTCAGCGAGGTAGAAGAAGCCGAAGCCCATACCAGAATACTCCGTATGGTGACCAGCGGTCAACTCACTCTCAGCCTCTGCCATATCAAACGGGCCACGGTTGGCCTCAGCGTTACCTGCGATGAGGAATACGAAGAAGGCGATCAGCGCAGGAATATGTCCCTGGAAGATCAACCACTTCCAAGGGCCTGTCTGTGCCTCCACGATACCACTCATCTGCATCGTACCTGTCAGGATCACGGCTGTGATCAGACAGAGGCAGAGCGACATCTCGTAAGAGATCATCTGCACAGCACCACGCATGGCGGAAACGACAGAATACTTGTTGTTAGAACCCCAACCTGCGAGGAAGATACCTACCACACCGATCGAAGAAATGGCGGTGAGCAGGAACACACCCACATTGAAGTCGAGCACGGTGGCACCATTGTTCCAGGGGAGGAATGAGAAGGCACCCACAGAGCCGATAATCACGAGAAGAGGAGCCACGAGGTAGAGCACCTTATCAGCCTTGTCGACGATGAAGATCTCCTTGATGAGCATCTTCAGCACATCAGCAAACACCTGCAGCAAGCCCCAGTAACCTACTCGCATCGGGCCCAGACGGCACTGGAAGTAGGCACAGACCTTACGCTCCATAAATATCAGTACGATGGCGATGAGGGCATATCCTACGAGTATACCTACACCCACCAGCACGCACTCAATCAATATCGCTAACCAGTCAGGACAGCCTATTGTAATCCTGAGTAACTGGTCGAACCACTGTGTTATAATAGAAAAGTCGAACATAATCTTTATCTGTCAATATCAGGAATTACAACGTCAATAGCAGCACAGGTAGCAATCAGGTCGGCAATCTTCTGACCACGAAGCATCGGGTCGAAGGCGCCAACTAATGAGAGACCCATCGGACGCATCTTCATGCGGTACGGGCTCTTGTCGCCACGAGAGTCGAGATAGACACCAAACTCACCAGCCACACCTTCTACAGAGAAGTACCACTGTCCCTCTGGGCACTTGATGATCGGCTTCTGCTTCACATAGAAGTCGCCCTCCGGGATATTGTCGATCAACTGTTCGATGATGTTCAGGCTCTGGTACATCTCGTTGATGTGAACGAGGTAACGGTCCATAGAATCACAACCACTGAGGGTGCACTGTTCCCAATTCACCTTGTCATACATATCGTATGGGTGGTTCTTACGCACATCGTTCTTCCAGCCAGAAGCACGACCTGCAGGACCAGTCACGGCATAGTTGATACAATCCTCAAGACTCATCGGACCACAGTTCTCCAAGCGGTTGTGCGTAATCACGTTACCACCGAAGATATCCATATACTCCTGAATCATCGGACGCAGATACTTCACCAGATCCTTACAGTTCTTGACGAAGTTAGGATCGATGTCATCCTGCAGACCACCAATACGGTAGTAGTTCTGGATCAGTCGTCCGCCTGTGGTCTCCTCCATGCAGTTCAGCACGTGCTCACGATCGCGCATACCATAAAGCATACCAGTAAGAGCACCCAGGTCCTGAGCCACACAAGAAGTATAGAGCAGGTGGGAGTCGAGACGCTGCAACTCATCCATAATCGTACGGATGTACTTGATGCGGTCTGTCAACTCTACTTCCAAAGCCTCTTCGATCACACCTACGAGGGCGTGACGGTGCTGCATGGCACCCAGGTAGTTCAGACGGTCGGTCAACGCCAATGTCTGAGGATAGGTCATACCCTCCCACATTTTCTCAATGGCACGATGGATATAGCCCAGGTGCGGATAGATGCGCTTCACAGTCTCACCATTGAGCACCGTCTGCAGACGGAGCACACCGTGGGTAGCAGGGTGCTGGGGACCAATGTTGATCACATAGTCGTCAGGCTCGAACAGCTTGTTCTGCTTCGACTGCAGGTTGCAGTCCTTGTCCAGATAATACTCCAGACCGTAGTCGGGCTCTACATCGTCTTCCAACGTATAGGCATCATTAAACTCCCAGTCCTTGCGGAAGGGGTAGCCCTTGAAGTCGCTACGAAGGAACAGACGGCGCATATCCTTATGACCCAGGAACACGATGCCATAGAAATCATAGACCTCACGCTCCAGCAGGTCGGCTACGCGCCAGATATTGGAAACGGTGGGGAGATAAGCCAGCATCTGACCTTCCAGATCGCAACTACCATTGCTCGACATGCCGTCGCCGCAAATCTGCTGCTTGGCGATCATCTTGACTGAGCAACGCTCATGCGTTGTGGTATTCTCGAGGATATAGACACAGCCTAAACCCTCTTCCTTACCAAAGTCTTCGCCGACAATGGTGACAAGATAGTCAAAGCCCTTCTTGTCCTTCAAGTCCTGCATCTCCTGTGCGAACTTGTCAAAATCGAATGATAAGAACTCTAACTTCATGCCTTTGCCTCCTCTACTTTAGCCTCTGCCTGAGCAGACTTCATTTCCTCAACAAACTCCTGAGGCACATCCGTAATCACCATCGGTTCACGACGATGATCGCCATGCTTCTCACGGAATGTCAGTTCCTCATTAGAAACACCCAGTGCAGCCTCCTCAGCGGTCTGCTTGTGGTTCGCACCACCGAAGAATTTCTCGATCTTCACCTTACGCTGCAACTGCATCATGCCATACATGATAGCCTCCGGGCGTGGGGGACAACCAGGGATAAATACATCGACAGGTACGATCTCCTCTATACCCTTCACCACATGATAGCTCGACTTGAACGGACCACCACTGATGGCACAGCCACCGACGGCAATCACATACTTCGGCTCAGCCATCTCGTCGTACAGACGTTTCAAGGCTGGTGCCATCTTGTGGGTAATGGTTCCTGCACACATGATCAGGTCGGCCTGACGGGGAGAGTTACGCGTTACTTCGAAACCAAAGCGGGCGAAGTCATAACGTGCACATCCGCAGGCCATGAACTCGATACCGCAGCAGGACGTGGCAAAGGTGAGCGACCACAGGCTGTTGCTTCGTCCCCAGTTGATCAACTGGTCGAGCGAGCCTGTCACGACATTGACGCCACCCTCATGGAGTTCGTCAATGATCTTCTCCAACGAGGCGTTGTCATTCCACTCCTCGTAGGGAATACTCTTGATGTGGGGCTTTCTTACTTCCATTCCAAGTCTCCTTTCCGCCAGGCATAAGCCAAGCCTAAAACCAGAACAACTAAGAAGAAGCCGATGCTTAGCAGAGCCAGCGCACCGAAGTCCTTCACTACTACCGCCCATGGATACAGAAACACCGTTTCCACATCAAAAATGAGGAACAAGATGGCGAAGAGGTAGAAACCCACAGAGACGGGCAACCAAGAACTGCCTCGCGTGGGGATACCACTCTCATACGGCTCACCTTTCACCTTCGCGTAGGACCGTGGTCCTATCAGCTTGGCTACGACGTAAGCCGCCACCACCAATGTAATAGCCGTCAGCAAGACGGTAATTAACAATGCAAAATTCATAAACTTATATAATGTTATAACAATATTGTTCTTGTTTCTAAGCAGTTACGGCAAAAAAGAAGTACCTTCACGGCTTTTCTGCTGCAAAGGTACTAAGAATTCTTGTAAATCTAACGAATATTTATAAAAAAATCGTTAATTTTTCGGCTCAATCATCAATAATTTCCGTAATAGGCTCTCCGACGCAGGCATTAGGCTGCTGGATATGCAGTTTCTGACACACTGTCGGAGCAATATCTGTGATGTGAACTTCGCGCGATGTGCTGCCATGCTCCACCTTCCAGCCATAGAACAAGAGGGGGATGTGGGCATCATACGGATTCCAGGCGCCATGGGTCGTTCCTACGGGTGAAGAACCCTTGCCGAAACTGTAATAGCCAGGCTCCAGCATAAAGATAATGTCGCCAGAGCGGTCGTGATAATAGCCCTTCAGGGCACGCTCACGCAGGAATTCAGGCACAGGTGCCGTAGCCGCCTTCTTGAAGTCAAAGGCAAAGGAGACATGAGGCAACTTCAGTACGCCCTCCACGATGGCATCCCTGACCGCCTGCTCATCCAGTCCCAATTCCTGGATATTCTCCTTGTGGAGCACGATCCTATAGTCGAGCATATCCTTAATCAGCGGCTTATCGGTTCCAAAGTGCTCTGAGAGTTTCTTAACGGCTTCCATCACATGCGTATCATTCCATTTCCAGGCATCGGCATTGAACCGATGGTCACTCATGAACTTGAAGTTATGGGCTGCACCGTGATCGGCTGTCAGGAACAGCAGGTAGTTACCCTCTCCCACCTGGTCGTCGAGCGTCTTCAGCAGACGGGCAATGTCCTTGTCGAGTTCAAGGTAGGCCTCATCAGTATGCTCACCACGGGTACTCCACTCATGGCCGATCACATCGGTCTGCGAGTAACTGATACAGAGCATATCGGTCTCCTCACCCTTACCCAGGTTCTCACCCTTCAGCGAAGCGATCGCCATGTCAGTGATCAGATGACCACACAGCGGATAGAGCCCCACATCCTCGCCCACCTTGGCGAGTTCCTTGTTCTTCTTCATCTCCGCATTATAGGCCTTCGCCCACTGGGGCAATTCCTCCATGTACCAGGTGCTGGTGATAAACTGACCATTCTTCGTGTCAATCCAATAGGCGGCATTGGCACTGCGACCGCCTGGCAGGATCGACGCACGGTCCTTATAACTCACGCTGACCACCTTCGACTTGAAGTCGGTATGCAGGCGCAGTTGGTCACCGATCGTCGAGGCGAGCAGATTCACAGGCGAAGAGGCTTTCTTCTTATCCGTACCTACCGTCTTCACATCGGGATCCTCACAACTGGTGCGCTTCACACCGTTGATGTAGAATGCGTTACCGCAGATACCGTGGAAGGCCGGTGTCGTACCCGTATAGATACTGGTATGACCAATCGCCGTCACCGTCGGCAGGTAGTTGATCATACAGTTATCACAGGAATAGCCCTTGGTGATCAGCCGTTTCAATCCATCCGACTGAAACTGGTCGTAATATCTGCCCAAGTAGTCCCAGCGCATCTGATCAACCACGATTCCCACTACGAGCTTAGGCCGCTCGTTGAAAGCCGTCTCTGCCTGCAGTTGTGCTGTGAAGCAGACGGCCATTGTCAAGGCAATAAAAATTCTCCTCATTCTATAGATCTTATTTTCTTCAGTTCATTACTAATCTCATGCACGCGTTTCCTCGTCAACGGATAGAACCACACCACCACGATCGCCAGGGCAGCCACAGCAGCCGGGATGAAGCTCATCAGCCAGCGCAACGCCATCAGCGCACTCTCAGGCTGAACGGCACCTGCCTCCAACTGCGAGGCATCAGTGATATAGCCGAAGCCAGACAACAGCCAGAGCACCGCTGCGCCACCAATAGCGCCACCAAACTTCTGCGCCATCGACGCACTCGAGAAGATCAGACCCGTAGAGGCGGTACGGTACTTCAGCTCGGCATAGTCGCTCACGTCGGCATACATACTCCAAACCAAGGGCGACATCACACCAGTGAAGATGGAGATGACCACCTGCAGGATCAGCATTGTCCAGAAGCCCGACGGCGTACAAGGCACAAAGAAGAAGGCGATACTCAGCACAACCAGCACGGCGTTCACGAAGATAAAGGTGGTCTTCTTACCCATCTTACTGGCAATCGGCACACAGAGGGCCACACCAGCCATGTTCGCCACCTCTCCGACACCCAGGAACAGACCGGAATAGAAAAGGAACATGATGCCGAAGAACGACAGACTGACATTGGAGCCGATGATGTCGAGGAAGAAGTAGGCCACCGTCGCACCACGCACCGTATTAAACAGGTTCGAACAGAGGGCTGCACCGATGAGCAGCCACCAGGGTTTGTTGGTCAACAACGACTTGAAGTCGCTACTCACACTCACCGTCGAGAGCGTCTTCAAGTGCTCCTTCGTCAAGAGGAAACTGATGACGAACATCACGAAACAGGCGGAGGCGACACACACCATCGCCCAGAACCAACCGTCGGTTGACATATAACCACCCAGCGCGTTCGTCAGCGGCTCCCAGATAAACAGGGCGATGAACGAGCCGCCATAGGCGAAGAACATACGGAACGACGAGAAGACCGTCTTTTCGTTGGTATCGTCGGTCATCACACCCAACATCGCACCGTAGGGCACGTTAACGGCGGTATAGACCGTCATCATCATGATATAGGTGATATATGCCCACATCAGTTTGGCACCATAGTTCCAGTCGGGCGTGGTAAACAACAGGATACCACAGATACTGAAGAAGGGCGCCACCCACAGCAGATAAGGACGATACTTACCCCACTTCGTATTGGTACGGTCGGCAATGATACCCATCATCGGGTCTGACACGGCATCCCAGATACGGGTCACGAGCACCAGCACACCAGCATCGACCAACGACAGACCGAATATGTTAGAGTAGAAGATCGGCAGATAGTAAGAGAACACTTTCCAGAAGGTCGATGTTGACATGTCACCGAACCCGTAGCCGATCTTTTCGATTAATTTAGCTTTAGCCATAGCTTTCTATTTCTTGATGATATTCTTCATGCGTTCCACCTGCGAACTGATGACCTGCAACGTAGAACCGTCGCCTGCAAACACGGAGTTCAGTCCCTGTGCCTCCTGGGCAGGATCGCCCGTATAGTCATCGCCCACCTGCCACTGCTCAGCATGCTTCGGCTGTGCGAGTCCGCCCCAGCCCCAGAAGTTACAGCCGGCAAAGTAGCCACCCTGTTCAGCATTGTCGCCTACCAACGAGAACACATAACTATAGAACGCATCGCGCCCTGCCGTCGGTGTGCCCAGGGCAAACTTAAAGCCATCCCTCGGATAGCCGAACTCCTCCATCACCAACGGCTTTCTGATCTTGGCGCAGATAGCCAGATGACGGTCGATATAGTCCTTCGTGTTCGCCTTGGCCTGCGGCAGGTCCTCAATCAGATGATCCTGACGCGCCCAACTCCAGTTATAGGGCCACAGGTGGATATTGCAGTAGTCGATATTCTTGTCAGCACAGATGCGCTCCCAACAGCCGTAATCGCCCTCACAGCCCCAGGCACCCTCGCTGCCGATGGAGATCAGGTGGTTCGGATCCAATTCACGAATCAGCGCAGAGGCCTCTGCTAACCATTGTTCAAAGGCTGGCAGTGCCTCTTT